>Ga0326727_10011088_pt1 | contig 21146 bp, 16 predicted proteins | sample MB2enrmetagenome_FD_207643 | JGI IMG/M metagenome (GOLD analysis project Ga0326727, IMG submission 207643) | Lab enriched peat soil microbial communities from McLean, Ithaca, NY, United States - MB29MY | ecosystem: Environmental > Terrestrial > Soil > Wetlands > Peat | place: USA: New York...
TTGGCCACCGACATTGCGCTGAGCGATGAGGTCCGGCGAAATGTCGTGCAGGTAGTTGCTGACGTTGTTGTATTCGTAGTCGCCGCGCACGCGCTGGATGAACGTGCTGGCGGCGATCAGGTCTCGAACATCGGCGCCGAACTTGAATTCATGACGGCCTTTAATCCAGCTTATGTTGTCGACGAATTGCAGCGTGCTCTGGATGGTCGATTGCGGCGCGTTGGGATCGGGGCCGAGTTGCAGGTTCAGATCATTGAAGGCGAGATTCGGGAACTGGTCGAGGCCGGGAAACTTCAGGCCGCTGGGAATCGGCACATCCTGGTTGAAACGGTTGTAGGCAGCGCGGAATTCGTTGTTGATGCTGGGAGTGAAGCTATGGAACTCCGAGAAGGAACCCAGGTGAGCGTGCACCGGCTCAGACGCGAAAAAGATGGGCAGGTTGGCGCTGGTGTCTTCGGATGAGATCTTGTTATCCGCATACCGTCCGCGAAACTGGTCCTTCTCCGAGTAGTTGTAATCCACCGAAATCAGGTAACGGTAGATGTTCTGGAAATTGGGGGCCGAGATGGGGAGAGTTCCGATGGGTACGTTGACGATGTTGGCAGCGGGGCAGGCTGGAGCGCTGGCGATTCCCGTCATGGGCAGCGGGGCGTTGCATACCTGGATATTAGCGGCGCCGCCTGTCCCCTGCACAGGGGCTGCGGGAAGGTACTGCTTCAGTATTCCGAGATTAGTCTGATTGAGGGTGGAGATGCTGCCGAGCGCGGTATAGCCGGCGGCCGTGGGGGCGTAGGTCACGCCCGGCACACTGGCTTGGCCCAGCGGTTCATATTCGTACGAGCCCATGTAGAAGAGCTTGTTCTTGATGATCTTGCCTGCAATCAACGCGCCCAGACGATTGTGATCGTAACGCGGGCCTTCGGGAACCGTCTGACCGGCATACTGGCGGGCGAAACTCTGATCAATCGAGTTCAGGTTGCGGTTCTCCATGTATTCCCAGATCTTGCCGTGGATTTCATTGGTCCCGCCGACCAGAACAGTGTTGAACTGGCCGCCGGAGGAGTGGCCATATTCCGCGCTGAACTGGTTTTGCAGGAGCGTGAACTCGGCGACCGAGTCGTTGGGAACGCTCACTACGGGCCCAGTAATGTCTTTGCGGTTGTTGTCGACACCTTCGATATTGAAGCTGTTGTTGCGGGGACGCTGTCCGCCGACAGAGGGCCCCGTGCCTACGCCGACGCCGCCGTTGCTGCCGACGCCGGCATCAAGCAGCGACAGGTTCAGCACGCCACCGTTGGGATTCGCGGTGCTGGGAAGTTCGGACGCCATTTGCGAGTTGAAGGTTGCGCCTACCTGAGATGTCGTGGTGTCGATCGCGGTCGCGGTGTCGGAGATTTCCACCACCTGCGAGACGTTGCCGACTTCCATTTTGACGTTCAAGGTCGTCGTTTTATTGAGTTCGATAGAGACTTTGTCCAACGTCTTGGTGCTGAAACCGCTGGCCGTGGCCGTGACGCTGTAGGTGCCGACCAGCAGGTGATCGATGCGATAGATTCCTTTGGAGTCGGATTTGGTCGTCGCTTTGACGCCGGTGGCCACATCTTGGGCGGTCACGGAGGCTCCTGTAACGGCAGCGCCGCTGGGGTCGAGCACCGTACCGGTTAAGTCGCCGTCAGTCGCTTGTCCGAAGGCGAAGGAAACGGCGAAAAGAGTTAGGAGGGAGGCGAGGGAAACAGCCTTAATGTGCTTCATAGATTTTAGGAAACCTCTGTTACGGATGTGTCTGATTGTATGGGAAAATACCGCTAAATTCAAGAGCAAACGCAGGTTATCGAAAATTGGAGAAGGCTGCGGGGGATATACGGATTACGGGATTGCGGGGTCGGAAGGGCGCGTAAAGTGCCCTGCCCAGGGGCTCCGCGGCAGAAAGAAAAGCACAGACTGAAGTCTATGTTACGAGTTTTGGAATATTCGGCGAGTGTTGGGAACCATACGGCCGGATGAAGATTTAGGAGTTTTAATGTTGCTCGCCGGGATTTGATCTGACAATCTGCGGTCATGCCTACTTTTGACGACATCATTATCGGTACCGGACAGGCTGGTCCGTCGCTGGCGGCGAGGCTTTCCTCGGCTGGCCACAAGGTCGCGGTGATTGAGCGGGAGCTGTTTGGCGGGACTTGCGTCAACACGGGATGCATCCCGACCAAGACCATGGTCGCGAGCGCCTACGCGGCGCGCATGGCGCAGCGGGCGGGCGAGTATGGCGTCAGAGTCGACGGTCCGGTAAGGGTCGACATGAAGGCGGTAAAGACGCGGAAGGACCAGGTATCGGGCAAATCGCGCGTGGGGGTCGAGAAATGGCTGCGGGGGCTGGAGAATTGCACGGTTTACCAGGGGCATGCGCGGTTCGAGTCGCCGAAGGAGGTGCGGGTCGGAGAGGAGGTGCTGCGGGGTGAGCGGGTGTTCATCAATGTGGGCGGCCGCGCCATTGTCCCGGATCTGCAGGGGGTTGGCGACGTCCCGTACCTGACCAACAGCAGCATGATGCAAGTGGATTTCGTACCCCGGCATCTGGTGATTGTCGGGGGCAGCTATATCGGGCTGGAGTTCGGCCAGATGTTCCGGCGCTTCGGCAGCGAGGTGACGATTGTCGAAAAGGGCGCGCGGCTGATCCAGCATGAGGACGAGGATGTCTCAGCCGCGGTGAAGGAGATTCTGGAGGCGGAAGGGATTGGCGTGGAGTTGGCGTCGGAATGCATCCATTTCCGGCGGGATGGCGAGGGGGTGGTCGCGGGGCTGGATTGTTCGGAGGGTAGGCGGGAGGTTGCAGGATCGCATGTGCTGCTGGCGGTGGGACGGCGTCCCAATACGGATGATTTGGGGTTGGAGAAAGCGGGCGTGGAGACGGATGCCCAGGGGTACATCAAGGTGAATGACGAGTTGCAAACTAGCGTATCCGGAATATGGGCGCTGGGGGATTGCAACGGGCACGGCGGATTCACGCACACGTCCTATAACGATTACGAGATTGTGGCGGCCAATCTGCTGGATAACGCGCAACGGCGGTTGAGCGACCGCATCCGGACCTACGCGTTGTTTATCGATCCGCCGCTGGGGCGGGCAGGGATGACGGATGCGGAGGCACGGAAGCGGGGGAGTCCGGCGCTGGTGGGGCAGCGGCCGATGACGCGGGTGGGGCGTGCGGTGGAGAAGGGCGAGACGCAGGGATTCATGAAAGTGACGGTGGATGGCCGGACGCACCAGATTCTGGGCGCGGCGATCCTGGGAACGGGCGGGGATGAGGCCATCCATTGCGTGCTGGACGTGATGTACGCGCGGCAGCCTTACGAGACGCTGCAGCATGCCATGCATATCCATCCGACGGTGTGCGAACTGATTCCGACGATATTGGGGGAATTGAAGCCGCTGGAATGAAGGCTGCCAGCAATAGAATCGGCCAGTTTTTCATTTAAAACGAACAGACGCACCGGAATAGGAAAGCGGTACCTTGGAGGAATGAATCCTTATGCATCTCATCTGGCCGGTGCCGCTCCGCTGGAGGTGATTCAGGAGACTCCGGACAAATTGTCTGATTTGGTTAAGTCGCTTTCGCACGCCCAGGTCACTCGCGCGCCGGCTCCGGGGAAGTGGAGCGTGCGGGAAATCCTGTGTCATCTGGCGGATTGCGAGATCGTGTTCGCGTTCCGCATCCGGCAGACTCTCGCCGAGACGGAACCCGTGATTCAGCCGTTCGATCAGGAGGCGTGGGCGCGCCACTATCGAGCGTACGACGCAGGGGGGGCACTGGCCACGTTCAGCATGGCGCGATTATGGAATACTTCGTTGCTCGAGAGCCTGCCAGCCGAAGCCTTCGCGCGCGTGGTGACGCATCCGGAGCGAGGCGCCATGACCCTTCAGACCGTGGTGGAGACCATGGCCGGGCACGATCTCAATCATTTGAAACAGGTGCAAAATGCGGCTGCTGCTTTGGCTGGCGTGGATTAGCGCGGCTACCGCGGCGCCGCGGGTGACCATCCAGTTCGACGACGACTGGCGCTTTCTCAAGGGCGATATTACGAGCCAGGCGGCGGGACTCGACGATTCCGCCTGGCGGACGGTCAGGGTTCCGCATGACTGGAGCATCGAAGGTCCGTTTGATGAAAAGAATCCGACGGGCGGCGCGGGTGCGTTTCTGCCGGCCGGAGTGGGTTGGTATCGCAAGCATTTCGACGCGCCGGATGGCTTCGCCGGCAAGCGCGTATTCATCGAGTTCGACGGCGTGATGGCGAATAGCGATGTGTGGATCAACGGCGAACCTCTGGGACACCGGCCTTACGGGTACGTGAGTTTTCGCTACGAGCTCACCGGGCATTTGAAAGCGCAGAACGTGATCACGGTGCGCGCGGATAACTCGCAGGAGCCAGCTTCGCGATGGTACGCGGGCGCGGGGATTTACCGGCATGTGCGTCTGGTGGTCATGGATCCGGTGCACATCGAGCCGTGGGCGACGTTTGTTTCGACGCCCAAGGTGACGGTGGAATCGGCCACGGTGCGGGTGAAGAGCGCAGTGGTGAATCAATCCGAGACGGTACGCAGCGTAACGATCCAATTCATGGTGGTGGATCCGGATGGGAGGGCGGTCGCCAGTGTAGGTGCGCCCGTTTCCATAGCGCCTGGTAAGACAGCTACGACTTCGCAGGAGATCGAAATACACGCGCCGCTACGCTGGGACTTGAACTCGCCATCGTTGTACAAACTGTCCGCAGCCGTGATGGATGGGGAACAGGTGTTGGATGGCGAAACGACCCGGTTCGGAATTCGCGACGCGCATTTCGAAGCGGCGACGGGTTTCTGGCTGAATGGGCGCAACTTCAAGCTGAAGGGCGTGTGCCTGCATCACGAAGCCGGCGGACTCGGCGCAGCAGTACCCGATCGCGGGTGGGAGCGGCGCATCGCGGCCCTGAAGGACTTGGGCGTGAATGCGATTCGCACCGCGCACAATCCGCCGTCGCCGGATTTTCTGGCCATTTGCGATCGCCTGGGAATGCTGGTGATGGACGAGATGTTCGATACCTGGACGGCGGCCAAGAATCCTTACGATTATCACCTGTACTTCCGGGATTGGTCGCACGACGACACGCGCGACACCGTGCTGCGCGATCGCAATCATCCGAGCGTGGTGCTGTATAGCGCCGGCAACGAGATTCGGGATACGCCGCAGGCCGAGATGGCGAAGAAGACCCTGCGCGGGTTGATCGATACGTTTCATGAGTTCGACCCGACGCGTCCGGTGACACAGGCGCTGTTCCGTCCCAATACCAGCCACGATTATGAGGATGGCCTGGCCGATCTGCTCGACGTGATCGGGCAGAATTATCGCGAGGACGAGCTGCTGAAGGCACACCAGGACAAGCCGTCGCGCAAGATTGTCGGCACCGAAACGCAGCATGACCGGCGGGCCTGGCTGGCCATGCGCGATAACGCGGCATATTCAGGCCAGTTTCTGTGGACCGGGATCGATTATTTGGGCGAGTCGCGGCGGTGGCCGCTGGTAGGCGCGGGATCGGGCCTGCTGGATCGCACGGGCGCCGTAAAGCCGGCGGCGCTGGAACGCGAGAGTTGGTGGTCGGACCGTCCGGTGGTGCATATTGTCCGGCGGGTGGCGCGGGCGCAGGCGACTCCGGATGATCCCGGATTCAATCCCCTGCAGAGAGTGCAGACGGTGTTTGCGGATTGGACACCGGCGGTGCTCAGTGCGCATGAAGAGACGGTCGAGGTCTACAGCAACTGTCAGGAGGTGGAGTTGTTCTTGAACGGAAAGTCGCTGGGAATGCAACCGCTCATGGCGGATGCTTCGCCGCGATCCTGGACCGTGAGCTTTGAGGCGGGAAGGATTCGCGCCGTAGGAAAGAATGGCGGGCAGGTGGCCGCGTCCGAGGAGTTGCGGACCGCCGGTAAGGCGGCGAAGATTCTGCTGACCACGGATCGTCCGCGGCTCACGGCTGATTGGGATGATGTGGCCTACGTCACCGCTACGGTGGTGGATCGCGACGGCGTGATGGTGCCCGGGGCCGGCGATCTGGTGCGGTTTCCGGTGTCGGGTCCGGGGGTGATTGCGGCGGTGGATAATGCCGATATCGCCAGCCACGAATCGTTTCAGGGGAGGGAGCGGCATGCTTATCAGGGGCGATGCGTGGCGATCCTTCGGGCGAATGGGAGTGGGGAGATTACTGTTGCGGCATCGGCTGAGGGATTGGCCGGTGGAACGCTGAAACTGGAGGCGAAGAGGTAGTACTGAGTACTATAGATTTTGCGCGTAGGGTGGGTTATTCTCTACGCAGGGATGGTCGGTGGCACGATCCAGCCCCACGAACCGGTTAGCGATTCTTATGAATCGTGAGCCGCATTTCGATCACGCTGAATAAACCCAAATGAAAGTAATGCGTAGGCACAGCGAAGTCAACGCATAGGCTGTTAATCTCCTTTCCGCTCCACGGATTGGCAAAGCCCGGGCTAACTCCCCGGGCTTCCCTGTTTTGGAGCCCCGGTAGCTCCTCACAGCGACTCGCCCTTTGCCAGTACGGGGCCGAAGTTATATAAATCGGCGGGTTTGCGGAAAACTTGAGGGCTGCGCCGAGAATGCCACAAAAGTATCATCAGCCGGTCGAAATTCGGACATACTAAGGCCATGCAGAAGTTAATGACTCTGTTCGACCGGGTCGGCGGCGAGCAGGGCGTCAGGAACCTTGTCCGTTCTTTCTACGACCGCGTGTTGCAGGATCCTGAACTGGCGCCGTTCTTCGAGAATTCCTCGATCGACCGGATGTACGCCATGCAGTACGAGTTCTTTGCCGCGGCTTTAGACGGACCGGTCAAATACTCCGGCCTCTCTATTCACCAGGCGCATTTCGGGCGCGGGATCGAGAAGGAGCATTTTGCGCGTTTTGTGAATCATTTGATCGACACCCTGCGCGCGTGGCAGTTGAGCGATCAGGAGATTCATTTGCTGATCTCGCGCGTGAACACCTATGCGGATGAGGTGACGGGAAACCCGGTAGTGTCGGATTAGCGCACGTTTTGCTGCAAGGTCCAATTACCTTTCAGGCGTCCGTTGGGATTGTCGTTGGGGTCATTGGTGTTGTAGGGCTGGCCGGATTCGTTCAGCCAGGTGTACGAATACTGGCTTGACGTCTTGACGATATTTCCCGTCCCCGGATCGCGGCGTTTCTGCAGATCGAGGGCATAGTCCGCCCAATCGCCCGCCATACGGGAGCGCGCGTCCATGGAATCCTGCGTGCGTTGCATGGACATGTCGGTTCCGCGTTGCATGACCGCCAGGAACTGCTCATGCTGGCGCTGCTGCATGGCCCGGGTGGCTTCACCCTTCCTGACGATGGCCTCGGTGCCGCGCCGCATGTTTTCCTGGGCTCTGGCCATGAGCGCCGCTTCCCATTTTTCGTTCCATTGCGGGTTCACCACGACGGATTTTCCGATGCTCTGAAAGCGCGGTGTCATGGCTTCCAGCTGGCCTTGCCTGGCGCGCCCGCGGGTCAAGGTAGCGGAGCAAGCGAAAAGGGTCATCTGCACCTGATTGACGCCGAAGCGCCGGGTATTTTCGGTGCAGCGCGTGGTGGCGTGGATGTATTCCTCGACCGCGATATTGTTGACGCTGTAGCGCACCAGAAAACGCGCCTGGTCTCCGGACACCTTGATCGGCGAATTCGCGCTTTGTCTGTTTAGGGTTTCGCGGTATTGCGCCAGGTCCGGGGTTTCCAGATCGCGCACGTAGGTCACGCCCAGAACTCGCACCATAATTTTGAGGAAGTCGGCCGCGGAGAGTTGTGTGTTCAGCGGCAGGCAATCGGCGGCTGGCTGCGCTTTGCCGATTCCGCCGGTCTGCCACGTCCAGTCAAAGCGCGGCAGGACTTTCAGCTGGCTGACTCCGTCGGGAGCCGTGATCCGGAAGATCGGAAAGGGCGTCTGAACGCATGAAGTGCCTTCCATGACCATGCCGTTGAAGGTCCAGTTAGCGGGGATCGTCCACGAGTAAGCCCGCACTTGAAAGACCGGGTCGATGATCTGGACTGGCTTGGTTTGTCCGGCCGCGATGGCCGCCGTGGAGAGCGCGATGGCGAAAAAGGAGTAGCGGTGTCCCATGGGTGATGGTTTAGTATAGATGATCCCCATGACCATTTTTCTGCCCATCTTTGCGTTGCTGACGGCGGTGGGGGCCTGGCAGGCGTGGCGTCGCAGTCCGCTCTATTCCACAAAGATCGCGCTCAAGATGATGGGCGTGACGCTGCTGTTGGCCGCCGCCATCGGGGGCTTCACGCTGGGCATCTTCTCGGGCCCGATGAGCCGTTCGCCGGCGGCGCAGGCGATTGTGGGTTTACTGGGATTTCTGCTGCTGACCACGTGCGCGATGGTGCTGGTGGTGCGGATCACCGATTCTCACGTCGCCCGGCTGCCGGCTTCGGCGCATCTCGCGACGCTGCACCGGCGCAAGGTACAGAAGTGGGTCTGGCGGTTCCTGGTATTCGAACTGGTGAGCGGAGCCGCAGCCATGGCGGTTCCGGCGGACTGGCAGTGGCTGCCGCTGCTGATCGGCGGATTTCCCCTGCTGGTGTGCAGCCCCATGCTGGCCATCTTCTACATGATGGCGCGACGCAATGATCGCGGGATGACGGCGGTGATGACCATGCCGTGGATTCACTGGCGATATCCGAAGGGACAGTGGGAAGCGTGGGCCAAAGACCAGGTGGCGTGGGAACGGTCGAAGGTAGGAACAGCGAAAAGCACGCTTCGTTCGCTGGCGATTCCGTTTGCCATAGTGGTGCCGCTGCTGAGTTTGGGCGCATGGATGAGTGGAGGCAGTTTTTTGGAAAATGCGGCTATCGTCGGCGGCATGACGGCGTTTCTTGCGCTGATCTTCGGCGGATTGGCATGGTACGGCCTCGGGATGCCGGAGCGCGATTTCCGGCGCATCGCGGCCGCGCCAGCGGAGGCGTATTTCGGCGATGAAGGCTTCTACTCGAACGGCGAGTACATGCCCTGGCTGTTATCCGGGCAGTACCTGGTGGAAGCCAAGATGGCAGGCGACGCGCCGCCGCGGTTGACACTGGCTTTCCAGAGCTTCAATGGCAACAGCTCGCGGCTGATCGAGAAGCGCGTTGCACTGCCGGAAGGAGGCGCGTTGGACCTGCCCGTGCTGCAACAGAAACTGGCGGCGCGGTGTCCGAAAGCGGCTGTGCGGCTGGTGAGGACGGTACACTAAAAAAAGAAGACAGAAGCCAGAAGTCAGGAGTCAGAAAGTTACTGAGCCGCGACCGTGAGAAAGTGAGAAAAATTCATTATTAGCCGCCGATGAACGCAGATGAACGCCGATAAGGACTTTGTTTTCAATCTGCGTTCATCGGCGTTTATCGGCGGCTGGGATTTTTTCACAGCTTCCGAGGGAGCGGATAGAGTCAGAAGACAACATGGGAAATATACTTCAGCAATTGCCCGCGGGCGAGAAGGTCGGACTGGCTTTCTCCGGCGGTCTCGATACCAGTGCCGCCATTCATTGGATGCGCGCCAAGGGCGCCATCCCCTATTCCTATACGGCCAATCTCGGTCAGCCGGATGAGCCCGATTATGACGAGATTCCGCGGCGCGCGTTGCTCTATGGCGCGGAGAAGGCCCGTCTGATCGATTGCCGCAAGCAACTGGTTGCCGAAGGCATCGCGGCGCTGCAGGCCGGCGCCTTCCATATCTCGACCGCCGGCGTACACTACTTCAATACCACTCCCATCGGACGCGCGGTCACCGGCACCATGCTCGTCACTGCCATGAAAGAAGACGACGTCCATATCTGGGGCGACGGCAGCACGTTCAAGGGCAACGATATCGAACGCTTCTATCGCTACGGCCTGCTGGCCAATCCGGCGCTGCGCATCTACAAGCCCTGGCTCGACCAGACCTTCATCGATGAGCTCGGCGGCCGCAAGGAAATGTCCGAGTACATGGCGCGCAATGGTTTGAATTACAAAATGAGCGTGGAGAAGGCTTACTCGACGGACTCCAATATCTGGGGCGCCACGCACGAAGCCAAGGACCTGGAACATCTCGACAAGGGCGTCAGGATTGTCGAGCCCATCATGGGCGTGGCATTCTGGCGGCAGGATGTGGGCATCAAGCCCGAAGAGATTACCATTCGCTTCGAAGAAGGCCGGCCGGTGGCGTTGAACGCGGTCACGTTTGACGATCCGGTGAAACTGGTGCTGGAGGCCAATGCCATCGGCGGGCGCCACGGTCTGGGGATGTCGGACCAGATCGAGAATCGCATCATCGAAGCCAAGAGCCGCGGCATCTATGAGGCCCCCGGGCTGGCGCTGCTGTTTATCGGCTATGAGCGGCTGGTGACCGGCATTCATAACGAAGACACGCTCGAACAGTACCGCATCAACGGCATGAAGCTGGGACGTCTTCTCTATCAGGGCCGGTGGTTCGATCCGCAAGCCATGATGCTGCGCGAAACGGCACAGCGCTGGGTGGCCCGCGCGATCACCGGCGAGGTCACGTTGGAGCTGCGGCGTGGCAACGATTATTCGATCCTCGATACCACCAGTCCGAACCTGACCTATAAACCGGAGCGGCTGACCATGGAAAAAGGCGAATCGTTCTTTACACCGCTCGATCGCATCGGCCAGCTCACCATGCGGCATCTCGATATTACCGACACCCGCGACAAGCTCATGATTTATATGAAGACCGGGCTGATCGGTCCGGGAAGCGGAAGTGAGATGTCTCTGCTGGGCGACGGGAAAGAAGACAAAAACACTTAGCCACGAATACACACGAATGCACACGAATGGGTTGATCAGATCGGCCAGCAATGGTTTCGTGGGGCAGACGTGGGCAGACGATCGTTTTTCGTCGTCTGCCAGCTTCGGCCTCGCAGCCGGGCAGACCACAAACAACAATGGTCCGCCCCACGGGGAATGGGGTTGACTGCCCGGGGTTGAATGTGTAATTATTCAGTAGGATGAATATTTATGCATAGCACCGTCCCTTCTGTTTGCCGGCTCGGCGCTAGTGATTTCCTGCGTGACTCCGATGTTCGTACCGACGAGCTCTATGCCCTGCTCGATCTGGCGAGCGAGGTGAAGCGGTCGCCGGGCGAATACTCGCAAGTCCTGAGCGGGCAATCCGTGGTGCTGATGTTCGAGAAGCCGTCCTTGCGGACGCGCTGCACGTTCGAGATCGGCATCCACCAGTTGGGCGGCCATCCCGTGCAGTACGACGGTCCCATCGGCGGACGCGAACCGCTCAAGGACGTGGCGCGCAATTTCGAGCGCTGGTCGCGCGGGATCGTGGCGCGCACTTTCAAGCAGAGCACGCTGGACGAACTGGCGAAATGGTCTTCCGTACCGGTCATCAATGCGCTCAGCGACCTTTACCACCCTTGCCAGGCGCTGGCCGATACCCACACCCTGTGCGAACGCTTCGGCAATCTACGCGGCCTGAAGATCACCTTTATCGGCGACGGCAATAACGTGTCGCATTCGCTCATGCTCTGCACCTCGCGCCTGGGCGTGGACTTCACCATGGCCTCGCCCTCGGGATATCTGCCCAATCCCGAGATTCTGGCCGCGGCGCAGGGCTTCGCCAAGGATTCCGGCGGTTCCATCCGCCTCACACTCGATCCGCTGGAGGCGGTAGCCGGCGCCAATGCGGTCTACACCGATGTCTGGGTGAGCATGGGATGGGAAGCCGAGACTTCCATGCGAAATACCGCATTTCGTGAATACCAGGTGAACGCGGCGCTGATGAAGCGTGCCGATCCGTCGGCGGTATTCATGCATTGCCTGCCGGCCACGCGCGGCGAAGAGGTGACGGACGAGGTCATCGAATCCAAGCAGTCGATCGTGTTTGACCAGGCGGAAAACCGGCTGCATGCGCAGAAGGCGCTGATGATTGCGCTGCTGGGTAACCGGACGCGTCTATGAAGCTCTGGGGCGGGCGTTTCGAAACCGGGCCATCGGAGATTTTCGAGCGCTTCTCCGGATCGCTGGATTTTGATAAGCGGCTGATCGATGCCGACGTGCGCGGATCGCAGGCTTTCGCGCGGGCACTGGAACGGGCACAGATTCTCTCTACCGAAGAGTGCGCGCAAATTGTCGCGGCCTTCGACGAGATTCGAGCCGAATCCCGGCAGCCCGGCTTCTTCGACGGCGCGACCGATGAAGACGTCCACACCCTGGTCATTCGCAAGCTGAAGGAAAAGGCCGGCGCGGTCGCGGACAAGATTCACACCGGCCGCAGCCGCAACGAGCAGGTGTCGCTCGATACCCGGCTATGGCTGCGGGGCACCTGTGATTACGTACGCGGCTTGCTGGCGGATCTGATGTCCGGCCTGCTGGACTTGGCCGGGAAGTATCCGGACGCGGTGATTCCGGGGTACACCCATCTGAGGCGGGCCCAGGCGGTCCTGTGGCCGCATTATCTGCTGGCCTATTTCGAGATGTTCCTGCGCGATTTCAACCGCTTCGCTTATGCGCGGCGCGCGGCCAACCAGATGCCGCTGGGCTCGGGCGCTCTCGCCGGGAGCGGCTTCAAGCTGGATCGTAAGGCGATCGCCAGGGACCTGGAATTCGAAGACATTACAGCCAACAGCATGGATGTTTCGGGCGATCGCGATTTCGCGCTGGATTTCCTGTACGCCGCGGCGACCACCATGCTGCACCTCAGCCGCCTGGCGGAGGATTGGATCCTTTATTCGAGCGACGAATTTCATTGGATGGAATTGGGCGATGGCGTGACCAGCGGGTCGAGCCTGATGCCGCAAAAGAAGAATCCCGATTCGCTCGAGCTGATACGCGGCAAGTGCGGCCGGGTGATCGGCGCGATGAATTCGCTGATGATCACCATGAAGGGCCTTCCCATGACCTACAACCGGGACATGCAGGAAGATAAAGAGCCGCTGTTCGAAGCCGCGGATCAACTGGTGGGTTGTCTGGAGATGGCGCGCGAAGTGGCGTCGACGGTGGTGTTGAATCCGCAGGCGCCGCTCAACGATACCGAAGAGAGCTGGGTTGTGGCGACGGACCTGGCGGAAGCCCTGGCACGGGCGGGGATTCCGTTCCACCAGGCGCATAAGCTGGTGGGCCGGCTGGTGCTGGAGAGCGTGAAGGCGGCGAAAGATCCACAGGAGTGGGACGCGGCGGCATTGCGCGCGTTCACACCGGAATTCACGCCGGAGATCGCGCAGACGCTGGCCGGACTGCTCGATCCGCGGGAAGGGATGAAGACGCGCGAGATCCCCGGCGGCACGGGTCCGGAGCATGTGCATGCCATGCTGGCGTCGCGCCGCGATTTATTGAAGAAGATACTGCAGTGACCAAGTCATTTCGTCATGGACAGATTCTGAAACTGATTCGCAACCATCCGGTGCACACGCAGGAGGATTTGGCGAAATTGCTGCGGGGCCTGGGGATTGATGCGACGCAGGTTACGCTGTCGCGCGATGTGCGGGAGTTGCGGCTGGTGAAGACGCCGGAGGGTTATCGCGAGATCGGACGGGAATCCGGTCCGCAGTTCGAGTTGCTCGCCGGAGAGTTTCTACAGGATGTGAGGAGCGCACAAAACCTGGTGGTGCTGAAAACCGCGCCGGGGCATGCCAGTTCGGTCGCTGTCGCGCTGGATAACGAGGAGTGGCCGGATGTGGTGGGAACCGTTGCGGGCGACGATACCATCCTGGTGATTACGCCGGACAATACTACGGCCGGGAAGGTTTCGCGGCGCCTGTTGGCGCTGCTGGGAGAGTGAAGAAAACATTTGCCCACGAATGAACACGAATACACATGGATAAGACGAGCGGCCCGGGACCTGACTTGACGTCTCCATTCCTGTGCATGCATGTGCATTCGTGGCCGGCCGGTTTTTGGCATCCATTGAAATCGTTCCGGCATCCGATATAATCAGAGAAGAGGAACATCATGGTACAGCTTACGGAGACGGCAGTCTCAAAAGTGAGAGAGATTCTGGATCAGCAGGACCCCAAGCCGGCCGGACTCCGCATAGCGGTGGTTGGCGGCGGTTGCTCGGGGTTCAGCTATTCCATGGCCTTCGAGAACCAGCCGAGCATGCTCGACAAGACCTACGACTACAGCGGCCTGAAGGTCTTTATTGACCAGGCCAGCATGCTTTATCTGGATGGCGCCAAGGTTGATTATGTCGAGACGCTGGAAGGTTCCGGTTTTAAGTTCGACAATCCGAACGTGAAATCCACGTGCGGGTGCGGCAGTTCATTCAACGCTTAAAGGTTCAGTTCAACACCGGCGTAGATTTCCGCGACCGGTATCTCGCATTCCAAGGCAGCTATCCTGATGGACTCATGGAGGCCCAGCAGTAGCTGCCTGTCCCATTTTCCTCCCACCTCGCGGGTCCAATATTCAATCCACACCTTATCCTGTTCGATGAGGAGAAGTTCCGTCAATGACGGGATTTGCCAATACAGGCGGGTCTTGTCGCCGAGATCGTAATTGCGCGTGGTGGGCGACAGTACTTCTACCACCAGCTTGGGATTGCTGAGGGTATCGTTGTCGCGATCCGCAAATTCGGGCTTGCCGCTGACTACCGTGGCGTCGGGATAGGCGTAGGCGGTGTCCTGGTGGAGGAGGACTCTGGCGCTGTTAGCTAAGACCGTACACGGTCTGCCAGAGAGGTGATTGCCAAGGGCGCGAATAGTGTTTGCGCTGATTTGACCGTGCGCGTAACTTGCGGCGACCATCGGTATGATTTCGCCGAAGAAGTATTCATTGCGGATTTCAGAGTGGCTGTCAAACTTGAGGTACTCTTCCGGAGTGACGTAATGAACCGGCTGGGTTGCCATAGCTAATATTATGCGCCAGGAGGAGGCGCAATCCTGGCCAAAAGCAAAATGAGCCACTCGGCATTTGGCCGGTGGCTCAACAATAAAAAAAGAAAAGCGCACCAGTTCCAGCCTGGCGCGCTCTCAAGGCTTTTTCTTCACTTTAGCAGTTTTAAAACTTCAGTTACTTGCGGGAAAACTTCCTGCGACCGATCACCGAGAGAGCCAGCAGACCGCCTCCGAAGAGCAGCATGGAAACCGGCTCCGGAACTGACGAAGTCACGTTGTAATCGTAAATGACCTGGGCGTAACCGGTGTTCTCCAGCGCAGATCCGACGGTCGATTGGTTCGTCCAGTTCACGGTCACCGTACTGCCGAGCGAGGCTGACGAATCGTAGAAACCGGCCAGAACTACGGGAGGCAGGTTGGTTAAATTGTTGTAGACCAATCCGTCCGTAGAGATCGGGCCTCCCGAAATACTACCGCCCGTGCTGGTGACGGTATCAGCCGCGAAGGCCAGAGTGGCGCCACTGAAAGTAAAATTAGTCACATCGACCACGCTCGAAGCCAGACCGTTTGAGTAATCGCTCGAGTACACGATCGTCTCGCTGGCTACACTCAGCGAACCGGTAACGCCCAAGCTCGCCGCAGTCGGACAAACCCAGGTGCCGGTGAGCACGCTGTTCGGCGCCGGGTTGTTGAAACTTCCGCACGTACCCACTACATAGAATGTCGTAGCGGACGCATTTGCCACCATCATCATCGCCGCTATTGCTAAACCTGCAAAAATCTTCATTGATAATCCTCCATTCAAAAATTGACTAGCTGCTAAAGTCCTACCGTTGTTGCCTCAAACCGAGTCTACGTTAGTCCCGGCTCACCCGTCAAGATCTTTTTTGAGAATTTACCGTGACAACGCACTGCAAAAGTACTGATCAGGAGAGTACCGCTGCGTGACGTTAAATACAAGATGTACAAAAGGATACGTGCGTATGTCGAGTGTGGCATAGTCTGGCTCATTGCGCAACGCTCTGCACCCGCCTGCCGGCGCGCAACAAGCTAAGGGTTCGCGAGACCTGCTCGTCCGGTTGTATGCTCAATGCGGCTTCGAAATGGGAAATCGCGTCCTGGGTGCGTCCGAGTTTCAACAGCAGTTCCGCAAGTTTGCGATGGGCCGAAGCGCAGTCGGGGCTCATCGGGTCGAAGCTGAGGCGCAAGCCTGTCTCATACTGGTCGACGGCTTCGGCCTCGCGTCCCGGAACCTTGGCAAGCGTGTTAGCCAGATTGAAGTGGGCGTCGGTATAGGACGGATCCGCGCGCAACGTGGTTTGCAACTCGGTGATGGCAGCGCCGTAATTGCCGAGGCGCGCCAGGCAGAAGGCAAGGTTGTTGCGCGCCGCGAGCAGTGCCGGTCTGTTCCGCAAGGCTGTCTCGAAATAAGGGATGGCGGCGCCGCATAACTCGAGTTGCGCCATACAGAGGCCCAGATTGTTGTCCGCCTCGGCGTCATCGGGCTTGAGGCGCAGAGCGGCTTCGATGTGCTCGATGGCCTCCGGGCGCCGTTCCGGCGTCTTCATCAACCACGCGCCCAGATTCGCCTCGGCCAGCCAGTTATCGCCCGTGACCTCGATCGCGTGCACATAAAGGGTTTCCGAGTTTTGCCAGTATCGCACCTGGCGGTAAGTGAGGCCGAGACACGTCACTACGCTTAGAATAGCTGCGGCGTGAATCCAGGGTCTGGTTCGAGGCCATGCGGCGGCCGCGTCCGCCGCGCCCCACGCGACCATCAACAGCAGGCCGATCATAGGAATGTAAGTGTACCGGTCGGCGTGCGACTGTTCGCCGATCTTCACCAGCCCGATGACTGGAACCAGGGTTCCGAGATACCAGAACCAGCCGGTCGCCAGGTAAGGGCGCGTGCGCCAGGCGGCCATCGCCAGAACGGACACGGCGAGCAGTAGAAGGAATGCCAACCCGGCCTGGGACGCCAGTATGGCGCGAGGGTAGGGATAAAAAACGGCCAGCCCGGTGGGCCAGAAGGTCTGCCGGATATAGGTGACGTAGGAAACCAGCGCCTTGGCGACGCGACCGGCGAGCGGAATGGCTTCGGCAATGGATCCGGTGGTCTGCTGGACCAGGTAAGCCGCCACGGACATGATCGCGGAAAGCGCGAAAACCGGAATCTTCTCCCAGAGAATCCGCAGTCCCGCCGCGCGGCGCAGCGGCCAGAAGTCGAATAGCAGGAGGAGAAAGGGAAAAGTCACCAGCATGGGCTTAGACATCAAGCCCAACGCGAACGCCCCGAGCATCAGCAGATAGGCGCGCAGGTTGGGATGCTCGGCGTAGCGCACATAAGCGTATAGCGCCAGAAAAAGGAAGAACGTGCTGAGAACGTCCTTGCGTTCGGCGATCCAGGCGACGGATTCCACGTGCAGCGGATGCAGCGCGAAAATAAAGGCCACAAAGGCGCTGGCCCAGCGTCTTTGCGTGGCGCGCCTCAGCAAGACGAAGAGCAGCACGCTGGACATCGCATGGATGACGACATTCACCAAGTGGTGCACGCCGCTGTCGGGTCCGAAAAGCTGGCTGTCCAGCATGAGGGAGAGCATGGTCGCCGGATGCCAATTGCTGGAGACTACGCCGGTTATGGCAGCTTTAATGCCTGGCACGGTAAGTCCGTCCCGTACGGCGGTGTTTTCGTAGGCGTAGGGGCCATCATCGAAATTGACGAAGTCGAATTGCCCCACTTGGGCATAAACCGCAAAGACCGAGAGAACCAGCCCGAGCCAGATGGCCAGATGCTGCCATGCGGTCTTATGATTCGAGGAAGACGACATTTGGGGTGATGCGGCGCGAGAATGCTCGTCCCTTAATTTACCATTTGAAGGCTGGCTGCGCAGGCGCCTCGTCCAATGGCTGGGCAGCCTGCGGCGGATTGGCAATCCAATGCCGCGGCGGGTCATCGATCGCTGAAAGGCAGGTGCGCAGCCGGGCAGACCTCAAAAAACGATGGTCTGCTCACGGAAGATTGTGGATTGGCAATCCGACCGCCGGATCAGGGCTTTGCGGGGCGCAGATTTTCGATGATGGCCGCAATGTCGTGAGACGGACGGAGGCGCTCGGCTGCCTCGAGGTGCGCGATGGCTTCATCGACCCGTCCAAGACTTACCAGCGCTACGCCAAGCCAGTAGTGCGCTTCCGCGTAATCGGGTCTCAGCCGAAGAGCTTCCTGGTACTGGTTGACGGCATCCGGACTGCGGCCGGGGATTTTGGCGAGAGTCATGCCAAGGTTGAGGTGTATTTCGGCCGAATCCGGCCGCGCGCGCAGTGCGGCGGCAAAGTAAGGCAGCGCGGCTTCATAGTTTCCGGTGTTCAGCAGGCATGTTCCCAGGTTATTGAGAGGTTGCACCGCGTCCGGCTTCAAGCGCAGTGACGCCTCAAAATGACTGATTGCGTCGTTATAGAGACCGGCGTCGAGCAGACAGATGCCCAGGTTGTTATGGGCTTGGGTGGAAGTCGGATCGATGCGCAAAGCAGCCTGGAGATGCTCCACGGCGTCCTGCCGGCGGCCTGGCTGTTTCATGAGGTATCCGCCGAGATTGCACTCGGCGATCACATTAGGCCCGGTCACTTCGATCGTATGTTGGAACAGAGCCTCACTATTGCGCCAGTAACCAATCTGCCGCCACGAGACCACCATGGCCAGCGCCGCGCAGAAAACCATGGCCGCTGCCATGACCGGCTTCGAGCGGGGCCATTTCGCGGCGAGATCCGCTGCGCCCCACGCCATCGCCAACGTCAAGCCCACCTGAGGAAGATATGTGTACCGATCGGCATGGGCTTGGTCGCCTACCTGCACCAATCCGATCACCGGCACCAGCATCCCGAGGTACCAGAACCAGCCGGTGGCGAGGTACGGACGCGTTCGCCACTGATACAGCGCCCCGGCGGAGACGCCGAGCAGCAGGATGAGGGCCCCTGCCACGTGCCACGGCGCAACGGATTTGGGGAACGGATAGAAAACCGCCAGCCCGGAAGGCCAAAGCGTCTGCCCCAGGTACGTCACCGAGGAGATCAGCGCGTTCCCGGTCCGCAAACCCAGCGGTTTTGACTGGACCGCTCCATATGACGACTGCACGGCGTAGGTGACGATGCAGGAGGCGGCGGACAGCGCGAAGAGTGGAATCTTTTCCCACACGATCTTCGGCCACGAAAAACGGCGCAAGGGCCAGAAATCGACCAACAGGAGCACGAACGGAAACGTCACCAACATGGGCTTCGACATCAGTCCCAGGCAGAAGGTCGCGAACACGGCCAGATAACGGGCCACGCTCGGCGACTCGCTATAAATGACGTAACAGTACAAAGCGAGAAAAAAGAAGAAGGCGCCGAGGACGTCCTTGCGCTCGGCGACCCAGGCCACCGATTGCACATGCAAAGGGTGCATGGCAAACACAAACGCGACGAATGCGGCCAAGGCCGGCGATCGGGTAGCCCGGTGCAGGGCGGCGAACAGCAACAGAGCGGCAAACGCGTGGAACGCGACATTAACCAGGTGGTGCATCCCGCTCCTCAGCCCGAACAACTGGCAATCGAGCATGTGCGAAAGCAGTGTCAGCGGCATCCAGTTGCCGACCACCGCGGCGGTAAAGGCCCAGCGAGTTCCGGCAGGCGTCAGACCGGCTTGGACGTGCGCGTTCTCCGAAACATAGGCGGGATCGTCATATTGCACGAAGTCGAAGTGGACGACCTGTGCATAGGCGGCGAACGTGACGAGGAACAACGCCAGGCAAATCAGCGGCCCGAGTCGCGCGTCCAGTGAGGAATTGGCCAGTTCGCTAGAGTGCCCGAGCATGTCCCTTAGACGCGCGCCCGGAGGACGCGGCGTCTAAGGACGCAGAATACCACGAAAACAGCGCCGAGCGTCAGAGTGGCCGGTTCCGGAACGGAGTCAACTGTGCCATTGATCGTCGTCACATACGAGGTGTTGCTATAGACGCTGCCATAATAGCTGTCTGCGTCGATCACACCCCCCAACCCCGCGGAGTCGGTGGTTCCGGGTTGCTGGTATTGCCAGTCGAAAAAGTGCGTGACGTCCATTTGTATAACCAGCCAATAGGTCGCGGGACTCAACTCGGCGAAGTTGAAAGCAAAATTGATGTCGGAGTAAGTACCTGAGATGGGAAACGCGGAGAGAGTTCCGGTAACCCCGGTATCGGTGGCGTAGACGGTGCTTCCAGGGGCGCCGGAAGAATCGTTGTTGATCGACATGGTGAGATCCGAAGCCGCAAAATCGCCCCCGTCAAAGCTGTACGCCAGAAACGCGTCGACGGATGAGATGGAGACCGTCGACGTCACGGTAAATTGCTGGTCGAGTGAGGGGTAGTCAACTCCGCCTTCGTACGAGCAAGCTGTGACCGGAGAGCACTGGGCGGTGTCACTGCTCGCAAGAATCTCATCCGCGGCCGCCCGGCCCGTTGAGAACAAAAGGACGACCAGAGCGCCCGAAAGAACGAATCGCGCTTTCCGCGCCGCGGGGAGGAATTGTACGATACCAGCCATATCCGTTGCGAGGATAGCACTGGTAATCCCAAAATCATAGCATATACTCGATCGTTAACCCTATGAAACGGAAAGTACTTACGCCACTGCGACACGCTCCGGTTGTGCGCCGCCGAACCGCACCGACACCAGCTTCGAAACTCCGGCTTCCTGCATGGTCACCCCATACATGGCTTGCGCCGACTCCATGGTCTTCTTGGAGTGGGTGATCATGATGAACTGGGTGTTCTCCGACATCTGGCTCAGCAGCTTGGTCAGACGCAGGATATTGGCCTCGTCGAGCGGGGCATCGACTTCGTCCAGCACACAGAAGGGGCTGGGCTGGTAGCGGAAAATGGCCATCAGCAGCGACAAGGCGGCGAGGGCTTTCTCACCGCCCGAGAGGAGAAGGACATTCTGCAGCTTTTTGCCCGGAGGCGAGGCGATAATCTCGATCCCCGATTCTCCGGCGTTATTTTCGTCCGTCAGACGCATTTCGCCCATTCCGCCGCCGAACAGCGTCTGGAAAGTCTCCCGGAAATAGACGTTGATGGCTTCGTAGGCCTCGTTGAACCGGGTCTTCGAGACGCGGTCGATCTCCTGGATGGCCTGCTCAGTGTCACGAATGGAATCGAGCAGGTCCTGGCGCTGGGTCGTCAGGAAGTCGTGGCGCTGCTGGGCATCTTCATATTCGGCGAGAGCTTCGGGGTTGATCGGGCCCAGCGCCTCAATTTTGGCTTTGACCTCTTTA
>Ga0326727_10011089_pt1 | contig 21145 bp, 18 predicted proteins | sample MB2enrmetagenome_FD_207643 | JGI IMG/M metagenome (GOLD analysis project Ga0326727, IMG submission 207643) | Lab enriched peat soil microbial communities from McLean, Ithaca, NY, United States - MB29MY | ecosystem: Environmental > Terrestrial > Soil > Wetlands > Peat | place: USA: New York...
CCCAATCGCATGCGGGGCTGGGGTCATGATTACCTTCGATGCTGAGCATGGAGCGGTGCACTTTCCCGCCGATCGTCGCCACCGCCTCTGGATTCGTCCTTCGATTCTGATCGGAACTGCCACTATAATTGCGTCGCTCGTGGCCGCAGCGTGGATTGAGATGGCCGTCGCCGGCCTGCCGCACATTCCGCCCGTCCCCGTTGTCTATCCCAACAACTTCGCTGGCCCGCACGGCTTCCCGCTCTGGGTCCGCTACTGCCACTTCTTCAACTTCCTCTTCGTCACCATGCTCATCCGCAGCGGCCTTTCCATCCTCGCCGATCATCCGCGGCTCTATTTCAACGACAATTGCACGCCGGGCAGCGAGTGGATCCGCTTCACCCCCATTAAAGTCCCGCGCGACCGCCTGTGGACCGCCAAGGACGATGCCCGCTATCTCACGCCTCTCATCGGCACCCCCGGTTACCGGCACACCGTCGGCGTGGCGCGCGTATGGCACTTCATCAACGTCCACGGCTTCATCCTCTGCGGCGTGTACTTCGTCGCCATGCTCTGCACCACTGAGCAATGGAAGCGCCTCATCCCCACCTCGCCAACTGTGATTCTGCAAGCCTGGAATACCTGGGTCCACTACGCCACCTTCCATTTGCCGGCCGAGCCCAATGGCTTTTACGGCTACAACGCACTGCAGCAGATCGCCTACTTCACGGTGGTCTTCGTCTTCGGGCCGCTGGCGATCCTCACCGGCATCGCCATGTCGCCAGCGGTGGTGAATCACTTTACCTGGTACGCGAAGCTATTCGGCGGTCGGCAATCGGCGCGTTCCATCCACTTTCTCACCATGCTCAGCTTTCTCGCGTTTCTGGTCGTGCACATCACGCTGGTAGTCATGACCGGGTTCGCGCGCAACATGAACCACATCGTGCTCGGCACCAACGACGAAGGCCGCCTGGGCATCTGGCTGGGCTTCGTGGGTATCGGTGTCGTGGTGCTTTGCTGGATCGCCGCGCATTATCTCTCCTGGCATCAGCCGCGCGCGCTGCAACATGCGCTTAAGCTCGTCACCTATCCCATGCAACTGCTCACGCTGAACCGGCTCCTGCCGCAGCAGACGTATTCCGAGAAGGACATCTCGCCCTACTTCTGGCCCAACGGCAAGCTGCCGGTGCGCGACGACTGGAAGCACCTGGCCGAGGGCCACTTCCGCGATTTCAAGCTGAAAGTCGGCGGCCTGGTCGAGAATCCCGTCGAGCTTTCGCTGGCCGACCTGCGCAACCTGGGCGAAATGGAGCACATCGCCATGCATCATTGCATCCAGGGCTGGAGCGGCATTGCCAAGTGGGGCGGCATTTCCATGAAGACGCTGATCGATCTCGTTCGCCCCAGGCCTGAAGCGCATACCGTCGCCTTCTTCTCCTTTGGCGAAGCGCTCTACGGAGGGCCCTACTACGATACGCAGAGCCTTGAGAACGTGCTCAAGCCGCAATGCCTGCTCGCATCCGAGATGAACGGCCAGCCGCTGTCTGAGGTCTACGGCGCACCCTTGCGGCTGCGCGTCGAAAACCAGCTCGGCTACAAAATGGTCAAGTGGATCGAGCGCATCGAGTTCGTCGAATCGGAAAAGAAGCTCGGCGAGGGCGAGGGCGGTAAGAACGAGGACGACGAATACTTCGATCTTCTGCCCAATATCTGAGCAATCGAAGGACGCATTTTGCGAGTTGACGGCGCGACCACCAGCGATAGAGGACCTGAGCACGTTGCCGTGCTGCTCCAGCGGCTGCGCCTTGCCTGGCTGCTGGACCATTTTCCGCCCCGCGTCGTCTGGGCCGTCTATGTCGCCGTGAACGGCTTTCTCACCATTGCCCTGCTGGCGCTGGTTGCCGTCGTCACTGGCAGCCCATTTGTTTTTCCGTCGCTCGGCCCCACTGCGTATCTGCTGTTCATCGCGCCGCTCCAGCAGAACTCCAGTCCGCGCAACACCATCCTCGGCCACGCCATCGGCCTCGTCTGCGGCTATGGCGCGTACGTTGTCACCGGCGCCGCCAACATGCCCTTCGGCGTGCATCCCGGCGTCTACTGGCCACGGATCCTTGCCGCCGCGTTGTCGCTCTCCGCCACCGGCGCGTTGATGGTCCTGCTGCGCGCCGATCATCCGCCCGCAGGCGCCACCACGCTCATCGTCTCGCTGGGCATCATCTCCAAACCCAAAGAGTTGGTCATCATCGAAATTGCGGTCGTCCTGCTTGTGGCGCAGGCTCTCGTCATCAATCGCCTGGCCGGCCTGCCGTATCCACTTTGGAGATACAGCGAGAAGCCCAATCCCCGATGATCGCCGCCCGCACCACTGCCCTTTCAAGTTGTCATCCCGAGCGGAGCGGCTTGGAACCACACGCAAGTGGGTTGGCGGCCGCAGCCGCTTGGGGGCCGAGACACTTGCTCATCTTGGATGCAACGCCTTCAGAATGATAGATATACGGCGTGATTTCTTGTGCGCCGATTTGCGCGATGGAGATGGCAGTTCTAAAGGGGTTATGGGTCATAATTTCGGCATAATTCGATGCCATTTGTCAAAGTTTCTGAAATCGGGTTGCTGATTGCAAACGAGTTATCGTCAATTTTGCGGCTCAAAGTGCCCAATTTTTTTCTTTAATTATTTTTCCGCTCCCCGAGAGGCCAGTTTACAGACCTGCAGCTTGCACCCACCTAAGACAAGTGTAGAGATTTGGGGGAAATAATCGGCAAACTTGAACAACGATATTTGGGCTTTGTTTTGAGTGGTTTAAGGGTGGATCGAGGATAGCAGGGGCTTGACTCGTCCAGGCGGAGTTAGCGGAGCTAGCGGGGTTGGGGGCCCGGCGCGAATCTGCGCGGGCGCAGTCCTGGGAACCGGGCCGTGCAATTCGAGAAGCAAAGTACGCCGCGCAGCCGCGCCCGCCAGCCCTTCCGCGGCATCAAGGCCATGCTGGCGAAAGGCGTGGTCTCGGCTTAAGGGTGTCGCGCTGCCTATTGCTTCGGTCTCGTGAGATACCAGTAGTAGTATCCTTCGACGGGCTGGTAGCCCCTGTACCTCCCGCTCTGGTCGTAGTTGATCGAGGCATTGGAGCTTCGGGCGGTTATCCCTTGTCCGTCGAAGCTAATAACCGTGTGGTACTCAACTTGGTGGTTTGCCTGGACCAGAACACTTTCCGGAAAGCCGTCGTAGTGCTCTTTTAAGTAGGCGAGGTCGGCGACCCAGCGGCCCTCGAGAGTGTTCCCTCGGCGAACGAAGCTCATGTGTTCGGCTCTGGCATCCAGGCCCGATACGTAATAGTAGTTCCCATCCGTCGTGATCTTGACCCAGTCCGTGAGGTCACCACGGTCAGGAACGCCGCCCACTTTGTAATCCCGGACCACCCAGTCCCCGGCAAACGTGTCGGATTGTCCAAGTGCAATTGCGCCGAGGAGAAGCATTGAAACTAGGGAACAAGCAGCTGTCGTCTTAAACTTCACGTGAATCTCCTTTCCATGAGGTTGCAGACCCGAGGCCCGGTTTGGCCCTCGGCAGTCTAAATACGATTGCATAAATCACTTTCCGAAAGGGCACGGCATCACACGTGCCGTAATGGGCCCATGAAACCCCTGAGCGATGTTCCTCAGGCCAAGAGGGTTTATGCAGCCAGCTCTCGTCACAGTTGGTTGCGGTGCACCTGACTTTTTCACGTGGGAAAGTCGCGCCCACATAAATCAGCTTGGTAGCTCTTGTCATATACACCTTCGTTGACACGCCGGATGACTAGATCCAGCCTCGGAGCGGGTAGCCCCGCGCGAGGCACGTGAACTGACCATCCTCTGCCGTGCAGCGTTGGCAGGCTGAGTTTTATGAATTGCGGAGGAGTGAGCGGATTCATTCGAACGTAGCCACCTCACCCGAAGCCCGAGCTTTGCCCTTGGGACGACCACGAGGAGCCCAGGCCCCAGAGCGGTACACCCTCAGGCGGCAGTAGCGCGGCTTCGCGCAAAACTGTAACAGAGAAGTACCCGTAATATAGTCAACGGCCCACCTGTTTGCAATACAACTCCCATGCCATGCTGCGGTGTCTATTCCGGGATCGGCTTACCTGGCACGATTAATCTGAGCTGGCGTTCAATGCAAGCGCCGACGCGGCAGCCGAGGCGAATGTCTCAGCCCCAAGCTTGATCAGGGTGTGCTCGACGCGTTTCTTTGCTGGGCGCCCCACATCTCGATAGAAATCCGATTAAGCGCACCGCCCGCTCCCCAGGAAACACTTTCCCTTCCCGCTCCCGCGTCATAGCCTTAGGCCCGCTCTCCTTGGCCCAAGCTGAGCCTCACGGGCCAAGCAATCTCAACAATTGTTGCTAGGGTGGGGTCAAACCGCGCCCGGTCACCAGACCAGCGGCATAATCCGCCAGCGCGTCCTCTGGCAATATTCGGTATAGCCGGGCAGCTCCGCGCGCAGAACCTTCTCCTCGTTCAGGACGCGCAGCACAAAAATCGGCAAAAGCAGCACAAACGCCGGGAGCGTCACATACGACCCCAGTGCCAGCGGCGCGAAGATAAACATCACCACGGTAAAGGCGTACATGGGATGCCGCACCACCCGGTACGGCCCGCTGGTGATCACCGCCTGTCCCTCCTCCACGCGGATCGTCCGTCCAGCATAGTGGTTCGTCCAGATCACCCACGCTATCGCAAGCTCTGCCCCGAGCACCATGGCCAGCGCGAAGATCTCGAGCCACATTGGCTCCGCGCCCAGCCACGCTCGTGACCACCCCAGCCGGTGATCGAATCCCGGCAGCGTGAAGAGGCCCACCAGCAATATGGCCCCGAACCGGATAATCTGCCTCTGCTCTCGCACCGGCTCTTTCGCCTGCAGCCGGCGTCGCACAATCTGCGGGTCGGCCTTGAGAAAGAAGAGGAACGCCGCAATGGCGAAACCGACGTATGCGGCCAGGAACGTCCATCCCTGCCACCACCGCACCGTCCCCGCGGGCAGAAAGAAAATGGCAATCACCAGCGCCGTCATTGTCACAAAGCGCACCGCGACCTTCGCCGCCATATGCGGCATTGCGGAGTTCGTCGGCACGATGGGGCCGGTTGGAGGCGTGGGATTGGCTGGAGGATCGATCTCTGAGGAACGGTGTGTTGCTCTCTCCTCTTGCATGGCTCGACTCTCCTTGCTGAGCCCGTTGGGACTGCGCTGCCAGCATACCCCGTTTTTAGCCACGGTGCGACTGCCCAGCCGGGCGGCGCGCCCCCCATCCCGGCTCCGCTCGGGCAGGGCGGGCTCACGTTTCCGATCCAACGCTACGCGGATGCCGCGGAACCCGCCCGCTGCCGCTGTTAAGCTCTGAATCACGAGGGTGGGATGTGGCTTAGGCCGTCCTGCCCTGTCGCTATGAACATTTCCAAACGAGTGGTTAGCGCGGTGTTCATCCTGATCGCCCTCTACATGTTGAGGGCGGATTGGCTTCTGTACACGACGCAGTGCGCTCACATTGGCGAAGACTTTTGGGAATATTACACGGCCGCCTGGCTGGTTCGCGGCAACCAAAGTTTGGATCTTTATGAAGCGGCCGGAAAAGATGTCGATCCGGCGGAGGAAGATCCGGCTCCCAATTCAATCTTTGAACAGACCGCTCAGGCTCACGGCGTTCTATTCACTCACCCTTACGATTACCCGCCCACGTTCGCCGATCTCCTGTTGCCGATCACTCTTATGCGTCCCAACGCTGCGCTGATCTCCTGGTACTTGTTGAATGCCGCAGCGCTGGTCTGGGCAGGTCTCCTGCTCGTACGAGTGCCCGGAACGCATCTCTCCGCCTACGCCGCGCCTGTCATCGTCTTCCTTTGCATCTTCCCCGCTACGGCAGATTGCCTGATCTATGCTCAGATTCCGATCATTCTCCTTCTCCTTGTCATTGCGGGCATCGATCTGTATGCGCGGGGGAAGACGCTTGGCGCGGCCTCTCTGTTCGCGTTGGCCGCCGCCATCAAGCTCACGCCTTTCGTCGTACTCATTCCCCTGCTTGCCTGGCGCGACTGGAAAACGCTCCGCGCCATGGCGTTGTGGTGTTTGGCCATTCTGGCGGCGCTTATGGCTGTCAACGGTTGGGGATCTCTGGATCTCTACTTCTTACACGAGATGCCGAAGGTGGCCACCAAATGGATCGATCCCGGAAACAGATCCCTGGACACGTTGGTCGAGGCTCTCTGGTCTCGATCCACGACCGGTGCGCCAATGCCCGGTTCGGTCTTTGCGGGGAGGTTTTTGTCTGCGCTCGTGCTTTGCTGCGCCGGATGGCTGAGTTGGATCAAGCGCACAGAAACCCTGGAGATCGCCGGCAGAATCGAAACCATCGCCATCTTTCTGCTTCTCTCCTGCTGTGTCGCTCCTCTCTCATGGCCGCATGCTTACGTCTTGAGCGCGCCGGCATTGGTGATCGTCGGCCAGCGGACCTGGGAGCGCCGACTGCCCTTCCCTGAAGCTGCAGTCGCTCTGCTCTTCCTGCTTTCCATGTCAATCGTCAGGTTACAAACCCAGGGATGGTTGACCGCCCCGCTGGGTATTACCCTCGCCGTCATGGGACTGCTCAGGTTAAGACGCGAGCGGCGTTCACACTTACCCGGACTAAGCGAAGGGGGCAGCTCATGCCTACGAAATCAGAGTTCCAAACGGCAATCGCAACGCCCGCAAGAGTTCCTCACAGATTTGGCACCAAAGGATCCTCGTATTGCCCCCCGCCCACGCCGGATGGCCTCTACGGTCGCGCATTTCAGTTCGGGGATGTAGCGGGAAGCCGGACGGTATAGATCAAATTGATGTGTGGAGCAACCCACGTTGTATACGCGACTGGCGGGAACGCAACCTGCCCGCCACACTGCATTGGATCGAGCACGATCGCGTAAACAGGCCTGATTGCCGGGGTCCAGTCAAGATAATCGACTGCCGCTGGGTCGCAGCTGGGAGGGAATGAACGCGCAGGCGGCGGCACGTAGGCGCCTTCAGGGACCTGAATTAAGTGTTCATTGACGTGCCCCACTTTCTCAACTTCAGTCCATCCTTCAAATTCCCACGGCCCGAGAATGGCAGTGGCGGGCACCCCAGTTGACCGAATCTGGCCAATTGCGGACGCATATCCCCGATACTGCGCAAACATGTCGTGCGTGGCTACAAGACTGAAACCACCGAAGACGGCGATCAGCAGGACGCACGCCAACGGCAGATTCGCTTTCACTGTTTCCTGATAGTAGCGGCCAAGCACGAGAAGAAAAATGGCGAGCAATGGCAAGATGTATCGATCGTCGAATGGGCCCCGCATTGCTCTCGGAACCAGAAGTGCGATGTAAGCCATGGTGAAGGGGCCGAGTATGATCCCGAGTTTCTGCCAAGAGGCGGAGTCCGCTTTTCGCACGGGAACTGCACGCTCAAGTGTGCCTGAAAAACGGCAAGTTACGAGGCTGAGAAGTCCAAGTACCACCGCTCCCACGAGCAACATTCGAATACCATTCCATGCAATGACAAAGTGAATTCCATGGGCTGGAGCAGCGATTCGCTCGTAGAAAGTGCGGATGATCAGGGAGTCATCAACGAAGAGCGCGAACCTCACATGCATTGTTCGGGCGAGGATCAAGGCAATTCCCGGAACCGCGAAGCAGCAAAATCCGGCCATAAAGACGGCGGCCATTCGACGGTTCCATGAGCGGAGAGTTCCAGCGAACATCATCAGCACCGGAAGCGCCAGCAGCGCAAGCTGCCCAGCGCTGCGCAGGCCGAATGCTACAGCAGCTCTCGCGGAGCTCAAGTCAATGCTGCCGGGAATCAGAGGCTCCGGAACGCTATATCTCTGCCGTGCGAACCAGTGCATTGCAGCCACGACAACGCCCGCTCCAGCAATGCAGGATAAGCACCCAACCGCAAGCACTCGCCGGCTCCCCCGCATCAGCCAGAGTGTCGAGGGAACCATAACCAACACGCCGAGCCATGCAATCTGCCGAGCCGTTCCACCCACCGCGTTCGACAGCGCGGCAAGGCTGATCCAGACCATGGCGGAGCGTTCGCTCTCCGCCTCGAGAGCGCGCAAACACAAATAAAGGCACACGACAATACACAAGGCGCCTGAAACGTCGGTCATGTAGGTGAATTCCAGCGGAAGGCAGAGCGGCGAAAGAACAAAGGTCATCGTCGCTAGACTCGCGTTCCAGGCGTTCACTCCGGCCCGTACGAAAGTACGCTGCAGCAAAAATGCCGTCGCCATGGACCCGATCACCGTGGCGAAGCGAACCATAGTAAAGGAGAATCCGAACGGCTTGACGAACAGTGCTCCGAGATACGCCTGCCAGCCGAGCATCTTGTTCGACCAGCCGTTGTAGACGATATGGCCAGTTTGGGCGAGTACCTGCGCCGTCTTGGCATAAGACCAGTCATCAAGAATGCCAATCTCCGCAAATGGCCGGATGACGATATAGCAGAGAATCGGCATGAGCGCGCAAGCAATGGCAGGCAGATAGTTTTTTACCGATACTCGCAAATTCGCTTCTCTCGCGGAACAGGAGGTTTCATTCAAAGACATCGAATATCGTTGTCACAGGTTCGTCGATGTCTTTGTAGACAAATATAGACCGGGGATTGTCCGGAAGTTCGGCGTCAATGAGCGCGGAGTTCTTCTGTATTGTTGGCGTCCCCGACGGGATTTGAACCCGTGTTATCGCCGTGAAAGGGCGGTGTCCTAGGCCGGGCTAGACGACGGGGACGCTTGGGAGAGCAATGCGCAAAGGTGAGATTGGCCGCGGGTGCCCTTAAGAAAAGGCTATCAACTCGGCAAAAGCGTGTCAAAAGAACAGCCGCGACGGAGCGGCTCTTGCAGGCAGCCAAAGATTGGAGCCGCCAAGAGTGCTCCGGAGCCCGGCAAGAGCGGCACGAGCCGGAACCAGAAGCGTCAAGAGCGCGTAGCGTATTGTGCGCTATCCTCGATGAAGATTCGAACATAAGCGGCCGTTTGCATCGTACGGCGCCGCGCTGTTTTTGTGTCAATTACCCAGATCCGCGTAACGCTTCATCCATGCGATCACCGCAACGAATCATCGCGGAGGAGCTCCAGGGCCTGCCCGCCCCAATGGTCAATTGCAGAGTGCGGCGGTCACTGGAGCAAGAGGACGAATCGAGTGACCCAAAGCAGATTGCAACGCACTTATACGATAAGTTGTCTGATGCTGGCGGCGCTGTCGGCAACCGGCTGCCAGAAGAAGTCCGCGGCTCCGGCCGGCGGGCCGCAAATGCAAGCCCTGCCGGTGCAAACGATCACTGTGTCCATGGCGCCCGTGGCCCAGAGCAGCGAGTATGTGGCCACCATCAAGTCGCGCCGCTCGGCCACCATGCAGCCGCAGGTGAGCGGATCGCTGACCGCGATTCACGTCCGGTCAGGCGATCACGTGAGGGCTGGCCAGACGCTCATTCAGATCGATCCCCGGCAACAGCAGGCCACGGTCGCTTCGCAGCGCGCTACCGAGCGCCAGAAGAAGGCTCTCTACGATTACGACACCGTCGAAGTCGAACGCCAGCGCAAGCTGTTTGAGGCGGGCGTGACAAGCCGCGACGCCTACGACCAGGCGCAGCAGGCCTACCAGAACGCCAAAGCGGACTATGAGTCAGCGATGGAGATGCGCAGGACTCAGGAACAACTGCTGGCTTACTACACCGTCCGTGCGCCATTCGACGGAGTAGTCGGCGACATTCCCGTTCACGTTGGTGACTACGTAACGACGTCGACCGTCCTGACCACCGTGGATGAGAACAAGGATCTAGAGGCGTACATCTACATTCCCACGGAGCGCGCTCCCGAGGTACGCATGGGTCTCGGCGTCGATCTGACTGACAACAGCGGCAAACTACTGGAGAAGACGAAGGTCGACTTCATCTCCGCTGAAGTGGACAGCACGCTACAGGGGATTCTGGTCAAGGCCCCGGTACAGGCGACACCCGAAGTGCTGCGCAACGCGCAGATGATCGAGGCCAGGGTGATCTGGAGCACGAGGCCTATGGCTGTGGTTCCGGTGCTGGCTGTGGCGCGGCAGGGCGAGCAGAGTTTCGTCTTCGTGGTGCAAAAGATGAATGGAATGGCCGTGGCGCACCGGACGCCGGTCGTGCTTGGCGACACCGTGGGCAACAACTACTCCATCACTTCAGGGCTGAACGCGGGCGACAGCGTCATTATCTCGGGAACACAGTTCCTTGTGGATGGCATGCCGGTAATGCCCATGGGCGGCCCTGCGCCGCCAGCACCCCCGCAGGGAGCAGGCACTGGAGCGCAAAACACGAGTAGTGGAGCACAGGCTGACGATGCCGGAGCGCGCCGCGTCGCAGTCTCCCATCCGCTTCACAAGAAGCACCGGCATGCTCGGGCGCGGAAGAGCAGGCACACGCAGACCGCCAAGGTCTCGTAGCGCGAGGATCTCCTGAGAAAGAGGGCCTATCTTGTTTGTTGATTTCTTTATTCACCGCCCGGTCTTCGCCACAGTTTGCGCCCTGCTCATCATTCTGGCGGGCGCCATCTGCATTCCTAATCTCCCCGTGGCTATGTATCCCACGCTGGCGCCGCCGGTAGTGGAGGTGGATGCCAACTATGTAGGCGCCGACGCGGAAACTGTCGAGAAAGCCGTCACCATTCCGCTGGAAGAAGCGATCAACGGCGTGGAGGGCATGCGCTACATCAGCTCGTCCAGCACCAACAGCGGCAGCTGCATGATCGAAATCACTTTCCAGACCGGATACAACCTCGACGTCGCGGCCGTGGACGTGCAGAACCGCGTGGCCAGCGTGGAGGGCCGCCTGCCCGGTGAGGTGGTGGCCACCGGCATCGACGTCCTGAAATCCAACTACAACTTTGTCTTTGGCGCCGGCTTCTTTACCCGCGACGGGCGCTACTCAGACGAATACATCTCCAACTATCTGGACATCTACGTTGTCGACGCGCTTAAGCGCGTGCCGGGCGTGGGCGATGTAGTCGACTTTAGCGCACGCAAGTACGCCATGCGCGTGTGGCTCGATCCCGTGCGCCTGGCTGCCCGCGACCTGACCGCAACCGACGTGGTGAATGCTCTCGAAGAGCAGAACGTCGAGGTTCCAGCCGGACAGCTCGGGCAGCCGCCAGCCGACCCGAAGCAGGCGTATCAGATCCCAGTGCGCGTCGTGGGCCGGCTCACCAGTCCTCAAGAGTTCGACAACATCATTGTCAAGAATTCGCCCAACGGCCTGGTGCTATTGAAGGACGTGGGCCACGCGGAGGTGGGCGCCGAAAGTTATGGCACCGGGCTCAAGTACCTGGGCCATGACGCGATGGGCCTTGGCGTGGAGCAATTGTCGAATGCGAACTCCCTCGAAGTGGACCGCAAAGCCAAAGCCGCTCTAGAACAGCTCTCAAAGAACTTCCCGCCCGGCCTGGAGTACGCCATCGCCTTTGACTCCACCACCGCCGTGGGCGATTCCATTCGCGAAGTGCTCATCACGCTGGCCGCGGCCGTCGTCATTGTCATTACAGTCATCTTTCTCTTCCTGCTCGATTGGCGCGCTACCATCATTCCCTCCGTTACCATTCCGGTTTCGCTCATTGGCACCTTCGCCTTTATCAGGATCTTCAACTTTTCCATCAACTCGCTCACCCTCTTCGGCATCACCCTGGCCACGGGTCTGGTGGTTGACGACGCCATTGTGGTCATCGAGAATGTGCAGCGCCACATTCACATGGAACACTCCAAAGCGCGCGAGGCCACTTCGCGCGCCATGGGCGAAGTGACCAGCGCGGTCATCGCCACTTCATTGGTGCTGATTGCCGTCTTCGTGCCCGTCTCGTTCTTTCCCGGCACCACCGGCATTCTCTATCGTCAGTTCTCGCTCACCATCGCGTTCTCCATCGCCATCTCGGCGTTCAATGCGCTCACGCTTTCGCCCGCGCTTTCAGCACTCTTCCTGCGCGGTGAAGAGGCTCGTCCGCGCCAGTTGGATTTTCTTCACATCCGGCTCGTCTCGAGCGCTTTTGCCGCCTTCATTCACGGCGCCGACGCCTTTGTGAGCTGGCTGGCCAGCACCTATGCGCGCATCATTCACGTTGCGCTGCAACTGCGCTATCTCCTCCTGCTGTTGTTTTTTGCCGGCCTGGCCGCCACCGTCTGGATCTACCGAGTGGTTCCCACGGGCTTCATTCCGCAGGAAGATCAGGGTTATTTCATGGTGATTGTGCAGGCGCCACCGGGTTCTTCGCTGGCCTACACCACGGCCCTCGCCGATAAGGGAGCCGCCATCATTGCGCAGAATCCCCACGTGGGCGGATTGTTTTCCATCTTGGGCTTCAGCCTTGCCGGCAGCGCTTCGAACGCCGGCATGATGTTTGTGAACACAAACACAACGCACGAGCAGGGGGGAAAGGCATACTCGACGGACGACATCATCAAGGATGTATCGCCGAAACTGCAAATGTTGATGTTTGTCCCCGATGGCGGCCTCGTGGCCGCATTCGAGCCGCCGGCTGTGGAGGGCGTAGGCAGTTACGGCGGATTCCAGTTTATGCTCCAGGATCAGGGCGGCAACACGCTCAGCGACCTCGACCGCGTGGCGCACCAGATTGTAAATGCCAGCGGCACGCACAAGGACCTGACCGACCTGATCACCACTTTCTCCGCTAACGACCCACAGGAGTTGGTGACCATCGATCGCGAGAAGGCCAAGGCGATGGGCGTCTCAATCACCCAGATCGCAACCACGCTCAACGTCTTTATGGGCTCGGAGTACATCAACGACTTCGACTACAACGAACGCACTTATCGCGTCTATGTGCAGGCCGACCAGCCCTTCCGCATGAAAGCCAGCGACCTGCACAGCTACTATGTGCGCTCCGACTCCGGCGAAATGGTCCCGCTCGACAACCTGGTCACGGTTCAGGAGAGCGCGGGCCCTCCTGTAATCACCCACTACAACCTCTTCCGCGCAGTGGAGATCGACGGCTCGCCCGCGCCCGGCTACAGCTCAGGCCAGGCGCTCACCAGCATGGACAAGCTGGCTACGGACAACATGATGCGCGGCATGAGCTACCAGTGGACGGGCCTGACGCTCGACGAGATCGAGTCCAGCGGCAAAGCGCTCATCATCTTTGGGCTCGGCATTCTCGTCGTTTATCTCACGCTTTCGGCGCAATACGAGAGTTTCGCGTTGCCCTTTATCATTCTGCTTGCCGTGCCGATGGCGGTGCTGGGCGCTTTGGGCCTGGTTTCGCTGCGCGGCCTCGCCAACGACGTCTATTGCCAGATCGGCTTGGTGATGCTCATCGGCCTCTCGGCGAAAAACTCCATTCTGATTGTCGAGTTCGCCGAGCAGTTGCGCCGCAAGGGTCGCTCCATTGCCGAAGCCGCCATTGAGGCTGCGGAGCTGCGCTTGCGGCCCATTCTGATGACCTCATTTGCCTTCATTCTCGGCGTTCTGCCGCTGGTCTTCGCTACTGGAGCCGGCGCCCTTGGCCGCCGATCCGTGGGAACCACGGTGGTCGGCGGCATGTTGCTCTCCACCGTCCTGAATCTCGTGTTTATCCCCGTGCTCTACGTGATCCTCAGCCGCGTGCTCAAGCGCGGAGATGCTGCTCCAGCGCCGGCGGAAAGGTAGCGCGTGACGCGCCAGCCTGGAGTTCGCTTCGAACTCTCGCAAGAGGGTTCAAAACAGGCTCTATGGCTTCTTCACCACCTTCACCGGCCCGACTTGCGTGGCCGTGGCTGTATAGAGATCGCAGTTGTCCGTCGTTTCTTTAAAGCGAAAATAAGGATGGAGAAATAACGCGGCCCGCGCGTCACCCGAGCCTTCGGCCAAATCGGTCAGCCAGACGCCGTCGGCCTGGGGCCGATTGAGGATGTGCAGCCAGAGACCCTTGTGCACGTTCGCCACCAACCCGCCGCCGATCTTCAAATCGGCGACCGATCTCACATTGATATCGATCAGCTCGCCGGTTTCCTCGTCAATCGAAACCTTGCCCTGCATCACCTGGGCCAGGTGCTGGTTCAGGTTCTTGGCTTCAAACTTCGGGTTGGGCACAATGTCGAAGAGAAATACGCTGCGCCCGTTCACTCTCTCGCGATGCCCGTTGGCCAACATCATGGCCTCCATAAAATCCTGGAGTTCCTGGTTCTGCTTGTCCTCCTCTTTCTTTGCCGCGGCCTCGTTGCTGTACTTGAGCGTCTCCTTCATCACGCGCTCGTCCTGCTTTTTGGTCTCATCGGCAGATAGATCTTTGCCATCCTTCTGGAGCGTGCGCTCGATAGGAATTCCGTTGACGTAGAAGAGCTCCGAGACCGTCGTCGTTTCCTTCTTCGTGTTGCCTTCACTGTCGGTTTCGACGGTGCGGTCGGTCAAGCGGCACTCATAGCGTTCGCGCTCGGCCGCCATCTTCCGCTCGTTGGCCAGCGCCCGTTGCAGCAGTTCCGTGGCGTTGGGCAAGGGCGCATCTTTTGCCGGGGCGGAGGAGTGCCCCGATGGTTGCCCCGGAGATTGCGCTGCGCCCGTGCCGCAGGCGGCAAGGCAGAACGCAGTGGTAAGAAAAGTAAGAGCGACGATGCGGTGCATGGAAGAGTAGATTCCTGCTGTTTGTGATGCAAGAAACCGCCAACGCGCGACATTTTTCGCGAGAGCGGCCCGCAATGGCAAGTCTTCCAACCGGTCGTTAGCGTCTACTGCTCTGTCCCAACCGGCAGCGCGGGCATCGCGCCCTGTTTTTTCGCTTCAGCCACCACTGCGTCCAGGTGATCCAGCACCTCGGCCACGGTCATGGTGTAGACCTCGCGCCGCGAGTCGTAGCCTTCCTCAACGAGCTGCTTCAAATACCGCCCGGCGACCTGTGCGGCCAGTTGGTCGGTAATCACCTTTCCGGTGCGCTTCTTCTGCTCCACCCACGCGGTCGACGGCAGCGCAATCCACATTGGCCGTCCGTTCACGTCGAAGCGCACATCGACAGCATCAGCGTGGCGCGTGGCGATGGCCACCAACGTCCCTTTCCATCGGCAGTGCAGATCCTCGCCGCTCCAGCGGTCGGTCACGTGAAAATCTTCATACATGCTGTTAGCCTATCGTTCCGGCGGTGCCGCGGCAAGCGCTCGACGCACCGGTGGACTCCGCTTCTACCGCGCTGATAAACTAGTCGGGTTCGAGTGGCGCCCTCTTCATCCGTTTGGACCCGCCCGTAAGTCAATCAGCAAAGGACGAAAGAAAGCCCGTGGACACAAGAACCCGTCACGCCCTCAAAAAGGACAAACTCGCCCAGGCTGCCGCCAGCAGCGCCAGTTGGATCGGCGAACACCAGACCACCGTGGTGCGCTGGAGCATCGGCGTCGGAGTGGCTCTCGTTCTGGCCATCGGCGGACTGATTCTCTGGAGCATTCGCTCCTCGGCCGCAAACGCCGCCCTGGGCGCAGCCATGGATGTGTACGACATGCCCCTGGCCACGCCCGGCGCTCCGCCGGAACCCGGCGTGTACACGAACGCCGCCGCGCGCGCCAAAGAGGCTAACCGCGAATTTGTCGCCATCGCCCACGATTATCGTTGGCTGCCCGAAGCCGCCGAGGCCCACTATTTTGCAGGCGTTACCTATGAGGAGTTGGGCCAGAACGGCAATGCCGAGACGGAGTTGAAGGCTGCCGCGGACTCCTGGGACCGGAATCTCGCCAACCTGGCCAAGCTGGCACTTGCCGGCCTGTATCAACAGACAAACCGCGACAGCGAGGCCATCGCGCTCTATAACGAAATCGCCGCCAAGCCCTCGGCGACAGTGTCTGCGGGCGTGGCTCAGCTCGACCTTGCCGATCTCTACGCCGCTGAGGGCAAGCAGGACCTGGCGCGAGCGCTCTGGGCCAAGGTGAGGGACGCGGACAAGGATGGCGCGGCCGGGTCGATCGCTGCACAAAAGCTCGCCGCCAAGTAAGATCGCGCGAGGGCCGGGCTCGGGCTTGCGCCATGTCAGTCGGATTCCCGAGTCGCTTCAGGGCTCCTATTGCCCCCGCGGCAAAGGAATGAGCGAGCCCGAGCATTTTCTTCTCTGCCTGCGTCTGGTGAGTGATGAGCACCAGCCAGGCCATTTACGCAGGGTGGATGGAGATTCCCACGAGCGCGGTGAATGACGAAACCCGCCTGCGCGCGGAAGACGAAGCGCTTGCCGCGCTGGTCGACCAGTATGCCGGCGCCCTCTACCGCGTAGCCTATTCCGTCCTGCGCAATCCCGCCGACGCCGAAGATGCCGTGCAGGAGGCGTTTCTGCGTGTCCTGCGCCATCGCCACTCGCTGGGCGAGGTGCGCGATCACCGGGTCTGGCTCATTCGCATCGTTTGGAACATCGTGCTCGACCGCAAGCGCCGGGCCAAGACACGCCCTGAAACCGACGACGTGGCGGAACTGTCGCGCGTGTTGCCCTCCACGGGCCTCTCCGCCGAGGAGATTGCCGCCGCGGCGCAGCATCATGCCCATGTGCTTGGCTGCGTCGACCGGCTTCCGGCCAAAGAGCGGCAGGTGCTCATGCTCTCGGCCTTTGAAGAGCTCACCAGCGTGGAGATCGCGGAAGTTTTGGGCATTACCGAGTCCAGCGTCCGCTCGCGGCTGTTTCGCGCCCGCAACCTGATGGCCGGCCTGCTCGACCATGAGAGGAGTTTGCGATGAAGTCAAACCCTCACAACCCGATGACCTCCAATTCCGCTCCTCGGGGCAATTCGAGCCCTGTGGAAGAGACGCTGCGGCTGGTCGCCAGCCTGCCCGCCCCGGCTGGCCTTGGAGATCGTGTGCACGCGGCTCTTCGCGCTGCACCGCGCCGTGGCCGGGTTCTGGTTTGGCCCAGGGCTTTAAGCCCTGAGAGTAGCTGGATGCGCGCCGCGGCTGCGGCGGCCATTGTCTTTGTCGTAGCTGGGGGTGGGTGGGGCGTCTACACGCGCGTGCAGCACGGCCAGCCCGCCAAGGTCATCGTCATGCCTCCGCGCTTGCCGGCCACAGGCGGCTTTTCGGGCGCTGGCGCCGTGCGCGCCCCGCAAACCCTGCCCGGCCCAGCGGTGACTCAACCCCCCAAGGCGAGCCCCGCACAGCCCAAGAGATCGAAGAAGCCGGCTGCCCGCCTCAACTCCCCGGGCACTGGCGGCAACCAACCCGCCGCATCTGGCAAGACCGCACCCCAGCCAGCAACGTCGAAATAGGGCTGCCGCCCCATCTCCTACGCGTCCTTCATCACCGCCCGGATCAACATGCCCAGCAGAGCGAGCACCACCGCGCCCCAGAAGGCTGGGCCAAATCCCCGAACGGTGAATCCCCGCACGATATGCGAAGCCAGCAGAATCATCAGCCCATTGATCACCAGCAGGAAGATTCCCAGCGTGATGATGCTCAACGGAAATGTGATGATCTTCAGAAACAGACCGACTGTGGCGTTCAGCAGCCCGATCACCAGCGATGCAATCAGCGCCGGCCACAGGCCCGCCACATGAAAGCCGGGCACGATCTTGGAAATAATCAGCAGAGCAACCGCATACAGAAACCATTGCACAAGAATTGCTATCATCGGTCTTCCTCGGCTTTCATCAGAACCAGTCATACGAGCGCAGGCTGTAACGCAAGTTCGCGCGTGCGTCGCATCTACCGTATGATGCGCGAGCAGGGTGCGCAAGCCGTCTCGCGGCAAAGACTGTGCAAGACGCGCCGCACGCGGCTCTTCGTTTAGAGTGAAGCCATGTACGCGCGCCGCCTCTCCGTGCAACGGATCGATGCCACTGGCGAGCGCCATCCCTGCCCGATCCACCAAATTGACAACTTTTCCATGCGAAATTTCACCAATGACGCGGTTTTCGACGACACTTTTCCTGCCGCCGATGGTGTTCTCGAGGCCGGAAACCGTGTTCCGCTCGACCGGCTGCAAACTGATATGGAAGAGTGGTTTCGCCGCAAAGGCTACCTGAAGCCGGAGGAGCGGCTCGAAGTGGTCGAAGAGGCGGCAAACCATTGAGAAATGGATGGGATCGCGCAGCCTTGATTCGTTTGTGGAACGAAGGACAAAAAACGTCCAAAAAGGGACCTGTGAAACTGTGGAGTGACTCGCTGCAGGCTGGTGAAAATGCGCGGGTTCGACGAGGTTCACAGTTTCACAGTATCTGGGAAACTGTGGGCTGCTTGGAGTCTGTCCCCAATGCGCTGAATCGGAAGCGATTGATCGCGCACACAGTTTCACAGTTTCACAGCCCGGCTTTTGAGTGCATAGGGGGGTGGGGTCCCCCGGGATCAGGCTGCGGCCGTCTGCGTCGCGACCTGCCCGCCGGACCAAAGCTGCAACTCGGCCTCGCGCCGCGCCTTCAGCCCCACATTCACTTCACCGGCAGCGTGATCCCACGCCAGCAGTTGCTGCGCGGCGGCGGCGTAGCAACCGGCATTCAACTCCCGTAGCAGGGTTGACCCCGCAAGCCGCCCCGCGCCCAGATTGAAGCAAAAGTCCACCAGCGCATCGAACTGTCCCTGCGTCAGCGCCACCTTGACCAGCCGAGTGACCGCCTGCTCGGCCTCACCCACATCGCTTGACAGAATTGCTGTTGCCTGCGCCTCCTCCACACCTCCCGGAAACGATTCCCCCGGCTTCACCCGGTGCCCATAGCCGATGGTCGGTATACCGGCCACATCCCGATAAACCTGACTACGAAACCCCTCCGACCTCTTGATCAACTCCAACCCCTCTGCGCTCAATTCCATGGAAATCCCCCTGTTCCGCCAGAAATGTCAAAGGGCCTGCCTTGAACTCTCCTCAGGAAAGGGATGGTTCAAAGCAGACCCTAAGACTACGCTAGCAGAAACCGCGAATTAATCTGCAAAGTTTGCGAAATTATTTTCAATGCGCCGGGACGGGCAGCTTGCCAGCAACCTGAAGGAACTGGTTGAGAAGATTGGACAGCGCCTCGTCGAAATTCCTGTCGTGGGTCTTCTGGAGGTAAGCGACATCGATTGAACGCGTCACGGTCCAAAGAACGTAGTGGGTTTTGGCGTCATACACGACCAGGCGGAACATGGGAAGCGGATCAGCTGCGCCATTCTGTTTGTTGGGGCTGGTCGGACCGTAAGGGGCGGTCAGACGAAGCTCAAGAACAAGGTCGGCCTGGGAGGGGTCGCTCACCAGGGTGTAATCGCCCGTAGCCTTGAGGGCCGCATAGAACTGCTTGTAAGGACGGTCCGGATCCCCACTGAACGGCGCTGGAAACAAGCCACTATCCGACCCAGCGTTCGAAACAAAGATGGATTTGGCTGCGACAATCGCCGGCGGCACTGGGCCACCTTGAGTATTGGCCGGCGTTTGAGTGAACCCGGCAGGTGCAGGGATCAATGCCATGACCACGGCAAGGCAGCAGCAGACACGGATTCTTCTCATTGATAACCCCTTTTATTTTGAATGTTATATAGTGCCGATGCCCTAAGGCCTTGCGAAGTTGCCTATTTGTGCCTGATTTTGCACAAAATTCTTTGCCCAAATCGGGAAAAGTGCACCGCCTGTGGTGCATATCGTAACCCAAACAGGCTGAACACCTTACCGTCTACCCCGCCGGACGACGGCCTTTTTCAACAGAAATCCCATTATCCATCTTGACAACATCTGACGGCAGCCAGTGGCGATCTAGTAAAATTATCGGATGGTTAGAAAAAGGAAAACACGCAACTTAAGACGAAAGGCCCCGCTATGGATTTGTCTCGTAGCGGGCGTCTCCGCCGTTGCGCTGGTCGCGCTGGTTGTCCTGCTTTCGGCGCGAACGGTGCAAGCTGATGCGGGTCTTCCCAGACCAGCACCCACCCCGCCTGCGGCTTCCCCTGCAGCGAGTGCAACGCCGGCCTCCCTCGCTGACCAGGAACCGCAGATTTCGCAGGACGTCCCAACAGCCGCTGCAAAACAGTGGAACGACCGGATTCACGGCATTGCCTCCTGGTATGGCGGCGTCTTCAACGGACGCCGGACCGCCAGCGGCGAAATCTATGACATGTACGCGATGACGGCCTGCCACCCATCGCTTCCCTTTGGCTCCATCGTGCGGGTGGTGAACGTGCACAATCACCGCTCGGTTGTGGTCCGCATCACCGACCGCGGCGACCTCGTCGAGGAGGGCCGCATTATCGACCTCTCTTACGGGGCCGCCCAGAAGCTGGGGATGACCTGGGCCGGCCTCGCGAAGGTGGATTTAGAGGTTCTCTCGTTGGGCAAGCCCGCCACTCGAAAGTAAGGCGGATCCTCAAAGTGGAACGGCCAGCCCTCAGGCTGGCCGTTATTCCTTAGTGCATGCAACTGCCCTCTGGCTGGCTGAAGGGCTTTTGCAGGTATTGGCGCGCCTCGTTCACCGCTCCCTGGGTATTGTCGTTGGTCTGCACGGCCAGCCGGTACTCGTTGACGGCACGGTCGCGCTGTCCTGTCAGGTCGAAGATCTTGCCGATGGCGATGTGGCTCCAGACCTCGGTCCAGGGCGGCTCGTCGTCGCCGCGCAGCGCGTCGCGGAATGAGTTGACGCTGGCCTGGTAGTTGCACTGCGTGAACAGCACCTCGCCGATGCGATAGCTGGCCAACGAGCTCAACGGATTGGCGTCGAGCGCTTTTTTATACTCGGCCAGGGCCCCGAGCAGGTCGTTCTGCGCCACCAGTTGCTGTCCTTTCAGGATGGAAATGCGCACCTGCAGGTCGGGCGAAGTCTTGAGTACCCAGTCATTAGGATCGATGCTGATCCGCCGCGGCCGGCCGAAGGTATCCACCACGTATTGGGTATCCGTCCCCACCACATCGATCTTCTGGTTCACCGTTTTTCCGTCAGTCTCAACGCGCAGATCGACCGGCATGTTGAAGAGGTCGAGGTCCTGGTTAATCTCCCCAATGGTACGGAAGCCCTTGTTGTTGCCGAGCCGGTAAACGGCGTACTTGTCGGTGAACCGCGGCGCCCCGGTGCCGTCGATCCATTGCGAGAAGAAGGGCACCAGTTGCTGCTGGCTCTGCGCCTCGGCCACCTTTTCAAAGTCGTCGGTGCGGATGGAGCTGTCGGTATATTGGCTCAGCGCGCCTTTCAGGATGGCGACAAAAGCCTTATCCCCCACTTCCCAGCGCAGCATGTGGAAGATCATCGCCCCCTTTTCCA
>Ga0326727_10011091_pt1 | contig 21143 bp, 17 predicted proteins | sample MB2enrmetagenome_FD_207643 | JGI IMG/M metagenome (GOLD analysis project Ga0326727, IMG submission 207643) | Lab enriched peat soil microbial communities from McLean, Ithaca, NY, United States - MB29MY | ecosystem: Environmental > Terrestrial > Soil > Wetlands > Peat | place: USA: New York...
AGAAGCCTTTTGCTATATACTCGCGGCTTCTTGCTGTCAATGGCTGGATTGGAGACTTACAACATACTCCCTCGCCCCCTTGGGAGAGGGTGGCCCGCAGCCGGCGCTTTCTCCAGCCGGGGCGGGACGGGTGAGGGGGTTAAGATCGCGGCATATGATACGAATTTGGCACAGAACGTTCATTTTGGTAATGACCCCCTTACCCCCACTACCAGCAGTTCTTCATTTGGAATTCCCACAAAACCTGAAGTCGGACGCCTGCCGCACGGTTGGGACGCGATTCGCGCGAAGAGCCGCAGACCATAGACGGAGGTCGGCGCTTCACTTGCTTGTCGCCAGCGGGAGGGTGAGGAGCAGGGACCGCGATGAAGAGTAACGTGAACAATGTCATTTATGTACTTTCGTTGGTTTTCTTGTCCATCTACTGCTTTCAGGGAGCGGCAACGGGCGCACTACGAAAATGGCGAGGCCGATCAGCGGATGCTGTCTGGCATATTCCCAAATGGGGCCGGTTGATCTGTATGTTTATCGGAAGCGGATTGACCGTCATCGTTATCTATATAATCTATATATATTTTGACTTTTCAAAGTAGTCCAGTATCAACAGTTGTCTATGTGATGGTTTTCAATCGACAATCATCAATCGACAATCGTCAATCGAAAAGGTCTTGCCCGCATGAAACTCACTCCCATTGACTGGCTGGTAGTTGCCGGCTACTTTCTCATCAATCTCCTCATTGGGCTTTACTACCGCAAGAAGGCGAGCGCCAGCACTGACGATTTCTTCGTGTCGGGCCGTCAAGTTTCCTGGTGGCTGGCCGGCACTTCCATGGTGGCCACCACCTTTGCCGCGGACACACCCCTGTGGGTAACGGGCCAGGTGGTGCATGGGGGCGTTGCCGCCAACTGGTTCTGGTGGAGTTTGCTGCTCAGCGGGATGATGACCGTGTTTTTCTTCGCGCGCATGTGGCGCAGGGCGGAAATCATCACCGACGTGGAACTGATCGAGCTGCGATACGCCGGCAAGCCCGCCGCCTTCCTACGAGGATTTCGCGCCCTTTACTTTGGCATCCTCATTAATTGCATCATTCTGGGATGGGTCAACGTGGCCATGGAAAAAATTCTGGGGATATCGCTCAATATCCCCAAGTTCTGGGCCGTGGTGATCTGCATGGCGATCACGGCGATTTACACCTCCATCTCCGGGTTGTGGGGCGTCCTCTGGACGGACATGGTGCAGTTCATTCTCAAGATGGGCATGCTGATCCTTCTGGCCTTTTATGCGGTGCGGGCGGTGGGCGGCATGGATGCGCTCAAGGTGAAGCTCGCCGCCGTCGACGCCGCACGGGGCGCGGCCGTGGGAGGTTCAGGATCCATCCTCTCTTTCGTTCCGGACCTGCATTCTCCCTGGATGCCGGTGATGACCTTCCTCACCTATATCGGCGTGTACTGGTGGGCGGTCTGGTATCCGGGAGCGGAGCCGGGTGGGGGCGGTTACGTGGCGCAACGTATGTTCTGCGCCAAAGATGAAAAGAACTCACTGCTCGCCACCCTGTGGTTCAACATTGCCCATTACGCCCTGCGCCCCTGGGCGTGGATTCTCACCGCGCTGACGGTGGTGGTCCTTTATCCGCAGCTCAGTCTGCCCGGGGCGGACGCCGAAGGTGGCTTTGTGCGCGTTTGGGTGGACTACCTGCCCGGAGCTTTCCGCGGCCTGATGCTCGCCGCTTTCGCCGCCGCTTACATGTCCACGGTAGCCACGCAGCTCAACTGGGGGTCATCCTACCTGGTGAACGATTTCTACCGCCGCTTCCTTTTTGAGAACCGTGATGAGAAGCACTATGTGTTTGTCTCCAAAGTCTCCACCCTGGGATTAATGTTGCTGGGCGCGGTGGTCTCCTACATCATGCACACGGTCGCGGGGGGATGGGAAATGGTGGTCAATATCGGCGCAGGCACGGGAGCGGTCTACCTGTTGCGCTGGTACTGGTGGCGCATCAGCGCCTGGTCGGAAATTTCCGCCATGATTACGGCGGCGGCGGTCTCCATTTTCCTAAAGTTCAGGAGCCCCTTCCTGGTTTCCGATCCCAATCACAATGCCAAGAATCTGTTGCTCACCGTGACCGTCACCACCGTGGTGTGGCTGGCCACTACGCTGCTGACGCGGCCCGAACCGGAATCGAAACTTCTGGAGTTCTACCGCCGGGTGCGGCCCGGCGTGGCCGGATGGGGGCGCATTGCCCCGCTCGCGCCGGAAATTAATCCCACGCACGATGGCTGGTATAATTTGATGGATTGGGGACTGGGTTGCCTGATGGTTTACATGGTCCTGTTCGCCATTGGCAAGCTGATTCTGGGTTCCACCGCCACCGGCTTCCTGTTCCTCGCCATCGCCGCCCTCTGCGGGTACATCATTTACTGGGATTTGTCGCGCCGCGGGTGGGAAACGCTTTCCGGAAAGAAGTAAAGAAGGTGTGAGGTATCAGGTGCCAGGTGCCAGGGTGAAAACGAATTCGCGGGAACGGATAACGGAACGCACGAACCCCGGCTCGGCTTCGCTCGATACCCGGTCCAGCCGGGAAATCCTGCGCCTTATTAATCGCGAGGATCAGCGCGTCGAGCCGGCGGTTCGGAAGACGCTTCCGCAGATCGCGCGCGTCGTGGACCTGGCCGCGAAGGCCATCCGTAGCGGCGGGCGGCTGGTTTATCTGGGCGCGGGCTCAAGCGGGCGGATGGGGGTTCTCGATGCTGCGGAGTGTGCGCCCACTTTTGCGACTGACCGCGTGGTGGCCATCCTGGCGGGGGCGCCCGCTGCTTACGCCTCCTCGGTGGAAGGTGTCGAGGACGATGGGCAGCAGGGCGTGAGGGATTTGCGGCGAATCAAGTTCACTAAGCGCGACGTGCTGGTGGGAATTTCCGCCAGCGGCCGGGCCCCTTACGTTCTTGGCGCAGTAGGTTTTGCGCGGCGGCGTGGCTCGAGCGTGGTGGCTCTGACCTGCGATGCGAAGTCTCCCCTGGCCGCCCTTGCGGACGTCTCCATCTGCCCGGTGGTGGGGCCCGAAGTAATTGCGGGATCGACCCGTATGAAGGCGGCAACGGCGCAGAAACTTGTCCTCAACATGCTCTCCACGGCCACCATGGTGCGCTTGGGCCGCGTGCTTTCCGGTAGTATGATCAATGTCCAGCCGACGAATCAAAAGCTCTGGAAGCGCGCCGAGGGGATCATGATGCAACTCACCGGGGTCACCCAGCCTGCCGCCGCCAGGGCTTTGAATGACGCAGGGCGCAGCCTGCCCGTGGCAGTATTGATGGTCTTGAAAAAGATCCCGCGATCAGAAGCGGCGCGCCTCCTGCGGGAAGGGCAGAGCGCGGCAGCGGCGCTGCGGGAAGCGATGGAAGAAAGGCAGTGAATCAGTGAGTCAGCGAGTCAGTGAATCATTGGCGGAAGTAAATCAGTGAACGGATAGGCCAAAGTGAGCAAATGACTAACGCCACCATTGAACTGAAAACCCGGAGCAAGCGATTTGCACTGAAATTATTCGGCTGTTCCGCTCCCTCCCGAAGGGTGAGGACGTCCGTATCATTGCCAGGCAGCTTTTACGTTCTGGCACGTCGGTGGCCGCAAACTATCGTGCTGCGTGCCGGGCTCGCTCCCGGGCGGAGTTCGTGGCGAAGATCGGAATCGTCGTGGAGGAGGCGGATGAATCCGCATTTTGGTTGGAGCTTCTCGTGGAAAGCGGCATGATCAAGCGGGAACTGGCCGCACCCATCATGCAAGAAACGGACGAGCTCCTGGCTATTTTTGCTGCCTCTCAAAGGACCGCGAGGCAGAATCAGTGAATCACTGAATCAGTGGGTCACTAAATCATTTCCGCCAATGACTCACTGAATCACTGATTCACTGATTCAGTTCTGCCAGCGATTCACTGATTCAGTTTGGAACTTCTCATGGATAAATTTCTCATCACCGGCGGGCGGCCTTTGGAAGGGCGCGTGGTCATCAGCGGGGCCAAGAACGCGGCGTTGCCGGCTTTGGCGGCGGCGCTGCTCACTGATGAGCGCGTGGTCCTCCACAATATTCCGCGCGTCCGCGACATCAGCACGCTGCGCAGCCTGCTGGAGGATCTGGGCGTTGACTCTTCGGTGACGCATGAAATGCACGGCAATCGCATCGAGATTGAAGCCCGCCAGTTGATCAACCCCGTGGCGCCTTATGAGCTGGTCAAGCAGATGCGGGCCTCCGTGCTGGTGCTGGGGCCGCTGGTGGCGCGCTTCGGGCAGGCGCGCGTTTCCCTGCCGGGCGGCTGCGCCATCGGCGTTCGCCCCATCAACCTTCACCTCAAGGGACTGGAGAAACTGGGCGCAACCATTAATTTCGACCATGGCTATGTGAATGCCCGGGCCCAGGGATTGCGGGGCACGGAATTCCATTTCGACACGATTTCGGTGACCGGCACCGAGAATCTGATGATGGCGGCCACCCTTGCCGAGGGGGTTACCGTCCTCGAAAACGCCGCGCGTGAGCCGGAGGTGCAGGACCTCGCTGACCTGCTCAACAAAATGGGCGCCCGCATCGAAGGCGCAGGGACCGACAAGATCCGCATCCATGGCGTCAAACGGTTGCGCGGAACTGAACACACCATTATTCCTGACCGGATTGAAGCGGGAACATTCCTGATCGCCGCGGCGATGACGGGCGGGCAACTTGCCGTGGAACGCTGCAACCCGGGGCACCTTGCCGCCCTCCTTGCCAAACTGGAGGAGATGGGCGTGCAAGTCATCCGCGATGGCGGCGGGGGCGCGAAGGGCGGGCACACGCTCACCGTTAGGGCTGGCGCCAAACTGCGCGCCCTGGATGTGACCACGCAGGAATACCCCGGTTTCCCCACGGACATGCAGGCCCAATACCTGACATTGATGACGCAGGCCGAAGGATCATCGGTGATTACGGAAACAATTTTTGAGAACCGCTTTATGCATGCCCTGGAACTCGCGCGCATGGGGGCGGATATCACCGTGAACGGCCGCCGTGCGGTGGTGCGCGGCAAAACCCCCCTGAGCGGAGCAAAAATCCAGGCGTCCGACCTTCGTGCCAGTGCCTCCCTGGTGCTGGCGGGATTGGCCGCTGAGGGCGAAACCCTGATAGATCGTGTCTACCACATTGATCGCGGCTACGAACGGATCGAAGAGAAACTCAACCAGGTGGGCGCCCGCATCGCCCGGATCTCTGAGTCCGACTGACCTCCCTGTCAATTCCCAAAATTCCCCGAAAGCCATCAGCGTTAAGTTTTCTTTATCTTATTTTAGGGTAAGGGGGTTATGCGTATTACGTACGATATAGCCTATCTTATAGTATCGTTATAATCTGCACTATTCTCATCCTGCCCGGAGCCACCAGAGGCAGTTCCTCCCGGGCTGCCGGCCGAATTCTCCCGCTTTTCGCAAGTCCATGATTTTGAGTGGTTAAATACAAGAAGATAGGTGTTCCGCAGGTACAGATGGGCAAACTACGAGGGGAATTCCTCGTCCCGGATTGGGCCCGGGTCGGGTGAGTCAGTGGCGAAAGACGCGTCCGGTCAAAGGGGAAGAGGGTCTATAGAGCCAGCATTAAACATTCTTGAATTGTTTCTGCGGTCCACCCCATTCAGTACTTTTATGTAGATAATTGCGCTGGAAAGGAGGTAATGACTATGCTATGCTTCAATCGCAAGCCGGCAGGTTTGCCACCAGCGCCGTGGCCGCCCCACGATGGCGAGTAAGTTTTTCGGCCGGGGATGGGCATGCACGGTGCACGCGGCGCCTGCCCACCCCCGGTCGGACGTATGTATATCCTGGGAATGGCAATTAGCTTCTTCGGTTTTGTTCTCTTGGGGTTGCTGATCCTAAGAGGAACGAGGAGCCATGTCTTTCGCCTGTTCCCCCTCTTTTACTCCTACATCACTTATATCTTTTGCGGAACTCTAGCGATGTACTTGACTTTGTGGCTGAAGCCGCAAAAGTATGCCACGGCCTACTGGATTTACTTTCTGGTTACGATCCTCGCGGAATTCATGGTCCTGGTGGAAATTTCTGACCAGATATTCCGATCCTATCCTGCCATCCGCTACCTTGGGCGCGCCTTGACCCTCCTGATCGCCGCGAGTCTGGGGGGCTTTTACATCCTGCCCACGATCTTGCAATCCACCGGCCGCACCGAGACGCTGTTTGAATTCACCTTGCGGGCTTCCGTAACCAAGGCTATTATTCTCGCCGTTCTATTCTATTTGGCTCGACATTACGGATCCCGATTGGGAAGGAATGTAGGCGGATTGATGCTCGGCTTCTCCATTTACGTGGGCATGAACATCGCCACCATGGCCGGCGCCAAGGCGTTTGGCGAAGGGCTGTTTTCCCAGGTCTTCTGGTTCATGGTGCCCCTCTCTTTCGTCTTGTGTATATCGATTTGGACCCTATCCCTTTGGGAATACTCCCCCATCCCTGAACGCCGGAGCGTGGCCCCGGTTATGGGGAGAGACTCCAAGGCCGTGGTCCTCGAACTCACTCGTTTCAATAGCGAATTGACCAAGTTCTTGCACAAATGATAATGCTCATCTACGCCGCGATTGCGATAGCCTTCCTAATTGTTGTCCTGGGCTTCTTCCGAAAAAGCCCGGCCCAACAAGCCGACGAGTTTCTGCCCGCGAGTCACCCTGCCCCCAACACGGGGAACATTCGCTGGCTGGACCTTTCCGAGCGCATCTTCGACCCCTCGGATGCCCGCTGGCTGCGGGACGAACTGGCCTTTCCAAGGTTAGCCGAGCTCCTGACGCACGAGCGGAAGCGCCTGGCCATCGAGTGGCTGCGAGCCTTGCAGGCATCATTCGACACGCTGGTGCGAACGCCCGAGATTTCGCTCAGTGAGGCTCCTGAAGCCCCGTCTCCGGGCAGTTGGCAGATGTTGTGGCTTACCGTCCGCTTTAAATTCCTGGTTTCTTACGCCTTGCTCGTGGTCAGGTTATTTGGCCCCTACCATCGGTTGATTCCCTCGTTTTCGTGGGTTCCCTTTTCAAGGGAGAGCGGGCGCAGCTTTCAGCAAGCGGATCTGGTTGACAGCCGGAGCATCCACTGAACCGGTCAGCGGTTTTGGCGCTGGGCAGATCGGTCATTTTGCCTGAGGCATTCTTCCGCCCCTTGGTGAATTTCACCCCACCACAGGGTCTTCTAGCTCTCTAAGTTCTTGATTCCTCGCCAGGGGTTTCTCAAGTCACTCGTAAGAAAAAGCATCAAAACAAGTTAGCCTCCCAGCTTGGCCGCCCATCTTGGCCCTCCCGTTGCTTCCTTAAAGGTTGGGTTGTACGGGATGCTATCAAGTCTTAGTTCCGGAAACAGGATGCTCGCCGAGGGAGCCCTCGCCGCAGGGTGTCGCTTTTTTGCCGGTTACCCCATAACGCCCGCCTCAGAGGTCTATGAGGTGATGATGCGCGAAATGCCGGCACACGGAGGCTTAGCCCTTTCCGCTCCTGACGAAATCTCGTCACTCTGTTACTGCGTGGGTGCAAGCTTGCGGGGTCTGAAGGCTATGACGGCAACTTCGGGTCCGGGTTGGGCTTTGATGATTGAGACTGCCCAGTATGCGCTGATGACGGAGACTGCGGTGGTGATCGCTCTGGTGCAGCGCCTGGGGCCAAGCACGGGGGGAGCCACCCAGGGTGCTCAAGGGGACATCTGGCTGGCAGAGTTTTCCATTTCCGGGGGCTACATCCTTCCCGTTTTCTCTCCGAGCAACGCAAAGGAATCCTTTGAGCTTGCCGTGCACGCCTTCAACTGGTCGGAAAGGCTGCGCACGCCCGTCCTGCTGCTATCCGACAAAGAAGTCGGCATGACCACCGAGGTTGTGGATGAAGCGGCCTTGCAGGTTCCCGAATTGGTAAACCGCCCGATGGCTGCGGCCAAGGCGGACTATTTTCCGTATGCGGCGAAAGAACCGGAAAACGTCCCGGCCTTTGCCGCGGTGGGGGGAGAAATCAAAGCCACTGTAACGGGGTCAGCTCACGACCAACAAGGGCGCTTGCGCAAGAACTCCCCGCAGGTGGTTGAGGTGCTCGAGCGCCTCGAACGCAAGATTGAAGCGCACGCCGACGAGATGGCCATGGTACGGCCGGACCTTGACCCGGACGCGCGGTGCCTGTTGATCAGTTATGGGGTAACGGCGCGTGCCGCCCGGCAGGCGGTGGGTGAGTTGCGCGGTCAAGGCAAGCGCATTTCTTTCCTGCAAATTCAATCCCTGTTCCCCATCCCCCGCAAGTGGCTGGATTGGGCAGTGGCGGGCATGGAAACGGTATTTGTCGCCGAGGAAAACCTGACCGGCCAATATCGCGCCGCCCTCACGCCCCACCTTTCCGGCAAGCGGGTTTACGGAATTAACAAGATTGGTGCCCTGATCTCCCCGGGTGAAATTGCCCGCGCCGTGCAGGGGGTGCTGGCATGACGCCGGAAACCCTTTACCTTTCTAACAAGGCCGAACTTCCCTATTGCCGGGGCTGCGGGCACTCGCTGGTGGTGCGCCAACTGAGCAGCGCCTTGGAGCGCCTGGGGCTGCCGCCCCGATCGATAGTGCTCACCACGGACATCGGCTGCGTGGGATTGGCGGACTCACTCTTTCCCTACCTGCACACGGTGCACACCACGCACGGGCGCTCGACCGCATTCGCCACCGGCATGGCTTTGGCGGATCTCGTCCAGGATTCGCAGGGCTTAAAACCCGTGGTTATGATCGGCGACGGAGGGGCGATGATCGGGCTATTGCACCTGGTCCACGCCGCGCAGCTCAACATTGATATCACCGTATTGATTCACAATAATTTTCTCTTTGGAATGACGGGCGGGCAACACTCCGCCTTGAGCCCTTTGAACTGGGTCAGCGCCACCACGCCCGATGGCAACTCAACGCCGCCGCTCGATTTGCTCGCCCTGCTGCGCACCGCTCATGCCACTTTTCTGGCGCGTCGGTCCGCCACCAGCCCGGAACTGGGAACGACCATCGCCGACGCAATCAATTACCCGGGGTTCGCCGCCGTAGAAATCGTCGAACTGTGCACAGCCTACGGAACGCGCTGGAACCAGGTCACGGGGGTGTCGCTCGAAGGGATTATCGTTCAGCAGGGGCAGGCGATCGGTGAGGTGGAAAGGGAAATCGAGCGCCCGACCTTTCGCGATCTCTACCGCCACGAAATGGCATCACCGCGCCCTAAGCACCCGAAGCCGGCGATTCCCCGGCTCAACATCCCCACGATTCTCGCCGGTGAGGTCCGAGTGGTCATCGCCGGGACGGCGGGTGAGCGGGTTCAATCCGCCGCCGCCCTGCTCTGCCGGTCCGCCCTTGCCGCGGGGCTCTATTGCACACAGAAGAACGATAATCCGGTCACCCAGGGTTCGGGGTTCTCGCTTTCGGAAATATGCTTGAGCCCCAAGCCCATCGAGTATACGGGAATGGAAAGCCCAGACGTGGTCATGGTGGTCAGCGAAGATGGATGGAAGGAACTAGAAGCCAACGGGACGATGGCCGCGTGCCGGGAGAAAACCCTGCTGCTGCTCGACTCAGCGATTGCGGCGGACCCCCCGCGCGGTCAAGTGATCCGGCTTCCTCTCCGCCGCGAAGCCCATCCCAAGCGCGCCGCGCTCGCCGCCATTGCCGCCTGGCTGGAGAAGAACCCATTGCTTCCGTCAGAAGCATGGGATGCGGTGCTGGCCTTGGAACCCCCGGAGCGCCGGGCGGAATCAATCGCCGCGCTCGAAGCCGGCCGGCGCCTGGCGGGCGCGGGCGGCGCGTCCGATTCCCGCGAAGCGGGACACCGTGAGTAGCCGTAGGTGAAACCTACGGAAAGAGCAGACGCCTAATTGTCCGGCCCTGGAAGGGCCGACCGTTTGCAAGGACAACCCCCTTGGGGTTGGCTGGCTGGTGGGTTTCGCAATCCGCAGGTTAAAACCTGCGGCTACCCACGGTTGGCCCCTGCGGGGCCGGATTGAGACAAGTTTCGCGGCACGAGTTTTGAACAAATACTATCAGTAAGACGGAGTGAAAAGATGACTAGAAGCAAGGTAACCATTGATGGGAACGAGGCGGCTGCCCGCGTCGCTTACCGCATCAACGAAGTAATTGCCATTTATCCCATCACGCCTTCATCCCCCATGGGAGAGTGGGCGGATCAGTGGTCGTCGGAGATCAAACCCAACATCTGGGGAACGATCCCAAATGTGATCGAGATGCAAAGCGAGGGAGGCGCCGCCGGGGCGCTGCATGGGGCCATCCAGGCCGGATCGCTGGGCGTCACTTTTACGGCCTCGCAAGGCCTGCTGCTGATGATTCCCAACATGTTTAAAATCGCCGGGGAGCTGACGCCGACGGTTTTGCACGTCACCGCGCGCACTCTGGCCACGCATGCCCTCTCGATTTTCGGCGACCACAGTGATGTGATGGCCACGCGCACGACGGGCTTCGGCCTGCTGGCGTCGAATTCCGTCCAGGAAGTCATGGATTTCGCCCTCATCGCGCAGGCCGCCTCGATGAGGTCGCGTATCCCCTTCCTCCACTTCTTTGACGGTTTCCGCACCTCTCATGAGGTTGGCAAGGTGGAAGAGTTGACGGACGACGATTTGCGGGCGCTCATCCCCAATGACCTGGTGCAGGCACATCGTCATCGCGCGCTTTCACCGGACCGCCCGGTTCTCCGCGGGACCGCGCAAAATCCTGACGTTTTTTTCCAGGCGCGCGAGACCGTGAATCCCTTCTATCTGGCCTGCCCGGGAATTGTCCAGGAGGTGATGGACCAGTTCGCGAGCGTGGTGGGCCGCTCCTACCACTTGTTTGACTACGTCGGCGCCCCCGACGCGGAGCGCGTCATCATCATGATGGGTTCCGGCGCCGAAGCCGCGCAGGAGACGGTGGATTATCTTACCGAACGCGGCGAGAAGGTGGGCTTGCTCAAGGTCCGTCTCTATCGGCCCTTCTCGATTGAACACTTCCTTGCCGCCCTTCCCGGGACCGTGAAGAACCTCGCCGTGCTGGATCGCACCAAGGAAGCGGGGGCCGCCGGCGAACCCCTTTACGTCGATGTCATCACCGCCCTCAGCGAAGGCATGGCCTCCGGCAAAACTCCCTTCGCGAGTTTCCCCCGCATCATCGGCGGGCGCTACGGGCTTTCCTCCAAGGAATTCACTCCCGCCATGGTGAAGGCGGTGTTTGACGAAATGCGGAAGCCCGCCCCCCTCAACCACTTCACCGTGGGCATCGTGGACGACGTCACGCATACCAGCCTGGAAGTTGACCCCGCGTTCTCGACCGAAGATCCCAAGACGGTGCGCGCCATTTTTTACGGCCTGGGTTCCGACGGCACGGTGGGCGCCAACAAGAACTCCATCAAAATCATCGGTGAAGATACGGACAATTTCGCGCAAGGCTACTTTGTTTATGACTCCAAGAAATCCGGGTCCATCACCATTTCGCACCTGCGCTTCGGCCCCAAGCCGATTCACTCCACCTACCTGATTACCCAGGCGAATTTCGTGGCCTGCCACCAGTTCACGTTCCTCGAACGCTACGACGTGCTCAGGGCCGCTGAATCCGGGGCCACCTTCCTGCTGAACAGCCCCTACGGGCCGGACGAGGTCTGGAACATGATGCCGCGCACCACGCAGAGGCAGATCATTCAGAAGAAACTGCGTTTCTTTGTGATCGACGCCATCAAGGTGGCCCACGCCGCCGGCATGGGCGGCCGCATCAACACCGTGATGCAAACCTGCTTCTTCGCCATAAGCGGAGTGCTGCCCCGCGAGGAAGCCATCGCCGCCATCAAACACGCCATTGAGAAAACCTACGGGCGGCGCGGCGAATCCGTGGTGAGGAAAAACTTTGCCGCGGTGGATGCTTCGATTGATCAACTCCACGAGGTCGCGGTTCCAGCGGAAGCAAGCAGTGGTTTCGACATGCGCCCGGCGGTGCCGTCGCAAGCCCCGGCGTTCGTGCGCGACGTGCTGGCCAAAATCATCGAGGGCGATGGCGATTCCCTGCCGGTCAGCGCCATGCCCAAAGACGGAACCTTCCCCACCGCCACCGCGCAGTGGGAAAAGCGCAATATTGCGCTGGAGATTCCCGTGTGGGATGAAGAGCTCTGCATCCAGTGCGGCAAGTGTGCGCTGGTCTGCCCGCATGCCGTTATCCGCGCCAAGATTTATGACCCGGGGGTGCTGGAAAAAGCTCCCCCCACCTTCAAGTCCGCCGCGGCGCGCTGGAAAGAATTCAAAGAGATGAAGTACACGCTGCAAGTGGCGCCGGAGGATTGCACCGGTTGCGCGTTGTGCGTGGAAATCTGCCCGGTCAAATCCAAAAGTGAGGCCAAGCACAAGGCCATTAACATGGTGGATCAGGTGCCGTTGCGCGAGTCCGAGCGCCAGAACTGGGATTTCTTCCTGGAGATTCCGGAAGCCGACCGCCGCACCCTCAGCCTGGGCCAGGTAAAAGACGTGCAGTTGCTGCAACCCCTGTTCGAATTCTCCGGGGCCTGCGCGGGCTGCGGTGAAACCCCTTACATCAAATTGATGACGCAGTTATTCGGCGACCGGGCGCTGATTGGCAACGCTACAGGCTGTTCGTCGATTTACGGCGGCAACCTGCCCACCACGCCTTACGCCGTCAACCAGGATGGCCGCGGCCCCACCTGGTCGAATTCGCTGTTCGAAGACAACGCCGAATTCGCACTGGGCATGCGCCTGGCGGTCGACCAGCAAACGGTGTATGCGCGGGACCTCGTCAAGCGGCTCGCCGCGAGCCTGGGCGACGAACTCGTGCAAGCCATCCTCAATGCCGATCAATCCACCGAAGCCGGCCTTCGCGAGCAGCGCGAGCGGGTGAGGGTCCTGAAGGCCAAACTGGCGGGAATACCGACTCTCGAGGCGTATGACCTTTCCAACGTTGCCGACATGCTGGTGAAGAAGAGCGTTTGGGCTTTCGGCGGCGACGGCTGGGCATATGATATCGGGTATGGCGGGCTTGACCACGTGCTCGCCAGCGGCCGCAATGTGAACGTGCTGGTTCTCGACACCGAGGTTTACTCCAACACCGGAGGGCAGATGTCAAAAGCCACCCCGCGCGGCGCCGTGGCCAAGTTCGCCGCCGGCGGAAAGCCGCGGCCCAAGAAAGATCTGGGCATGATGGCGGTCGCCTACGGCAACGTCTACGTGGCGCAGGTCGCCATGGGGTCCAGCGATATGCAAACCCTGAAGGCGTTCCTGGAGGCCGACGCCTACGAGGGGCCGTCCCTCATCATCGCTTACAGCCATTGCATTGCCCACGGCTACGACCTGGTGCACGGAATGGATCAGCAAAAGGCCGCGGTCCTGTCCGGCTACTGGCCGCTGTATCGCTACAACCCTAATGTGGCGAAGCTGGGCAAGAATCCCATGCAGCTCGATTCGCGAGCGCCTTCGCTGCCACTCGAAAAATACATTTACAACGAAACCCGGTACACTATGCTCACCCACAGCGATCCGGAAGCCGCCAAGCTATTGCTGAAAGAGGCCGAAGAGGATGTGCACAACCGCTGGAGAGATTACCAGAACCTGGCCGCAATGCCGATGAACGGCGAAAAAAAATAGTCCGGAGTCCGAGGTCCGAAGTCCGGGGCCCAGGGGCCAAGGCATGACGGGAGTGCCGAGTGCAGTGTTTTGAAGAGATGCAGGCATGGCAGAAAGCACGCGAGGTTGTGCGTGAAGTTTATGCAACCTGTCAGAATGGGAGACTGAAAAGGGACTTCGGACTTCGGGATCAAATCTGCCGCGCCTCGGTTTCCGCGATGAGTAACATTGCGGAGGGATTCGCCCGGAAAAACGATCGGGAGTTCGCGCACTTTCTGGATATTGCCAAAGGGTTAGGCACAGAAGTGCAATCCTTGCTATATGTTGCCCTTGATGTGGGCTATGTGACCCAAGAAGATTTTGAGAGACTCTACAAGCTGGCCGCGCAGGCGGTTTCGCTGATTAGTGGCCTGATCTTATACCTTCGGCGAGGTGTGCGGACTTGATACCGAGACTGCGCAAGACAGACCTCGGACTTGGGACTTCGGACCTCGGACTGATTCTAGGAGAGAATAAATGATCGACCTGACAACCAAATACCTGGGCATGACCCTGAAAAACCCACTCGTTGTTTCCGCTTCGCCGCTTTCCGCAGAGCTTGGCAATATCCGGCGCATGGAAGATGCCGGAGCCTCGGCGGTGGTCCTTCCCTCGCTGTTCGAGGAGCAGATTCAGCTCGAAAGCAATACGCTCGATCACTTCCTATGGCAGGGAACGGAGAGCTTTGCGGAATCGTTGACCTACATGCCCAACATGCAGGGTTACAAGCTGGGACCGGACGGCTACCTGGAACACTTGCGCAGCGCCAAGCAAGCCGTGAGTATCCCCGTCATCGGCAGCCTGAACGGAACCTCCACCAGCGGCTGGGTGGGATACTCCAAGAAGATCGAGGAAGCCGGGGCCGACGCCCTGGAACTGAATATCTACTTTATCCCCACCGACCCCGAAATGAGCGGCGGCCGCGTCGAACAAATGTACGTCGATCTGGTCGCCCAGGTGAAGGCCAGCATTCGCATTCCCGTGGCCGTGAAAATCGGCCCCTACTTCAGCTCGCTTCCCAACACGGCCAAGCGCCTGGACCAGGCCGGCGCGAATGCCCTGGTGCTCTTCAATCGCTTCTATCAGCCGGATTTCGACATCGAAAACCTGGAAGTTGTTCCCAACCTCATCCTGAGCACGCCCCACGAATTGCTGCTGCGTCTCAACTGGGTGGCGGTTCTTTACGGGAAGCTCCAGGCGGACCTGGCGGTCACCGGCGGAGTGCACTCCGGCGTGGACGTTCTGAAGTCGATGATGGCCGGAGCGCGCGTGGCCATGATGACCTCGGCATTGCTGAGGAACGGCATCGGCCATCTGGCCGTTGTGCACACCGAACTTCTGAAATGGATGGAAGAACACGAATACGAGTCCATCCACCAGATGCAAGGCAGCATGAGCCAGCGCGCCGTGGCGGACCCCTCCGCTTTCCAAAGGGCCAATTACGTCAAGGTGTTGAGTTCGTATACGCTGACGGGCAGTACGCAGTAGGCGGCATACGGTATACGGCATACGGGGAAAGCCAGCGCAGTGCCGTATGCCGTATCCGGTATGGAGTATACGGAAGAATCATGTCCATCGAGCGATTTGAGCAATTGGACGTCTGGCAGGCTGCACATTGCGCTACTATCTTGTCCTAAGTCACGATTTAGGATACGGGAAGGGCGAGGAGGGGATTGCCGACCGAGCGGAAAGCGTGAGCAAAATGCTGTTCGGCCTCGTGCGTTCCCTGGAAACACGACCGGAAAGAGCGGGCTAGCAAACCGGACGAAGATAGCCGCGCGGGAAGGGATGGACGGCCCGCGGGTTCGCTATTCCCCATATACCGTATGCCGTCTACCGTATGCCGATCATCGTTTACACTTCCGACTTGCACGGTAACCTGGAGCTTTACAAGGCGGCAGGGGAAGCGGCAGTTCGCATGCGTGCCGACGCCTTGATCTTTGGAGGCGATCTCTGCCCGGGCACCCCATCCGCGTCGTCGTTGCGCCTGCCCATTGATCAGCCGGAGTTTCTGCTCTTCCGCCTCTCCCACCTCCTGGGGAGTTGGAAGGAGGCCCATCCCTCCCTCCGCATCTTCGCCATTCCCGGCAATGATGATTGCCAAACCGTTCTCGCCGCGCTCGAAGAACTCGAGATGAACGACCTCATCGAAAACCTGCATCAGGAGACCCGGACCCTGGGCGAATACACGCTGATGGGCCTTTCCTACGTGCCGCCCACGCCTTTTCACTTGAAGGATTTTGAACGCTGGGACGATGCGCCGGAACCGGACTCTGACGCCTATTCCTATCGCTGCGTTACGGGGACGCCGCGCGGCTTCATGGTGATCGGCGATTTCCACTATTACCTGGATTCCCTCCCCACCCTCGAGCAGGAGCTGAAGCGCCTTCCAGTCAGGGATCCGCTGCACACCGTGGCGGTCATCCACACCCCGCCGTTCGGAACCCGGTGCGACGTGCTTTTCGATGGCCGCCATGTGGGCAGCAAAGCGGTGCGGAGCTGGCTCGAGAAAAACCAGCCGCGCCTCGCGCTGCACGGGCACATTCACGAAAGCCCCAAGCTTTCCGGAACGTTTTTCGACCGCATCGGCTCGACCACGGTCATTAATCCCGGCGCTGATCAAACGCGCCCCCACCTGGTCTTTATCGACCTCGATAACCCCGCCGAAATCGAGCACTCCCTCTACGGCAAAAGAGCCGTGCTATAGGTATGAATTGGCAGTTCTCGGTACCTACCAATGAGGCGTTCTCATAAGGCTTGACTCCTGACGACCTGGATAGAATAATCATCCAGTTGAATGGTAATCTATCCAGGAGGATCCGTAAAATGACAGTAGGGATTTTCGAGGCCAAACAGAAGCTCTCGCAACTGGTGGCCCGGGCAGCCAGGGGCGAAGAAATCGTTATCACTCGCCGTGGAAAAGAGCTGGCGCGGTTGGTCTCGATGCCGGAGGAGCGCGGGCGGACCTTAAAAGAAATCTTCGACTCCATCAGGAGCCGCCCACGGATAAAGCTTCCCAAGGGTGTCACTATCAAGAGCTTGATTGAGGAGGGGAGGCGATTTTGAACTATCTGGTTCTTGACGCCTCCATCGCCATGGGTTGGATGGTGGACGCGCCGGCGCCACGGCTAGCTCTCCGCGCCCTTCACCTTATACAATCCGGCACGATCGGGGTCGTCCCGGACCTCTGGTACTACGAAGTTTCGAACGCTCTGGTCATGGCGGAACGTCGGGGACGTGCATCCGCGCAGGTAGTTTCCTCGCACGTCAGCGACATCGAACGTCTCGCCGCCTTCCTTGAACTCAGCCCGACGACCCCCTCGGCCCTGGTGACAGCGGCTCGCCAGTCCGGGTTGACCGTTTATGATGCTGCGTACTTCGAACTGGCATTGCGGCGCAACCTGCCCCTGGCCACACTCGACGACAAGATGCGAGCTGCAGCTCAAAAAGCGGGGATAGAACTCCTCCGGTAAAGCTCGCTGCCTCAAGTAGAGAAATGCCTGGGAACATGTCTTTTTTCTTGCGTACTTTCCCATCGCCGTAAAACACTTCAGCGGCCTATTTGGGCCATAAACCGCACCCGAATCTCCTGGGAACCCCCCATGGCGATGCCTCCTAGAACGGCTAAGAGCCGGAATAACATGCATTTAGCTGTTGGCGGAGCATTGGTCCTATAGCTGCTCGATCTTATCATTGGCGAGGTGTTCGGTTTTCCGCCATGACCCAGCAAAAACTTCCCCAGCTCCGCCGGTGGTCGCAGGTACTGTTCCTGCTGCTTTTTCTCTTCCTGCTGAGGAAGACGGAAAGTTTCGGGTCGTTGCGCGCGGTGCGGGACGGAGCGCGCCTGCCTTACCCCGTCAGTTTCTTCCTTCAGCTTGATCCCCTCACGGCTCTGGCCAGCGCGCTCTCCACCCACACGCTTTATCGCGGGCTGCTCTGGAGCTTGGCGATTCTGATTCCCACTTTCTTCCTCGGCCGTTTTTTCTGCGGTTGGATTTGCCCGCTGGGAACACTGAACCACTTTCTGGGCAGTTGGAAATCGGAGCGCAAGCGCGGGCCGGAGCGGCTCGAACGGAACCGCTACAAACGATGGCAGACGCTGAAGTACTACCTGCTGATTGCCGGCCTGGTCTCCGCGCTGTTCGGCGGCTTGTTGATCGGCATCATGGATCCCATCTCGCTCACCGTGCGCTCCCTGGGGACCTCGGTATTGCCGGCCATCAACTACGCGCTCGATGCCATGCTGGGGGCGCTGCATCATTCGTCAGCCGCACCGTTGCGCACCACCGGTTTCATTGCCCAACTCGTCCTCAATGAAATCCTGCTCAGTTTCCGGCAGCCCTACTATCGCCAGGCTTTTTTCGTGGGCGCGATTTTCATCACCGTGCTGGCGCTCAACCTGCGCATCACGCGATTCTGGTGCCGGGCGCTGTGCCCGCTGGGCGCGTTGCTGGGAATCGTTTCGCGCTGGTCGATTCTGGGTCTCGAAAAGGACTCGACTCATTGCAATGAATGCAATCGCTGCCTGCTCGATTGCCAGGGCGGGGATGATCCGCAACCCCAGGCCAAGTGGCACAAAGCCGAATGCCATCTCTGCTTTAACTGCGTGGGCGAGTGCCCGGATATTGGCATTCGCTTCAAGTTCTTTCCTGGGACGCCCACCACGATTGACACGCCCAACCTCCAGCGGCGTCGGGCGCTAACGGGAGTGGCGGCGGGCGCAGCGCTCCTGCCCATTCTCCGCTCGGGCCCGGGATTTGCGGTCGCCCGGGATCCGCGGTTGATTCGGCCGCCCGGGGCGCTGGACGAGAAGAGCTTTCTCGCCCGCTGTATTCGCTGCGGTGAGTGCATGAAGGTGTGCCCCAACAACGCCCTGCAGCCGGCCTTGCTGGAGGCGGGAGCGGAGGGTTTGTGGACGCCCGTCCTCGCCCCACGCATCGGGTATTGCGAACCCAGTTGCGTGCTCTGCGGCGAGGTATGCCCAACGGGCGCCATCTGGGAGATCACCCTGGGCGAAAAAGCCTGGCTGCCTGCGAGCGCCGCGAAGGATGCCAAGCCCATACGCGTGGGCACGGCCTTCTACAACCGCGGGCGCTGTCTGCCCTGGGCAATGGCGACGGAATGCATTGTGTGCGAGGAGTGGTGCCCCACGTCTCCCAAGGCCATTTACCTGCGCCCCGTCGAGGTGACCGATGCCCTGGGAAACGCCAAACAAATTCGCCAGCCTTACGTTGATCCCAGCCGCTGCGTGGGCTGCGGCGCCTGCGAATTCGCCTGCCCGGTGAAAGACCAGCCCGCCATTTACGTCACCAGCATCGGCGAAAGCCGCTCCAAGACGAATCAGATTTTGTTGAACCGGGATACCGCAGGACTACCCGGGAGGAGCGCAAAGCAATGAAAAACCAGAACTCGAAAATCGAAACTCGAAGCTCGCCGCGATTTTCGACTTTCGACTTTCGAATTTCGGCCATGATCTTTGTCCTCGCCGGCCTCATGATGGCGTGCGCCTCCAAAAAGACTCTCAGCCCCGCCGATTTCTTTCCCGCCACGAACGCTGTGCCGGGTTGGGTGAAGTCCAGCGATACGCGCACCTTTGAAGCCAGCCATTTGTGGGAATACATTGATGGCGACGCAGACAAGTATGTGCGAGCGGGCGTGGTGAAGACGCTCACCAGCGACTACAAATTCAACGGCAAGACCGATGCCGCAGTGGACATTTACGTGATGGGTAACGCGGCGGGGGCGAAGAAAATCTACGATTCCGAATCGGCGGAAGGGAGCGAGCCGCGCGCCATGGGCGACGCCGGCCGGTATGCCCAGGGCAGCTTGACGTTTCACCAGGGACCGTACTTGGTGCGCCTTGTGGCGTACGAGGATTCGCCGGACATCGCCAAGGGCCTCGCGGAACTGGCGCACGCCGTAAGCAGCCGTATGAGCCAGGCGGGCCCGGGAACCTAAATCCCCAGCGCGGCTGAGTTGCAGCCCAAGGTGTCATCTTGGTTGGAGATCGATGATGCCGGCGAAGCCGGCCTTGGAGTGCGGTAGCAGCAGCTACCGCCTTTCGTTCTGACGGTGGCGAGATGGTGGCATGTGGCAAAGGAGGAAGGCGGTAGCTGCTGCTTCCGCACTCCAAGGCGCTTCGCGCGCGCTTAAACCATGATTTGTCTTAAACTGGCGATTGGTACTCAACAGGAGGCCTTATGGAAAACAAGAATCGCATTGGACGCCGGGAGTTCATGGCCACCTCTGCCGGAGCGCTGGCGGCAGGATTGGGGAGTGCCTGCGGGCGCGTGCCCCGAGGCGAAATTGAAGAGGCCGCCGCCAAAGTGGGCCGCCTTCCCCGCCGCCCCCTGGACCGCTCCGGGCGCAAGGTCAGCGTGCTGATCGGCGCCGCGGACTGGGCTCCGGAAGCCGTGGAAGCGGGCCTTTTGTGCGGCATCAATTACTGGCACAAGAGCCAGAAATGGGCCGCCGGGGGGGCTCCGCAGGCGATCCTGAAGAATCGCGAAGCTTATTACTGCGAGATTTGCGTTGATCGCGTGCGCGGCAACCACGAAACCGGAGTCATCGAGGAGGAACCCGACTATCAATTCGTCAAGCAGGCTGTGGAGCGCACCGGGCTGCGCTACTTTGACGATATGGTGCTTCACTTCGGCTACCACAACCTCGCGGAGCACAAGGAGAACCGGGATTTCATTCGGGCCTACGAGCGCTTGAAGAAGGAGGGTTTGGTGCGCCACATGGCCCTGTCCCAGCACAGCTACAACGGCAATATCAAGGTGCCGGGGGGAGAGGATCGAGTCTCCATTCTCACCGCCGTGCTCGATGAAGGCTTGTACGAGCACGCCCAGTTTGCCTTCACTTTCGGCGAGGGGGAAGCCCTCACCAAGTTCGTGAGCCAGGCCAAGAGCAAGGGGTTTGGGACTACCGCCATGAAAACCGCCGCCGGCACGGTGCGCATGCAGGCCGATCGCGAATTCATGAGCACGTTTCCGCCGGAAACCACACCCCATCACGCCCTTGCCCGCTGGCTCACCACCCGCACCGACCTGAGCACGGCGGTAATTCAGATCAACAGTCTCGAGGAATTTGTTGACACCTATTCGGGCGCCGGAAAACCGCTGCGGGCCGCCGATGCCCGCGCCATCGAGATGATGACGGCATACGCGAATCGCGAGGTCTGCCGCCTCTGCAATGACTGCATGAGCCATTGCGCGGAGGGCGTGCCCATCGCTGAGATCCTGCGCTATGAGCGCTACGCCACCGATTGCGGCGAGCGGGAACGCGCCCGGAAGCTCTATGCCCAACTCGCCAAGCGCGCCGACGCCTGCCAGGCGTGCGGCTCCTGCCTGCCGCATTGCCCGCAGGGACTCGAGATTCCCACCAAGCTGGCCGCCGCCCACCGCCTGCTGAGCTAGCCCAAGTTCGTCACGGGGACGGCGATTTTAGGTTTTTTCGTGGGGGACCGGGGAAGAAGTGGATTGATTGCAGGGTGC
>Ga0326727_10011094_pt1 | contig 21139 bp, 15 predicted proteins | sample MB2enrmetagenome_FD_207643 | JGI IMG/M metagenome (GOLD analysis project Ga0326727, IMG submission 207643) | Lab enriched peat soil microbial communities from McLean, Ithaca, NY, United States - MB29MY | ecosystem: Environmental > Terrestrial > Soil > Wetlands > Peat | place: USA: New York...
CAATTGCATCGAAGGCCAACTGAATCTGCGCGACGCGAACCTGCGCAGGATCGACTATCGTTCGCCGGAGGGCAAGGTGTACGAGCTGGGACCAAACCCGGCAGTGCTGTTTGTCCGCCCCCGCGGGTGGCACATGGTGGAGAAGCATTTTCCGGTTGCGGGAGCTCCGATATCGGCATCGCTGTTCGACTTCGGCCTGTACTTCTTTCATAACTTCCGCACGTTGCTGAAGCGCAATACGGCTCCGTATTTCTATTTGCCCAAACTGGAGAGCTATCAGGAGGCGCGGCTGTGGAACGATGTATTTGTCTTCGCGCAGGAGTACGCCGGACTGCCTAAGGGAACCATTCGCGCCACCGTGCTGATTGAAACCATCTCGGCGTCGTTTGAGATGGACGAGATTTTGTACGAATTGCGCGATCACTCCGCTGGGCTGAACTGCGGGCGCTGGGACTACATCTTCAGCTTCATCAAGAAATTCCGCAACCATCCTGAGTTCACGCTGCCGCAACGGGGCGACGTCACCATGGAGCAACCGTTTCTTCGTTCCTATGTCGAGCTGTTGATTCACACCTGCCACCGGCGCGGGATTCATGCCATGGGCGGTATGGCGGCGCAAATTCCCATCCGCAACAATCCGGCGGCAAATGAGGAGGCCATGGAGCGAGTGCGGCAGGACAAACTGCGCGAAGTGAGCGCAGGACATGACGGCACCTGGGTTGCCCACCCCGGGCTGGTGCCATTGGCCAAGGCCGTATTCGATGAGCACATGAAGGGCCCGAATCAGATTCACCCGCCGGCGACCAAGCGCTCGAAGATCATGTCGGCGGACCTGGTGGCGCTTCCGCAGGGGCGGCTGACCGAAGCCGGGTTTGAGCGAAACATCGATGTCGCGCTGCAGTACATCGAGTCGTGGCTGCGAGGCAATGGCTGCGTTCCTATCTACAACCTGATGGAAGATGCAGCGACGGCGGAGATATCGCGCGCGCAGTTGTGGCAATGGATACGCTACGGGGCCCGCCTGGATGATGGCCGCACCATCGACGCGGCCATGACGGCCGAAGCCCTGCAGCGGATTCTCGACCGGACAGAACAGTCGCTGGGCGCGGAGGGCTACAGATCCTCGAAGTTCAGCCGGGCCGCCGAGTTGCTCCAGCAGTTCTCGACCGGCGAGTTCCAGGAGTTCCTGACCACCGCGGCCTATGCGGAGTTTGCCTGACTGAGTTGCTGGTTCATTGCCCCGATTCTTTCTCCACCGCGGAGATTTTTGGCGACCACTTCTTGCGCTCGCGCGCCGGCGCGGACGGCTCAGGCGCTGGTTGGATCGCGTCCGGCGTTGCTTCCCGAGGGAGATCCTCCACCGCTATCGCCGATGAAGTAACTGGCTCTTCCGCGGCTGCAGGTTCCTGTTTCACCGTGGAGGTTTTCGGTGACCACTTCTTGCGCTCGCTCGTCGGCGCGGCCGGCTCAGGCGTTTTGGTTTGCGGCGAGGCCGCTGCTGGTTCTCGACCGGCCGACGCCTCTTCCGCTTTTGCTGGCAGATTCTCCGCGGACGCGGCAATTGCCTGAGAGTTGATGGGCTCGGATGAGGCTTCCTGAGCAAGGTGCGGAGAGAATTCAGCAGGCGTTTGCAGCGCGCCTTGGCCGGATTTCTTCAGGACGCTCTCCAGCAGCAGTTCGGCTATATCGTTGGTAGCGATGGGGACTTTTTCGTTTTTGCACGGCGTGCTTTCGAGCATGCTCTTGCAGAAAGGGCAGCCTACCGCAAGGACTTTGGTCTCGCTTCTGCCGTCACCAGAGGTGAGGCGCTGCTGCGCCTCGCGAAAGCGATTATCGGAGATTCTCTCGGAACCCGCTTCTTCCTCTTTCCAGAACTGCGCGCCGCCGGCGCCGCAGCAAAAAGAGTTCTCGCGTCTGCGGTCCAGTTCGACAAAGTCGTTGGTGAGGATGCGCAGCAGGTTGCGCGGCGCGTCGTAAACGCCGTTGTGGCGGCCCAGGTAGCAGGGGTCGTGATAGGTGATGCTGGAGGACATGGCCTCGGCTTTGAGCTTGCCGGAGGCGACCAGCGACTCAAGATACTGGGTGTGGTGCACCACCTTGAAATCGCCGCCCACCTGCGCGTATTCCTTGCCGATCGCGTTCATGCAGTGCGGGCAGGTGGCGACGATGAGTTTGGGTTGGGCAGCGGTGAGTGTGGCCACGTTCTTTTCCGCCAGTTGCCGGTAGAGATATTCGTTTCCGGCGCGGCGCGCGGCGTCGCCGGTGCAGCACTCTTTTTTGCCGAGGACTGCAAAGTTGATTCCGGCAAGAGCCAGCAACCGCACCAGGGCGCGGGCGGTTTTCTGCGAATGCGGATCGTAGCTTGCCGCGCAACCCACCCAATAGAGCACTTCGGCGTCGGGGTTTTCGTCGATCGTAGGGACCTTGAGGCCCTGGGCCCAGGCCATGCGCTGATCCTGATTGATGCCCCAAGGATTAGCGGCGCGCTCCATGCCGCGAAAGGCAGATTGAAGCTGGGCGGGAAATTCGCCCTCGATCATGATCTGGTTGCGGCGGATGTCGACAATGTCGAGCATCTGCTCGTTTTGAACCGGGCAAACCTGCATGCATGCGCCGCATGTGGTGCAGGCCCAGGCTGCTTCAGGGGTGAGTGCGAATGCAAGCAACGGACGCGGGCTTGCGGCACCGCGCTCGAAGCCCGAGCTGCGGCCGGCGAGATGGTTCAGCTCCATGCGTTTGTTGATCTCAAGGGCCGCCGGGCTGAGCGACTTGCCGGTGGTTGATGCGGGACAGACGTCCTGGCAGCGGTTGCACTGGATGCAGGCGTAGGCGTCAAGCAGCCGCGGCCAACCGAGATCTTCGAGCTTGCCGGCCCCAAGTTTCTGATCTTCCGATTCGAGGTTCAACTCCAGTGCGGGCAAGACTCCGGAGGGGGCAGCGCGAGCCACCAAATATTTGGCCGGGGCCATGAAAGTGTGAATGTGTTTGCTGAAGGGGAAGTACATGAGGAAAGCGAGAATGCTGCCCAGAGCGCCCCAGTAGCCGACGATGCGCCAGAACTCGGCATTCTCTGGCGTAAAGAGGTGCGAGAGCAGGGTGGTAAAGGGCTGGAAACGATCAGGCCCCACAGCGGCCAGCCTGGCGCCCGCGCCGATGGCCCGGCTGCCGACGTGAACGAGGATAAACGTGGAGACGATGAGGGAATCGCGCGAGATGCGCGAGTGGCGCACGTCTTCATGCAGCAGGGTTTTGGCGTTGAAGCGGAAGTCGCGGCGGCTGGGCAGCAGGAAGCGGCGCATCACCAGCGCGATGACTCCGGTATAAACCAGCGCGCTGAAGATATCCGCCGTGAAGTTGTAGGCAATGCCGGCCAAGCCGGACGACTGGATCGAGAAAGGGAAGGATCCTTCCAGCGCGTCCACGATATTGACCAGCAGATAAAAAACAAAGCCGTAAAAGATGCAGGCATGGAAGAAGCTGACGGCCGGGCGCTTGCGAAAGGTGCGGCTCTGGGTGAGCGTGGTGGTGAGCGCATACCAAAGCCGCGCTGGCAACCGGTCGAAGCGTGGATCGCTATCTTGCCGGCCGGCGCGAATGCGGCGGTAAAGGCGATAGAATCCGCGGAGCGCGATGCTGCCGGTTACGATCGCGAACATCAGAAATGCAATTTGTTGACCCAGGGGAAGCATGGGGAGATCACCTTGATGCGTTTGAGTACTTAAAGCATTACTTGCGCAGCGCGCGACTGATCGCGGCGGCGTGAGCGCCGTTCCTGAGGGCGATCTTCAGGTGATTACTTGTAGATCAAGTGAATCTGCAGATCGGTTGCCGGGCACACCACGTCAAAGACCGCCTTATCGAAACCTGGCGCAGTCAGATTTACCTTGGGATTATTTGAGAAGCCGAAACCTTCCTTGGGAATGCCCAAAAAATTCCTGTCCAGCTTGTGGTTTGAATTCTCGTCGTGGAGCACGACAAGAGCATACCGGCCCGGCGGCAGGCTTACCTGCGCCGACGACTCTTTGCCGGCGATGGGAAATCCGGAGTGAAAGAACGCCTTGTCGTTTTGTTCGGGCCATCCCTCGGGCGTCTTGAAGACGCTCACGCCCAGGTCGCCCTTCTGATTGCGAAATCCATCTACGTGCACTGTCAGCGTGCAGGGCCCCGACTGTGCGCCGGCCGAGGCCGTCAGGAACAGCAACACGCAGGCGGCTGCGCCCATCCAGCGGCATCTCATGTTCGTCTCCGTTTAGGCAGGCCGCGAGCGGTAGGGGAGCGTCCCGTTCCCGGCCCGCGCTGCTACTTGGCTTTGCCGGTTGCAATATTTCGGCCGAAGTGAAACGACGGGCCGACTGAAAAGCGATAGATCCAGAAGCCTTTGCCCAGCAGATCGTTCACCGGGTGGCTCCAAACAAGGTCGGTTTGCATGCGTGCGCTAAGGTGCTTCGACACGTGGAGGTCGGTTCCGCCGCCAGCGCCGTAGCCGCCCGTCCAGTCTGCCTTCTTCCCCGAGGGCACCAACTGCGCCATCACCGCACTTGCGACGGGGTCGCCGGGGTGTAGCGTCGCATTTATGCGAAGCGCACACAGCACCGGATGAATGAGGATCGTCGTCTTGGCAAAGTGCCGGTACTCCAGTTGCGATCCGGCGGCGAAGGTCTGGATGGTCACGTCCGTGGGGATGTTCAGGTGATATCCGGGCGGCAACTCGGCCGCCAGCTCCTGCTGCAGATTCGCCGGCAACAGGCTCGCCGTAAATGGGCCGGTACCGCTCTCCACGCTGTAGTCGAACCCCGACGCAAGCCATCGACCGTGCGAGAAGCCGCCCTGCGCGGTGAAGCCGGGTTGGTTCAGATTGTTGACGTACGGCGCGTTGATGTCGGAAAAACCGACGAACAGGTCGTACCTGCCGATGTAACTTTTCTGCGCAGGACAGTGGACGGTTGCGAACAGGGCTAGGGCCGCCAGCAGGGGAAGGACGGCCCGCCCGAAGCGATTGCGATTGTGCAGGATCACAGGTGCTCCTCGATAAAACTTGGTGGATTGGGTGGTTGGCCAGGATGCTCGGGTGGGCCCGGCGCGGTGAGGAACCGGGCAATCCGGTTCAGGACAAGTTCGGTCTGCTCCCGGTGGGGGAGATGACCTGTGTTGGCGAAAAGCTCGAACTCCACCGCGGGGAGGGCGGCTCGCAACGCCTCGCGGTGCACGGTCGAACCAAAGACGTCGTTCTCGCCTTGCAGAACGAGAACCGGGCAATTGATCTGCTTGAGCAGTGCATGCGGCAGCGGTATCCCAGGCGTCAGGCCGGTTGCCCAGCCGGCCCACGCGTAAAACACCTCGTCCGCGTCGCGGTGGTAAAGCGCCAGCCGTTCCTGCAGCTTGCTGCCCCTGTAGGCGAGGGCCATCCTGGCTATATGTTCGGCTGAGCTCGCCTCGGCCACCACAAACGGGCTCTCGAGAATCAGCGATTGCGCGCGGTTCGATTGCGCGGCGAAGAGCATGGCAATGGCCGCGCCCTCGCTGTGGCCGTAGACAATCGCAGCATCCACCCCAAATCGATCCAGCAGTTCCGGAATCACGATCCTCGTTTGGCGCAGGTAGTAGTCGGGATTGCGTTCTTCCAGCGGACCCTCCGAGTTGCCGTGCCCGGGACGCGAGTAAAGCAGCACATTCGCGCCCGCCGCAGCCGCCAACTTCTCAGGAAAATCTCTCCAGTATGCCACCGAGCCGAGCGCTTCGTGCAGCAGCAGAATGGTGCCGCGCGCGTCTTCCGCCGTGTGCAGCGCCACTTCAATCTGTTTGCCGTCCAGCGCCAGGCGCCGGAATTGCGATTGCACCTGCGCGCTCATTTGTTCTCCAGCCACACCACTTTGCTGCCCTGCTGTTCCCATGCCTTGTACTCCTCGGAGAAGCGCTGTTCGAGGGCCGGGCGCCGCACCTTCAGGGTCGGAGTCAGGAAACCGTTCTGCGTGGTCCACGGCTCGAACGAGATGGCCAGAAAGCGCAGCCGCTCGTACTGCTCGAGCTGAGGGTTCACCTGTTCCAGAACCGCCACCAGCTCTCGCTCAACCGCGGCTCGGCCGCTCGCGTCCCCGCACTCCTGCCGCTTGGCCGGCGTCAGCACCGCCAGTGCGAATGGCAGCGTCATGCCTGCGCCGAAGACCGCCACCGACTCGAAAAGCGTCGAGAACGAAAGCAGTTCTTCAATCCGCGCCGGCACTACGAATTTGCCTTTCGCGGATTTGAACTCTTCCTTCAACCGGCCCGCCAGCCGCAGCCGTCCGGCTGCATCCAACTCGCCGCGATCGCCCGTCCTGAAATACCCATCGTTTGTGAACGCCTGCCGCGTCAGCTCGGGATTGCGGAAATAGCCGATCATGTTCATCGGCCCGGCAATCTGCACCTCGCCCTCCGGCGAAACCCGGGTGGTTGCGCAGGGACTTGCGTTGCCCACAAACCCCGTCCGATATTGGCCGGGAAGAGGCACGTGCGTAATGCCGGTCTCCGTCATCCCGTAGCCTTCAACAAAGTTGAGCCCCAGCTTGCGGTACCAGCGAATCACCTCCACCGGCGTCGCCGCTCCTCCGCCGGCTACAACGCGGGCGTGATTCAATCCCAGCCGTTTGAGAATCTTCTTGCGCAAAATCGTGCCCACCAGCGGCAGCGCCAGCAGCCGCTTAAGCTTACCCTCGGGCACCTTTTCAAATACCTTCTGCTGAAACTTGATAAAGAGCCGCGGAACCGAAAAGAAAAACGTCGCCCGCGCGCGCTCCAGGTCAGTGAGAAACGTCTCCTGGTTCTCGGTGAAATAGATCTCCATCGGAACGAGGAGCGCGTTCATCTCCACAATTGCGCGTTCGGCAATGTGCGCCAGCGGAAGATAGGAGAGAATGCGCTCGCTCTCCTTATCCTTCCCCCGGATCACCGGCTCCATCGACTTGCCCATCAGGCTCAGACCCTGAAAGGTGTGCATCGCGCCCTTGGGCTGGCCGGTCGTTCCCGAGGTGTAGATGATCGTCGCCACATCAATCTTGTCGCGGAGCGGCCTGCCGGCAAGCGGGTGCTGGGTACGAACAATCTCGCTCCACGCAATCGAGTCCTGCGGGGTATGCGTGGCGGCAAAATTCGGAAAGGTTACGAACGACACGTTCCGAAACACCTCTTCCCCGTATTCTGGCGGATTCTCAAACTGGCCCAGAAAACACGCAACCGGATCGCAGTGCCGGAACAGGCCGGTCAAGGCGCCACTGCTGGCCGCGGGGAAGAACGGCACGCTGACGTGGCCGGCCATCCAAATAGCGAAGTCGGCCATGAGCCACCAGGCGCTATTCCGCGACAGAATGACGATGCGCGAGCCAGGAGGCCAGTTTTGCGCCTTCAGCCACGCCGCTATCTGCCGTGCTTCGCGGATTGCGCTGGCCCAGGTCCACGTGGTTACATGGCCGTTAGAGGGCTGCGTGAGCAGCAGTTCCGAGGCGCGGTTCTGCTCGCAGGCGTAGATCTGCTGAAGGGGAAGTTCGGAGTCTTCGATCCACTTGTGATGGATCGGATTCGGGGGCAAATAGACCCCTTGGAGCGATGCCACGGGTGACCTCTGAGGGGAAAAGTACTAACCGATGGGTAAAATAACCACAAGAACATACGGTTGTCACGCTTTTTTTACCCGCAGGTCATAAATTTTTTATAAATGCGAATTCCTCGCCCCAAAACCACCCCTGCGAGGGTCATATGAAAACGATACCCGGAACCGCTTCGCAAGCAGGAGGGAAGTTATGTCGAATCTGAATGGAACGACTCTGTTTATCACCGGCGCCAGCCGCGGCATCGGGCTGGCTATCGCGCTGCGCGCCGCCCGCGACGGCGCAAACATCGTCATCGCCGCCAAAACCGTCGAGCCGCATCCCAGGCTGCCCGGAACCATCTACTCAGCCGCGCGCGAGATCGAGGCCGCCGGCGGCAAGGCGCTGCCTCTGGCCGTCGACATCCGCTTCGAAGACCAGGTGCAGGAGGCCGTTCGCAAAGCCGTTGAGCGCTTTGGCGGGATCGATATCCTGGTGAACAACGCCAGCGCCATCAGCCTGACCGGAACCGCGGATACCGCCATGAAGCGCTTTGACCTGATGATGGACGTGAATTTGCGCGGGACCTTCCTGTGCAGCCAGGCGTGCCTGGCCTATCTCGCCAAGGCCCCCAATCCCCACATCCTCACCCTTTCGCCGCCGCTCGACATGCGGCCCAGGTGGTTTGCGCCCCACGCGGCCTACACCATCGCGAAATACGGCATGAGTATGTGCGTCCTGGGCATGGCCGAAGAGTTTCGGCCGCTGGGCATCGCGGTGAACGCCCTATGGCCGCGCACGCTCATTGCCACGGCCGCGCTGCAGGCGATTCCCGGCGCACCCGCCGAGTGCGGCCGCACGCCGCAGATCGTAGCCGATGCCGCAGCGTACATCCTCGCGCAGCCGAGCCGCGCCACTACCGGGAACTTCTTTATCGACGAGCAGGTGCTGGCCCAGGCCGGCGTCACCGATTTCAGCGGTTACGCTGTCGCGCCCGGCCAGCCGCTAGTCACCGACCTTTTTCTCGACTAAGAACCATCGCTGTTCAGGGCGCGTAGGTCGTCAAAAACCTGTAAAATGCAATTTCAGCGCCTTCCCCAGCGCCTGAAACCCTCTAAGGAATTTGATTTGCACTCTGACATGGACAAGCCGGCAAACAATTTTGTGTCCCATGAGCCATGGAAAGCTTTCCGCGTGCGAGAGCAACGCAGTCTCGATGTAAAGCGGGAAGCGGTGCTGCAGACCGCGGCCCAACTCTACCTCGAGATGGGCTACCGGAAAACTTCGATGAACCTGCTGGCCGCCCGGCTTAAAATCACCAAGCCGGCGCTTTACTACTACTTCCGCAACAAGGAAGAGCTACTGGTGGAGTGCTATCGCGCCGGGATCGAGTCCATCGAAGGAGCCCTCAAAGGCGCTATCGGCTACAAGGGGAACGGGCTTGAGAAGGTCGAATCGTATATCCACTCTTACGCCACCGCCATCGTCACCTTCGAATTCGGCCGCTGCGTGGCCACGCTGGACGATTCGGAGCTCTCCGACCGGGCGCGCCGCCAGGTGCGCAGCCTCAAGCGGCGCATCGACGCCGCCATTCGCGGCTACATCGAAGAAGGCATCGCCGACGGCTCCATTGCCAATTGCAACTCCAAAATGGCTTCTTTCGCCATCGCCGGCGCCATCAACTGGATCGGCACCTGGTATCGGCCCAACGGTGGACTGGGCGTCGAAGAGATCGTCTCCGAGTTCACGCGCCTGCTCACTGCAGGCCTGCGTCGCTGCAATGCGGCAGGCAAAGTCGTGCTGAAAACCGCCAGGGGCCGGGCCGCTCGCTCCTCGACCGCCAAGCGATCATCCTCCATCGGTAACACAGGCAAGGGAAGGCTCTCTAAAGGCCGTCCACCGGCGTTGCCGACTCGCGATGGCTGAAACCAGTGGCAGCCAACTCGCTTGCTGACTGGCTATACGCGCGAAGCAGGCGCCGATCAGTTTCCGGTCGCGCCAATTCACCGCGCCTAATCTTCGGGCGCCATGAAACCACGGAGAGCCGGCCGTTCCTGCCAGCCGCCTGCACGATATGACGCCGAATTCGAGTTCCGGAACGAATCGAAGCGCGGTCCGAAACTCCGCTGTTGACTTTTTGACCGCGCGTTCAGTATTCTTCCTTAGCCAGTCGGAATACGGACTCTTCTTCCCCCACGTTCAACGAGCCGTTTCCCGTTCTGTGCTCCGTGCATCGAACTCGCTGAGGTCCTTCCCCTCCAGCACGTAAAGGAGTGATCCATGGTTCCGCTGACCACAGAGCCGCTTTTGCAGAAAGCTGCCCCTTCCCGAGCTCCCCGCTCGGAACCGGCAAAATACTCGATCCGGCGCGTGGCCGTTCTCGGCGCCGGAACCATGGGCGCACGCATCGCCGCTCATGTAGCCAATGCCGGCCTGCCGGTTCTACTGCTCGATATCGTACCCAATGCCGGCGACCGTAACTCCATCGCCGCCAAAGCGCTCGAGGGATTGAAAGCCGCCAAACCCGCCGCATTCGCCGATTCCGCTTGCGCCGCCCTCGTCCGCATCGGCAACTTCGAAGATGACCTGGCCAGGCTGAAAGAGTACGACTGGGTCATCGAGGCCGTGGCGGAGAACCTCGAGATCAAGCGCTCGCTGCTGGCTAAAGTCGCCGAACATCTGCATCCCGCCGCCATCCTCACCACCAATACAAGCGGTCTGCCCGTGGCCAGCATCGCCGAGCGGCTGCCGGACGATGTGCGCAAGCGCTGGTTGGGCACGCACTTCTTCAATCCCCCGCGCTACATGCGCCTCTTCGAGCTCATCGCCACACCCGAAACCGATCCCGAAGCGGTCGCCGCCGTGAGCGGATTCGCTGATTTGAAGCTAGGCAAGGCCGTGGTGGCGGCAAACGATGTGCCCAACTTTATCGCCAATCGCATCGGCACCTTCGCCATGCTCAACACCTGGCGCATCATGCAGCAGCAAGGCCTTTCGATTGAAGAAATCGATCTGCTCACTGGCTCGGTCGTGGGATGGCCCAAGACCGGCACCTTTCGCCTTGCCGACATGGTTGGCATCGACGTGCTCGGCAGCGTGGCGAAGAACTTTGCGAAAAACGCCAGCGACGAGCGTTCCGACGTTACCTTGCCCGCGGCCATCGAGCAGCTCATCGAGCGCAAATGGCTGGGCGACAAAACCGGAAAGGGCTTCTATAAGAAGGAGCGTGGCGCCGACGGCAAAGATCTGCGGCTGGTGCTCGATCTCAATACTTTTGAATACCGCCCCTCCGCGCGTCCTTCTCTTCCAGAAATCGAGATGGCCAAGACCAACGATTCTTTGCCCGGCAGAATTCGCGCGCTGCTCGGCGGCAATCCGGCCCAAGACAAAGCTGCGAAGTTCTACTGGCAGGCGCTGCCGGAACTGTGGGCCTACGCGGCCAATCGCATCGGCGAAGTCGCGCAGACGATCGTCGAAATCGATCGGGCCATGAAAGCTGGCTTCAATTGGGAGCTGGGCCCGTTCGAAATGTGGGATGCTGCGGGCTTTGTCAACGTCACCGGCAAAATGCGCGAGGCAGGGCTCGCGATTCCCGCCGCGGCCGAGGCTCTGTTGGCCACCGGCGGCGCGTCGTGGTACCGGAACGGCGGCGAAGAGTTCTTCGATGCGCGCAACGGCGTATATCTTTCCGTTCATCGCAAGCCGGAACTGGCGCCGGTAGCTGCATTCAAGCGCGCCAACGGCGTGTTTGACGGGAATGCGGGCGTTTCGCTCGTTGACCTTGGCGATGGCATTGGCTGCTTCGAGTTCCATTCCAAGATGAACAGCATCGGCCAGGACATCGTGCAGTTTCTCATGCAGAAGCTCGACCCCTCAAGCGATGCCGTGAAAAACTTCGATGGCTTCATCATCACCAGCGACGCGCAGAATTTTTCCGCCGGCGCCAACCTGATGCAGTTGCTGCTCACAATCCAGGACGAGGAATGGGACGAAATCGATTACTTCGTACGCGCGTTTCAGGGCATGACCCAGGCCATCAAGTTCTGTCCCAAGCCGGTGGTCTCCGCGCCGTTCGGCCTGTGCCTTGGCGGGGGCACTGAGATCTCGATGCACGCGGCGCTGCGCCAGCCTCATCTCGAGCTCTACACGGGGTTGGTCGAAGCCGGTGTGGGTCTGGTGCCTGCCGGCGGCGGCTGCAAAGAGATGGTGCTGCGCGCCGTGGCGGCGGCCGGCGCTGTGCGCGCCGACAATCGCGGCGACTCGGTTGAGGTGTATGACGCCCTGCGGCAAAACTTCGAAACCATCGCAATGGCCAAGGTGTCCACTTCCGCATTCGAGGCGCGCGCCCTGCGCATCGTTGACGACGGCGATGCGGTGACCATGAACCGCGAGCGGTTGGTGACCGACGCCAAAGCGCAGGCGCTGCGGCTGGTGCGTGCAGGCTACACGCCGCCAGCTCGGAGGAGCGATATTCCCGCGCCGGGCCAGGGCGTGCTGGCTACGCTCCAGCTCGGCGTATTTCTCATGCGCCAGGGCGAATTCATCAGCGACCACGATGTAAAGGTGGCAAACCACGTCGCGCATATTCTTGCGGGCGGCAATGTCACCGCTGGAACCCCGCTGACCGAGGACTATCTGCTCGATCTCGAACGCGAGGCGTTTCTCTCGCTGTGCGGTGAAAAGAAGACCGCCGAACGCATCGGGTTCACGTTGAAAACAGGCAAGCCGCTGCGGAACTGATTCGACAGGTTGCCCAGGCGAATAGCGAAGTTACCCTCCAAGATGGAGATTCTCAAATGAAAGAAGCAGTGATTGTGAGCGCAGTTCGCACGCCGGTGGGCAAGGCGCCCAGGGGTACGCTCAAAAACACGCGGCCTGACGATCTGGGCGCGATTGCCGTGAAAGGCGCGCTCGAGTGCGTCCCCATGCTCGATGCCAAACAGATTGACGACGTGATCATCGGTTGCGCAATGCCTGAAGCCGAGCAGGGCATGAATGTAGCGCGCATTATTGCGCTGCGCGCCGGTCTGCCGGTCAATTCAGCCGCCATGACCGTCAACCGCTACTGCGCCTCCGGCCTGCAGTCCATCGCGCTGGCTGCCGAACGCATTCGCGGCGGAGGAGCCGAGGTCATCGTGGCCGGGGGCACGGAATCCATGTCGTTCGTGCCCATGGGCGGCAATAAAGTCGCCTGCAATCCCTGGCTGGTCGAGAACCATCCCGGCTCTTACCTTTCGATGGGACTCACGGCGGAGCGCGTCGCCGCACGCTACGGCATCAGCCGCGAAGAATCTGACCAGTTCGCGGTCGAAAGCCATCGCAAAGCCCTGAATGCCATAGAGGCCGGCCGCTTCGCGGGAGAAACGGTGCCCGTTCCGGTCGTCGCCACCGTGCCCAACGGCGGCGGCAAACCCTCGACGACCGAGCAGTTGTTTACGACCGACGAAGGCCCGCGCGCCGACACCTCGATGGAAGCGCTGGCCAAGCTGCGGCCCGCCTTTCATGCCAGAGGCGTGGTGACGGCCGGCAACAGCTCGCAGACGTCGGACGGAGCGGCCGCCGCTGTCCTGATGTCCGAGGAACGGGCCAGCGAGTTGGGAGCGAAACCGCTCGCACGCCTGGTGGCCTTCGCCTACGCGGGATGCGATCCCGAGGAGATGGGCATCGGTCCAGTTCACGCGATTCCCAAGGCCCTCAAAATGGCCGGCCTCGCGCTCGATCAGATCGATGTGATCGAGCTCAACGAGGCCTTTGCCGCGCAGTCGCTCGCCGTCATCAAAACGCTCGGCATCGATCCCAGGCGGGTCAATGTCAATGGCGGCGCCATCGCACTCGGCCATCCTCTTGGCTGCACGGGCGCCAAGCTCGTCGCAACACTGTTGGGCGAGTTCAAGCGCAGCAAAGCGAAATACGGGCTCGTGACGATGTGTGTTGGCGGCGGCATGGGCGCCGCTGGCATCTTCGAAAACCTGCAAAACTGAAGGAGAATCCATTGAGCACAACCGTCGCAACGTTCACTGCAAAACGGGCATCGGGAGGTAGTTTCCTCATCGAAGACCTTCGGCCTGAAGATGTCTTCACGCCCGAAGATCTAAGCGAAGAGCAACAGCAAATTGCGCGGACCACCAGCGACTTCGCCGAAGAATGCATTCTTCCCGCGCTCGCTCAAATCGAAGCCAAGAACTTCGACGTCAGCCGCAGCCTGATGCGCCAGGCGGGCGAACTAGGCCTGCTCAGCGTGGACGTGCCCGAAGAATACGGCGGCCTCGAACTCGACAAGGTCACCTCGGCTCTTATTGCCGACAAGATCAGCGTCTCCGGCAGCTTCTCGGTCACCTTCAGCGCCCATGTGGGCATCGGCATGTTGCCTCTCATCTGGTATGGCACGCCGCAGCAAAAGGAAAAGTATCTCGCCAAGCTGGCTTCCGGTGAGTGGATCGCTGCCTACGCGCTCTCTGAGTCCTCCGCCGGTTCCGACGCCATGAATCTCCGTACCCGAGCCACGCTTTCGCCCGACGGCAAGCACTACATCCTCAACGGCGAAAAAATGTGGATCTCAAATGCGGGCATGGCCAGCCTCTTCACTGTCTTTGCCAAGATCGACGGCGAGCAATTCACCGCATTTCTGATTGAAGCGGGAACTCCCGGCCTGACCGTCGGCTTTGAAGAGCACAAGCTCGGCATCCGCGGTTCCTCCACCTGCCCGCTGATTCTCACCGACTGCAAGGTCCCGGTCGAGAATCTGCTGGGCGAAGCCGGCAAGGGCCACCAGATTGCGTTCAACATTCTCAACGTGGGCCGCTACAAGCTCGGCGCTTCGGCCATCGGCGGCGCGCGCAATTCGCTGCGCGATGGCATTCGCTACGCCAGGGAACGCATCGCCTTCGGCAAGCCCATCACCTCGTTCGGCCTGGTGCAAGAGAAGATCGCCGAGAGCGCCGCCGGCGTTTATGCGGGCGAAGCCCTGGTCTATCGCAGCGTGGGCGCCATCGACGCGGCTCTGTCCGCGCTCGACAAATCCGCGCCGGACTACTCGAAGCAGGTGCAGAAGTGCATCGAAGAATTCGCGGTCGAGTGTTCCATCATCAAGTTCTGGGCATCGGAGATGGTGGAGCGCGTCGTCGACCAGATGCTGCAGCTCCACGGCGGCTACGGCTACGTTGAGGAGTATCCCGCCGAGCGCGCCTATCGCGACGCGCGCATCAACAAGATCTTCGAAGGCACCAACGAAATCAACCGCCTCATCACTACCGGATGGATGGTGAAGCGCGCCATGCAGGGCCGCCTGGCCCTGCTGCCCGCCATCAAGAAAGTGATGGACGAGGTGATGGCCGGCCCGGGTGCGCGCGTTTCGTTCGACGGGCCATTGTCGGAAGAACGCGCGCTGCTGGCCAACGCAAAGAAACTCTCGCTCTTCTGCTCCGGCGCGGCCTCGCAGAAGTTCGGGACCGACCTGAGCGAACAACAGGAAGTGATGGGCATGCTGGCCGACATGCTGGCCGAAGTGCTGGTTCTTGAATCGGTGCTGTTGCGGACCGAGAAGATGAACGGCAGAAATCCGCTCGCGATCAAGCTGGCCAGGTATTATGCGGCCCGCTCGTTCCGCGTTCTCGAATCGGCCGCGGAACGTTTGCTAGGCGCGATTGCCGAAGGCGACATGCTGCGCACACAGATAGCTATCTTCCGCCGCCTCACCAAGCATGAGCCCGTCAATACCGTGGCCCTTGGCCGCGAGATTGCCGGCGCCATGGTGAATGCCGGCCGTTACACGCTCGAAAACCGCACCGCGTAAGACCAACCCGCGCCGCGCAGCACCCGTCCGGTTCTCGCCGCGCGGCACACAGGAGACTCACTTTGCGTATTCTTGTTTTGATTCGCCAGGTGCTGGACGCGCAGGAGACAGTGCGCGTGGTGGGCAACAAGGTCAACCTCGATGGCCGCAAACTGGTGATGGACACGATGGACGAGTACGGCGTGGAAGAGGCGCTGCGCCTGCGCGAGAACGGCACCGACGCGGAGATTGTCGCTGTCGCCGTTGGTCCCGCTCACGCGCACGAGGCCTTGCGCGCCGCCCTCGCCATGGGCGCCGATCGCGCCATTCACGTGGAGACAGACGCCGTGCTCGACGTCATCGCCCTCAGCAGCTTGATGGCGCAGATTGCCAGGGCGGAGCAGGCGGACCTCATCCTCTGCGGCGGCCAGCAGGCCGACTGGGACAGCCAGGCCCTCGGCGCGGCAACAGCGGAGCGGCTCGCGTGGCCGCAGGTCACCTGGACGCGCGCCCTCGAATTGAACGGTGCAACGCTCACCGGCAAGCACGACACCGACGACGGCGTCGAATCGTTCACACTCTTGCTGCCCGCCGTGTTGACAACGCAGCAGGGATTGAACGATCCGCGCTACCCCACCCTGCCCAACATCATGAAGGCGAAGAAAAAAGAGGTTCGCAAAGACACGCTGGAAGCCTACAACGTGACGCCCAAGGTCAAGTTGCAAGGCGTGGCCGTGCAGTTGAAAGAACGGCTGAAGAAGATTCTCGACGGCAAAGATGCGCCGGCCGCGGCGGCACAGCTCGTTCAATCCTTACGGCAGGAAGCCCGGGTGATTCAATGATTCTGCTGGTCGTGCCTCACGCGGAGGGAAAAATCGGTAAGGCCGCCTACGAGTTGGCGACTGCGGCCCGCAACATCGGCCGCGAAGGTCCGGTAACCGCGTTCGTATTGGGCAGCGGCGTGGCGTCAGCGGCAGCCGAGGCCGCGCGCATTGCCGACCAGGTGCTGGTCGCGGATCTGCCTGAGTTGGCCGAGTTCGATGCCGAGTTGTGGAGCTCTGCCGTCGCGCAGATCGCGCTGGAAGGCGATGCCCACACCATTCTTATCGCGGCCTCGCGCGATGGCCGCGCCTACAGCCCCCGAGTCGCTGTCAAGCTCGACGCACCGCTGCTTGAAGACGTGGCGAGCGTGCAGGACCGCGGCGGCGCGCTGGTAGCCGAGCGCTTGAGCTTTCTCAATCGCGTCACCGAGACCATCGAAGCGCAGGGTACGGTCACAGTCGTCAGCGTCAAGCCCGGTGCATTTGACCCCGCGCCGCCCGCTTCTGAAGCCACCGAGCAGTTCGACGTCGATCTGCAACTGCCCCCACGCCGCGTCACAATCGCCGGCAAGGAGAAGGAAGACACTGGCCGTATTGCTCTTACTGAAGCCGACGTGGTGGTGGCAGGCGGCCGCGGCGTCGGCAGTCCCGAAGGCTTCAAGCAGCTGATCGTAGGCCTTGCCGACGAGCTTGGCGCGGCCGTCGGTGCTACCCGCGCGGTCGTCGACGCGGGCTGGCGCCCCTACAGCGAACAGGTCGGCCAAACCGGCAAGACCGTGCAACCCAAGACCTATATTGCGGTGGGCATCTCCGGCGCCGTGCAGCACGTCTCCGGCATGGGCAAGAGCGGGTGCATTGTAGCCATCAACAAAGATCCCGATGCTCCCATCTTCCATGTCGCCGATTACGGCATCGTGGGTGACGTGCAGCAGATCGTCCCCGCACTCATCGCGGAACTGCGCAAATAGCGATGTTCCACGATTGATGTAGAGGGGGGAATCAAGCGGAGGGAGCCAGGGGCTTCAGAACCCTGAATAAGGCAGGCATAACATACGGTCTTTAATCCCGCGGCTAGTCAGCTGCGTCGACGATGCGATTACGCTGTACGCCGAGGTCGATGGACCCGTCGGCAGTCGCAATTCGCGACTCCACGATGTCGCCGGGTTTCAGGTATTGGCTTCGGCGGGCCTGAATTTTCAGGAACATCTTCCATTTCAATTTCTCAGGAAGCAACGCCACGATGCGCTGTTTCGCCGGCGACGGAACGCTAAGCGCGCAGCCGGCTGGGGTCCCGGTCGAAAGCAGATCGCCGGCGTTGAGATCGTGCACGGCTGAAAGCTCGGTTAAGGTTTCAGCGGGACCATAAACCAAATTCTCGAGTCTGTCGCACTGGCGCACTGCGCCGTTTACGGTCAGGGTCAATTGCAGCTCGCCTAGCCTGTTGAAGTCATCCGGCTCAAGCAGACAAAGATACGGACCGACCGGGCCGAAAGTGCGAAAGCTCTTACCTTTGTAGAACTGCATTTCCGGGATCTGGATATCGCGAGCGGAGTAGTCGTTAACGATCACCGCGCCCGCCACGAATTCGTAAAGATTGTGGTTGGTCACGCGCTGGCCCGACCGCGTGTTGCGCTTGAGAACGAGACCCAACTCGATCTCGTAATCGAGGAAATGCACCCGGCGCGGACGAACGACATCGGAATTGGCGGGCGCGATGCAACTCTGCGCCTTGGTGAAGATCATGTTGAATGTCTTGGCGTCGGGATCGAGGCCGGACTCGATCATATGCCGGCGGTAGTTCGCGCCCTGGCACAGAAACTGCTGATTCTCAGTGACCGGCGACAGGAGATCGATCTCTGTCTCCCCCAGCGCCGGTCCGCTCAGCCGGGACAGCGCGTCGATCGAGTTAGCCTCAAGAAAGGCGCCGGTCGTCTCAAAGACCCCGGGAATAGGCGTGATAACCCCATTGCGGATCACGCCCCATTGGGCATCGCCGCGATATTTGAAATGCACAACGTACAGAGGCATAAACAGTCCTGGTAGATAGGAGATGATTTTGCAACCACGAAGGCGGTTTCGCTAGCCGAAGAGTTTCAAAAGGGTGATCAGCTTCCTGAGCGTTACGTCCGGACTATTTCTCAGCGCATGAATGAGTTCCACCAGCGTCGAGACGGCCACTTTCGGTCTGGTGAAGCTCGCGGGCATCACCTGGCCCCACTGCGCCATTCCTTCGCGGCTCGCGGGATGAAGTCCGGTCGGATGGTCCGAAGTGAAAAGATCGCCGTCGCAGTAATGCTCGTGCTTGTCCCCCCAGGGGTCATGCCAATAATCGAAGATCTGGCTGCCCAGAAAGTGCCGGCCTGGGCCCCACGCGGGTTTGAAGCCCTTTTCGCGCATCAGACGATGCCCCATGCCGACCGAGTCCGTGTCGATGACCTCGAAGGAGACGTGGTTGAGCGCGGGAGCGAAGGTCTGCGCGAGCGCGAGTGAATGGTGGTCCGCCGGCCTGTCTCCGCGGTCCAGTCGCATGAACGCGACCGCCGGAGAGCCGTCGGGAAGAACCTGGACGTCGCTGGGGATGAATCCGAAGTACCGCGTGTACCAGGCGCAGGTCGCCTGATAATCGGCGAGTTCAAGCGCTACATGCCCGAGCCGGATTACGTCGGGCGGCGTGATTGGCGGCCTTTGCGTTCCATTGATGCGCGCCATCAGATCGATGGAGTTCATCGCAAGGGGCGGGCGATGCGGCAACTCCGGCGGGGCCGACCGTTCGCACACGGCGTCGACCAGAAAGCCGGAGGGATCGGAAAGGCGAACGCGACGCCCACCGCCCGGCCAAGTTATGGATTCGATCGGCGACGCCCCAGGCGTCTTCGCCAGCGCTTCGAGATCGGCGATCGAGTCGACCTCCAGGCCGAGTCCGATAAAGCATGGCGCGGTGGCTTTGCGGATGACATAGCAATACGGAGAGGGCGCCGTTCCCCGCATGAACAGCGTTTTGCCGTCGTTCGATACGGTGCGCAGCCCGAAGTCGATCAGGTATTTCTCCGCCTGGGCCAGATCGGGTCGATCGAACATCGCGTAGGCAAGCGCAGAGGCTTTGGTCGTCGGGTTCGGGTGACGAGCCGGCTGCGTGGTGGTCAGGCGCATCATTGAGACATCCTCCATGGGGAAAGGGCAGGCACAGCGCCGTAAAACGCTGTCGCGGCGGGTCTTTTTGGTCCTATACCCAGCCCCCGCCACCGTCACATTAAACGGTATTGACTATCATTGCACAGATGTGTTCAATTCTGTCAATGGGAGTTCAAGATGAGGTCACAGGCGCCTGCTCAAACAAGAATCTATGAAGCCGCCATGGGCATCTTCGCGCGGCGGGGAACGACAGAGACGAACGTGAGCGAGCTGGCGCATGCAGCCGGCATCGCGCGCGGGACGATTTACAACAACGTCTCGAATCCGGATGCACTCTTCGAAAAGGTTGCCACCGCTCTCGCCAATGAGATGCACGCTCGCGTCGTCGCCAGCTTCGAGGCGATGGATGATCCGGCGCATCGCCTCGCCTGCGGGATGAGATTTTTCGTTCGCCGCGCCCATGAGGAACCGCAATGGGGCCGTTTTATCGTTCGCTTCGCCTTCACCACGGCTTCGCTGCGGGCCATGTTGACAGGCCCCCCCGCGCGCGATCTTCAAGATGGCCTCCAGAAAGGCCGCTACGGCTTTCGCGCCGAACAACTACCGTCTGTCATCGCGTTTGTCGGCGCCACGACTCTCGCAGCGATGACGCTTGTCCTGAATGGCGACAAGACCTGGCGCGACGCTGGCTCCGACGCTGCGGAGTTCATGCTGCGCTCGGTCGGCATTGCGCCACGGGAAGCCAAAGCGCTTGCCACAACCGATCTCCGGCCGCTTCCCCAATCGGCCAACTGAATCGGCGGTAAAGCAAACAACAGGAGGAGGTCATGTCAGCAGTTTTTTCATTTGCCAGCGGCGAGGATCGAGCAATGTCGATCGCCGATCTTGCCGCCGTGTTGGATATCGAGCGCGTCCCGCTTTCGGAACGGAAGATCCCCCCCACCACTTACGAAATGCTGAAGAGCGGGGCGGCGCTCGCGCCCCGCTCTCCCGCTCTCTCCTTCTTCGCTGAGGTGCGCCGTTTCAAGAAGGCGACCGTATGGACTCATCGCGAGCTGTTTACGCGAATCACCCAGGCGGGCAATCTCTTTCGACGCCTCGGCGTGGAGCGAGGCGACGCCGTCGCCTTCATCCTGCCGAACCTACCGGAGACTCACCTGACAATCTGGGGCGGGGAGGCCGCGGGGATCGCCTTCGCCATCAGCCCCCTTCTGGAAACAGAGCAGATCGCCGCACTGTTGAAGGCCGTTGAGCCGAAACTGCTGGTTACCCTCGCTCCCATGCCCGGCACCGACCTTTGGCAGAAGGCGACGACAGCCGCCGATGGGCTCTCGAGTTTGCGGGCGGTGCTCGCAGTCGACATGGCGCCTTACGTTTCCGCACCGAAGAAGCTCGCGCTTCGCGCCCTGGCCTCACGCCGGCGATTCGCTCTCAGGATCCCCGTGCTCGATTTTCGGCGCGAACTGCGCAAAGAGCGCGGCTATGCTCTGAGTTTCGAAGCGCCAAAACCTGACGACGTCTCGTCCTATATCTGCACCGGCGGCACGACCGGCTCGCCAAAAATCGCCAGGCGCACCCAGTTCTCCGAGGCATTCGACGCGTGGGCGATGACAACCATCGGCGAGTGCCGCTTCGGCCCCGGCAAGACCATATTTTGCGGCCTGCCGCTCTTCCACGTGAACGGCCAATTGGTGACCGGACTAGCCCCCTGGGCCACGGGCACGCATGTGGTGATGGGCACGCCGAAGGGGTATCGCGGCGAGGGCGTGATCCAAAACTTCTGGAGGCTGGTCGAGCATTTCAGGATCAATATGTTTTCCGGCGTTCCGACTGTCTATTCGGCGTTGTTGCAGGTT
>Ga0326727_10011095_pt1 | contig 21137 bp, 15 predicted proteins | sample MB2enrmetagenome_FD_207643 | JGI IMG/M metagenome (GOLD analysis project Ga0326727, IMG submission 207643) | Lab enriched peat soil microbial communities from McLean, Ithaca, NY, United States - MB29MY | ecosystem: Environmental > Terrestrial > Soil > Wetlands > Peat | place: USA: New York...
GCGGCGCTTGAGCTCCGGCAGCGCGGCGGCGGGCAGGGCAAAGCCGACGGCGAAGGCGTGGCCGCCGAAGCGGGTAAAGAGATCGGCGCAGCTTTCAATGGCGTTGAGCAGATGGAAGCCGTCAACGGAGCGGCCGGAGCCGTGTGCAATGCGGCCGTCGGGGCCGTCCTCGATGCTGACCACGATGACCGGCTTTGCGGTGCGCTCGACCACGCGGGAGGCGAGGATGCCGATGACGCCGCGATGCCAGCCGTCGCCGTCGAGAACCAGCAGGCGGCCTGCGGCGAGTTCCGGATCGGTTGCCAGGCGGGCTTCGATGGCGATGAGAGCGGCGGCCTCCGTGTCGCGGCGCTCGCGATTGAGGCGTTCCAGCTTGGCGGCCAGCTCGGCGGCGCGGATGGGGTCCCGGGTAGAGAAGAGTTCGATGACCTCGGAGGCCACATCCATGCGCCCGGCGGCGTTGATGCGCGGGGCCAGCCGGAAGGCGACGTCGAAACCGGTAAGCTGCCTGGCGGCGGGGTCGAGGGCGGCGGCGGCAAAGAGGGCGCGCAGGCCCGCGCCGACGGGCGAGCGCAGCTCGCGCAGGCCGAGGGCGGCGATGACCCGGTTTTCGCCGCGCAGCGGCACGGCGTCGGCGATGGTGGCGATGGCGGCCATCTTCAGAAAACTGGGCAGGGTCTTGGCGCGGGTGCGAGCCGCATCGCGGCGTTCGAGGACGGCCTGGGCCAGCTTCATGGCGATGGCCGCGCCGCAGAGGGATTTCTCCGGGTAGGGGCAGCCGGGCTGGTTGGGATTGAGCACCGCCAGCGCGTGGGGAATCGCACCTCCTGCCGCCGTCAGGTGATGGTCGGTGACGATGAGATCGAGGCCCAGCCGGCGGGCGGTTTCGGCTTCGGCAAAGGCTCTCATGCCGGTATCGACGGTGATGACCAGCCGGACGCCCTCGGCGTGAGCGGCCTCGAGAACGCTGGATTGCAGCCCGTAGCCCTCGCGCAGGCGGTGAGGGACATGAAAGCGCGGCGTGCCGCCGAGCATCTCGATGGCGGTCTTGAGCAGGACCACGGCGGTGGTGCCGTCCACATCGTAGTCGCCGTAAAGCAAAACAGGTTCGCGGCCGGCAATAGCCCGCTCCAGACGGGCCACGGCTTCGTTCATGCCCAGCATGAGGAAAGGGTCGTGGAGGTGAGCCGGTTCGGGGTTCAGGAAGGCGTAGGCTTCAGCGGGCTGGGTGACGCCGCGGGCCACCAGCAGCTCGGCCAGCACCTGGGGCAGGCGGGCAGCCCTGGCCAGGGCCGCGGCTGCCTCGGGATGAGGCTCAGCGAGCGTCCAACGCTGCCGGGGGCGCTGGAACGAAGCCGGGACGGCTGCGTCTGACTCTCCTTGAGCACCCGATGCCTGGCCTGCCGGGCTGGCTGGAGTCACGTGGGCTCACTCTTCCTCGTCCATCTCGCCGCCGCTGGCGTCGTCGATGACGATGTCCTGGAAGTCCTCGAGATCCTCCAGCAGCGCCTGGTACCGCTCATACCATTCGGTGGTGGTTTCATGCAGGAAGACCAGCCCCTGATAGACAAAGCCCAGCTGAATGTACCCGACATTGCCGGCGAACTTGCGCAGCCATTCGGCCTCGGCCAGCTCGGTGCCCTCTTCGTCGGGGAAGTTCATCTCCCGGGCTTCCTCGATGAGGGCGTCGAGTTCCCCGCGCTCCATCGTCATCTCGCTGAAGGTGACAAAGGGAGCGCCGGCGCGCTTGGCCATCTCCACGAAGTCCTTCCACGAGTCGGGGTTGTCCTCGCCCTCCCAGACGATGGAGGGAATGTCCTCGGTGACGTATCCGGGAAGGCGGTGCAGTCCATGGCCTTCGATGAAGGCCACCATGTCGTCTTTCAGCGAGAGAAGGTTTTCCGTTTTCATAGTCAAGTACACATTCTCGCAGATGCGGGCGGGTGGGGGGCGGGGGAATGTGGAGACTTCGCGGCGGGACGGGAAAAGGACCGGGCGGGCCGGCGCTTTGGTCCGGAATCATGGGCGCGCTGGCGGAACACCGCATCGGCGCAGGTGACTTGCGTAATCGCTTGGAGCTTACTTAGGAGCTTCCCCATCTGATTCTCTTCCCCGGCGCTCCGATGATGTGAGTGCGGAGGACCCCATGAAGCGCGCGCGAATTCCTCAGATTCTGCTGCTTGCGCTCGTGGCGTCCGCCGCTGTGTGGGCTGCTCCGGCCGCGGACCAACGCGCCGGGGCAGCCCCGGCGGCGGTCAGTGGCGTCTACGCGGTCACCTTCAACGTAAACCTCGGCTCTGTTGCCGCGGCGGCCGGCACGGTTGCATGCAGGGCCAGGATTGCGCCCAACCCGCCGGCCTTCGAGAACATGAATCGGGGTGTGGTCCCAGTGGAGTCGGCTCCGCGCGTGGTTGCGGCCGCCGGCTCCGGCCGCGCTGGCTCCCCCATCCTCTGCTCGGTGGAGATTCCCTTCGCCTGGACGGTCAGCGATCGAGCGAGCGGGGTTGCGCTGAGCTATGAGATCGATGCGGTGAGCGGCTCCGGGGTGGCGGCGGCGCGGACCGGACAAGGAATCGCCGTGGCTTATCCGGAGCCGGGCGGAACGGCCAGCGTGCGCTTGAATGTGACGTTCTGAGGCTGGTTGCGGAGATCGGCGCAACGAGGGCGCGGGCGGCGCGAGGGACGGAAAGAGAGCGGATTGCGAGCGGAATCCCACCAGGATCGCCCGTAAGGAGCTGAACGGGCTGCGAAAAAACTCCTTCGCGCTGCGGGTCCGCTCCCGCCACCGGCTCGAACCAATTGCCATTCCCCGCCTCACAACTCATTCAGAATCAGCGCAACGCGGCCGGCAATCGGTTCACTCGGCGACTCGCCGGGATCGATCTCGATCAGGTCCACGGGAAAGGCGATGTTGTGCGGGCGCAGGACAAGCCGGCTGGAGAGGAAATCCACATACCGCAGAGTTAGATGGGCGCCGTGCCGGACAGCATAGAGGTTGGGCCGGTTGGGGCGGTATGGCGTGAGCGAAGTGTAGTGGCGATCCAGCAGCGCGATGGCCTCCGGCAGCACCAGCGGCTCCATCGGCAAGGCGTCGGCGGCCGGAATCCGCACGGCGACAAACCGTTGCCATGCGCGGCGCGTGTTGGATACGCGGGTGCGAACGGTTTGCAGCGCCCCGCCCGGCAAGTGGAGCATCCCCTGAACTGCGGAAGGACGGATGAAGGGCTCAAAGAGCGCCACCGCATGCGACACGATGGGAACCGTGCTTCGTTCCTCGTCCGCGGGCAGAGCCAGAGCCTGGTGCATGGCGGGCAAAAGGTCGGCAGCCGCCAGATGCTGGGCGGCCAGCACGCGATCGATGGCCTCCAGCGAGAGCTGGCGCCGGCTGTGCAAAAAGTTGGAGAGATGAGACTGGCCCAAACCGGTCTGCCGCGCCAGCAAGGAGACGCTGACCGTCCCCCGCTGAATCCGGCGCAGCAGTTCCAAGCGGAGACGCTCGTGCATTTGGGTGAAATTCATCTGTGGAAAATCCGCCACAGGCAATGACAAGGCATGGTTTCTCATTGCCTTAAGAAAACTGCAGGGGCTGGTTGGCCTTCATTCTCTGCGCTTGCTCGAAGAATGGAAAGCGCTGGGCGAGAAATCCACCGGGGCGCGTTGACGCAAAAGAATCATTTTTCTACATTGGCTTTACTCAATCTCGCAGTGGCTTGTGGGAATCTTCTAGAAGACCCATCATTGCCGCAAGGCTGAGCGGGGCGCAAATCCGCCTCCTTCAGCGGCCAATGAACAGTTGCCAGACCATTTTGGTCCGGTTGGATTCATTCCGGTCGTTTCCATCTCCGCCCCAAAACGCTCTGCAGAGGCGTCCGGGGCCGGTCAGTCGAGAGAATTCCAGGATCTGCGCGCTATGAGCATGACAAAAGACGAGAGAGCACGGGTGGCAATCCCCTATCAGGGCAAAAGAAACCTGAGTTGCCGTGCCCGGTTCTCTTCACCCCGCGGAACAACAATCAACAGGAAAGACCGTCGGGCGAAGACAGCAATACGGAGAAAAAGTCATGGAATTGCGCGTGCAGTTGAAGGTTTGCGAGGGGTGCGGCTGTCTTTGGTACCGTGCCCAGACCATCGGGAGTGTTTATTGCAGGGAATGTGAGACCAAACTGAAGGACTTTCCAACGCCGGAGAGCCGGAAACGCCGCGGTCGCCCATGCCGCAAGCCGCTCACCAAGGTCTGGGCGGTGGCTGAAGCAGCGGGAGGTGCGCGATGAGCGCGGCGCTCCAGTTGCCCGGGTTTTGGGGAGCCGGCATTTCAGACGCGCCACGGCAGAACGATCGGAGGATTTGGGAAGAAGAGCCGGCGGCGCGATGCGAACCGAAGGCGGCGGCAAAGACGGCCGCGGATGAGCCGGAGATCAGCCTGGCTTTCTACCGCAAGCACACGGAAAGCATGCTGCGCCGCTATCTGTATGCCTCGATGCAGGTGGGCAGGGCGCCCTCCATCCTGGGCGATCCGATCGCGCGGGGATGGGCCTCCAGCCGGCCGATCCGCACCTTCGAAGACGCGGTGATCTTCGTTCTGGACCTGGAAACATGCCTCAACCAGCTGGGATCGCTCGACCGCCAGATGCTCTGCCGGATCGTGATCCAGGAGTACACGCAGGCCGAAGCGGCCACTTTGCTGGGGATGAGCGTACGAACCATCTCCTACAAATTCCCATTGGCCCTGGACCGGTTGACCCAGAAGCTGCTGGAATCCGGGCTGCTGGTGTTGCCGCTCTGATACCGGGGAGGGTTGCTGCCGGTCAAGGAAGGGGAGCGCGGCGGTCGCTCCCCTTTCGTCTTGGGCGAATCCCGCCTCGACCTTCACATGGGCAGTTGGATCGTCTCCCGCTCGCCGTTGTACAAAATTACCTTGTCCGGATTGTTAATGGCGTCCACGCCCGTGCCACGGTTCTTTCCCACGATCACAACATCGAAAAGCCGGGTCTTTAACATGCCGGGAAACTCACCCTTCCTGGCGTCGATCGTGAGCTGGCGTCTCGCGTCGTCCCAATGAAAGGCTATCGTTGCATAGACGCCCTTTTCATAATCGTAGTTATCGTTCTCGTCCTCGTACAGAGTGAAGCTGCCGTCGGCTCCGGGATAGATGCGCAGCTCGATGGGATCGACGGGCCTTTCCGTCGAGTATTGAACGAGCGGCCCCATGGGCACAATCGATCCCGCCCTGACCATGAGCGGCATCTTCTCGATGGGGGCGTCCGCGGCCACGGTCCTGCCCCCTGCCAGCTTCTCTCCCGTCCAGAAATCGATCCACGAACTCCCGGCCGGGAGATAGACGCTCCTTGTCTTCTCCCTCGGCTCGATAACCGCTTCCTTGGCGTGAATGGCCGGAGTCTTCCAGTAAAGCTGAGCCCTGAATGCGCCCAGCGAAGCATTGGTTGTCTCGAACTTGAAGTCGTATTCCTTTCCCGCAACAAGCTCGACCGGCACGGTGTAGGACTCCATCGATTCATAGTTATGCGCCAGTTCCTTGCCGTCCAGATACACCCGCCTCTGCCCGAAGCTCTTCAGGTTGAAGCGATAACTCCCGGTCTCGGAAGGAATCAGCTTGCCTTCCCAGCGGATCGAGAACTTGGGGTTGGTAATGAAACTCGCCCAGCCCGTGTACCAGTACAGGTTGACGTCCGGCTCCGTATCCTCATGGCACAGGTTCTTGAACTCGTCGTCGCAAAAGTATTGGGCGCGCAGCCCCGGCTTCCCGTCCGCGGTCTTAAAGTGCTCGGCGCTGACGAGCGTGCTGTTCTCCGGCGGGCGGTGATACATATACTCGGTTACCGGCGACACCATGATCGCCGGGCCGAACATATACTGATCGTCGATCGAATACGTCTTGCGGTCGGCGGTGAAATCCATCGCCAGGCCGCGCATGATCGAGTAGCCGCTGCTGGTAACTTGCCAGCCCAGTGAATAAATGTAGGGCAGCAGGCGGTAGCGCAGATTGTCGAACTTCTCCAGCACGGGAACGTACTCGCCGAACTCATAAATCTCGCGCGGAGTTTCCGATCCGTGCGCCCGGAAGATGGGCGCAAACGCGCCGAACTGGAACATGCGCGTGTAAAACTCCTGATAAGCGGGGTCCTTGCCGCCATTCATGAAAACCCCTCCCTGGCATCCCAGCGAGTAACCCCCGATGTCGAAGGTCCAATAGGGAATGCCCGACATGCTGTGGTTGACCCCGGCGGCTATCTGCCTCTTGTACACTTCCCAACTGGAGCCGATGTCTCCCGACCAGGTGGTCGCCGCGGCCCGCTGTTGGCCGGCGAACGTCGAGCGGGTGAGAATGTAGACCCGCTTCCGGTCCGTCTCCTTTCGCTGGTTCTCATAGATAGCTTCCGTGTCCATCAGCGAGTAAGTATTGAGGTATCTGGCGAAGGTGCCGAGATGATTGTCCCGCTCCCTCTTCATCTCGTACTCCTCCGACTCCTGGGTGAGCGCGTTCACGATGTCCGGCTCGGTCGAATCCATCCACCAGGCGTCGACGCCCTTCGAGAAGAGCCCCTCGCTGGCGTACTTCCAGTACAAATCCGTAGCCGCCGGATTGTAGACATCGAAGTACCTGAATCCGGCCCAGCCCACGGTCGGGAAGAGATACCCGCGCTTGTCCATATCCTTGTATATCTGCGAAGACGGCCCCAGCCCCGCCCAGATAGAAATCATAAGGTGGAAGTTCTGCTGATGCAGCTCATCGATCATCTCCTTGGGCCGCGGATACTTCGTTTCATCGAAGATCATTCCGCCCCAGTTATCGTTGTTGCCCCAGTAATCCCAGTCCTGCACGATGTTATCGATCGGTATCCGGCGCTTGCGATACTCCTGCGCGATGCCCAGCAGTTCGTCGCGCGTGGCGTAATGTTCCTTGCTCTGCCAGTAACCGTAGGCCCATTTGCCGTACATCGGCGCCTGGCCCGTGAGCTGCCGGTATCCCGCAATTTCCTGATCGATCGTGGGCCCGTAGAAAAAGTAGTAATCGACGTTGTCGGCCACCTCGGACCAGAACGACGTCTTGCCGCCGCTGTCGTCGAAGATCGTCTTCGAATAGTTATCCCAGAAGATTCCATATCCCGCGGTCGAAACCAGGACGGGCGTAACCGCCTTGGTGTTGGCCTGCACAATCTTCACCGTGTGCCCGCGATAGTTCATTACTCCCAACTGCTGCTGCCCCAGGCCGTAGACGCCTTCATCCGCGCTCAGCGTGAAGTTCTGCAGAATGCTGAAGGCCTTTTCTTCGCGCTCGATGTGCGTGGGCGCGAACGTGGCCCGTCCCAGTTCCTTCAGAAGCGTGCGGTTGCCGCTGTCGAGATACTGAATCGAGCCATCGTTCTTGCTCAACAGAAGTTTTACCTGCCCCGAACTCAGAGTGACTTCCGCTTCGTTCTCCGCGAAACGCACGTCCAGCTTGGGCAATTCCTTCTGGATAACCGAAAGGCTCAGCTTGCTGGACGTTCCGCCGGTGGGCCATTTCACCACGCGCACGGTGCCCTCGGCATAGAACTGCACCTTCACATTCAGATCGCCGGTTGTCAGTTGAACGCCGTTCTGGACGCGCTCGATCGCTGCCGGCGCTTGAGCCGCCCGGGCGTCCCTCGCTGCCGGGGAGTTACTCTGGCAGACGGCCGGGAATACACTAGCGCAGAGCGCCAGACTCAGTGCCCCAAGCCGCAAAACAGCAGTGAAGAATCTCATTCTTAGTCTTCCTTTCTCGTTCCATCCGGCGTCCACATGCCGCGCGCAAATCGCCGGATGGGGGCGACACAACATTATGTCACATGGCCCGCCTGTGCTGGAGCCCGGGAACGCCGCCGGCGAGTTGCGCGAACGGCGACCGCATGGAACCGTTTGCGCGGCTGAGGCGAGAGGAAGATGGCGCGAGCTTCGCCCTGGCGCTCGGCACGCCGGCCCGACCTGGACGGCGTCGCAGTCCGCTCCGCGACCCTCTGACTGTGCGCCCTTCATGTATACTTGCACGCGGGAAGCGCCTGCTCGGCGCCGCGTCGCCGCGGCCCTGAGGTAGCCTGCTCTTCATCCGGGTCAAGATCCGGGCAAGTCGCTTGGCACGGAAGAACACGCAAGAACCCGGGTTCGCCGCTTCCGTTCGCCGCTGGACCGGCGCAGTTTGAGCACGCTTATGAGAAACCCTGAACAAGGGAGATACGATTCATGGAACTGAAAACTCAGAAACTGACCTTTGCCGAGAAGACCGGCTATGCCTTCGGCGATGCGGCCTCCAATCTGTTTTGGATGACCTTCATCTATTTTCAAAGCAAGTTCTACACCGACGTCTTCTTCTATACTCCCGATGCTGCGCTGGAGCGCGTGCTGCTGGAAAAACTCGCGGCGCTGCTGTTGCTGACGCGAGTTTTCGACATGGGGTTTGACCTGTTCATGGGCGTGATGGGAGACAGAACCCGGACGCGATGGGGCAAGTTTCGTCCCTACCTGCTTTGGTTTGCCGTTCCCTTCGGCATTATCAGCGTCCTGACTTTTACCACTCCCTCCTTCAGCCCGAATGGAAAGCTCATCTATGCCTACATCACGCTGTGCCTGATGATGATGGTCTACTCCGCAATCAATATCCCATATTCCGCTTTGATGGGTGTGATATCGCCGGATTCGCAGGAACGCACCAGCGTGTCGTCGTACCGCTTTGCGTTTGCGTTTGCGGCCGGCCTGGTCGTTCAGTATTCCACGCTCTACATGGTGGATTACTTTGGAAGAGTAAGACCGGAGATGGGCGGCGTTATGCTGGCCGCGGCCAAGGCCCATGGCTATCAATTGACGATGGGCATCTATGCCGTTGCGGCAACCGCGCTGTTTTTCCTGACCTTCGCGCTCACCCGGGAAAGGGTGCAGCCAGCCCCACAGAAAACTTCGCTGGTGCGGGACTTGATTGATTTGGGAACCAATGTACCCTGGCTCATCCTCTTTTTTACGGGAACGCTGACGGTGTGCGCGGTTGCCATCCGCAGCGGCGCCATTCTCTATTACTTCCAATACTACGTGGGCAATGAAAAGCTGGCCGCCTCCTTCATGGTCGCCGGCACGCTGCTGTCGCTCCTGGGAACGATCGCTATTCAGCACGTCACGCGATTTGCCGGCAGAAAAGCCACTTACATCGGCCTGGCGGCGCTGGGTTCGGTCTTCCTGGTTGTTTCTTACTGGGTCAGGCCGGAGCAGGTGGCGCTGATGTTCACTTTCCAGGTGCTGTACAGCGCGGTTACTGGGCCGACATCCGCGGTGCTGTGGGCCATGTTTGCCGACTCCGCCGATTACTCCGAGTGGCGCACCGGCCGCAGGGCCACCGGGCTGGTCTTTTCGGCGGCCGGTATGTCCAACAAACTCGGCTGGGCCATCGGCGGGCCGGTAACTGTCTGGCTGCTCGCGATGTTTGGCTACCAGGCCAGTGTCGCGCAAACGCCTCATGCCCTGCATGGCATCCTGCTTCTGTTTACTGTGATCCCCGCGGCCGGCTTCTTGCTGACCGGCCTGGGCATGATCCTCTATCCGCTCAACGAAGCCCGGATGAAGAAGCTGCAGGGCGAGTTGCAGGCCAGGCAAGCGGCGACCCAGAGCGCTCTCGCATGAGTTTCATCGGCGCGGCCGACGGCATCGATCTCTGAGGCGCAGTCCAGGAGATAACCCGCTCGCGCCTTCTCCACGCACAAGTTACAAGGCTACAGGAGGAATGCTACCCAATGCAATTCGGGCATTTTGACGACAAGAACAAAGAGTATGTGATCGATCGTCCCGACACTCCCAGGTCGTGGAGCAATTATCTGGGCTCGACGGAATACGGCGCCATCGTCACCAACAATGCAGGCGGATACAGCTTCTATAAGTCTGCGGCCATGGGGCGCTTTACGCGGCTGCGCTTCAACTCGCTGCCCATGGACCAGCCCGGCCGCTATATCTATCTGCACGACCATGACAGCAAGGACTACTGGTCCGCGTCGTGGCAGCCGGTGGGCAAGCCGCTCGACCGGTACAAATCCGAGTGCCGCCATGGCAGCGCCTACACGATCATTTCGTCGGAGTATGACGGCATAGGAACCGAAACCACTTATCTTGTTCCCTTGGGAAAGACCTTCGAGTGCTGGCATGTGAAGCTCGTTAACCGCAGCGGGAGCCTTCGCCGGCTGAGCGCGTTCACTTACGTCGAGTATTCCGGTAACTGGGATGCTTGGAACGATCTGATCAATCTGCAGTACACGCAGCACACCGTGAAGATGGAGGTCGAAGACAATATCATCGACCACGGGACGAACGTCAACGTCCCATCCGTGCCGGACGACTTCGCGGAGAGAGACCAGGGGCGCCATACGTTCCTGGCTTTGGTTGGCGCCGACGTGATTGGCTATGACACGGACCGCGCTGCCTTCATTGGGAGTTATAGGGGTTATGGCAATCCCATGGTTGTCGAGCAGGGGCAATGCACGAACTCTCTCGCCGTCGGCGACAACGGCTGCGGCACGCTCCAGGCCAGGATAACTCTTGCGCCCGGAGAGACGAGGGAGTTTCTCGTCCTGATGGGCATTGGCCGGGCCCGCGAGGAGGGCAAGGCCGCTGTGGCGGAATTCGGCAGCATGGCAAAGGTTCGCGAGGAGCTCGACAAGTTAAGAAGCTACTGGCATGCGCGCATCGCCGGGCTCACTGTTGAGACGCCGGACTCCGAGTCGAACAGCACGCTGAATATGTGGGGACCGTTCAATTGCCTGATCACTTATGCCTGGTCGCGCGCGGCGAGCTTGATCTATGCGGGCGAGCGCGACGGGTTGGGATACCGGGACACGGTCCAGGACATGTTAGGCGTCATACACGCCATTTCCGAAGAAGCCGGCCAGCGGCTGGAGCTCATGATAACTGGACAGGTCTCGACTGGCGGGGCCATGCCCGTGGTGCGCCAATTCGATCATCACTCAGGGAAAGAGAAGGCTCCTCGGGAAGAAGACTACCGCTCCGACGATTGCCTGTGGCTCTTCAATGCGATTCCGGCTTATGTGAAGGAGACCGGCGACGTGTCCTTCTATAACAAGGTATTGCCCTATGCCGACCAGGGCGAAGACACGGTCCTGGGCCACATGAAGCGCGCCATTCAGTTTAATCTGGAACGCTCGGGGGCGCACGGCCTGCCCTGCGGCCTGTCAGCCGATTGGAACGATTGCATCCGTTTGGGCCAGCGGGGCGAGTCGATCTTCGTTGCCTTCCAGCTGCGCTACGCTCTGCGAGTCTATCTGGAGATATGCCGGCTCCTGACCGCCGAAGAGGAAGGAAAGTGGGCAACTGAGAGACTGGCTGAGTTGGACGATCGCCTGGAACAAAATGCGTGGGACGGAGAATGGTACCTGCGCGCCTATCGCGCCGACGGTTTTAAGTATGGCTCGAAAGAAAGCGCCGAGGGCAGTATCTTTCTAAATCCGCAATCCTGGGCGTCGATCAGCGGTCATGCTGACTCCGAAAGGGCCGCGCGGGCGATGCAGTCGGTGCGCGAGCGCCTGGCCACGGAGTACGGCCTGATGATTTGCGACCCTCCCTACAGGCAGACGGACTTTCGCGTCATGCGGGCCGTGCTGTTCAACGAGGGCTTGAAGGAGAACGGCAGCATCTTTACCCATACGCAGGCCTGGGCAGTTATGGCGGAGACGCTGCTCGGCCACGGCGATCTGGCCTACCAATACTTCAGGGCCTATCTGCCCGCCGCCTATAACACACGCGCGGAACTTCGGCAGATCGAGCCTTACGTTTACTGCCAATTCACCCACAGCAGATACAGCCCGCGATTCGGCGCGTCGCGCGTTCCCTGGCTCAGCGGCTCCGCCGCATGGTCGTTCTTCGCGGCCACTCAATACATCCTCGGGATTCAGCCGGAGTATGCCGGGCTCAGAATCGATCCCTGCATTCCTTCCGCGTGGAAGGGATTCAAGATAACTCGCATCTTTCGCGGAAAGAAACTGAATGTAACAGTCGGGAATCCAGGCGGCGCGCAGAAGGGTGTGAAGAAACTGGTTCTCAACGGGGAGCAATTGGAAGGGAACTTCATTCCCGCGGAGAAGCTACTGGAGGAGAACCAGGTGGACGTGGAGATGGGTTAGACGGGCGCATTTTCGACGGGATGTTTCTCCGTTCTTCACAGACTCTCCGGTCGAGCCATACCATTCCCGAACGGCCGTCAGCCGGAGATGTCGCGGCGCGCGGCGTTTTCGAGCGCGAGCTTAAAGCGGAACCAGGGTCAACCCCCAATTCCCATTGGCGCGAGACGCCTGCGTGTTGACCGGCCACCGGTCGGCGGCCGTCGGTCCCGATCTCCGCTCTCTCTCCGCCCGCCCTGTGCGGCTTGTCACAGGACGTTCACACGCCGCCTGTGATAGCATCCGCTTTTCAGCGACAGACGCCGGGCGGATTCATCCTACCTTCACCCGCGCGGCGCCGGCCCAACCTAAATGGACGAGGCAGACGGCAGACCCGGGCATGCAGCCCGACAATCCGGCCACCTGGACGCCCTAGCCGGCGTTTGCAGGTGTTTTTTGTGCCTCCGTGATCCGTCCCCCGAAATCCACACAAGTTCCCGCAGAATACAAGGAGAAACCCGATGAAAACGTACCAGGGAAGTGAGATCCGCAACGTGGCTGTAGTGGGGCATGCGCACAGCGGCAAGACGACTTTGATCGCCGCTCTGCTGCATGCCGCCAGGATGACCCCAACCCAGGGCCGCGCCGACGACGGAACCGCCGTCACCGCCTACGACGAAGAGGAGGTAGCCCGCGGCGCAACCATGCAGAACGCCGTGGCCTTTGCCGAGTGGCAAAGCGTCAAGATCAACCTGATCGACACGCCCGGCTTTCATATGTTCAGTCACGAGGCCCGCGCCGCCTTGCTTCCCGTTGAAGCCGCCGTGGTGCTCGTCAACGCCCAGAATGGCGTCGAAGCCATCACCGAGCGGGTATGGAGGTACGCCGCTGAGGCCAAGGTCCCCCGCATCGTGGTCGTAAGCCAGATGGACCATCCCAAGGCCGGCGGCGGCAGCGGACTGAGCGCCCTGGTCGAGGACCTGGTCGACCGCTGGGGCCGCGGCTGCGTTCTTGTCCAGCTGCCGGTCTCCGATGCCGAGGGCTTTCACGGCGTGGTGGACCTGGTGAGCATGGAGGCCTTCCAGTACGCGCCCGGGGGCGATGGCCGCGGCAAGCCCGTGCAGATTCCCAACAGCCTGGCCGCCGAGGCCAAAACCCGGCATGAAGCGCTGGTCGAGCTGGTGGCCGAGGGCAAAGACGAACTGATGGAGGAGTACTTCGAGACGGGCACGCTCACCGCGGAGCACCTTACCGCCGCGCTGCGCGATGCCGTCCGCGAAGGCCTCATCTTCCCGGTGCTGTTCGCCAGCGGTCAGGCCAACATGGCCTGCGACCGCCTGCTGGAGTTCATCAAGACCTACGCCCCCTCGCCCGTCGAGCGCGCTCCCATCGCCGTCCATGCCCCTTCGTACGAGGCCGCACCGGCCAGCCCGGACGCGGAGCCAGAGGCGGAGCCCGTCACCGCGTCCCGCAAGGTGGACGACAATGAGCCGGCGGCCCTGGTGGTCTTCAAGACCATGACCGACCCCTTCAGCGGGCGCATCAGCTTCTTCAAGGTGGTCGGCGGCGTCATCAAGAACGACGCCACGGTGGAGAACTACACGCGCCGCAGCCAGGAGCGGCTGTCGCATCTGAGCGTGATGCAGGGCCGCAAGGCCATCGAGATCCCCGAGCTGCACGCCGGCGACCTGGGCGCCGTGGCCAAGCTGCGCGACACCCTCACCGGCGACACGCTGGGCCAGAAGGGCGCCGAGATTCAGGTGGAAATGGCTCCGCTGCCCGAGCCGGCCATGACCTACGCCATCGAGCCCAAGAGCCGCGCCGACGAAGACAAGCTCGCGCCCGCCATCCACAAGCTCATGGAGGAGGATCTGCTCATCCGCTTCTTCCGCGACCCGCAGACCAACGAATTCCTCATCGCCGGCGCCGGCCAGCCGCACATCGAGGCTATCGTCAGCCGCCTCAAGAAGCGCTACCACGCCGAGGTCACGCTCAAGGCGCCCAAGGTGCCCTATCGCGAGACCATTCGCGGCCGCGCCGAGGCCCAGGGCCGCCACAAGAAGCAGACCGGCGGCCACGGCCAGTTCGGCGACTGCAAGATTCGCATGGAGCCTTTGGCGCGCGGCACGGGCTTCGAGTTCGGTAACGAGATCTTCGGCGGCGCAATTCCCCGCAATTACGTGCCCGCGGTCGAAAAGGGCATCGTCGAGTCGGCGGCGCGCGGGTATCTCGCCGGCTACCCGGTGGTGGACTTCAAGGCCACGGTCTACGACGGCAGCTACCACGAGGTGGATTCCAACGAGCTGTCGTTCAAGATGGCCGGCCGCATCGCCTTCCGCAAGTGCATGGAGCAGGCCAAGCCCTGCCTGCTGGAACCCATCATGAAGGTCGAGATCGAGGCCCCGGACGAGTTTGCCGGAACCCTGATGGGCGACCTGAACTCGCGCCGCGGACGCGTAGGCGGCATGGAGTCCAAGGGCCGCACCACAGTCATCAACGCCCAGGTTCCCATGGCCGAGATGCTGACTTATGGAACGCTGCTAACCTCAATGACCCAAGGCAAGGGCAGCTACCGCATGGAGATGGACCACTACGATATCGTCCCGCAGCTGGTAGCCGAAAAAATCCTGGCCAACGCCAAGCGGCCGGTGGAGGAAGAGGAAGAATAGCCACCTGTGGTGGGGTCCCGGCCCCACCCAGCCGAATCGAAACTGCTTCAAATCGAAACTGTGTAGCGCCGGCATCCTGGCCGGCTGTAGCGCGGACGTCTCGTCCGCGCCCGTCGTAACCGGAGTAAGATGACGCTCGTGGCGCCAGAAGATAGCTCCGCACGCCTCCACGGCGTTATGCAGCCACGTTACGGCGAAGTCCTTGCGCTCGCTTCCCCGCGCTGGGTATCTTGGTGAAGCGGCTTGAGCAGTTCCCGGAAAGAGATTCATGGACGTTCTACAGCGGCTTTTCGAGCAGCACTTCCAGTTGCCGGCCGAACGCGCGCAGCCGCTTCAGGGCCAGCTCGGCGGGTCGGGGCGCGCCATCGTCCGGCTCACCGGCGGCCGCTTCAGCGCCATCGGTATCCAGTATCCCGTGCGCGAGGAGAACGTCGCCTTCCTTGAGTTCTCCCGGCATTTTCGCCGCCACGGATTGCCGGTCCCGGAGATCTACGCGGAGGATTTGAGCCAGGGCGCCTATCTTGAAGAGGACCTGGGCGGCACCACGCTCTTCGAATTTCTCGGCAACAATCGCTCGGGCGATGCGATCACTCCGCAAGCCGTCGAAGCCTATCGCAAAGTGGTGGCCGCGCTGCCGCGCTTTCAGGTCGAGGCGGGCCGCGATCTGAATTACAAGGTATGCTATCCGCGCTCCAGCTTCGATCGCCAGTCCATCGCCTGGGATCTGAATTACTTCAAGTATTATTTCTTGCGCCTTTCGGGAGTTCCCTTCAACGAACAGGCGCTGGAGCAAGATTTCGGACGCCTGACGAAGTTTCTGCTCGGCGCCGGCCGCGACTATTTTCTCTACCGGGATTTCCAGTCGCGCAATGTTATGCTGCGCGGCGGGCAGCCGTTCTTTCTCGACTACCAGGGCGGCCGCAAAGGCGCGCTGCAATACGACATCGCGTCTCTGCTTTACGACGGCAAGGCCGATCTGCCGCCGCGCTTGCGCCAGGAGCTGCTCGACTGCTATCTCGACTGCCTTGACGGTTACATCGACTTAGCGCGCGACGCCTTTATGGAGCACTATTACGCGTACGTTTACGTCCGCATCCTGCAGGCGCTGGGAGCCTATGGATTCAGGGGGTTTTACGAGCGCAAAGCGCATTTTCTGCAGAGCGTGCCGTACGCGCTGAAGAACCTGCGCTGGCTCGCCTCCAACGTCAGGCTGCCCATCGCCCTGCCGGCGCTGATGGACGCGCTTCAGGGTATGACGGCATCGGAGAAGCTACAGGGCCTGGCTTTTTCCGCGGGGAGTTTGACGGTGCGAATCTTCAGTTTCAGCTTCCATCGTCAAGCGCCCGCCGATGAGGCGGGGAACGGCGGCGGGTTTGTCTTCGATGCTCGCGGCCTTCCCAATCCCGGGCGTGAAGAACGCTTCCGAACGCTGACCGGCAAGGACGCGGCGGTAATCGAATATCTTGACCGGCAGGAGAGCGCGCAGCAGTTTCTTTCGAGCGCTATGTCGCTGGTGGATGCAAGCGTGAGCAGTTATCGGCGCCGCGGTTTCAAGGATCTTATGGTCTCCTTCGGCTGCACCGGCGGCCGGCACCGCTCGGTGTATCTGGCGGAGCGGCTGGCGAAGCACTTGCGCGCCGTCGGGGTGGAAGTGTTAGTCCGGCATATCGAACTGGAAAAGGCCGATCTGGAGGAACTGGCCAAATGAAGGCGATGATTCTGGCCGCCGGCCTGGGCACGCGGCTGCGGCCGCTGACAAACGACTGTCCCAAGGCGCTGGTGACTGTCGCCGGCCGCACGCTGCTGCAGATAACTCTCTGCCGCTTGCGCTCCTTTGGCGTGAGCGAGATAATCCTTAACGCGCATCATCATGCGGAGATGATTGTCGAGTACTTGAAAGCCCACGATAACTTCGGCATGAGAATTGAAGTCTCCCGCGAGGAAGTTCTGCTCGACACCGGCGGCGGCTTGAAGAAGGCCGCGCCTTTCTTTCTTGAGGCCGGCGGGAGTTTGCATGAGCCGTTCATTCTGCACAACGTCGATGTCCTCAGCACGATCAATCTCGGACGGATGATGCGGTTTCATTCTGAACACTCCGCGCTCGCCACTCTCGCGGTGCAGGACCGCGCCGCTTCACGGTATCTGCTCTTCGACGAACTCGGCCTGCTCTGCGGCCGTCGAGCCGGTCGCGATGGGAAGAGTGAGTTGGCGCGGCCTGCGCCGGGTGCCCAGGCGCTGGCCTTCTGCGGCATCCACGTCCTGTCTCCCCGTATCTTTGCGAAGATGAAAGAGGAAGGCTGCTTCTCCATCATCTCAGCCTATATGCGTCTCGCCGCCCAGGGAGAGAGGATCGCCGCCTATCGCGCGGATGAATGCTATTGGCGCGATCTTGGCCGGCCCGAAGACCTGATCCAAGCCGCCCAGGATCTGAGCAGCGGGAAGTACTGCATAACTTGACGCGGCGGCGAAGGCCGCAAATCTTCAGGCGCGGTTGCCGAACCCCAGGGGCTTCATCTCTTGCGTCTGTCGTTTCAACTGGTCCATCCGCAGGCGCAGCTCGCCGGCCTCCGGAGAACTGCCATCGTCCTCGCAAAACCGCAACCCTCGCGGCGAAGACCGCAGGCGCCGCCGATGGATCACTTCTTCTTGAAGCGGCCCTTTATCCAAGCCCAGGCGCGTTCGATGTTCCCTGGCGGGAGCGGCCGCATATGCATCGGCACGGTCGCGGGCGGCAGATCCTCCAGCCGGATAAAAGACGTGGTAGGCGGGACATAGGCACTGAGAGCCTCTTTCTCGCCGTCGAGCACCTCCACCACGCTCGGATCCTCGCCCTCGCCTCTAGCCGCCTTTTCCAGCTCCGTTGCCCTTTGCTCGCGCGAGATCGCCACATCGATCAGCAGCTTGGCCTCTTCGTGCAGGCCCTCCTCCTCCGCCTCGCGCGCGCGTTCGCGCATTTGTTTGGCTTCCTTGCGGTGCAGGACTGCCAGATCGCTGAACGTCTCGGATGGCGAGCTGCCCAGGAACGTGTAGCCTGGCTCTCCCGGCTGAAAACCTTCGTCCGACATACTCTCCTCCTGGCCCGCAAACATTCCTGAATATCCGAACCGATCTATCGTATAGTGCCGCTCCATTCTACATTATCGCAACCGGATTCCGGTGGAGCAGGCGATCGTCTTGCGCGCCTGGCTCTTTAGTTGTAGCCATGCCAATCGCGGTGTTCACCGCCAAGTCGGGAGAGCCCGCGGCGGGCGGAGTTTCTATGCGATCGCACTCGCCGCCGGCGTCCAGGACCGTCCCTGGCTCTCGGCCACGCCGCGATGCGTGAGCGCGCCCAGAAATTGGCAGAGAATCTGCATCGGCCGCGAACGTTTTCCGTGTTTCATGCTCTTTACTGGTAGTAATGCCAAGCGCGATCCTCATCGCGAGTTCGGGAGAGCCGGTGCCGGAAGCAGCCGAAGCAAGCGCGCAGCCGACGGGTTCGTTCGCCGCGTTCGTCGAACGGCACTCGCGTTTTGTCTATCGCGTCGCCCTGGCAGTGGCGCGCAATCCGCACGATGCCGAGGACGTGGCGCAGGAGACGTTTCTTCAGGTTTGCAGGGGGGAGCGATGGGAAGCGATCGAAGACCAGCGGGGATACCTGGCGCGGGTTGCCTGGCGGCTGGCGGTGCGCCGGCGAAGGCCGCGAATGCTGGAGCGCGAGCTTTCGCCGGAGATGCAATTGGAGTTGCGCTCCGCCGAAGCCGGCCCCGAGCAGTCGGCGATGGACCGGCAGCTGGAAGCCTGGCTGCACGCCCGCATCGATGCGCTGCCGGAGAAGCTGCGCCAGCCGCTGGCGCTTGCCGCGCTGGCAGAGCTGAAGCTGGTCGAGGTCGCCAAGATTCTCGGGCTGCCCGAGGGAACGGTCCGGCGCAGGATTCATAGCGCGCGGCAGAGGCTCAAGCGGGAGCTGACGGAATGGAAGGGGCGGAAGCCATGAGGAATGAAGACGACAAGCTGGACAATCTCGACAAGCCGGGCAAGCTGGATGCGCTGATTGATCGCGCGCTGGCGAGCTATACGCCCCAGGAGGCGCGCCCTGGGCTGGAGCAGCGGATTCTGGCTTCGGTTGCCGCGGCGAGCCTCCCACGTCCGCGCGGCTGGAACTGGAAGCCGGCTTGGGCGCTGGCAGCGGGCGCGGCGCTCGTGGCCGCACTCGCTGTTTCCCTGTTCTTCAAGTCCTCGCGGCCGGAGATTGCCGCGGTTCACCATCCTGCCGCGGCTGGAGCCGAGCATTCACCCCAGGCTGCTCCCGTCGTTGCATCGCCCACGCAAAGCGCGCTCAATCGCGGTTCGCGGCGGAGTCATGCAGCCGGCCGGGTTCCGCTCCCAACGCAGTTCGGCCAGCCTCGCCCCACAAAGGAAGAGCTTCTGATGGCCCGGCTCGCCGCCCAAGAGCCCGAGTTGATGGAGGCCCTGGCCAAATCGAAGCCCGATCTCGACGCGCCGGTCGCCATGCCCGCAATTCCCGACAACCCTATCGTTATCGAGTCGGTGGAGATGAAACCGATCACGATAGCTCCCATCGAAACCAGTTCACTGAACTAGGAGAACACCATGCACACACAACGAATTATCCTTGCAGCTCTGTTGCTGGCCACGCCGTTGCTATACTCCCAGGGAACAGTAAACCACGTCAGCGACGGACAACCCGCTCCCGAACAGGGCGCCGCCCAGGCTCAACCGGCGCCAAACCAGCCCGACGAAGCCTTCCGGATCACCATCACCTTCAAGACCATCGAAAAGGGGAAGACAACCACGCAGAGAAGCTACATGCTGGTGGCGACGCCCGGAGACCGAAATTGGCATCTGGGAATCCGCGACGACAGCCACATTTCCGGGATGGCGGACTCCAGCGGGTTGAGCTTCCCATATCTCAACACGGACGTCGATATGGTCGGGTTCAAGAGGACGGGGAACTCAGTCTATTTGGGCCTCAGTATCTCCACGGACGACTTAGTGGACAATCCAGCTTCACAGACGCCGAACACACACCCGATTCTCCGTTCCCGCCATTACAACGTCACCCCGACGCTACCCATCGGCAAACTTGTCACCGTCTATTCCGCGGTGGACGCCGTGAACGATGCCAAGGTGGAGATCCAGGCACTCGTTCAGCCGCTCGACGCGAAGTAACCTGCCCGAAACAGCAAGGGCGCCGGCCGGCAGGCCCGGCGGCGCCCCTTGCGCTGCTTCCATCGCCGATGCTCAGACCTGGCCGCCGAAGCCCAGCGCCTTCATCTCTTCCATCTGCCGCTTCAACTGGTCCATCTGCTGCCTCAGTTGCTCCATCTGCTTTTGATCGATCTTGAAGTCCTCCGGCTTGAAGTTCTTGCGCAGCTCTTCCATCTGCCGCTTCAGTTGCTCCATCTGCTTGGGGTCGATCTTGAAATCCTGGGAGCCGAAGCTGTCGCGCATCTTCTCCGCCTGCTTGCGCAACTGCTCGGCCTGCTCGGGGGTGAGCGTGAAGGCATCCAGTTTTCCGGCTTGCAACTGGTCGCGCAGAATCCGGGCCCGATCGCTCAGGGCCTGAGCCCCATCGCGCATGGCCTGGGCCGAGGCGGCGGCCCGCGCGGAAAGCTCCTGGGCAAACTCAGGGTCCAACTCCGCAATCAGCGGCCCATCGCCCGCCGGGCAGATCTGCTCGAAGTTCAGCTCGCCCTGCTTGTGCTTGGAATCCACCTGGAGGGTGAGCGTCTGCTGCTTCTTGTCGCGCAGAATGGTCACCTGCACCGGCTTGCCCGCATTGGAGCGCAGCGCGCGGTCCCAGTCGGCGGTGGTGACGATGGCGTCGGCGCCGACCTTCAGAATCACGTCGAAGGCCTTCAGCCCGGCCGCCTCGGCCTCGCTCTTGTGCGCCACCTGCTTGACCATCAGGCCGTTCGTGACGCCCAGGTACTCGGCCATCTGCGAGGTAAGCGGCTCCACCAGCGCGCCCACGTTCAGGCTGCTGCCGAAGAACGGCATATGAAAGCCGGGCATCGGCGCGTCGCCCGCGCCGCTGAGGATGCCCATCCCCGAACCCTGGGTAAAGAGATCTCCGCCGCTGCCGATCTTGTTCCAGACGTCGTGCTCCATCACGCGGCGATCGGCCAGCTCGGCGGCCAGCGTCTGCACATTGCCGTCGCGGCTGATCTCGATACTCACTTTGCGGCCGGCGGGAATCTCCTTCAGCATCCGGCGCAACTGCTCGGCGCCCTCGACGTTCTGCCCGTTCAACTGCAGCACCACGTCGTTGACCTTGAGCCCGATCTTCCCGGCCGGGGCGTCGTGATCGATGAGCGTGATCAGCGCGCCGCGCACCTCC
>Ga0326727_10011096_pt1 | contig 21135 bp, 20 predicted proteins | sample MB2enrmetagenome_FD_207643 | JGI IMG/M metagenome (GOLD analysis project Ga0326727, IMG submission 207643) | Lab enriched peat soil microbial communities from McLean, Ithaca, NY, United States - MB29MY | ecosystem: Environmental > Terrestrial > Soil > Wetlands > Peat | place: USA: New York...
AGCACGACGAGGATGAAAAGTTGCACAACTCTGAGAAAAAGTTGCACAACTCAGCAGGCGAAGATTCAGAGGCGCATGAGGAGTCAGAAGAGCTTGAAGAGCACGCAGACGACTCTAAGCCGAAAGAAGCCCCCACGCTGCAGATATCTTTGAGTGAAGCGATATTGCTGCAAACTTGCATTGAGGGGTCAAAAATGCTGCAAACTCTCGGCCCATTTGACCTAGCTCGTAACGCGCGAGAGATGCAGGCGTTGCAGGCCGCCTTGAACCCGTACGTAGGTAGCCGCGAGCAACCGCGCGCCGGCGCCGATTCGGACAAACAGCTTTCCTTTAAGAAAGAAGACCTCGACCAATACGTCGAACACCGGACTGTAAAACTTGCCGTTAAATCCAGATATTGGATAAGTCGCGCTGCACAAGAGTTCTGGGATTGCACGCGAGGCGTGATCTCTCACGAGACGATGTCCGCGTTGAGGACGTTTGTTCTGAACAAATACGAAACTGTAGATTCTCATTCCAAAGTACTTTCGTTTGCGAAAGCGTTTCTCAAGCATCTGGCGCAGCTGTACGTGGACGAGCACTATCTTTCCTTTACGCTCCAAAGCTATAATTCTAATCGATGCTAGACATTCTGCGACCAGTCGAGGGAGCCTGCGATGAAGGTTGATCTACACGGCGTTGAAGGAACGTTGTTAGCCCCGCTCTGGGGGCGGGCGAAATTTAGCCGGCAGTTTCCTGCGGTCTTCAACGATGCGAAAGCGATTGAGCTTGTCGAACAAATTGATTATGACTTTTCAGCTATCGATGAAGGCCTGCGTTTTGAAGGCACTCTCATGATAGTGGCGCGGGCAATGCAGTTCGACGACAAAGCCCGCAATTACATTGCGGGACACCCCAGAGCATCGGTTATTAATCTCGGAGCGGGCCTTGACACCACGTTTTACCGCATCGACAACGGCTCCATCGAGTGGTACGATCTTGACCTCCCCAACGTCATCAGCGTCCGCAGGCAATTGCTGCCCGAACCTGACCGGACAACGTACCTTGCACAAACGTTGTTCGACGAGAGTTGGTGTAGGGATATAGAGCACACCGAAAACGGGGCATTCCTGATCTGTGGGGGCGTGTTGGACTGGTTTGAGGATTCGCAGGTGAAGCGGTTTCTTTCACTGCTTGCCGACAACTTCCCTGGCGCTCAAGTCGTGCTTAACGCCCAGTCGAGGTTAGGCAGGTTCGTCGCCAACTTTGGATTGCGGCGAACCGGCGCGAAAAAAATGATGACTAGGTGGGCGTTGAAAGACGCACGCACGATGACGAGGTGGGACGAGCGCATTGAGGTGCTCGATCAGTTCTCCGCAGTTAACAACATTCCGCGAGACCCTGCGTGGGGCAAGCAAATTGAAAGACTGATGAGTTTCATCGATCGGACCAGAATGTGGAGTATTGTTCACTTGCGGGTTTAGGACTGCGAGCTTGGCCGGAACTGTCCCCTGCGAGAATAGGTATGTTTGCCGATAGTGGCCTCTTCTTAGTTGCAGTCTAACATGACTGTGTCACTTCGAGCGTCAGTCAGAAGATGACCCGGTCCGTATACGGAATCTTCCGGACGATGTAGTTAGTGAACAAGAAACAGAACACGGTGGCGATCGCCCCGACGAGGACAAACTGCAGGAGTGGCGGCAGTCCCCCAGGAATGAGGACACCCCCATAAATGAACCGAGCCTGAAGGAAGAGTATGATCGGGATTTGAATGAGGTAGACGGTGTAGACGTTTTAGCGAGTGCCCCTTTGATGCGCCCTGTGCTGTTCCAGCGATGCTTGAAAACGATGAGTAGACACGTGCAGATGCCGATTCCCAGGAACGCCTCCCAGAACGCATACAGCAGCGCGGCGAGCGTGAAGCCACCTCCGACGGACGTGACACCGATAACCACGACGAAGACCGGGACGCAGCAAAGGCCGACGACGGTGATCATGCCCCAGGTCTTCACCAAAGAGGGGGAAATCGTCTCGAGCCACCCGTTGCGATACGCAAGGATGCCTCCGATCATGAAGAGCACATACAGCGGCACGTGCGCCGGTTCCACGGCGTGCCACAGCAGCCATTGATCCCAAGCGTACCACAGGCGTACAACGAAGCTCGCGGCACCGAGCGCCAGAGCTGCGAGGACCAGCGTGCCGTTTCCCGGACACGGTATAGGACGGACCGTGACATTGAACCTCCGCCAGACGCTGTATGCGACGGCGAGGATAAGTAGGAACACGAGGAACCAGAGATTGCCGAGAGAGTAAGTCGCTGGGTTTCCCCCCACTGCGGCTATCAAAATGAGATAGAACGCCACTATCCCAAAGAGCGGGATTCCGATCCGCACGAAGCGGTCTCTAAGGAACTTCTGCCGTCCCTTGCGGTCAAACGAGCCGACAAGGAGGTACGCCGAGATGAAGAAGAAGAGCGCCATCGCAAACGAGGCGGCTACCGCTTCAAACGTGCCGACGACGAGCACGTCCGCGAAGGGGAGTGTTCCGGAGAAGCTCGGCGACCACCCCTCAGCGGTGGGAATGTACGCCAAGCCCGCGTGGATGAAGACGACGATAACGATAAGGAGTATTTTAATGTTATCAAAGTAGTAAAGCCGTGGCATTGTTACCCACAGCATTGTTGCACAATTACCACAACAACAACACTGGAGGCATAAGAAGCGGCTTTGCCTATAAGGCTTTTTTTCCGGCTTAGAAAGATAGGACTGAGCAGCGCGTTCCCTTTGACCCATACCAAGCGCCGAGAAGATATACCAATTTTTTCTATTTGCTTTGATGCAGAGCCCCTTTTTTTGGCCGACGATCGCTTCAAGGAAGTGGATCGCGCAAACCCGGCTACAACTATCCAATGACAAGATTGTCCTGCATCAGCGCTCAAACCGAAACATAACCTTCCTTGCGTTATGGGGGTCTTCCTCGAGTTTTTTTAAGTGTTTAACTTGACCGTAAGTTGTTGCCGCCACTACCAGACTCCACCACAATTATTAAATAGAATGATTAATAATGATAAAATCACTATGGTGGACGACCTTCAAACGAGTTCAGAGAATGGAACCCAAACGCGAAAGCCGTTGGGCATAGACTCAGAGAAAAAACCACTGCTATCCACTGCACTAGGCATTACCACATGTCTAGGCAGTATCTGTTCGTGGAGCCTCATCCGGGCACCGCGTCAGAAGCTTTTTTCGGTAGATGCGGTAGCAAGTCGATTAGCGTTCATCGTATTTCTACGGTCTTTGCCATTCTGAAGCCGTTTGCTGAACGGCCCTTGGCAAATGACAGTTGCTGCATTTGAGTGGATACACACGTGACTAAAAAAATTCAGGAGAGTAAACGTATGACAAACGAATCAGGAGAGATCGACGTCACCCATGTGAGGAACCTGGACGTTACCGCAAACCCTGCGGCGCTCGGGTTGACCGCCTTCGGGATGACGACCGTCCTTCTTAACTTAAGCAATGTGGGGTACTTTGCGCTCGGCTCGATGATCCTCGCAATGGGGATGTTCTACGGTGGTCTCGGCCAGATTATTGCAGGGATCATGGAATGGAAGAAGAACAACACGTTCGGGATGACCGCGTTCTTGTCTTTCGGGATTTTCTGGGAAACTCTTGTCGCCCTTCTGATCCTTCCGAAACTAGGGCTCGCAGATGCGCCAAGCGCGACTGCGATGGCGGCATACTTTGCGATGTGGGGGCTCTTTACGCTCGTCATGTTCATCGGGTCGCTCAAAGCAAACCGGGCTTTGCAGGTTGTTCTTGGCTTACTTACCGTGCTGTTCTTCCTGCTGGCAATTGGTGAGATAACGGGGAACGCCAACGTAGTCACGATTGCCGGCTATGAAGGGATCCTTACCGGTTTCGCGGCAATCTATGCCGGCCTCGCGCAGGTATTAGATGAGATGTACAAAAGGACCGTTGCTCCACTGGGGTGAATGGAACTCCCTGCATTACTCGCAGGGATTCTCTTTTATTTTTCTAAAAACCGGTACGGTGCGCAGATGAATATTTTGCCGGAACGAAGCAAATAGTCGATTTGCGAGAACCAACAAAGGAGCGGCATTATGGATGCAGAAGGAGATAAACGCCAAAAAATGAAAAGCGAACGGCAGGAGGACGTTTCGGTCCTCCTTAGAGAAGAGCGTCTCTTCACTCCGCGGAAGGAAGTGACTGATCTCGCGTACGCGCAAGACTGGGATACCGAGCTCGCCGCAGGAGAGGACATCGAAGCGTACTGGGCTGAAAAGGCACAGCAGTTCGAATGGTTTGCGCCGTGGATACAGACTCTGGATACGAGTGGGGCACCGTTTTACAAATGGTTTGTCGACGGCAAAACGAACATCGCGCACAACGCTGTCGATCGCCATGTCCGGACTGATAAACGATACAAGCTCGCCATCCTCTACGTCAACGAGCGCGGCGACGAGCGGAAGATCACGTATTATGAGCTGTACAGGGAGGTCAACAAGGCAGCAAACGCACTCAAGAAGCTGGGAGTTAAAAAGGGGGACCGCGTTGCGCTCTACCTCCCGCCGTGCGTTGAATCGGTCGTATCCATGCTTGCCTGCGCGAAGATTGGGGCCGTGCATAACGTCGTGTATGCCGGTTTCAGCGTGCACGCCCTAGCGGAGCGAATTAACGACGCCAAGGCAAAGGTGCTGATAACGGCGGACGGAACGTTCAGGCGAGGGCAGGTGATCGACCTGAAGGCGGTTTCAGACGAGGCAGTCAGTAGCTGTCCGAGCGTCGAGACGACGATCGTCGTAAAACACGCGGGGAATCCGGTAACGATGTCGGATCTGAGCGGAAAAGAGGTGTTTTACCACACGCTGGTCGAGGGCGAACCGGCCGAGTGTCGGGTCGAGCCCATGGACGCCGAAGACATCCTCTACATCCTATACACCTCGGGCAGCACAGGGAAGCCAAAGGGCGTCGTGCACACCACAGGCGGCTACATGGTTGAGACCGCGACCACTCTTAGAGACGTCTTCGATATTCACGGCGATGATCTGTGGTGGTGCACGGCGGACATCGGGTGGGTCACCGGGCACAGCTATGTCGTGTACGCACCCCTGCTCATGGGGACCACAACGCTCGTCTACGAGGGCGCACCCGACTACCCGCAACCTGACGCCTTTTGGAGCATCGTCGAACGGTACGGGGTCACGAAGTTTTACACCGCCCCGACGGCGATTCGACACTTGATGCGGTTTGGCGACAAGTGGCCACAGTGTCGTGACTTGAGGTCGCTGAGAATACTGGGCACCGTCGGGGAGCCAATCAACCCGGAGGCATGGATGTGGTACTACACGCACGTCGGTAACGAGCGCTGTCCGATCATGGACACGTGGTGGCAAACCGAAACAGGAAGCTTCATGATATCCCCGTTGCCGACCGCTCCACTGAAACCCGGATCGGCAACCAAGCCGTTACCCGGGATCCGCGCAGACGTGGTCGATAAGGACGGGAAACCGGTGCCTCACGGGAAGGGTGGATTTCTTATCATAAAGGCGCCGTGGCCTTCGATGCTCAGGACGCTCTACAATGACCCCGAACGGTACGTGAAAACGTACTGGGAAGTGATACCCGGTGGCGTGTACTGCCCAGGGGATATTGCACGGAAGGACAAGGACGAGTACTTCTGGATTCAAGGGAGGGCCGATGACGTGCTCAAGATCGCCGGTCATCGGGTCGGAACGAGCGAGGTCGAATCTGCCTTCGTCAGCCACGCCGCTGTGTCAGAGGCTGCGGTCATCGGGAAACCCGATCCGATACGAAACGAGGTCATTAAAGCGTTCCTCATCCTCAAAGAAGGACGTACCGGTGATGCGCACTTGATAGAGGAGCTTAAGAAACACGTGCGACACGAGTTAGGACCGGTTGCCGTGGTTGGAGAGATCGTCTTCGTGCAATCCCTTCCCAAGACGCGCAGCGGGAAGATCATGCGGAGAGTGCTCAAAGCACGAGAGCTTGGTATTGACACCGGTGATGTGACCACGCTTGTGGAATAAGCTTCTGCCGCCTTTTTTTAGCTGCTCGCTGGGAGGTAAGGATATCACCTGAGGATGACTTCATTACCCGCCCGACGGGCTTTGTGCTTAATGAGAACGAGGCCAACTGCCACTTCTACCATGATGATGCTTCTAAGTTCCCCTGCCGAGTTCACCACGCTAGGGATCATTAACGAATTAAATCTCGTATCACTCAGTCGCTTTTCTCCCTCGCTTTGTCTTGGCACGAAAAAGAGGGACTCAATCATTTCAAGGATTAAGCGGAGAGCTGCCTGAGCACGTGTATAATATCTAAGTAAAGTTAGACGACCCCGCAGACTTGCACCGAATGTGAATGGAGCAGTAGCACCGTTTTTTAATGCGCTTATGGGGGGTAAGCTGCATTTCGGATATCACATCATCACGAAAAAAAACATAACAACAGCCAATCCAGTTGCACCGACAAAAACTAGTGTACCTGCCGTGAGAAATCGATTTAGGTGATTGAGCCTGCTCTCGCGAAAGGCAGGAAAACCTTCCTTCGAAACGGGCTTAAATGTTGGACGCAAAGCCAGACCGTATAAGATTAATGCTGCCAAGTACAGGATCGGAGGCAGAATAGTCACCTGACCCAATTGTATTCTGTTTAGATTCTCAAATCCAAGATACTTCAGCACGGCAAAATACACGGGTATAGCACCCGCTGATTCGGCAGCTTCACGCCAACTGACCTACCCGGGTTCCTTACTGCTCAAAGCATCTCACCCAAACCTTCTTAAGCATTTTTTGCGCTAAGTCAAGAAGACAACGCCAATCCGTCACGAGGCCAGTTGCGTGCAATCAAGCAAGACTTTTAAAAAGCTCTCGTTCTTTGACGTCACCAATTTGCTCGTCGGGGCGATCGTCGGCGCCGACATCTACATCGTTGCCTCGCTAGGTAGCCAATATCTCGGACCGGCAAGCCTCGTCGCGTGGGTGGCGGCCGGACTGATCGCCATTATCATCGCGCTCAACTTTGCCGAATGCGCGACGCTGGTGCCACGGGTCGGTGGCGCCTACGCGTACGCACGGGAGGTGTGGGGAGATTTCGCTGGGTTTATAGTCGGCTGGCCGCTCTGGGTCGCCGAAGTGGCAGCACTCGCCGTTTTTCCCGTTGCATTCGTTAGGTACTTCACGTTTTTCTTCCCGGGTCTCACCACCGTGGAGGGCGTGGTCATTAAAGTGCTTTTCATCGCGGCGATCACTTACGTCAACGTACGCGGGACGAAGATGGCAGGACGAGCCAATGACGTTCTCACGATTGCGAAGCTGAGCCCCCTTCTGCTGTTGATTGTCGCGGGGGGGATCTACATGGCATTTAATCCGGCGGCGACCTATGCGAACTTCGTGCCCTTTGCCCCCCTCGGCTTCGGCCACTTTGGACAGGCACTCGTTTTGATCTTCTGGGCGTACGCCGGGTTTGAACTCGCCGTTATTCCGTCGAACGAGATTGAAAATCCGACGCGGACGATACCCAAGGCCATCATCGTCGGAATGGCGATAGTCACGCTGTTCTACCTGTTGACGAACTTCGTCATCATAGGCGTCGTTAACTGGACGTCGCTCCAATTCGATCCCGCGCCTCTTGCTACCGCTGGTAGCGTGGCGTTTTCGCTGACGCCCACGCTGGCGCTGGTCGGCGGCCTCATACTCGGCGTTGGCGCACTGATATCTGTTTCTGGATCGGATGAGTCGGGCACATTGTCGACGTCCCGACTCTCCTATGCCATCTCGCTCGATGGTCTCTTTCCACGTTTTTTTAGCGACCTTCATACGCGATACGGCACGCCGCACAAAAATCTCATCGCACAAGGCGCTCTGGCGTTGGGGCTCTCGCTGTTCGGCGGCTTGAGTCAACTCATCCTCTTTTCCACCTTTAACCTTGCGTTCGTGTATCTCGTCACCAGTGCCGTGGTTCTTGCTCTACGAGAGCGCGGACGGATTGGAGCGGGCCGCACGGTCATTGAAAAGATGACCGGGCCGATTCTCCCTGTCGCCGGCATACTCTTGTCGGCGCTTTTGATTTTCGAGAGCGGCGTGACGACGGTCATTCTTGGACTCGGAACGATCGCAATAGGGGTCCCTATTTACATGTTCTATTCCCCGCGTAGCGAGCTGGGGGACATTAAAGCAACATTTTATTCCACGGAGGCTGTACTTGCGCAAGTTGCGCGGATGCAGCGGGTCTTTCTGGGATATTTGTTGCGACTGATTATGCCCCGACGCCAACGCTAGCCCCACAGATGGCGTCAATTTTGCTCTGCTCAGGCGGTGCTTGATCGCACTGCGCCTTGTCCGGGGCACTCTGCGCGATGGGCAAGGCGCGGACAGTCATATGAACAGATCGCGGATATAGAGGATGTCAACGGTTTTCGAAACGTCGTCGATCTGGTAGACGATCCGGTAGCCTTTTCGCCCCAATTTTATGCGGTAGAGCGGTATCGACGTTCCTTCGAGCTTCTTGCAGACGCGCGGTCTAAAGCGCGAAAAAGAGCCCAGGCTGCAGTGAAAGACTACCCGCTCTCATGCTTTTTCCGAGGAGGGTATTAAATGACTCAGGAAAAGTTGTTGCGTTCAAGGCAGCGGATCGTTGAAGAATTCGTTTTTTATCTGGAGGTCTTGTCGCCTCGCATCCAATTACCGCAAATACTTTCGCGCAAACACTACAAGGTTTGGAATGCTTGTACACTGTGTATTATAAGCGAATGATGTTTTTGTCGACGTAACAACTATTAACGACTGGATCAGAGCTTATTTGCTAGGGGTTAAGCAAAAGGAGTGAGTATGAGCGAACAACGAGTGAGGAATATACTTGTCAAAAAAATATCGTACGTGATTTACAACCGTGGGGATTTCGGAGAGATCGAAACTGAAAACAAATGCAAATTGTTTACCAAAGACGATACTGCAACCGTGTTGATAAACGAGACTGCTAGAGTATATGGTGAGATAATTGAAGACCTTCTTAAATTCCATAGCTGCATGTTCGGTTTTTTTAATAGCGATATTGGTGCCAAAATGGCCGTTATTCCTCGATCGAGAGACAATCGAGCGGGAAGCCCGTCACGGTGTTTAAATCTTCTTATATCTCGGAAGATCCCCTCCATTTTTTTGCGTTTGCCTCCTGCGACAGCACGGAGTGCTCGACCAACGAGAAGTCTCCTGAAGCGTCGCGTCAAATAGTTCGAATGTTCGAAATAGGTATATAATAGTTCGGATATTAGAACTATTATGGACGAGCAGACATATCGGCTTCGTCTGTATCTGTCAGTCATTCAAGCCGCTACCAACAAAGCTTTTGGAATAGGCCCAGGCCTCAGAAGCGATCTGTCCGCGAATGAGTCTTTCATCATCTATCGATGTAATTTTTATGACGTCAACATGAAGGACATCGCACATGCCACCGATGTGGTCAAGAGCACGGTTTCCTACTATATCGATGTGCTTGAGAAGAAGGGCTATGTGCGGCGAGTCCGCGGTGAAAAGGATAAGCGAGACGTCTTCGTCGTTCCGACCGAGAAAGCGAAAACCTGGGTAGCAGCTACCGAGCAGAAAGTGTTCGAGTACGTAGCAGAGGGCATGTCAAGGCTGACTCTCGTTGAGCGGGAGCAGTTCGTCACGCTACTCTCGAAGTTCGTCGGGGAAACTGAGTCCATGCCGTATGAGAAGATTATGAGATCGATTCGGGAGGAGCGTGAAACCGATCTACAGAGACGAAGTCACCGTCGTGTGATCACGAAATCGATCGCGGAAAGGAAGGGAAGAGGAAAGTTGCAAGCTTAGCTGGGCGAAAGACAGAGGATCGCCAAGGAGGCCTTAGGAAGGTCCGAAAACAAGGCAAACACAGCCAGCAAGGAGTTATCAAGATGCATACGAAAAGCGCTGACGAAAGCAAGCCATCGCCAAAGGTCGCAAAAGGATACAAGAGAATAGGAATGGAGGGCTTTATTGCCAAGTGGTATGACAAGAACGCCCGAAAAGGTACGCCGGAGCAATATAAGACGTGGGCAAAAATGGTGGCCGAGAACGTAACGGAGGGCGATAGCGTCCTCGAAGTCGCTCCCGGCCCTGGCTATCTGGCAATAGAACTTGCAAAACGCGGAAAGTATAAAATTGTTGGATTAGACATCAGCAGAACATTTGTCGAGATTGCGCAAAAGAACGCCACGGAAGCAGGCGTAGGGACAGCGGTGGAATTTCGACAGGGAGATGCCGCACACATGCCGTTCGACGATGAAACGTTCAACTTCATCATCTGCACGGCTGCGTTCAAGAATTTTGCAGACCCAATTGGGGCGTTGCGTGAGATGTACAGGGTGTTACGCGCGCACGGGAAGGCCGTCATAATCGACATGCGCCGAGACGCGTCAGATGAAGCCTTACGTAATTTTGTAAAAAGCATGGGTTTGAGCAGAATAGGTTCACTTACGAACAACTGGATCTTTAAGCACCTCAGACGGACGGCCTACACGAAAAACCAATTCGAGGAGTATATATCTAAGACTGAATTTCCGAGGAACGACATTCGAGATTCCGAAGACTCGATAGGGTTCGAGATATGGCTCGAAAAGAACAGTGGCGAATCACAACGGTTATTCTTGAACGGCACCTCCAATGGCGCATGCAACCGATCTGCACTCACACGATAAGCGTCCAAAGCGCGAAGCCGTCGCACGCATATCCGATTATCCGGCTGCCGCGTGAATTCCGTCGACTCGCCGGTGCCGCTGCGACGATTTATCAAACGACGCATAATAGTGCGCTCGCTTTTCTCGTTGTCCCGCACCGCAAGCGCAAAGGTCATACAACCGATTCAGACGCTGACATCGAAAAAACGAGCCTTTACACGGCGAAGGTCGGGCGTTCGAATCGCCTCGAGCCCATCTGTTTTTGTTTTTGTGAAGGCTGAAGCTTTCGTTCAAAAAAAGAGCAGATTTTAGGTTGCTGATTTCAGATTCTAAAGCAGAGAGGCGGGATTCGGCGGCAGTTTTTTCCACAGGTTTTAAAACTTCTTCGCTTGGTTTTAAAACCTTGTCTTCTTTTAGCACAGCGCGTTCCGTCACGATAAGGAACGCTTGTTTTCCTTGGTGTTCAATCTCAAAAACATCAGCTATCTCGCCTATAATATTTGCATATTGTTGAGGCAAGCGCAGTTGAGGGTAAGTAAAACCTTTCGCAGACAGCCTGCCGATCTTTGATTTTCCTATGGGTTCCATAAAATCCTGCGGCTCGTTCACATTAACTTGCGTGCAAAATGCTATGAACTCTCCACCTGCTTTAGCACTTGAGCAAGCATTTCATATACTTCTGCCGTTTCGCCCTGATGCGGCATTTTGCCAAGTTGCTCAGCAGCGGCGGCGAGACACCGGAGCACATCTGATATGGCTTTCTCTGGCACCGAAGAGACATTTGCACCACGGTAGTTGCTCAAGATAGCTTGGATGGCCTTTGGAAGGCGTTTAGCATCAATGCTTCCGTCTTCGAGCATATACGGCAGTTTCCACGTTGCCGGCCGGTTTGCGTCGCCAACATACGCAAAACAATGTGAGGGGAGGCAATATTTTGGATGCAGTGGAACATTTGAATCTTCTCCTGTGCTCGCTACTTGTGTGACTGGTGCTGGTTCAAGGAGTGTAAGCGGCTCACCGTGTGGCCCTATGCGCGGTCGGTAGACGCCTTGTTCGCTAAGCCACCACAAGTCGTTGTGAGGTTCCTTAGATTCCAAAGAGACGAAGACGCGGTCTTGCAAGCCACCACGCTCGTAGCGCGAATGAAAGCCTCCTAATTACAGGAAAAACTGTCGCAATGCCTCTGCGACAGGTTCCGGCTTGCTTCTGTCTATTGGCCCTTCATGGCTAATGTGCGCAAATTCAACACGCTTTGCGTTCGGCAAGATCTTACTCAACTCATCGAGCGCACGTTTCATTGAGGCGGAGCTTTTGGTTCCACCGAGCAATAACACTTCTGCACGCACAGCTCTAAATCTTTCAAGCGCTCCCTGCGCTTCAACGGTTAGTCTGTAATCATCGTGCCACGTTGGGAGAAGCGCTTGAAACGGTACATCGTCGCCTTTGACTCTCTTTGCCTCATACCTGAAGTAAAAGGACAAAAATAGGGCCAACAAAGGGCGCGGTAGGATACTAAGCAACAATACTTTTTTCTCAAACCGCCTCCCGAAATTCTTTATGAAAGTCGCCATCGCCTGTACGACCTTGCCCTCGGCGATTTCCCGGTCAAGACGCGGCATGTAGGACGGTATCGCCGGCATCGGATTATCAAGGTGAAACGGCGGCTCGTACAGAGCGGCTTTGTGGATTGCCGGCAAGTAAAGCGCGGCCTCAAGCGCGATGAGGGCGCCAGAACTCATCCCGAATACGTTGTGCGCATCGGTTTGCTTAAGAATAGCGTCGAGGTCTTCGACTTCTTTCCGGATGCCGTAGTCGTCGCCGAACGGCCCGCTCAAACCCCGGCCCCGTCGGTCTGGGATGTACACTGTGAACGTGTCGGACAGGGCAGCACCGAGCTTCATAAAGACTTGGGAGGAACAGAAAGCTCCGTGAACGAGAATGATGCCAGAGCCACTGCCCAACTGCCGATAACCAATAATAGTTCCGTCCTTAGATGTTACTGAACTGGTCGTGTATGTTTGATTTGTAGTATCCATTAACTCCTCTTTATTTGTCTAACAATTACTTCAACCTTAACCAGCGTCCGTTTCACTGCCCTTGTTTTCCACCGCCCTCGTTGCAGCCGCTTAACTCGTTCGGGGTGCCACGCAGCCAGTTCTTGAAGCGCTACCACCGTCAATCACAACGGTTATGCGTACGCGGCGCCTTCCGCGACGCAAGCAACCGATCTGCACGCATAAGATCAGCATCCAAAGCTCAAAGTCGTCTCACGCCTACGCCATTATCAGGCTCCGACGTAAGTTCCGCGAACTGGCGGGGTCAAAAGCTGATATTTATCAAGCGATGCACGACGGACTGAGGATAAACCTTGCTTTTACCTTTCACAGTGCCAACTTTCTCGTCAGCGACGTGCGTTAATTGGTCTATCATCATAATTTGACCATCTCCGGCAGTGAAAGAAACGCAGCCGAAATTTATATTTTCTTGATATTCTGTAAATTTAGTGTATCATAATCTCTTTTGTCAGAAATTATGAAAAATGATGATCCTAATAAACTTTTCTGACGTAAACTATTTTAGTTAGTTTCTTTAAAAAATAATTTACAGATAATTCCAGGAGGGTTATGGAAGCTTTATCGGATCTTAAACAATCAGACAGTGAGGATGTGCCTTGGACACAGACAAAGGTCAGAAAATCGTTGCCCTTGCGGTATCTCGAATCTGTACTCGACATAAGAAAACTCGATCTGAAGGGCTTTGCTAAAAGGCACGCAGAACTGTACACGGAGGCTCAGAGAACTAACGATTATTCAAAGGTTACCCAGGCCTATTACGGGCTGATGTCGTCGATAATTGAAAAGGCCTACGGCACAAGCCTGCACTTCTGCCCGCCAGATTTTCTTGGGCAGGACATGGACGATTCTATCGTATCAATGCACCACCGTGTTGCAAGGCTTCTTCAACTGGCGCCTGGCAAGAAGTGCCTTGACATAGGCTGTGGCATAGGAGGCATGATGCGCGATGTCGCCCGGTTTTCCGGCTGCCAGGTTACAGGCATCACCCTCGGCCATAATGAAGTCCAGATGAACAACCATTTCTGCAAGGCGGAGAAGCTCGAAATGCTCTGCCACCCGGTGCAAGGGGATTTTTATGAGATGAACCTGCCACCCAATTATTTTGATTCCTCCTATGCGGTATACGCTTTGAAATATTTTGTTGACCTCACGCCGGTTTTTAAAAACGTTTACAGGGTATTGAAGCCGGGAGGGCTCATGCTCGTATACGACATAGTGAAGACTCAGAAGTATGATCCAAAGAATGAGGAGCATAGGGAGATAGTCGAGGGGTTCGAATACGCCTGCGGCATGCCGCCTCTACATTCAAACCAGGAGATGATCGATATGGCGCGAAGGGTCGGCCTAGAATGCGTCAGCCACATAGACCTTTCCAACAGATATCCGTGGTACTATTATTTCACTGAATCAGGCGGACTTAACTTCGTGCTAAATTCTGAAATTATCGACATGCTGATCAGGTTCGCTGTGTCCGTGCGGATTCTTCCTGAAGGCTTTGATGAATTCAACAATATATTCATCAAGGGGACTGTTCAGAAGATAGTCAATTCGGGAAAGCTCGACATCCTTTCAGGTTCGAATATTCTAATCTTTCAAAAAGAGTGATGGCAGGGAGAGCCGGAAAGCTGTTTTTTCCCAAACTCGAGAAAGGAAAGATAAAAAGTCCGCTAAGAAATAATCCCGATAAACCGTCCGTAGAGGATTTTCAAAATAGTACAGGCTGGCTTAGCAGCAAAAATTGAACTGATAGCCGGCTCAACTCCCTTTTTAACTGATAGCCGGCTCAACTCCCTTTTTAACTGATAGCCGGCTCAACTCCCTTTTTTACGATGGCGTATAAGGCCAATCAGAAGTTTGATTGGGATTAGCATCGACACCTTTGAACGTGCATGGCGAGACGCACAGCTTAGAATTCTGATCTGGTCTTGGTCAGAGAATGACGAAATCTATAATTCCAAGCACGACGAGGAATATCCGGTGAGGTGTTATGAAGGATGAAGTCTTTTTCGGCGAGGGAATGGCAAGAACCAAGAACGAATATCCAGACCTCTATAAAGCCATTGTATCTTTGAATGAGGCAGCTTATACTGGCAAGGTCCTGGACTACAAGACCCAGAAGCTGATTGCCATAGCCATCACTGCCGCCGCCTCGGACGACCGGGCCGCCAAGAAACAGATGGCGAGCGGCATGAAGGAGCTGGGAATCACCAAGGAAGAGATAGTGGATGTCCTGAGAGTGGTTTTACTGACATCGGGAATGCCGCCTTTCACCAAGGCCATGAAGATATTGGGGGAACTGGAGAAATAATATTTTTTGATTCTACTGTACGTGGTATTATACGGAGCTTGCAGCTACTGTCTCGGCAGAGCCAAACGCCTCGACGGATCATATCTGCGGACGTTGCGCGAGTTAAAGGAGCAGCTTGCCCAGACCCTCTCTGCATTTGTCACGTCTATTCTGACTCAGCCGCGTAGGCGCCTAGACACAGAAAGTGCTGCAGAGCCACCGCTTCGTCAGATCATTGACGTGTTGCAGCAGGTGATGTGCACGCACGACGCGGAGAAGCTTGCTATTTCTGTGCTCGAAATCTACGAGGGCGGTTGAAAAAAGAAAGGCGATCAAGGGTAACCGTTAAAGTCTCGCTCGCTCTTCTTTACGTGTGTCGAATGCGTCTAATATCCTCCCTAGGCAAATCGTCTTATTCATCAGCGTTTGCAAGTGGTGCGTGCTAGGCACACTCGTTGGAGTCACCGTCGGCTTGGCCGTAGCCGTTTTCTTAAAGGCGCTGGACTACAGCATTGCGCTGACCGGCCAATTTCCCTACTACTTTCTCCTTCTTCCCTTGGCGCTCCTTGTCAGCGGCGCCATGACGAAATATCTTGCCCCAGGCGACGAAGGGCACGGCACGGCGATGATTATTGATGCCCTTCATAAACGATCCGGTAAAATAAAGCCGTCAACGGTATTGGTAAGACTCGCTGCCACGCTCATCACTATCGCGTCAGGCGGCTCCGCAGGCAAGGAAGAGCCTGGCGCCCAGATAGGGGCGGGGCTCTCTTCACTATTTAGCGACCTCTTGAAGTTCGACGACCGTGACCGTCGGAAATTAGTTATCTGCGGGGTCAGCGCCGGATTTGCCTCCGTTTTTGGTACGCCCATAGGGGGTGCTATCTTCGGGGTCGAAGTCCTCTTTGTAGGAGGCCTCATGTACGACGTACTTCTTCCGGCGTTCATCGCAGGAATCGTCAGCTACCAGGTGTCGGCTGCCCTTGGCATCACCTATTTCTACAGCCCTCTCAAGTTTGTGCCCGTCTTTAGCGGGTTCTTCTTGGTGCAAGTGATTGTTGCAGGCATCTTCTTTGGGATCGTCGCGCTCCTTCTCATCGAGCTCTTCAATCTCTTCAAAAAGGCGGCAGAACGTCTGCCCCTATGGGTGCCTGCTAAGGGCATTATTGGCGGGGCAGCACTCATACTGTTGACTCTGGCATTCTCGACGCAGTACCTTGGGCTCGGATTGGCCACGACTCAGGCCACGCTGCAGGGGCAGCAGGCGGTCTGGTACGCCTTCCCCTTGAAGATCGTGTTTACGAGCATAACGTTGGGCTTTGGGGGAAGCGGCGGTATCATCACCCCCATCTTCTTTATCGGTTCCACTGCCGGCGCTCTTTTCGCGCAGGTATTTGGCTTGAATTCAGCGACGTTTGCGGCAATTGGCCTCGTAGCCGTCCTTGCGGGAGCCACAAACACCCCCATCGCCGCAAGTATCATATCAATTGAGCTCTTTGGGCCCGCAGTCGCGCCGTACGCTGCAGTAGCCTGCGTTGTCAGCTACGTGATGTCTGGTCACCGGAGCGTCTATCCATCGCAGGTGCTTGCGACAGAGAAGTCACGGTCTATCCAGGTTCAGATCGGTAAGGAGGTTTCGAAGGGTGAGCCGACGGTGCAGCCCAGAGCGGGGAGTGTCACAGAAGCCGGCCTGAAGGTCATTAACAGAATCAAGGGTTTCATTGCCAGACATTTTAGAGTGCGACAGAGACCGCGATAGCGCCCGATAGATCAACTCAATATTCGGCGGTCGTTTGTTTAAGGCTTTAAATGGCCAGCGAAGTGTAGCGATGATCGGATTAAAGGAATAATATTTTTATAAGTTTTTATCAATCAGCCCTCATTTCTAGATTTCTTAAACTTCTTGATCTGTATTTACGGTATATCGATTCAATTAGGAATGACATTAATACGACTGCTGATAGTAAATACAATGTCAAGGGGAAGTTGCATATTTCATAGTAAACCAGGACAGTTAATAAAAAGAGACATCCTATGATAGCCAAGCATAATATGTACTTGTTTGCACCAGTTTTTTTGTATAGTTTAAGGTGTGATAGGCTTACACCTGCGTAGACAAGTAAAAAAATTGAACTCCCCAGCATGGCCACGTTACTTAAATTCAATAAAAGAAATTAGGAGAATGACAGTGGCGCTGGTAATGAGTAAACCCCCTCTACTATCGTGCCAGGATTTTCGATTAAAAAATTTGGGTAGTTCACCTTTTTTTGCCATCAAATAGCTGACATTAGCTCCACCATAAAGAGTGGCATTTATGGCTGAAGAAGTAGAAAAAAGCGCTGCTATAGCTATAATGGTAAATCCAATTGCTCCTGCAAAGGGTTCTGCAGCGGCTGCCAATGCATAGTCCGCGGCTTGTGCAATTTCAGGGAGTGGCAGGTTACCCACTACTGCAATGGAAACTGCCACATATATTACCATTGCAAATATTACAGCTAAATATAGAGCTCTAGGTATATTTTTCTGAGGATTATCAATATCTTCGGCAGTGTTGGTAATTAAACCAAAACCCTCGTATCCCAAGAAAAGCACTGCCGCTCCTGTGAATACGTTGCCTATTGGTATCAAGTGAGAAACTGATAGTAACGATATTTTGACAAAGAAAAATCCAACTATTGCAAATGTTACTAATATTCCTACTTTTATAGCCACAATTAACGTTTCGGATTTTCCCACAGCCTTAGCGCCTAGAAAGTTAATAAATGTGAATATCAGGATAATGAAGATGGCTAAGATTGTTGCAGTTGTAGGTGATGGATACGAAGATAGAAACGTAGCTGCATAATCTCCAAAAGCTTCTGCGTAAACACTTAAGGCAATAACGTAACCAAAATACAAAAGAAAGTTAAAACCACCACTTAGAATTTCATCGCCAAATCCTCTGATTAGAAATTCAGCTGGCCCTCCAGCAGAGGGATATTTAGATCCTAATTTAGCGTAGGAATAAGCACTTAGGAGTGCAATACCACCTCCAATGATGAATGAAACATAAATCAGATTACCGGCAATCTCTGTCGCAATGCCTAAAATGGAGAAGATGCCGGCCCCTATCATCCCACCGATGCCAATGGCAATTGCCGACCACAAACCAATCGGTCTTTTATTTTGGAGTTTATTATTCATAGAAAAACTCATCCAAAATAACAAATAGATTTGATATCTTTATTTCTAAATATATTCTAGATCAGCTAGGTAGAGGCGTTAGGAAAGAAGGAGCTTCCAAAGGGTTCTTCTTCTACTGACCTTCATAATTAACAGCAGGCGCAATCTGGAAATAGCAAATTTTTCCAAGCCCCTATTTGACTTAAAATGGGAGAGCCGATATCGCGTCACGCCTTTGCAGCGGCTCAAAAATCAAAGGAAATCACCTAAAGGCAATCTCTCTTGTGCGCTGTCTGGCTTTCCGGTCGTGGCAGCACTGGAACTGTTCGATCATTTTAATAGCCGAATTGCCGAACGGCCAACGTTGCGATCGTGATCGCAAAGCGGCTTTCAGCTCGAACGGATTGTTAAAATCAAAGTCTTAAGCATTTGCAGAATCTCAAGAATTTCCTCTCGATTGAGATTCGAGCGTTTCAGCGAAGACAAATCTTCAAGAACATTTGAGTACGGATATTCTTCGATCGTAAATCCAGCATTGGTGAAAAACTGTCGCACATCATTTTCATCTTCAAATGTGTTCTGTTCTATGTCACGCTCGGTTGCATCATATATATTCTGCATCCGTTGCTGCATAGTGTCATCTGCCTGAGAGATAAACTTCCATAATTGTTTGGTGCCCACAGCTGGGGTAATCCATATTCCGTCGTGTTGCTTAAGAAGATCACGAATGTTGCCTGCCAAAGTTTCTGTTTCGTCGCGGGTGAGGTACGGAAGTAACCCCTCCGTGATAATCGCAACAGGCTTGTCTGATCGAAAAGGAGTGGCCGCTTGCAACAAACTCTCTCGATCAAGTGCATTTGCAATCCGGTAATAGAGGTTTGAACGATGTATGTTCGATTTTGCTAGTATGGATTCGGCAATTGCTTTTTCTTGTTCTAAAATCTCTGGCAAATCAGTGGCCACATAAACTACATTTGGATCTTCAGTCATTGCGAGGCCACGCGGAGAAAGTCCAGCGGCGATTTCCAAAACTTGTGTAATATGGTAACGTGCAATGATCTGATCAGTAGTTTTGTAGCGTGCCTCCCAATTGAAAGCGAACTGTTCTGTCATGAGTTCCGCGCTCTTGCCTGCTAGTGTTTGAAAGTCTGTCTCTGCTCCGCTTGCTGCGGCTATCTCCTTCGTGAACGGAATATCGGTAAAGCTCCTTATGTGCGCTACTAGCTTAGCAGTGGGACTAATTTTTTCATAGGCTTCTTCTTGTACCATATTCGATTATCACTCTCCTGCTCCCATCAACCCTAGACGATTTTGTAAATACGCATGATTGTCTCGCAATATGTGTAGATGCCCTCAAACATGTCGAAGACACGATAAAGGCTGCGGTCTGAAACTGAGGGAGAGAGGCAGCGCGTTCCGTATTGTGAAGAATACCGTCGTCCGCGCTATATCAGAGACTAGCCCGGCCGGACTTACTGCGAAAAGCACAACGGGGTAGGGCAACTGCTGTAACGTACGAAAGTTGTAATAAAGCTTCAAATAGATTTTAGCTATACCTATAAAATGCCTCGGTTTCGTAGTTCTAAGGCTGTGACCGCCCCTGTTGCATGGGGTCGATGCTTGGTCAAAATATGTCTTCCTTATTAGAATGGGGGCGGTTAACAGCCTTAGTTGCGACACACTTTCGCTCTGCTTTTCGCTAACAAATTACCCGATATACCCACCATCTTCCTCCGTGAACAACGATTTCGTAGAGGTTGATGAACTCATCCTTGAAATCGCGGACTACAAAAACGACTATGCCCGATATTGGCCCACGAAAAACGGAAAAGAGAAGCTAGAAAGTAGCCGTTTTCTACGATTGCGGGGATTCTCACGGGCTGAAAGATAGGCTACCGCACCATTACGCACACTTACGAAATTGTTGGCGCAACTGACATAGTTCCGTAGATAACGAACTCGTCTGCCTGCGCTACCATGTTCATTGTCGCACTCACCAAGTTTAGACTCACTATCTGTGTTGACATACGTGCTATCGTTGGCGCGTGTCCCATAACTTGCGCGTATGGGCTTGAGCTGTTGCTGCTCATATTCTTGTAGGGGTTATATCCGAAGCTCGTGCGGTTATAGAAGTTGCTCGCGTCGTTCGCGTTATCAAACTGCTTTATGTTGAGGGCGTACATCGTTGTGGTGCCGTTCTGGCTGGCTGTGGTGTTGACCGTGCTTACTGTGAGTTGCGCCGCATCGGTGCCATTTGCAACGACGTTGTAGGTGACGTGGACTTTCGGCCCCTGTGTGTTGTTTACTATGTTGGAACCAAAGGCGGTCGCGTAAGCGAACCCCGCGAAGAATTTTCGCGGTTTCGGGGTGTCGCCTTGCGGTGGGGGCCGCTTTCAGTCCCCCTATCGCTGCCGCCGAAGTTAGCGTTAGGCGGGGCCGCCACGACCACCATCTCGTTTTTTCGCGAGAAGAACGAGCCAAACAAGCCCCAGAAAATCAGACTTGGGTTGACCAGAATGTGGTTTAGTTGTGAACTCCGGGGGTCAAAGGCGGCGTCCGCGAATCCTCCGGAGCTTTTGAAATATCGGAATTCAAACGCCGAATTGACGAAGGGCACCCGCGTATCCTTCCAGCCATTGCGGAATTCAACGACCTGCCAGCCTCCCTCCGAAGCCATCCTCTGCAGTTCGGCAGCCGAGGGAATATGGCGGTGGTACGGCAGGTGCAGATCCGCGACATAGTCAAGCGGGTGGTGGGGGTCAATCGTATCCGAGTTGGGCGTGCCTATAGCCATACGGCCGCCGGGGGCCACATAGTTCTTCAGGTCATCGACGAGGGCGCGGGGGTCGTCTACGTGCTCGAGGACGTCCTGGGCAGTGACGAAATCATAGCTGCGGTCGAGCACTGAGGCGTCTC
>Ga0326727_10011098_pt1 | contig 21134 bp, 13 predicted proteins | sample MB2enrmetagenome_FD_207643 | JGI IMG/M metagenome (GOLD analysis project Ga0326727, IMG submission 207643) | Lab enriched peat soil microbial communities from McLean, Ithaca, NY, United States - MB29MY | ecosystem: Environmental > Terrestrial > Soil > Wetlands > Peat | place: USA: New York...
CCGCATCGTCCTTAGAATAGTAATAGTACCCTACCGCCACCACCACCACGACCACCACCACCGCCGCCAGAATGGCCCATCCCACCGGGCCTAAGCCTAAGAAGGTGGCGCCCGCAGTTTCGACCGCCGTTTCTTCGGCGGCCGTTTCGACGCCCAGCTTCGTGATCTCGCGGATCCCCGACACGACCTCTTCTTCTTCGAATGCCTGCGAGGCGGGGTCAGCCAACTGCCGGTAGACTCCCAACTCGGCGGGCATGAAATGAGAGGTGACGGTCCGGCCCGACATGACCGCCGCGGCGACGCGATCGGCTTCCAATTCGGCGGTGTCCTGGGGATGGCTGATCTCCAGCGATTTCGTCGCGACCGCCGTGGGTGTGCTTTCCGAGACTGCGACCGCCGGCGGTTGCACGTTGGCGGGCGCCAATCCGCTGGAAGCGGCTTTCAAATTCGCCGGAGTAAATTTCGCCAGCACGCCCGCGGACAGGCGGTCGTCGCCCTTGGCGGCCACCTGGCGCAGCGCGCTGGCGCCCTTCCGCGCCGTGCCAATATTGCGGCGGATGGCATCGACATCGGCCCCGCCTCCCGCACTGTTCAGCCGTGCGTCAGCTCGCTGGGCATAGTTTTCAATGACGCTGGCCAGATTCGTAAGACTATTGGAGGCGTTGCCTTGCGCTTTGCCGGTCGGCGGCGCGGGATCGGCAGCTTGGCGCGAAAGGACGGGGATCTGCTGTACCACGTGGGTGAGCTCATGCGCCAGCAGGGACCGTCCGGCGCTGGTGTTGGGCGCGTAGCGGCCGCTGGCGAAAACGATGTCGGAGCCGACGGTATAGGCGGCTGCCCCCACCGCTCGGGAAGAGGCGGCGGCCCGCGAATCCATGTGCACGCGCACCTTGCCGAAATCGTATCCGAAGCGCGGTTCGAAAAAAGCGCGAGTCTGCGAGTCAAGGGGCTGGCCCGGAGAACGTAAAACCTCGTTTACCAGGGGTGGGGCGGTGGTGGGATCATCACCATAGTCCCCGCGACGCCGCATAACCTTTTTCTTCTTCTTGCACTCATCGCACTCTCCGCCCGAAGAGCCCGACCCACTCCCCGAGCCGCCCGATCCTCCGCAAGCGCACTTGCGCTGCAAAGTTCCGTAGGGCGTCGGGGTTATTTGCCGCGGCGCCGCGGCATTTTCGGTCGGGGGCAAATCGAGCGGATTATCAGGCGTCAGATAACCGCCTGGACTTTTCGGCGCCGGGTTGGCGCCAGGGCTGTTCGGCGTCGGGTTGGCGCCCGGAGCTTGGCCGCCGCCGGGGGAGCGCGTGACCATCGCCTGCCCATTGCTCCCCTTGGTTACCCGCACTGTGCCATCCGTGCCGAGCATGTCGAAGGTCTCCGGCACTGTGGTGAACACGATACCGGGCCCCCCAACTCCAAATCCGGGCCGTGTAGCACGGTATCGGGTAGGGATCGCCCACTCGTAGTGGCCTTGCTCCCACGGGGGCAGGTAGGTCGGCCGCGGCGTTGGAACCCGCCAGAACGCATGATCATTCAACGAGTTGCCATTGAGGCTGACCCAGTTTGGATTGCGGGCGGGGCCGGTGTGGTCGAGATTGGCGCCAGCCTGCTTTACCTTTTTGAAATAGCCACTGACCCCGGTGGCCGGAGTCTCATCCTCCAGGTGTTGGACATTGTCAAAGCTGACGTTGAGCGGCTGCAATGTCATGCTCAGCATCATTCCTGCTCCCTCTGTTCCGGCAGGGATAGAATCTTCCGACGTCTTTTTAACCGAGACCGCACTCGGCGCCACGGTCTTTATTGTGGTCGAGACGCTTTGCCCAGAGCTTGTTAATGTCGCGGTGATCGTCGCGTCCCCGGCTGGTTCGGGCGCCGCCCAGGTAAAAGTCCGGGCAGCGGTCGCAGAGGTCGGCGTGCCGGCCGTGGCTGTCCAGTTTGCCGGGGTGCCGGCGAAATCGACCACACCTGGCAATGTCTGCGGAATGAAATCGACCAGTTCTCCGGGGCCCACCGTTTGGCGGTCATTGCCAGTCCCGTCGGGTGCGGCCGCCCGTGCCATCGTCATCATCGACAGAGAGCCGGGTTGCGTCGTCGCCGTCCCGGGAGCCGCAGGGGGTCCGGCGGGGTTAGTTTGGACGGGAGAGGTTTGCCCCGCGAATGCCTGCTTATTGGTGTTCGGCTCGTCCTGATTGCCGGAATCTGCGGACATCGTGTAGCCGCCGGCTGCACGGGCGCGCGGCAGAGGGGAGGCGGTGGCAATGGGAGAATTTGTCCCTGGGGCGTAGGCGCTTGCGCCCAACACAACCTGATTGCTTACTGTTTTGGATTTCGCGCTGGCTGCGGACGCTGATTCCGCTGCTTTCGAATCGTCATCCACGCGCACCTTGCGGAAATCGTGTCCGAAGCGCGGCTCCCTGAATGTACGCGTGGCCGCGTCCAGCGGCTGGCCAAGCGAGCCGAGTACATCCGGCACGCTGGGGGACGCGGTGGCTGACTCGGTCTTGCCGAGGGCATAACGGTGCAAGGTCTCTTTCTTCTTCTTGCACTCCGGGCAGTCACCCCCCGATTGCCCAGATCCGCCCCCCGCGCCCGCCGATCCTCCGCAGGCGCATTTCCGCTGCAAGGTTCCGAAAGGCGCAGGGGTGAGGGGCCGCCCCGGAGTAGCGGCGGGCTTGATCGGGATTTGCTCTCGCATGCTCATGGAATCAATCTGCTCGCGAGTGCTTTAGACCTCCCCGAAGGGGAGGAATATCATTAGCCGTAGGTGGAACCTACGGATCGAGACGATAATGAAAGAATCCTTCCGACCCCGAAGGGGTCGACGTGTTCGACCCCTTCGGGGTCGGAAACTGATATTCGGGGCTTCGTTTCCGTAGGTTTCACCTACGGCTAATGATATTGTTCCCCTTCGGGGAACACGACCCGTCGAGCCAGCAAGCTGACCGGTGGGAAAGCGCCCGCTGCATACAGCCGACTGCTTACTGCCTATTGCCCAATGCCAACTGCCTGCTGCCGACTGCCCACTGCCCACTTCTCTTCAGTCTGGCCGAAGCCCGGAAAGATTGTCGCAAGCTCCGAAAGACGGCTTGCGCGATTTCCGTCCCGGCCGCCTGAGGCTTGGCGCCTCCCGTGACTTTGAACGCCCCACCATTAATTCGTCCGAGGGTAATTGAATTCTCCCGTAATCGAGGCAGGCCGCTCTCGCCCATCAGCCGCGCCAGTTCACTTTCCACGGCGCGAGCAATTCTATGGCGATCGCCGTGGGCAAAGCCGTGCAACACGAGTTCCTCGATCTGCACGTTAACTGAGTCGCGAGCTTGCGGCCCGTCTGCGGGTTGTGGTGCGATCTTCACGAACTGCTCTCCTTGTCCTATCAAACGTAGCGCTGACCTTCAGGTCAGCACCTCGGGCGCGCGGGAACAATGCCGACCTGAAGGTCGGCGCTACGTTCAAAATCGCATATCGATATTCGCAAATCACCCATCACAAATCGTCAACCGTCAATCGACCGTTGCTCAATGATCCAATGACCCGATGAATCAATGACCCGATTTTCAGACCCACCCCGCGGTTTCCGCATCGGTCAACGGGCGTTCGATTTTTGTAAATTCGCTGCGCGCGGCAGAGAGCAGGTGCGCCATGCGCACCGGTTCGCCCGCATCCGCCGCGAGAAAGGCCGCGCCCATAGCGATGTTGTAAATATTCCCTCCGGCGGCGCTCAAGCGCGCCAGCCGATCGATGCGCAGACCCTCGGTGGGCGTCGCCCCGGGAAAAACCCGCCGCCAGATTTCCGCCCGTTGCGCGGCTTCCGGAAAGGGGAACTCGACTACAAATCGAATCCGGCGCAGAAAAGCAAAGTCCAGGGCCTCTTTCCGATTGGTGGTCAAAATCGCCAGGCCGCGATAGGCTTCCATTCGTTGCAGCAGGTATCCAACTTCAATGTTGGCATAGCGATCATGACTGTCCTTCACCTCGCTGCGTTTGCCGAAGAGGGCGTCCGCCTCGTCAAACAGCAGGATGGCCGCGCCTCCTTCCGCCGCATCAAACACCCGGCGCAGGTTTTTCTCCGTCTCGCCAATATACTTGCTGACCACCTGGCTCAGGTCGATGCGGTACAGATCGAGCCGCAGTTCGTTCGCCAGTACCTCGCCGGCCATGGTCTTGCCGGTGCCGCTGGGACCCGCAAATAAGGCGCTGATTCCCAAACCACGCGAACCTTTGGAGGCAAAGCCCCAGGTCTGGTAGACCTTGCGGCGCTGCCGAACGTGCAAGGCAATCTGGCGCAGAAGGTGCTTCGGCGTTTCCGGCAGCACCAGGTCATCCCACCCGGCAGCGGGCTCAATGCGCTGTGCCAATCCGTCCAAGCGGGGCCGAGCCTGCATGCGGCAGGCATCCCACAAGGCTGCGGCCAGTTGGTCCGCGGGTGCCGTCGTAGCGCCGGGCTTTAGCCCGGCACTTGGCGATTCCATATCGGCGACGTTTAGATCGGCAGGTGCTGCCGTCGTAGCGCCGGCCTTTAGGCCGGCACTCGGCGGTTCCATATCGCCGACGTTTAGATCGGCAAGTGCCGGGCTAAAGCCCGGCGCTACAAATGCTGCACCTGGCGCCAGCGCCTGCGCCACGGCGGCGTGAATGCTGCCGGCGCTCAAGTTGAACTGGGTCACCAGCGTCTCCACCCTCCCATCGAGGGCCCCGGCCGCCGCACCTAGCGCTTCCTTCCAAACCTGGGCTTGCTCCGCCGAGGTCGCCTTGGGCACTTCGAAGGAGAGGAGCCGGCGCTCGACCGGCTTGTTCCGTTCCCGGGTCGAGATCAGGAGAGGACTGCGCAACGTTTCCACCAACCGTTTGAGGGCTGCGTCCCCCTGCGCATCCGGGGTTTCCGCTTCATCGTATTCCAGCAGCAAACCGCTCGGATCGAGGGCCGCCTCGCGCTCCCAAAGCCGGATGAAGAGGTCAATATCCGCTGCCCCGCGGGGCGCGGCCTGAGTCGGCATGACGCGCAGGTGGAGGCCCAGCAGGGAACACGCCGTGGCGGCGACCGCTCGCTTACTGCCCAGATCAATGCCACACAATTGCACCGCCGGCCACATCGATTGCCCATGGGTTCGCAACCAACTGCAAGCCACTTGTTCCGCCACGACGCGATGCGACGCCGGCAATGCGTCACTCGCACTCCAGGGTTCCGTGGGACCACGCAAACGCTCATCGATAGCGGGCATCCCGGCTAGATAGTGGAGAATCCGCTCGTCGATCCGGAGCGGGCTGGTGGTCAGCGTGTCGCCGGACGTCACCTCGACGAGGCGCCAAAAGCGCAAAGGCCGCGACGGCAACAGCGCGCTCCAATGCGCATCCTCGAACGCGGCGAGCGCCAGGCTGAAGGTGGGGAGCGATGGATTCTTGTTGATTGCGGCGATGAGGCCGGCGAATCGGGAATCAAGTTCCACCCCCGCGCACATCAGCAAAATCGTGCGTTCAAAACGGGTAAGTCCGAAGGTGGCCGAGAGAGCTTCAAGCGCGGGCGGGGCGGGCATTGAGGCCCGGACTTCATCCAGGATGGCCCGCTCTGGTAGGGGCAACCCAGGTGGTTGCCCGAGGGCGCCCACGAGGGGCGCCCCTACGTCCGGCGGCGCAAGAAGTTTCTCCAGCATGGCGCGCACTTCCGCGAGCTCTGCCATCAGGTAGAGCTGGTTCGCCTCTTCCCAACTCTGGACGGTGGTTTCGCTCATGTGATCGTCACCGTGGGGCCGAAACTCGAGCTCGTCGGGTCCAGGTTTAACAGACTCTCCGCTCCGTCAATCGCCACCCTTATGAAATAACTCGTACCACCTGCCTGAACGCCGGTAATCGGAAACGTCAGGGAAGTTGCGCTCGCGGTGAGCGGGGGAATGGTGAATGTGTATGCCGCCACCGGCGAGGGAGGCGGGAGGGTCGCTTCATTCAGCAACAGCGTGATGCACTGGTCCGGTTCCACCGCCGGCGAGATGTTGACGGTAATCTCGGTGGAGGTGGCCGTCACCGGCGTGATGACCGGGTGCAACACCATCGCCGCCACGTTGGATTGAAAGCCCGGATGTGCTTGGGGCGGCGTGCCCATCTCCAATTGTTGAATAACTTGCACGCCGAGCAAGCCCGCTTCCACGCCGGCGGGAACCGGGAGAGTGATGGTGGTATTGGTCACTTGCGTCGAGGGCGGCACCACAACCAATTCTCCCAACTGCACGCTGGTGAGATCGCTCGCCAGGTGACTGCCCTGGATCAGTAATGTGCTGGTGGGGAGGATCGGCACATTAGCCCCCGCCTGGTTGATAACCTGGTTGATGACCGGCTGCTCGAACGGCAACACATAGATGTTCCTCGCCTGGACCGGCAAGGCTTCCTGCCCGATGTCGCTGCTCTCAATCAGGACCACCGAGGCTTGATAGGCAACCGACAAACTGTATTCAACTTGGAAGAACGCCGACCACAGCTTGGTGAACTCTTCCAGTGATAACGCCGTAGGAGTGAACCTGATCCGCTCGATCTGGGTGTCGAGGCCGGAGCCGCTCAAAAAGCTATATGCACTAACCGCAGCTTGGATATTCTGCGTTGAAAGCAGCGGCTGGGCATCCAGCGCGCTGGCCACGGCACCCAGCATCCGCTGGGGCTCGAGCTTCTCGTCGCTACCGCGAAAGGTAATCAAATAATGGAGATCCAGCGCCGTCAGGGGCGTCTTCACCAGCGTGCCATCGCCGCGCCGGGTGGGCACGTCAACATTGCGATAGGCGGCGTTAGGAGTTACCCGGTAAAGGTAGACATTGGCCACCGGGCTTTTTGTGCCGGAGCCCTTGCCGTCAGGGCGGCTGAATCCTACGCTGGCGCCCGTCACGGCGTTCTGGAGGGGAGGCTGCAACACTTGCTGGAGTGCGGCGGTCACCGTCGCGATGGCCAGATAGTTGCTCATCGCCTCCCCCGATTCCGCTGGTTCAAATAGTCATCGAGCGACACCGTGGGCCGCGACCGGGGAGCCGGAGGGCGGCGAGCGGGTGCCTCGGGAAAGACCGCTCGCACTTCGACCCTGCCAATCGATACCTGAATGGACGGCTGGGAGGGTCTGGCGGATTGAACTGGCTCCGGGCTTTTTATTCCTCTTGTTCCTTCCGCGCGTGACGGCAACGGCGGACGGATCGAACCTGCGGCTTGCGGTGGCAGGTGAGCTAGCAATGATGGCGGTGCTGGGAGGTTGACCACCGTTTTGATGGGGGCGTGTTGAGGATCTTCATCATGCTTGCGAGGCGGCTCGATCGGGGGGTTGAACTTAAGCGTGACGGGAGATTCTTGATGATCTCTACGTTCTGGATCCACGGGCGGGTTCATGACGCGCGCGACGAGGGAATCTGGATGAGTCACAAGCAATGGCTCGAGCCTGCCACGCGGTGGGGCCGTCCGAGGATGACGATCCTCGTGGGGGATGGATGCTTCGATGGGGACAGACTTGATGTCGGGCGAGCGAGGTGGGCGGACAAGTTCTTGCTGGGTTACGCCCCCCGCATCGGTGATGCTCGTAGCCGTTTCCCTGCGCGAGGGGTCCTTATGGTTGACCATCAATTCGCTCACGTCGGGTTGGGCTATTGCCGATGGGAGGATTGGCTCGAGCGACCTGCGCTGTAAACTTTTTAGGCCATTCGACGGGCCTTGGCGGCCGGGAAGTGGGTTGGCGGCAATTATTCCGGGGCGGGTTCCGGGGCGCGGGGTTAACGTCGCTGGCTGGGCTGGAGGCCTGACCCCTTCGGTTGGCTGCTCCTCGGCGGCTTCGTCAACGGGCTGCCCCTGTTGCGTCCTTGGGCTCTTCGCCAGTGGATTGTTTCTTTGGGTGATAGGGGTGGGGTTAGCTTCATCCTCGTGCCCAGTTTCAACCGGCGATTCAGAACTGGCATCCCCCGTGGGGGAGGGGGGGCGGGTTCCCAGCAGACCGCTGCCGCGCTGGTAAGGCTCAAAAAGGGAAGGAAGGCGGGGTCGGACAACTTCCGAGGTGCCGCGGCTCCTGCTCAACAGGTTGGTCAGGAAATCGCTCATGCCCCCACCATTTCCAGGTAGAACTGCCGCCGCGTCGGGCTAAGAGTCAGAATGTCCCGTTCCGACCAGCCATAAGCCCGCGCCAAAGTGTGCACGTCACTCAAAATCCGCCAAGCCCAAACCTCGATTTCGGTCCAGAGGAACGACACAATGTCAAAAAGCACACGCCACCGGTGCTCACAAGACGGACAGGTGAGGCTCAATTGAATGTCCGCCAAGGGGTCGGCCTCAGCCAAGGACTTAATGACGCTTTCGACGATTTCGGGCGGCAATTTGTCCGACTCTACCGGCACACCCCCCTGCTGGACCGACAGCAGACAACGGTCGAGAAACGGCGTAGTGCCCCCATTTGCTACGTATCCACTTATGGCGATCAGATCGAGACTCGTCGGAAGGCGGAAAGTCATTTTGAAATCGGCGATGTTCAGGGTGGTTTCACCTTGTTGTGCCCGCTGAGAATTGGCCAGCATCTCGCGGGTATCCAAGGTCAACTCCAGCCGTTCCCGACAGTCTGGGCAGACGACCACGGCGTCCATCCGGGGACCCCAAAGTTCCTCCCTTAACGTCAATAGCCTGGCATCTCTTTGACCGATGCTAAGTGCAGCCAAGTGGTCCCATGAATCATCCGGGCAGGCGGCCGCCAATAACGCCAGCGCTCGCTCCATCAGCGCTTGGGTGAACCCAGCCTCCCAAACCTCCAACAGTTCTCCCGCCGATAGCGCTCGCATGGCAGCTATTGCCCAGTGGGAACGTTAAAGGAGGGTTCCGGCTGTTCGGTCACGGAGATGTCACGTTCCCAACCCTCGTTCTCCAGTTTAATGTGCTGGATAGCGACGGCGTTGGCATTGGCATCGAGATCCGGCAACGCCACCCACTCCGATACCCAACAGCGGTAGACGAAGTACGCTTGGACCTTCTGGCCTGCCTCGTTGTAAAGTTCGATGATGATGTCCTTGCGGAAATCCGCCAGCGAGACTTCCGCACCCAAGGCGGCGCCAAGTTGCCAAACCTTGCCGGCCCACAGCTCAAAAGCCGTGTCGAAGGTCACGCCGCGTTCCAGAGTAATAGCGTCAAACTCATTGCGGCCCGGCGACTTTCGACTGGTCGAGGGATCACCTCCCTCGCGATGCTTCACCACCTCGGTGGTGCGCTTGAGGCCGGTGACCTTGCTGATCCCCGCCACGTATTTCCCGTCCCACTTAACTTGGAACTTGAAATTCTTGTAGGGATCGTGACGTTGGGGGTTAACGGTAAATTCTGCCATCTGATTCCTCCCTAGCTTCCAGTTTGCCCGGCCATCTGTTGGATTTGGATGATTACGAACTCCGCCGGTTCGAGTGGCGCGAAGCCCACCACGATATTGACGATCCCGTTATCGATGTCGGTCTGCGTGGTCGTTTCGTTGTCGCACTTCACAAAGTAGGCTTGCGACGGAGTTGATCCCTGAAAGTAACCCTGAATGAAGAGATTTTGCATAAATGAGCCGATGTTGAGCCGGATGGCCGACCACAGCGGCTCATCGTTGGGCTCAAAAACCACCCATTGCGTTCCCTGGTAGAGGCTGGCTTCGAGGAACAAGGCGACACGGCGAACCGGCACATATTTCCACTGACTCGTCTCCGCGTCGGCTCCCACCAGAGTGCGAGCACCCCAGAGGACGGAGCCATACACCGGGAACGTACGGAAGCAATTCAAGCCGAGCGGATTGAGAACGCCATTCTCGGCGTCGCTCATCTTGTAAACCAGACTTTGGACCCCCGCCAGCGTTGCCGCCGTTCCGGCAGGCGCTTTCCACACGCCGCGGTTGGTGTCAGTTTGTGCGTACACTCCTGCCACCACTCCGCAGGGGGCGAAGGTACGAAGGTTGTAATTGTTGAGCGGATCGGGCAGCCGCAGCCGGGGGAAGAATGCCGCGCCATTCGGATCGTTCACCGTGAGCCCGCTGGTCTTCCAATCCACGGCGGCAGGCACGGTGTTGACGTAAGGGGGGCAATCCAGCAAGAGAAACGCCAGCTTGCTGTCGCACAGGGCGATGGCCGCGCTATAGATGGCGTTGGGATCGACGCTACTATCGAGCACGGCGGGATTGCCCGCCATTGCCCGGGTGGCGTCGGGAATGCATAGTAGATTGAATTGATCCACATTTTGCAAAGCGTAAATGCCGGTGAACGCGCCCGGGTCACCGATGAGTTGCGCCGTTCCGGGAAGTCCGCTGCCATCCGAGCCGGCCGTCGAACTCGTTTCCTGCCCGGCCCAGACCAAGTGTGTGGCGGTGGAGTTGGTTAAGGTCGCACCCGTGTAATTCGAGGCCAGGGTCAGACCCGTACCCGAGACGGTACTGACTTGATAAGGCGTCTGGGTCACGTCCGATCCAAACACCACCCATTCACCTGGCAGGGTCGTTGGAAACGCGACGCTTCCCGTGACCGAATTTGAGCCCGTCGAGACGTCCACCGTCCCTGCCAGCGCGACGTTATTGACGGTTCCGTTGCCAGTTCCAAGTGCGTAGTGCGCCACATTCAAACTGCTCGGTGCATTGAGGCCCAAGGCGAAGGAAGCGTCCAGCAGTCCGCTATTAGACGAAGGCGTGGTGAGGATTATCACCGCATCAGGGAACTGCGGAAGCATGGCGTTGACCCTGATGGCCTGGCCCGCTCCCGTTCCTGATACCGAGCAAACGACAGAGGCTCCCTGCATCTGGACGGCCAGCGCACTATTGAGGGCTTTCTGGAGTTGGGAAGCCAATCCCGAAACAGTTTGCGGGAGCGGCGTTTTGTTCGCGAATACCGTTACCGAGATGGGCAGGGGCGAGGGCGGGGTTGTCGGGGAAATCACATTCAGTTGGACACCATAATTTCCCTGCGCCGCGGTGTTCACGGCGGTTGCCGTCGAATTTGGACCCGAGGCACTCTGGCCCGCGTATATCATGGTTAGGGTAAGGCTCGTATTGCTGGCGATCGAACTGACCTGGTAAAGCGTATTGGTGGAGTCCGCGGCAAACACCAGTGACTGGCCGACCGTGAGCGCCGTCGTGAAGGTCGTGCCGGATCCCGTAACTGCGGTCGAACCGTTCGTCAAGGCCACGGTTCCATTCAATTTGTTGGCAATCACCGCGGTGGTGGTTGCGGAAGGCTCGGCGTAGGCCGTCTTCAGGGTTAGGGTACTGCCGGAGATGGCGCTGATCTGGTAAGGCGTAAGGGTTGGGTCGGAGGCGAACACCAGCCATTGGTTGAGGCTTAGATCGGTGGTGACGGGATTGCCGGCCCGGGTAACCGTATCGGAACCATTGGTCAGAGCCATGGTCCCGGCCACCACGGTTCCGCCAAACAGAATGTCCACCGCGGTCACTACCGGCGGCGTACCCACGATACCTGACATTGCCGGGGGGAGCGTGGGGGTTGGGCTTCCCACGACAACATTCACCAGTTGCGAGCCATTATCAACATCGTTGACCACGTTCATGACGTAGTTGTTATAAGTATTGTTAAGAGTTACGTTGGGAAATCTCTCGATGGTGCCATCGACCAGATCGTTGATGGTCAGGTTGAACGCGAGGGGGTCGGTAATCACCACGGCGGTGGTCGTCGTCGAGGCTAAAATGTAGGGATTGGCCAGGGTCAGGCTGGTATTGCTGGTGATGGCGCTGATCTGGTAAGGCGTTTGGGTGGGATCCGATGCGAACACCAGCCACTGGCCTACCTCCACCGTGGTAAGGAACCCCGTCCCGGTGACGGTCTTCAAGCCATTCGTCAGCACCACATTACCGGCCAAAGCCTGGTACAAGCCGTTGTAGTCCACATCGATCAGCAATTCGCCATTCGCCCAGGCGCCGCTGCTCAGGGCGGTGAAGGTCATCTCGCCAAAAACCACGTTGGCGCCCGAGGCGCCGATGCATGGCACCCGGACGACATAGGCCTGAGTGCCACCGTTGGCGAAGAACTGTTGCACGGCATAACTCAGCTCGCTATTGGAGGCGAGCCCCCCAAACAAACGTTCATAATCGGAAAAGCTGAAAATTTCCTGGGCGCGCTGATCGATGCCGCGGGCCGTGTAACCTACAAATGCGCCGATCGACGTCGCGACTCCCGTAATCGGGTGGACGGCACTCGGTAATTCCTGAATGTATACACCAGGGTAAGTGGGATTTACCGCCATTTGTCATCTCCTCTAGTCATTCATTGGCTCACGCACTCTGCCGGGCACGATGGGCGCACGCACTTTCCCAGTCTGAAGACTCGCCGCCCTACTGCAGCCTGTTTTCCGGCGGTCCGGGCTTAGCGAGCTTGAGCTTCTCCACGGGCACAACCATGCTTAGACCATTGTCGAGCTCGACGACCGCGAAGGCGTGATGCATCAAACCCGAATCGGAAAAATCCACAATCACACCATCCGTTTCTGTGTCACCTGAAGATCCGTGCGACGGGTCTTCTGGGCTCGTCAGGAACACATCAGAAATCCGAAAACGGACCCTTGTCCCTTTGTCCGTGGGATAACTCCTCCTTATAGATATTTTCTTCCGATGCCCTGCCTGCCGGAGTCTTGGTGCGGTGCAATCAAGATGCCGCACCGGATTATCGCGTCGTCTGTGTGGTAAGCGGAGGGCCCCTCGCTTCTGGGAATAGCAGAATCGCAAGGGGTTGCACACTACGATTCACACCGGTCGTAGACCGAATCAAATACGATCTTCCCGGGAGGCGCCAAGCCGTTATCTGCAAAAACTGGCGGTGGAGAGTGCGGAGAGAACAGGGGGCAAGCCGCGAGTCCAACCTGGGTCGGCAAGCAAGTCCGCAGAACTTGGGGTGTTTGCGTGGTAGGGAAAGCAACCTGAAAGAACTGGCAGTTCAACTGCAAGGTCTTGCAGTCTTCAAGGCATGTTCACGAACTACGGCGGTCGCGCAGAGCGTAGGTCCGAATCTTATGGTAAAGGGTGCGCTCACTGGTGCGTAAGCGTTGGGCAACTTCCCGGCGGGTGCGGCCTCCGATATTCAAAGCCGCTTGCAGAACCCTCCGTTCCAATTGTTGAATGGCCTGCGCGTAAGGAATGCCCTGGGCGGAAATTGCACCCCATACCTTGCTGGCTGCCTCCTCTAGCAGATCCGTGTTCTCTTCCGCTTTGGCTTCACCCAACTGGCGGTACCAATCCGCCAATTCGAGCGAGGTGCCGCCCACTTTCGCGAAGAGCATCCGTTGGACGTCGTTCTCCAGTTCGCGTACGTTGCCGGGATAGGAGCGCAATTGCAAAAGGGTCACAAGCTCGGGCTCCAGCCTCTCGATCGGGTGGTAGATAGCTCGATGACGGTGCGCGAAGGCGAGCACCAGGTAGGGCAGGTCTTGCATTCGATCCCGCAACGGGGGCAGCCAGAGTCGCACTACATTCAGGCGGTGGTATAGGTCGGCACGGAAGCTGTTTTGCAGGACAAGGGGCTTCAGAGGCTGATTCGATGCCGCGATGATTCGTACGTCCACTTGTGTTTCCCGGTCAGACCCGATGGTGCGTACGGCATTTCGTTGCAATACGTCCAACAGCTTGGCCTGAATGTGGGGAGAGAGATCATTAACGTCATCCAGAAAAATTGTTCCTCTGTCGGCGGCCTGGAAAAGACCTTTGCGATGGGTGACCGCCCCGGTAAAGGCGCCCTTGAGGTGGCCGAACAGCTCGCTTTCCGCCAAGGCCTCGCTGAGAGAACCACATGGCATGGTGACGAAGGGGAATGCCCGGCGCTTTTGATCGAGGCAGTGAATGGCGAAGGCCAACACCTGCTTGCCCGTACCCGTCTCACCTTCCAACAGGACCGTGATGTCGCTGACACAGGCGGCCTTGTAAACCTGGCGCAGCAGGGGCAGGAGCTCCCTGGATCCGGTGACGAATCCGAGTTCCTCAAAGCTGCGGCTCAGCTCCTCATTAGTGAGCAGGTGGTTGCTAACTCCCATGGGTTTGCCTCCGAAGGCACTTTAACCCTTTGTGGCCGGCGCCTCGGCCTCATCCTGCCGAGCGACGCCCTCGCTCCTGCCTAGCGGGCCGGGGGGGAACCGTACTCGGTTCGCGCCTGGCAGAAGAAAGTGCACTTCCCTCAATGGGTTCCGTCCCAAGGCACAGTAACCTGATGCGCCGTTTGAGTTCTTTCTTGCCGCTCTATCCTTTGGCTAATTAACACCTATTACTTAAGGCGTATGCAGAAAACTGCCTCTCCATCCGATGGGAGAACAGAACGTTTGAGTTATTGAGGGGCCCCTAACTAATAATACCATAACGATCAGGGGGGCGGGCAAGAAGTCTCCAGGGGTCGCGATTGGTGCGAGGGGAAAACCGCAGAAGGCGTTTCCCCTCACGGGATGTGCGTTATGTCGATCCACCGTTCGACCAAATTGAGCCATGGGCAGGATGCGGCAGTAAATTGCATGTGAAAGCGCGAATGGCTAAGCAACCAACGCTCGACGCGGGGACGTCATGTTGGGAATTAAAGAGGATCTGTTCTCTGGAGGATGGCAATTATGTTATTTCAAAGTTGGCTGGAATATTGGCGAACGACAACCTCCTAACCCGCAGATTTCACAAAGCGACTGAATTTTGGCGACCCACACCCGTAGCTAAATCAGGATTTGGTTTCACGAATGGACTTCTGTAGGGGCAGTAACTCCGACCGCTGATCCCGGGGATTGTGCAGTATGAGAAACAATATCCCTATCCCGATCGGCAACATCACGGCGCTTGCCACCCACACCGGTGTATAGGAATAATGCTGCACCACATATCCCGTTCCCCCTGTGAAAAGGATACCTCCCGTTGCGGCCATCAGGCCTGTGAAGCCATACGTCTGGCCCGCATGCTCAGGCGAAAAGAGGTCGATCGGCAACGTGTCCACATTGGCCCCCCAGAACATCATGCCGAACGCTGCGATGCTCATCACAACCAGAACCCAAAGGAGACTTGAGAAATGCACGCAGAGTACGCCCGAGGACACTAGGATCGCACCAACAGACATCCCGTACAGGCGAGCCTTGACTGTCGCGACTCCGCGCCGCACAAGACAGCTTGAGCCAACTCCACCGGCGAGCCCGCCGATCAAGGATGCAACGTAGGGGATCCAGGCAAACGCGGCAATGGACTTCAGACTCAACCCCCGGGAATCCGACAGATATTTGGGGATCCAGAAAAGATAAAAGTACCAGACCGGGTCACCGAACAATCTCGCAAAACCCACCGCCCAGACTTGCTTCGAACAGAAAAGCTCACCCCAAGGCATCGGGCCCGGCGTCTTTCGTGAATGAAGGCTATTCTCCTGGTTCAATGTCCTTATCTCCGGTGAGCGGTAGAACAAGAACCAGGGAATGACCCAAATCAGGCCTAGGAGGCCCGTCCAGATAAATGCCGCATGCCAACCCTCGCGCAGCGAAATCCAGCCGACTAAGGGAACGGCAATCAGCGGTCCCAGGCTGAAGCCCATTTCAAAGATACCGACCGCGACACTTCTTTGCTTCGCATCAAACCATTCGGCAACGGCCTTAATACCACCCGGCACAACGGCGGCCTCACCGATGGCCAACAGCGCTCGATAAACGCACAGCGTCTTGATGCCAACAACTGTTGCGTGCAGCATTTCCATGAGCGACCACCAGATCACCGCACCACCCAGTCCGTTTCGCGTGCCCACCCTGTCCAAGACTCGACCCATGAGCAGATACATCACCGCGTAAACCACTAAAAACGAGTTCACCGCGTACGAGTACTGCAGGCTCGAAATGTGAAATTCCTTTAGGAGTACCGGCGCAAGGACTGAAAGAGTTTGGCGATCGATGTAATTGATGATGGTCGCCGCTAGCAGGAGGACGACTACATTGTTTCCCTTGGAGGTTGGCGTTCGGGGCCTGACTTCACTATATCCATTTATCATGAAATGAGTTCCTGAGGTCGTCATCGCAAGGAAGCGAGTTGGCATTGCAAGATTTGCCTCGGATGCGCTTCCGGGCTTAGTCAACATTCCTTGTTGAAAAGGTTCAGAGCATCCGTCCCGTTGGATTCACCTTCGCGTAAGTGCAGCCCCAGGGCATAATCGGCGTGACCGGGGCCGAGGAGGGCACGGCATGTTTAACGCTTCGACCCGATGGGGCGATATTGGGAGACACGGCCCCCTTCAGGAGGACTTCGTCTCCCCAACAGCACTCTTTCGGGATGGGAACTCACTGGCACAGACATCGAGGCCGTGTCAGATGAACTGTGTCGACAATTGTCTTCAGCGCTTTGGCCCTAAGCTTCTAAAATTGCAAAAGGAGAGACCACACGACTGTGATCAAACTTACACCGCGCCGATTCCAGGACCATTAAGGTGCCCCGTCTCCATTGTGCCGTCCGTGATGTGGAAGACGCCCGGAAAACGGCCCTCATAAGCTTTGTTCGCCGCGGGCAGATATTGCAAAGAGTTGGCTTCGATAGCCCTGACGTCCGGGACGTGGGCTGCCAGACTCGCCGACTGGATCAGGGATGCGCCGGGGCAACACAGATCCTGCACACACAGGAACATTTTATTCTTTTCCGCCACAGATGCGATGATCATCATCTGGCTTTGTCCCTTACAGGCTTTGAGCGCGGCACCTGTGTAACCCATGTCGCGCGAAAGCATTAGTGCCTCCACGTCGGTTAGCGATTCATCGATCACGATGGGCTTCAGCTTGGCCGCTTCGTGCATCACGTTCTCGCGGTGGCTATCAAGATCGCGCGCGTTGGGCTGCTCCACGTATTGGATTCGCTCGAATATCTGGGGCGTTTTCTGCTTCACCATGTGTAGGAAATCTAATAGATACTGAACGTTGGGGCATCTCTCGTTGAAGTCGAGAGAGTAAAACCACTGGTCGACGCCACGCTTCTTTTGGGTCCCAGCAGTTACCTGGTCAACCCGCACTACTCGCTCGACGTCCCACCTCAGGTCGTTGCCGTCCAGCTTAATTTTCAGGTGGGTGAGCCCATTGTGGTTGATCCACTCGGAAAGTGTCTCCGGAAGCCCATCGTTAACACGTTGCTTGATTTCGGATTCTTCGAGGGGATCGACCGCCGACACCAGATGGTAGAGTGGCAGGCGCCGTTGGGGTTTCGTCAGGAGGTATTTGCAAGGGTATTCCGACTTGTACTCCGGCCCGAGGTAGTATGAAAGGTCGTGGGTCATGAACTCGGGCCCATAGGTTTGATAGCACGTGACGCCGTGTATCTTGCCAAACGCATCGTGAATGGCGGCGTCAAAGGCGCTAGCGGTGACCAAAGTGCAAAGCTTGGGTATAGGCTCGACGAGGCGCGACTCTTTCGAAACTTCCACCGCCGCCTGCAGGTACATGGGTTCGAGCGCCCAGTTTATGTCAATGGGATGCCCGAATTCTTTGTAGCTAGCGCCAATACTCGAGATCCGGCCCGCCAGGGCCTTCATGGCGCCGAGCGTTGTGGCATAGGACATCTTCCTCGACGGAAATGCCCAGGGATTGCTGAGCGGCATGGAACCGAAGCCCTTGGCCCTCTTTCCGTTCGCCGAGCGAACCGCACAGTGCACGTTTAGTATTGTCACCCGGTCGACGACGGTTCCCCCGAATTTGATCGGCGTCCGATATGAGTACTCATCGTATCCCAAACTGATGCGGTCAATTCTGATACCCGTCGCTCTGTCCCTGGCATTGAGAAATGCGGGAGCGGAGGTCAGAGCCCCTGCTACAGACTTTAAAAAGGTATGTCCTCTATCCTTCCTCATGAGTTTTTCTGGCTTTCCCGTTGGTCTCCAGGCGACGTTCCGCCACCGTTCCTAATTCGGCGGGCGTTCCTATTTCATGGTAGCCCGAAGCAAAGGATGTTAGTTCCAGCCGCTACCGCAACAAATTGCTTGCCGCCAACCATATAGGTCATAGGTGAAGCCTTCATCGTAATGTTGGTCGGAAAGTGCCATAACGGCTTTCCGTGCTGTTGGTCAACCGCCGCAAAAGCGCCGTTTGGGTCTCCGTAAAATAGGATCCCACCCGCCGTAGCCAAGACTCCCGGGAACGCCTTCGCTTCAACTTCCCAGTCAGACGACAACCCGATCTGCTGGAGCTCCCACCTTACCTTGCCAGTATCAATATCAATGGCCCTCAGGAATTTCTTCCCGCCTTCCTCTTGCTGCTTTGGCGGGTTGTGACCGGCAGGCGACCTGAGCAGGGGCTGGCACTCCTCATAAGTCATGAGGTAATAGAGGCGTGTCACTGGACTGAACGCCGTTGAACTCCAGTTTGTGGCGAGAGCTGGACAGGTCATGCCATCCGCCGACCGCGAATTTTCGGCCAAGGGCTGCGGGTGTCCGTCAGGACCAACCCCACTCGCCCAGTTCTGCCGGTGCACGAATTGCTCGACGAGGAGCGCTCGGCCATCCGTCCGATCTAGAACATAGAAAAACCCGTTCCGGTCCGCTTGCAACAGAAGTCTCCGATTCTGGCCGCGATACGGCGTGTCAACGAGGACAGAAGGCTGGTTAGCGTCCCAACCACGATTATCGTGGGGATTGAATTGGAAAAACCACTTTAGCTTCCCAGTTTCAGGATTCAGCGCCAAGACGCAGGCAGTGAATAGATAATCCGCGCGCCCACCGCTGTCATAGCCCTCAGGGTAGGAATTCCCCGTGGACCAGAACAGGGTGTCGGTCTCCGCATCATACGAGCCGGTAAGCCATGTTGCGCCTCCTCCGTATCGAGGGTCTTTTCCCTCCCAGGTGTCATATCCTGGTTCTCCCTTCGCAGGGGTTGTCCACACGCGCCAAACGCGCTTTCCGGTTGAGGCCTTGTAACAAGCGAGCAATCCGCGAATCCCCCAATCCCCGCCAGAAACACCGGCGATGACCGTATCCTTGACGACGAGCGGCGCCACCGTAGAGCCGTAGGGCAGATGAGGGTCGTCGGGCATTACCGCCTCCCACACCAGGCTTCCTGTGACACGGTTTAACGCAATCAGGTGAGCGTTATCCGTCGTCATGAAGACCTTATCTCCCAGGATCGCAACGCCACGATTTGTACCCAGAGAGGCGTCTCCAACGAGTCCTCGAGTGCGGGGACGTGAATATTGCCAGATCGGGCGGCCGGAAAGAGCATCAAGCGCGAAAGCTTCATTCGGTCCCGTAACATACATAATCCCATCCGCCACAATCGGCGTCGCTTCCAGTCCGAAGTGGGCAATCGGAAAGACCCATTTCACCGCCATTCTCGCTACGTTGGTGGCATTGATCTCCGTGAGCTCACTGTAGCGGTTGCCGCTCAGATTTCCATTGTAGGTCAGCCAGTCGCCTGGCCGGGGATTGAGAATTCTCGAGAACTCAATTCCCGGAGCCTCAGACCGCCGGTCGACCGTCGAGGCACCGGAGGGCACCGGCTCCACCCCTTTCAACCTGCTCAGGTAGGCGATCAGATCTTGCAGTTCTTCCGCGCGTGCTGCCAAGGGTTCCATGACAGATCCTTTTTCATCGTGAACGGCTGAAATCTGCCCTTCCTCGATCATGTGGAAGCGTCCCTGGAGATCTTGCAACTGAATGTCATAATTACTTCGTCCTCGGGCGAAACCCCGAATGCTGCTTCCATCTCGCAACCGCACGGTTACAAGTTGGTAACCAAAGGTAATATGCTCACCAGGATGCAATAGCACCGCCTGAATCTCATCGGGCGTCATTCTGCGTCCAAGGACAGACAAATCTGGACCCACTGGTTTTCCCCTACCGTCCACCATATGGCACGAGCCACATTTCGCCTTCCCGAAAAAGAATTGCATTCCGGCCGAGGGGGAACCGGGTGCGGAGCTTTCAGGGGGGGCAGCATTCAATGACCGCAAAAAAGCTGTAATCGCATGGAGCTCATACACAGAGAGGTCAAACGCTGGCATACCTTTCGAGGGAATGCCGCGGCTAATCAACTCATTCAAGTCGTGGGTGGACAGGGCACGCAGCCTGCTGCTTTCGGCAAGCCTGGGAGCTCGGTCGCTGCCCCGGGCATCAGCCCCGTGACATCCGGCACAGTTTGTCACAAACAAATCCTTGCCATCAGGAATTAATTGCAACGGCTGATCAGGAGGATTCTGGCCGGCAAGGAACGGGGTAATCAACGCAAGAGACAACATCATGCTGCCTCGACGGAGGTGTCTGGGCCAATTGCTCCAAAAAGTTTTCAGTTGTTCCCTGCATCGTTTACTCATAAGCTCAACCTGTAATAATTCCTTTCGTCTGGTCTTCTAAGCCAAAGTAGTAGGGCTCAGAGGATCGAAAGTCCCATCTCATCTGCTTGTGCTGCCCTTTGTACTTGCTGTGTTATTGCTTCATCACACCCAGGCACTGGAAACCGGAATGGCGGAAGCGATCGCCTAGCGAAATTTCTTGACGAACTTCAGGAACTGCCTGGCCGTGCGGTCGAGGTTTTCGATGCAGCCCCCACCTTCCGTGACTGCGCATATCTCGTAGGCGATATAGCCCTGATAGCCAATCTCCTTTAGCGCGTTAATGAAAGAGCCATAATCAATGATACCTGGCCCCATGGGCACCATGACGTTCACGGATTCGTCCTTCGAATACTGCACCAACTCAGGCAGGTAATGATAGCGGGGTATACTAGCGTACTGGGCGGTCGTAGTGTGGACGATAAAAGGCTTCAACTTGAAGACCGACTGGCGAATTTCTTCAGAAGACAACCCTTGAACCGCGGGACTCCACGCATCCCATGCGACTTTAACGTTGGGTTGGTTGATCTCTTTCAGCAGCCGATACATCGCTTCGGGACTCACGCCAATGTCATGATGATTCTGCACAGCCAGGATGACACCGTATTCCGCTGCCTTCTGGCCGGCCAAGCGGAGCCCTTCCACTACCATAGCGTATTGGCGGTCGTAAGGAAGGCCGGGTCTTTCATAACCAGTGAAGACGCGTATTAAGTTCGTGCCCAGGTCCCTTGCCAAGCGCGCCAACTCGCTTACATATATCGCCTGGATCTCAACTTGGGGAATGCCCGGCTTGTCAATCCCCGCAGTGAAATCCGTATAGGCAGCAAGGGCCACGAGTTTGAGGCCGAGTTCGTCAATTCGGTCCCGGAGCCGTCTACGCACT
>Ga0326727_10011099_pt1 | contig 21131 bp, 16 predicted proteins | sample MB2enrmetagenome_FD_207643 | JGI IMG/M metagenome (GOLD analysis project Ga0326727, IMG submission 207643) | Lab enriched peat soil microbial communities from McLean, Ithaca, NY, United States - MB29MY | ecosystem: Environmental > Terrestrial > Soil > Wetlands > Peat | place: USA: New York...
GGATATGATTGGCGATTCCCACCTGGTCATCCAGCGCGAACCAGCGTCCACGCCGTGGTTGACGGATATGGTGTTTATCGCCGCCCACCGCCTGGGGTACGCGAAAAATTTTCTGGACTCTCCGACCAGTGTCGAGGACGACCACATTCCTTTTGTAAACGCCGGCGTGGCCGCAGTGGACCTGATTGATTTTGACCCCGCCGACGGCTACTGGCACACGGCAAAAGATACGGTAGAACATTGCAGCCCGCAAAGCTTGACGATTGTCGGCCGCGTGGTTCTTTCCACCCTCGACGACCTTGAGAAGTCAACCCACGTAAAATAGTTTCGGAATGCCGGGTTGCCCCCGGATTGCGCAGAGCAAAGCTCTGCGGTTAGGGCTTCGCGTGGTCCCGCGGTTACCGATCCGCAGAGCTGCGCTCTGCGCAATCCAGGATTTCCCAGTTCCTGAACGCAGCCCTGATATCATTGCAAGCTTCAAACGCATGAACACCCTTTGGCCGTGGATCATTTTCATCGTTTTTGTGCTGGCCCTTCTGGCGCTGGATCTGGGGGTTTTCCATCGCCACCCGCACCCGGTGCGATGGCGCGAAGCGGCGGCCTGGAGCGCCTTCTGGGTGGCCCTGTCGTTGGCCTTCAACCTGGGAATCTATTGGCGGTATGGCGCCGAAGCGGCGCTCCAATTTTTCACCAGTTACCTGCTGGAGAACTCTCTCTCCACCGACAACCTCTTTCTATTTGCGGTGATCTTCGCGAGCCTGGGGGTGGCTACCGAATATCAGCATCGAGTGCTTTTCGGGGGAGTGATGGGGGCCCTCGTTCTGCGCGGGGCTTTCATTGCGGCGGGAGTCCAACTGGTCCGGCACTTTCATGGGATTCTTTATTTATTCGCGATCTTCCTGATCTTCATGGGATTGAGATTTCTACGCGTGCAGGGGAGGGAATACGACCCCAACCGCAGCCGGGTGGTGCGCTTGGCCCGCAAATTGTTCCCGATTTCCGACCAGTATGAGGGAGGGCACTTCTTTACGCGCTGCGACGGCCGGCTTTGCGCCACCCCGCTCCTGCTGGTTCTGATCATGATCGAGGTTGTGGACCTGACGTTTGCCCTCGATTCCATTCCCGCCATCTTTGCCATCACGCAAGATGCCTTCATCATCTTCACTTCCAACGTCCTGGCAATTTTGGGATTGCGCTCCCTGTATTTTCTGCTGGTGCGGGCCATGTCCCGATTCCAATACCTGCACACGGCGATGGCGGTGCTGCTGATTTTCATTGGGGCCCGAATGCTGCTTGCCCCCTGGGTGAGCATTTCCACGGGAATCGCCCTGCTGGGGATATCTTTAATTCTGGGAACTGCCATCCTGGCGTCATTGCTGACCGTAGCGAAAAAGTGTAGCGCCCCAACGCCTCGGCGCCTTGCACCCTAATCGCAGGCCCTTTCCGACGGATTCCAGGTGACTGTGCTGATGGAGATGGCGGGCAGATTTAGCGAAATCTCCCGGCCGTGCCACCCCAGTGTGACCGGGGCATCGGATTTCCTGCTATTCAGCAGTTCAACCACTACCGCGCCTTTCACTCCTCTGAAAGCGAGGCAGCGGAGGCCGTCGGCCGATCCGCGGGCTGCGATGCGCACTGATCCGGGCCGCACGAATCTGCTGAAGTGGGCGAGGTAGTAATAGAGGCCCGTATAAGTGACTTCCTGGCTGGAGGGGTTGATGATGACCACGGGATGCTGGATGTTCGGGTCGGGATCGCCATGAACCACCGAGACCAGCCACGGCCCGCCGTGGTCGTTCAGAATCATGTTCCAGTAGATCCAGGCGGAAGCGCCGGCTTCCAGATCGGAGGCGATTTGATTGCCCCAGTAGTCCCCGTCGCTGAACTCATAAACGGGAAGCTTGACCCAGCAGATTTCGGTCATCCACAACGGAAGGGTTGGGTAGCGGCGGTGCAACTCCGCTATGGCATCAAAATTCTTGAAGTCATATCCATGATAGGCGAGGGAGCCCACGTACTTTCGGGCGCCGGGATCCTCCAGCACGGTGGGATATTCCTTGCCCGCCTCGGCCCGCGTGGAGGCCTCGCGGAATTGGATTTGCGTCCGCACGTGGTTGCGGGCAAAAAGGGGTCCCACATGCTCCTTCAGCAAGTCCCGAATTTGGGGATACGTAATCTTGGTATATCGTTCGTTGAACAGACTCAGGTAGTCAATGAAGACGCCGTTCTTTTCGTATTCCTGGAGGTAGCGCAGGTAGTACAAGGCAAGCGCGTCATAATACTTGGGATCGATATTCAAGGCGGCGCGGCCGTCCGCTTGCTTGCCCACCTCCATGAGCATCCAGTCCGGAGGGAAGTCCATGGGGGCCTGAAGCTTGAAGCTGCCGTACTGTCGGGCGCGCTTGATGTAGGTGATCAGTCCGGCGGGGCCGAGGTCACGGCGGATGCTGAAATGTTCCATCCCGACGTCGCCCGGAGTGTCGTCGTAGGTGTACCACGGTCCCGCAGGCATCTCATCGGTGCCCGCCAAAACGGTTTTCATCGCCGAAAACCCTGCTCCGGTTTCGGGATCGAACAAAGCTTTCAGGACTTTTACCTGTGCGGTGGGCTCGAGAGTGTTGAGGGTCAGGGATCCCGATTCGAGAAAGGAGGCGCCAAAGCCGTCAATTCGCTGGTAACGCGCCGCCTCATCCACGGTGAACGAGGCGGGCGTGCTGCCGTGCCGCCCCGCCTGGAACCGCAGCGTGGGCTTGGCCGTCAGCCGGTCGCCCGCTTGCGACGAAACGTAAACCCGCGCCTGCTGCGCCCAAGCCGGCGCAAGCCACAGAATGCAAGCCGCGAACAGCCATGCTGCCTTTCGGGTGGAAATCCCCATGATGACCTCTTAACCTCGGCTGCTTATGCGGCCAACCCAATAGGTCGGACGGCGGCGATGGTGGGCAACCGCTAGGATGAACAAGCCATCCTTTTCGATGGAATAAAGGAGTGAAAATGGAAACTTGCGCAGGGGATGTTTCCTGATTCCGGGTGCTACCTCCCGGGCCGACTCAGGAAACTTTGCGAGGAAGCTCTCGGCCCTCCGAACTTCAGCGAAAAATCGCCGCCCCAAGCCGGGAATACGGAGTTCGAAATAGCCGATTTCCGTCAGCAGTTCATCCTCGGCGGCCTGATGATATCGAACAGGAGTCACCGGAAAAGTCTTTCTGCCTTCTTCGCGACGTCTCGAGACTCCACGGCCCCAGTGCGGCCTGCTCGGAGCTCCGCCAAGCGCCTCGCGGCTTCTTCCGCCCAGAGCTGATCCGCCTCTTCCTCCCCCAAATCATCGAGACTGGCCAGAAGCTTTTCCGCTACGGCCGCGCGATCGTCAACACTCAGGCTTAGTGCGTTCTTCAAGACTTCGGCTACGTCCGGCATGTTGACCTCCGTTTACATTGTACCCTAATCCGGAGCGATCGTAGCGCGACCCCCGTCTTTGGGGCCCGCGGCCCCTACTTTGCAAAATCCGAAAACCTCAAAAAGCGACGCCTGCCCCCAAGGTTGGGAGCGCGAGTCGCGATAAAAACCGCGGACCCGAAAGGCGGGGGGCGCTACGCTTGCTACGTCTGCGCACACCCGTTGCTATACGCGCTCTTGCGGAGACTTGGCGCGGCTTGATAGATTACTGCGTTAACCTATTCTGCCCCCGCTCACCACGAGCCGGAGAATCGAGAACCACGCTGGCTGGCGAAAATCTTCGTAAATTGATCGAGCTGACGGCGCACTTGCGAGGTCCGCAGGGGTGCCCATGGGACCGCGTGCAGGACTACGACACGCTGAAGGGGCTATTGCTGGAAGAAGCTTACGAGGTGGTGGATGCCGCGAACGCGCGCGATTTTGACGGCCTCGAGGATGAGCTGGGGGATTTGCTCTTTCTGGTGACGTTCTATTCCCGCGTGGCGGAAGAGGAAGGCCGTTTTACCATCGATGATGTGGTGGAGCGCGTACACGCCAAGCTGATTCGGCGGCATCCGCACGTCTTCGGCGACGTGAAAGCGGGGAACCCCGGCGAAGCGCTCCAGAGCTGGATGGCCGTCAAGGAGAAGGAGCGCACCGCCGAGGGCAAGCGGGCCAAGACTTCCGTGCTGGATGGAATCCTCCCTTCGTTGCCGTCCACGCTGGTGGCGCACGAGTTGGGTACGCGAGCGGCGGAGGTGGGCTTCGAGTGGAATAAAGTGGGCGACCTGCTGGAGAAGATTGAGGAAGAGGTTCACGAGTTGCGGCAGGAGTTGGCCGCGCAACCGCCCAGCCCACCGGCGCGGGTGGAGGAGGAAGTGGGCGATTTGCTTTTTGCGGTGGCCAATCTTTCGCGCTTCCTGCATTTCGACCCGGAGAGTTGCCTGCGCCGGGCCAACCAGAAATTTCAGCGGCGCTTCCAGGCCATGGAGCAGGCAATCTTGAAACGCGGCAAGCCGTTGAAGGAATGTTCGCTGGAAGAAATGGAAGCGGTTTGGACAAACATAAAAAAACTGGAAACCCCGTAGGTTATTCCCTGCGGCTTTGCGAAAAGTTCGAGGACCTGGCGGGGTGCGTGCGGATTCAGAAAGAGATCTGGGGCTACTCGGAGTCCGAGCTTTACCCCCTGCGCTTGTTCGTCAACCTGAGCCGGATCGGGGGGCACGTGCTGGGAGCCTTCACCACGGAAGGCGAGCAGGTGGGCTTTGTCGCCTCCATGCCCGCCTGGCACGGGAGGCATCGCTATTTTCATTCCTTGTCGCTGGGCGTGGTCCGACCTCACGAAAACCGCGGGTTGGGCAGGGCACTCAAGCTGGCGCAGCGGGATCTGGCTCTGCGAGCCGGGATAGATTCCATCGAATGGTCGTTTGATCCCTTGCGCGCCAGGAATGCAAACCTGAATATTAACCGCTTGGGGGCTCTGGTACGCCGGTATGAGCCTGACTATTATGGCCACGTGGAGAGCCGCTTCCAGCAGGGATTGCCGAGTGATCGCTTGATTGCGGAATGGTGGCTGAAATCTTCCCGGGTCAAGCGGGCTCTGGCCGGTAAGCCCCTGCGCAGCGCCCGCAAGAAGCCTGCTGGCGTGGTCGAGATCCCCAATGATATCGACGCCTTGCTCCGGGCAAATATCAAGCAAGCCCGGGCGTGGCAAGAGCGCGTTCGCAATCTCTTGCGGCAATGTTTTGACGAAAAGCTGGCGATAACGGGCTTTAGCCACGACGAAAACTCTGCGCACTACTTACTGGATGCTTATGAAAATTGAAAACATCGAACTTCGAGAATTGCGGCTGCCGCTTCTCCATTTCTTTGAGACCAGCTTCGGACGCACCACCACGCGCCGAATCGTTCTGGTGAGGGTCAACGCCGACGGACTGACCGGTTGGGGCGAGGTGACCTGCGGCGAGCTGCCGTTTTACAGTTACGAGACGCCCGACACGGCTTGGCATATCCTGCGCGACCTCCTGATTCCCTGGACTTTGGGCAGGGAATGGGCCGCGCCGGGCGATGTGGCGCCATGCTTCCGGCCGATCCGCGGCCACAACATGGCGAAGGCGGCGCTGGAAAACGCGCTCTGGGATATTGCCGCTCAGCAGCAAAACCTGCCCCTCGCCAGATTGCTCGGCGGGACGCTTACGGAAATTCCTTGCGGCGTGTCGATCGGCATCCAGAACTCCATTGAGGAATTACTGGAGAAGGTCGCGCGCGAAGTGGCGGCGGGCTATCAACGAATTAAAGTGAAGGTCAAGCCCGGTTGGGACGTGAGCGTGCTGGAGGCGATTCGGAACAAGTTTCCACGCATCCTGCTGATGGCCGACGCCAACAGCGCCTACTCACTGGCCGACGTCGCGCACCTGAAAGAGTTCGACCGGTTCTACCTGATGATGATGGAGCAGCCGCTGGGTTGGGATGACTTGCTGGACCACGCCAAGCTTCAGAAGGAAATTGCCACGCCCATCTGTCTTGACGAATCCATCCACAATGCGGACGACGCGCGCAAAGCGCTCGATATCGGTGCGGGCAAGATCATCAACATCAAGCTGGGACGGGTGGGCGGATTCACGGCGGCGCGGCAACTCCACGACGTCTGCCGCGCCCGCAATGTCCCGGTGTGGTGCGGCGGGATGTTGGAGTCCGGCATCGGCCGCGCCCACAACATCGCCATGTCCACGCTGCCCGGATTTACCCTGCCCGGGGATGTTTCCGCGAGCAAGCGCTATTGGGCCGAGGACATCATCGACCCGGAGGTCACGGTGAGCGCGCAGGGAACCATTCACGTTCCCCAGACGGCTGGGTTGGGATATGCCCCCAATTTGGAGCGGATCGAAAAGCTGACGGTGCGGAAGGAATCGTTTGAGTAGCGCCACGCCGATTCTCGCTGCGAAACCCACGAGGCGCACCGGGCATGGCCGCATGCACCTGCTGATGTTGATGGTGACGGTCTGCTGGGCCAGCAACATCATTGCCGGCAAGCAAGCCCTGACGGGGTTCGGCGCCCTGGCCCTGGCCCAACTGCGCGTGCTGGGCGCGGCCATAATCTTCTTAATCTGCTTTCTGGCCAGCGGCCGAATGCCACGCCTGCAAGTGACTCCGCGCCAATGGCTTTTCGTGGTGGCGATGGCGGTGAATGGCATTGCCCTGAACCAGCTTACCTTTATCGGTGGAATGGCGCGCACCACCGTGGCTCACACGGGCCTGATTGTGGCTCTGGGCCCGGTGATGGTGCTGGTCATTGCGGTGGTGATTCGGCTGGAAGGGCTGACGGTGTGGAAGTTTGCGGGGATGATGATCGCCTTTGCGGGCGTCGGCATCCTGACGGCCGATAAAGCCGGGCAGGGAAGCGGCGGCCATTGGCTGGGTGATCTCATCCTGCTGGCGAGCGTGCTGGTGTTTGCTATTTTCACGATCCTGATGAAGGAAGTGACCAACCAGTTTGATGCCCTCACTCTGAATACGCTTATCTTTGGGATGGGCGCGATCATGATGCTCCCTTTCTGCGCCCGCGCGGTGGCGGTTACGAACTGGGCCGCTCTCACCCTGGAGGCATGGTGGGGACTGGCATTTCTGGTGGTGTTCGGCTCCGTGATTTCCTATCTGCTCTTTGCCTATGTGCTGACGGAGTTGGCGGCATCGCGCGCCGCCGCTTTCAACTACTTGCAACCGGTCATCGCCAGCGGGTTGGGCATCTGGGTGCTTTCCGAACGGCTGACCTCCAAAGTGCTGATCGGCGGCGGCCTGATTCTGGCGGGCGTTTATCTGACCGAACGCGAGCGGGGAGAGTAGAAACCCACGCTTCAGGAAACCGCTTCGACGACGGGGCCGCGACGCTGCGGGCGCATGATTAAGGCCAGCAGTGCTCCGCAAGCGAAGCCTCCCACATGCGCCCACCATGCCACGCCGCCGGCAGTGGCGGATTGTATCGATAGCATCTGGAATCCCGCAATGAACTGAATGAGGAACCAGTAACCGAGAAGCAGAAGGGCGGGAACCTGGACGGTAAAGAAAATGATGAAGAGCGGGATGAGTGTGGTAATGCGCGCCCCGGGGTAACAAATGAAATACGCGCCCAGCACGCCGGCAATGGCGCCGCTGGCCCCGATGGTGGGGACGCGTGATCCGGGGCTGACGACGATCTGGACGAGGGCGGCCACGACACCGGAAATCAAATAGAGCAGAAGGAAAGGGAAGTGCCCGAAGCGGTCTTCAATGCTGCGCCCGAATACAAAAAGAAAAAGCATGTTTCCCAGCAGGTGCAGCCACCCGCCGTGCAGGAACATGGAAATAAAAATGGGAGCCACGGTCAGCCTTGCCGGAAGCGCGAAGACGGCAGGAGGTGAATAGCGGGCCGGGATTAATCCGTTTAAAAGAATAAACCGGTTCAAGTGCGGGCCGAGAGAGAGCTCGATGAAAAAGGCCCAAAAATTCACGACGATCAACAGCAAGGTAAATGCCCAGAAGGTGCGCCGGCGAATATGGTCGGTCAGGGGGATCGGTACCATGCAAGGGCATTCTACCGTGCGGGACCGCGGCTGCCCACGGGAAAAGCATGCTTGATCGGGAGGCAACCCGCAAGCATGCTTTCCCGGGGTGGGCAGTCGCGACGCAGCCACAGGCCCAAAGAACCCTGCCGGCCCTGCGGCTGCGCCACGGGCGCTACGGATTGAATTCGATGACTTGGCTTAATCCTTTGAAGCGGATTTCCCGGATCACGCGCGCGCCATCGGTGGTCTCGTCGTACATGACTTCGTCGGAGTCATATTTCTTGCCGCTATCCACAACGACCCCTTCGGCGGTCGCCACAACCTTGCTTCCCTGCGAGAATGAAACCGTCGCCTGGGGGCTGTGGGTTTGCCAGGTGATGCCATAGGTGCCGCTCGCCAGGTGGGTTCCGGCTACCGTGACATCGGAGCGAAGGACCACACTGCGGAGATCCTTCGATTTGGCCGCGGCGCCGGCCGCGACGAACAACGCTATCGCCACAATCGTGAAGCTCAAAGTCTTTGTCAATTTCATTTCCATCCTCCTCATATTGAGTGGTTGCCCTGGGTGTTGATTCTGGCGACCTCTGATTCGGAATCGAATGGAACGCCCGCCTGCTCGAATTGACGTTTCGCTTGCATTTACCACTGAAGCGCCCCTAAAATGAGCTGGGGTTAAATGAAAAACGGGAAGTCAACCGGCTTCACGTGTTTCCTGCGGGATTGTCGTTGTTGAGGCCGCCAAACCGTCGGCAACGGCAATCCATTTAACCCCTTTTTAATTCTTGCCCCTTATTTCTCACCCGCTGGAGCACCTTGGAAGTTACCGCGGTACTTGTGCCCAGCCCCTTTTTCCCTGCCTTCCTCTTAGACGCAGAATAGAACCGTTGGTTAGCCGCCGAGCTTGGGTTCTACCTTTTACTTCAGTCACTGGCTGTATCCGCGTTCTTTCATCTATACGAATGACAGGTACGAAAAGTTCCAACTCTTCGTGAAGGAAGTGTGAACTTCTCGTAACCGATTTGTAAAGGGCCTGTTGTCGCCCAGCGAGCCGTAAATTTCTTTGGACAGCATCATGAAAGCTACTCGCGTCGAGCGGGTCCGCGCGTCGGTGGTCGGATTGCGACTTCTTCCTGCCTGCCAGAATCTCCCGCTCCGGGTAAATAGAAGGCAAATCACATGCCAATCCCGCGAACCGGTAAGGCCTTGATAATAGAACAGCAAGGAAGTTCCCACGAAATATCGTTCAATCCGGACTGTCCGCTTTTGGGAATTGTCTGTGCGAATCTGGACAGGCTCCGGGCTGGTTACTTCTTTGCGGAGCGGACCAATTGCCGTGGTTTGCTGCGAGCCAAGCGCGGGCCTGCCATGATGTGATGTGTTTTCGCGCCTAAGCACGCAGCCTAAGCACGCAGCGTTGACCACAGTGGAGGGCGGGGATATACTGCGCGGGAAGGCCTTTGCGGCGGAGTTGGCCTATGAATGGCACCCGAGGTCGGTCTACCATCCCCGCTCTTCTGTTCGTTCATTGCCTTCACGGTTCGCTATGAAATCCAACGGGCTCTTTCGGGAGCTTGCCAAAATCGTGGGCGAGGACGGCGTCTTGTGGCGTCAGGAAGATCTGATGCTTTACGAGTACGACGCACTCTCCTCCCTGCGGCAACCTGACGTTGTGGTCTTTCCGCGCACCACCGGCCACGTGTCGCAGATTGCCCAGTTGGCGCTGCGGCATAATCTGCCCCTGGTGGCTCGCGGGGCAGGCACGGGCTTAAGCGGCGGTTCGGTGGCGACGGAGGGTGGCATCCTGCTGGTCTTCTCGCGCATGAAGCAAATCCTGGAAATTGATTTGGAAAACCAACGCGCGCGCGTGCAGCCCGGGGTTGTGAACCTTGACCTTTCGTTGGCGGTTGCGGATGAGGGTTATTATTATGCACCCGATCCCTCCAGCCAGAAGGCCTGTACGATCGGCGGCAACGTGGCGGAGAATTCCGGCGGCCCCCACACGCTGGCTTATGGAGTCACCACCAACCATGTTTTGGCTTTGGAAGTTGTGCTGCCCGATGGCGAGGTGATTCATACCGGAGCCAGCCATTGGGACTGGCCGGGATACGATCTTACCGGGGTCTTTGTAGGTTCGGAGGGCACTCTCGGCATCGTCACGGAAGCCACGGTGCGATTGTCGCGCAAGCCCGAAGCCGTGAAGACGCTGCTCGCCATTTACAATCAGGTGGTGGGCGCCACACGTACGGTGGCGGCCATTACGGCGCGCGGAATCACGCCGGCGGCTCTGGAAATGATGGACGGGTTCACACTGCGCGCCGTGGAGGAAGCCACGCACGCCGGTTACCCGATGGATTGTGCGGCCGTGCTGCTGATCGAGGTGGAAGGCCTGAAGGAAGCCGTGGAAGAGCACGCGGATGAAATCGAGGCGGTGTGCGAGGAAAATCAGGCGCGCGAAGTCGGCGGAGGAACGCGACCTGTTGTGGAAGGGGAGAAAGACGGCCTTTGGCGCGCTGGGACGCATCAGCCCCAACTACTACGTTCAGGACGGCGTGATCCCCCGCACGCGCTTGCCGGAAATGCTGGACTTCATCGGCAGCATCGAGAAAAAGTACAACTTGCATATCGGCAACATTTTTCACGCGGGGGATGGAAACCTGCATCCTCTTATTATGTATGACGAGCGCAACCGGGAGCAGACCGCGTGCGTGATTAAGGCGGCAAAAGAGATCATCTTGCGGTGCGTGGAAATGGGTGGGTCGATAACCGGCGAGCACGGTGTGGGCTTTGAGAAGAGCGATCTGATGCCGCTGATCTTTTCTGAGGATGATTTGGCACTAATGGGCCGAATCAAGAACCTGTTCAATCCTCTGGGACGATTGAACCCCGGCAAGCTTCTTCCCACGGGGAAAATGTGCGGGGAACTGCGCGGAGGATTGGCAGGGGGAGTGCCGGTATGACGCTGGCGGTAGATTCCGTGCGGGCGGATTTGGCGGCGCTGGTGGGCCCGTCCCACGTGCTGACGGACGCCGCTGCCTGCGCAACGATGGCGGTGGACGGCAAGGTGCCGGATTGCGCCGTCTCGCCGGCGACGGCGGAACAGGCGGCGGCAATCCTGCGTTACGCCAGCGAGCATCGTCTGGCGTTGATTCCACGCGGCAACGGCACGAAACTCTCGACGGGTAATCCTCCCCGGCAGTATGACGTCGCACTGTCGCTCGGGCAATTAAATCGCGTTATCCATTACGAGCCTGCGGACCTGACGATCACCGTCGAGGCCGGGATGACGTTTGGAGATTTCCAGAATCTTGCCGGGCAAAACGGTTTGTGGTTGCCCCTCGATCCGCGTGGGGGCGCCAAGGCAAGCATCGGTGGAATTATCGCGGCCAATGCGGCAGGGCCGTTGCGCCAGGGTTTCGGTGGCCCGCGCGACATGGTTCTGGGATTGAAAGTCGCCACCACCGACGGGAAAATTGCCAAGACGGGCGGAAGAGTGGTGAAGAACGTCGCGGGCTACGATCTGGGAAAACTGCTGACCGGCTCATTCGGGACACTGGGCGTAATTGTTGAGGCCAGCTTAAAGCTCTTTCCAAAACCTCTGGAATGCGCCACCTTTTCCTTGCGCGCGGGCACGCTGGGCATTGCGCGGGACATACGCAAGAGCATTCTGCGATCGCCGCTTGATCCCATGCGCCTCGTGCTGCTCAATTCCACGGCGACGGCGTTGCTGAGTGATTCCAGCGAGCCCCCTGAGCACCCGGGGGCGGACTTGTGGATTGAGGTGGGCGGTTCGCATCGGGTCATTGAGCGTTGCATGCTTGAACTCAGGCAACTCGCCTCTGCCGTCGGGGCGCCGATGACGCGCGTGGAAGGCACGGAGAAGGCTTGGGAACACGTTTCCAACCTTCCCCCCTGGCTTCAGCAGAAATATCGTGACGTCACCGTTCTGAAAGCCGCGTTGCCTCTGGCAGCGAGCGAGGAATTCCTGAGCCGCGCCCAACAGGAAGCTGAAGCGGAGCGCATCACGCTCACCAGTTTCGCCCAGGTGGGAGTGGGTATTGTCCACTTGTGTGCATTGCAGGAGACGATGACCGCCGGTCTTGGGGCCTGGGTGGGCCGTTTGCGCCAGGCGGCGGCAGACCTTGGGGGCACTCTGGTGATCGAACATTGCCCGCTGGAACTCAAAAGTCACGTGGACGTTTGGGGCGCGGGCGGCGACGATCTGGAAGCCATGCGCAAAATGAAATCCGCTTGGGACCCCCAGGGGGTTTTATCGCCGGGACGGTTCTTGGGCGGCATTTAGAAACCGGTTGTAAGGGTACGGCTTGCCGTACCCTCGTGGTCCGCTGGCGCGAACAAATGAAAAGGGTACGGCAAGCTGTACCCCTACCGCATTGAGGAATAATTCCCTGAAGAGCGAAAACTCCACAACCGCGAAGGAAGCACCGGCCAAGCGCTCGGGCTACGGCGTGGGCGAGGCGCCGCGCTGGGTGGATTATTCCCGGTGTGTGCATTGCGGCCTGTGTTTGAACGCCTGCCCCACGTACCGCGAGCTGGGACTGGAAATGGACTCGCCGCGCGGCCGCATCTACCAGATGATCCAGGTGGAGAAGGGGCGGCTGCCGCTGGGCGAGAGTTTCGTTCGTCACATCGATCTTTGCCTGGATTGCCGCGCTTGCGAAACGGCGTGCCCCTCGGGCGTGGAGTACGGAAAGCTGGTGGAAGTGGCGCGCGGGCAGATCGAAAAATATTATCACCGGCCTCCACTCACCTCTTTGTTCCGCAAACTTTTTTACTACGAAATTCTGCCGCATCCCGGACGGCTGCAGTTCGTGGGGAAGCTCCTGCGGATGTATCAGCGCTCGGGGCTGGAAAAGCTGGTGCTGGCTTCAAGGGTGCTGAAGTTGTTTCCCGGCCGGCTGGAGCAAGTGGCGCAACTCGCTCCGCGCATGGAGAAACCGTTTTTTTACGAACGGCTGAGCACCACGGTTCCCGCGGAAGGGAAGCGGCGTTACCGGGTGGCGTTGTTCGCCGGGTGCATCGCCAACCTTTCTTTTGCCCGGCTGAACGACGCCACGGTGCGCGTGCTCGCCAAGAATGGCTGCGAGGTGGTGATCCCCGCTGACCAGGGGTGCTGCGGCGCGCTGCACGTGCACGCGGGCATTCGCGGCATCGCGCGCGATCTGGCCAAGCGCAACATTCAGGCATTCCTGGCGGGGGAGTTTGACGCCGTGATTTCCAACGCCGCCGGCTGTGGTTCGGTTCTCAAGGAATATCCGCTTCTCTTTGAGGAAGAGGACAAGGAATTCCACGAGCCGGCAAAAGCCTTTGTGGCGAAGTTGCGCGATGTTACGGAATTCCTGGCGGGGATTGACTTGAACCGGAAACTGGGAATAATGAAAGTGCGGGCTACTTATCAGGATCCTTGCCATCTGGGGCATGCGCAGCGTATTCGGACGGCGCCGCGCAAGCTGCTGGCGGCCATTCCGGGACTGGAACTGATCGAACTGAAGGAAGCGGATATCTGCTGCGGCAGCGCGGGCGTTTACAACGTTGTGCACAACGAGATGTCAGACCGGTTGCTGGAAGGCAAAATGCGCCGCATCAGCGAGACGCGGGCGGAACTGATTCTGACCGCCAATCCCGGTTGCCTGTTACAACTGCGCGCCGGAGCGAAGCGCGAGGGCAAACATCGGCGGGTGATGCACGTGGTCGAATTGCTGGACGAAGCCTACGGAATTGGTGATTGAGGATTGGTGATTGGTGATTGGTGATTTGCAATTGCTGGCGGACGATTGAATTTGCGAATGTCTTTGTTCATCAGTTCTCAGGTTTCAGTAAAGGGTGTTGCTGACTGCTGAGGCGTTACAAGTGAGGACGGTCAACCCTCAATCACAAATCAGCAATCACCAATCACCCATCAGAAATCACCAATAGGCAATCACCAAGCGTCAATTCAAAGTGAGGTCCCCATTATGTCCACGAAAACGCCGGCGGACTCGAATAATGTTCTGCGACCGGTGGACGATCCCCAAACCCACCACCTGAAGGATTATGACGCGCGCTACGCGTCGTTCCGTTGGGAGGATGCGTACGAGGAGTTTGATTGGTCGAAGACGGGGAAGGTGAATATGGCGCACGAGGCCATTGACCGTCACCTGACGCGGGGCCGCCGCAATAAATTGGCGCTTATCTACACGGACAAGGAACGCACCGAGCGCTTTACCTTCGAGGACCTCTCGCTCCTCTCGAATCGCTTTGCCAACGTCCTGCGCAAGCTGGGCGTGGGGAAGGGCGACCGCGTGTTCGTGTTTCTGGGGCGGCGGCCGGAGCTTTACATTGCCATCCTCGGCATCCTGAAGATCGGAGCAATTCCCAGCCCGCTCTTTGAAGCGTTCATGGAAGATGCCGTGCGTGACCGCATGGCCAACGCGGAAGCCGTGGCTTTGGTGACCTCCCCGGCGCTGGTTGAACGCGTGCCGCAATACGATCTGCCCTCCCTCAAGCACATCATTCTGGTCGGCGCATCGTCGAGTGAATTGGGGGAAGGACAGAAGAGTTATGAAGCCCTGATGAATAAGTCTGAGGACAAGACTGAGATTGAGTGGCTGACGCTGGATGATCCGCTCATCATGCACTACACCTCGGGTTCGACGGGAAAACCCAAGGGAGTGCTGCACGTGCAAAAGGCCATGCTGGGGCACCTGATGACCGGCCGCTGGGTGCTCGACATGCGGGAAGACGATATTTATTGGTGTACCGCCGACCCCGGCTGGGTAACGGGAACGTCCTACGGCATTTTTTCACCCTGGCTGAATGGCGCCACCAACCTGATTCGGGGCGGCCGATTCAATGCCGCCGATTGGTACGAAACCATCCAGCGCTTTCGAGTGAACATCTGGTACAGCGCTCCCACGGCTTTCCGCATGCTGATGGCCGCGGGGGAGGACGTGGTGCAGAGATTCGATCTTTCCAGCCTGCGGCACGTGCTGAGCGTGGGTGAACCGCTCAATCCGGAGGTGGTGTGGTGGGGATGGAAAACCTACGGAAGGCGAATCCATGACAACTGGTGGATGACCGAGACAGGACATATCCTGGTTTCGAATTATCCCGCCATGACCATCCGCCCGGGATCGATGGGGCGGCCCCTTCCGGGAGTCTATGCGGCCATCGTTGATGACGAGGGGAAGGAACTGCCACCCAATACGCTCGGCAACCTGGTGGTAAAGCCCGGCTGGCCCGGCATGATGAGGACCATCTGGAAGCAGCCAGAGCGCTATGAGACCTATTTCCGTATTCCGGGATGGTATGTTACCGGGGATAGCGCTTATCAGGATCCGGATGGCTACTTCTGGTTCCAGGGGCGGGTGGATGACCTGATCATCACGGCGGGTGAGAATGTGGGCCCATTCGAGGTTGAAAGCTGCCTGGTGGAACACCCGGCCGTGGCGGAAGCGGGCGTGATTGGAAAGCCCGATGCCCTGCGCGGAAACATCATCAAGGCATTTATTTCACTGCGCGAAGGGCATGTGCCCAGCGACGAGTTGAAGGACGAAATTCAAAAGTATGTCCGACAGAAGTTGGCCGCGCATGCGGCGCCGCGCGAGATAGAATTCCGCGAGAAGCTCCCCAAAACGCGCAGTGGAAAGATTATGCGCCGCGTCCTGAAAGCGTGGGAACTCGGGTTGCCCACTGGCGACCTTTCTACCCTGGAAGAGTGAGCGCGGATAAACAACAACCGTAGTGCAGTGCCGCCGAGACTCCTCAACTGCCGCTTGCATTTTGCTGCAACTGGGCATACGCTCATTCCCGATTAGGCTCCCTCGCGGCTGATGCGGCCGCACCCTCGCAGGGGAGAGACTCCGATGACTGCAATCATAAAGGAAGCGATGGTGGGCGTTGCCGTGTGTTGGGCGGTTGCCGGGTACTCGATTTGGAAATGGGGGCCGGGTTTGAGGAAACGCTTGGTGCGGTGCCCGGAACGCAAGGTGCGCGCCACCGTGCTTGCCGATCAGCGCGAGGCGGAATTTGGGACCATGAGGGTGGTTGATATCAAGGCTTGCTCACTCACGCCCGCCCAAGTGAACTGTTCGAAGCAGTGCAGAGTGTGCCTCTAATCGCGAGCGGAACTGCGTGCCGGGAAGCAAAAATCAAGACGACGTTCCCTGTGGGTGCCGTTGAGAAAAAAGAGCGGCCTTGCGGCCGCTCCCAGGGGAAAGTCTTGCCGGCGTTATTGCATGCGTTTACGTTGCTTCACTTGCCTTGCGGCGCGAGGAGGATTTCTTCTTCCCATCCTTGCGGACGAACCGCGGTCAACAATTCTGCGTTCTTTTGATTGTCGATCTCGCACTCGGTCTCGTCGTTCTTTTGCTGCTGAGTGACCACTTTGGCCCGGATGGTAGCCTTAACTTGACCGTCCTGTAAGAACGTTACGACGGGTGTCGGGGAATTCTCGGGAACTTCCATGCGATAGGTTCCCGCCGGCAGCGTGTCACCGTTCTTTAACTTTATTGTCTGGTTGAAATTTACGTCTGTTCCACGCTCCCGAGACTTGTGGGAACTTCCGGCCGCGAATCCAAGACACGTGGTAGCGAAGATGGCTACTACGAATCCGATGAACGATTTTCTGCCTAGCATTTGCATAGACAACTCAACCTCCTGGGATGTTTATTCCGAGCGACAGAAGCTCCTGCTTCTTTTCCTGTAGCGACGGCCTCGGAACACACATCGGCGCTCCCCGCCAGGGCGGGGGAAACTCCCACCGGCGCTACATTTCAGGTCGCTCCGTACGATGCCCTGCATTCATTTAGACGTAGTAGTTGGGGCCGGGGTTGCACAGACATGCAGCAGGGGGCATTTCTCACCAGTTCAGGCGAAACGAGAATTGAATCTGCCGGGAATTTGCGGCTGAACTGATCTCGCCAAACTGCGATGTTCCAACGATTAAGCCGGGGCGATTGAAATTAGGATGATTGGTGAGATTGAAGAACTCCGCACGGAAGACCGTGCTGAAGCGTTCGTTGAGGCGGAAATGGCGGTCCAAGCTCGTGTCCCAACTTGCCAGGCCTGGTCCGGTGATGACGTTGCGTCCCTCATTTCCAGGAATACTGTAGGCGCCCTGCGCATCGTAGAAGGCCGGAGGGGGAGCAAAGGCGCTGCGATTAAACCAGTCGTTGGGGCCGCGCTGGCCGCCGGGCAGGTTGGAGTTGGAGATCAGGTTTGGGCGGTCGGTGCCATTCGATTGCGTTCCGCTTAAGGCGGTTGCCAGGACGGCGGTAAGCGGCTGTCCGCTCTGCAGCGTCGCGATGCCCGCCATCTGCCACCCACCAAACAGATGACCAGGAACGCCTTCCTTCGCCCACCTGCGGCTGGCGCCGAAAGGCAACTGCCAAGCCCCCGAAAAGGTAGCGCGCTGCCGCATGTCGAAATCGGAGCGGCCATACTCGGCGCGCATATCGTAATTATCCTGTGCCTGGTCGGTTCCATCCAGGCCTGACGCGGTGTCCAGCGACTTGGCGTACGTGTACCCCGCAACAAAGGAAAGTCCCCCGGAAAAGCGGCGCTCCAGGCGGGCAACCAGGGCGGTATAGTTGGAGTTAACATCCGTGGCACGCACGAACTGATTGGAACCGGGTTGCGGATGGTAGCCAAGCCGCTCGCCGGGCAAGTTTGGGATGCCCTGGTTCTGAAGCGAGCGCCGCGGAAGCTTGTGCCCCGCCGACCCCGTGTAGCTCAACGAAAGAACCGTATTCGTTGTGATAGCATGCTCGTAAGAAAGACTCCACTCATAAACATAGCCGTTGCGAATGTTAGGCGGCGAAGAGATGGCGGTGGGTTCTTGATTGCCGAGAGTATAACCAAGTTGGTAAGTGAGAACCGGTGGAGCAGAAGATTGTCCGCACGCGCCGGGGCCATAGAAGCGGCACAAATCCAGGCCCAGGAGGAACTCGGTAATCGGCGCGCTCAAGCGTGTCTCCGCCGTGTAATCAAGTTCCATGAGCGAGTTGAAAACACCCAGGCCGCCACGCAACGCGTTTTTTCCATCACCGCGGAGGTCGTAAGCAAAGCCCAGGCGCGGGGCCCAATCGCTCCAGTCCGGTTTGACGAGCGAATTGGGCAATCCGGCTTGTTGGGAGCTTATGAATTGCAGGCCATAGAGAGAACTCAGTTGCTGCATCAAAGGGCTTGACGTCATCGGGGCGGCCTGCCCGTGGTCGTTGAGCACGACGAAGCGCTCGGCATCCGAGGGATCGAGAATCGAGGCCCGCCCGTCGATGTTGACCGGAGGAGTATAGAACTCCTCGCGCAGGCCGTAAGTAAGGCTGAGGCGTGGCGTGGCGTGAAACTCATCCGTGAAGTAGGCCCCCAGGTAATCGAGGCGGTCGTTGCCACCGGAGTTTCCCGCCTGCGCGTAGGAAAGGAAGGGCCGACCCAAGAGAAAATCTGAAAAGGCTGTCCCCGAAACCGAGCTGGCGCCGTCATCGAACTGAAACACTCCCTGTCCAAAATCTTCCACCAGGTAGAAGAGCCGCAGCCCGCGCAGGTCTTCACCAAACTGGAAAGTGTGTCGCCCCTTGACCCACACCAGGCTATCGGTGAATTGAAAGGTGTGGTTCTTGCGATCTTCGGGCTGAAAGATGTCGCTGTCACCCAGGTCCGCATACCCCGGAATGTCGATGGCCGGAATGCCGTCGTTGGTTGAGCCGGGCGCGCGCGTGATGCCGAGCGTGGGGAGAAAGCCGCTGTGGATGTTCCGGCCCTGCTTGGTGCCATCGAAGTAGGAGTATCCGAAACGGAAATCGTTGATGAGCGTGGGCCGGAAAATGGACGTGAGCCCCAGCGCCAGGTTGACCCCGGAGTCCTGCACGTCATCGCCAAACCCCGGCGGTGCGGGGGGATTGTTGGCAAAACTATCGGGTACGAACGGCATCGTCTGAGTATCGCGAGAGATGAGAAGGCGCCCGAAAAGTTGCTCTTTTGGATTCAACTGGTGATCAAGCCGCGCGGTAAATTGATGGGCGTTCAAACTGTGCAGGCCGGCGTCAATGCTGTTGTCCGCGCCAGTCAGCGCGTTAGCCTGGTTGGGCAATGGGACGCGGGCCAGCACCGCGAGTGACACCGCGTTCAAATCAGCGGAAGAGATCTGATTGCCGGAAAAGGGCTGACTGCTGGAAGGATTGAGGATCGCGGGGAAAGGCTGGCCCGTAGCAGGATTGGTGCCGGTAAAGTTACCTTGGCGTTCGGACGCCGTGGGCAGCAAGGTGGTGTTGGTAAGGCTTTGTCGAATACGGAATCCTTCGTATTGGGTAAAAAAGAAGGTCCGATCTCGGCGGAGCGGCCCGCCGAGGCTTGCGCCATATTGATTCTGCCTAAAAGGTGGAATCGGCAGATGCGGGTCATCAAAATAGTTTTTGGCATCCAGCGCGCTGTTGCGAAGAAACTCATAGGCCGTGCCGGAGAAGCGATCCGATCCCGACCGGGTGACAATGTTGACCTGCGCGCCCGACACCACGCCTTGGTCTGCGGAGTAGGAATTCTCAACCACGCGGAATTCCCGAATGGCGTCTGCCGAGGGGCTCACCGTCAGGCTATAGGCAAACGGTTCGATCAAGGTAATACCGTCCAACGAGAAGTTGTTGCGCTCAGAGCGTTGCCCGTCCACCGAGAAACCCAGTCCCAACCCTGGAGTATTGAACTGCTGCGTGGCGCTGTTGGGATAGGGCGGAACGGCGCCCGCGGCCAGCAAGGCGAGTTGCGAAAACTGGCGGCCGTTCAGGGGCAGGGAAGTGACGCGTTGATTGGATAGCTCGTCGCCAATGGCCGGGGAGGCCGCTTGGACAAGGGGCGGGCGAGCCTCCACTTGCGTTACGGCCCGACCGGTGGCGAGTTGGAGGGTGAGATCGACGCGAGCTGACTGCCCGACTTGCAGTGTCAGGCCATGCAGAACCCGCTCCGCGAACCCGGGAGCGGCGGCGGTTAAATCATATACGCCCACCGGCAGGAGGGGAAATGTGTAGAAGCCTTGTTGATTGGTTTGGGTGTGGCGGTCTTGCCCTGAAGAACTGTTCTTCACCGTCACCTGCACCTGTGGCATCACCGCCCCGCTCGGGTCAGTGATGAGTCCTTCCAGATGGCTATTCCAGCTTTGGGCGCGGAGTGTGCAGGGCGATAGCGAAATAGCCAGCGTGCAAAAGACGGCTGCATATTCGATGCTCGCCGGAAAAAGCAGATGTCGTTCACGAGTGGCTTGCAACGAGATGGCCTCACGGCGGGGCAGGGGAGGAGGGAAGGCCGGGATGGAGTGATACACTTGCAGACAGCCGCCGCCGCTCACCACGAGGGCAGCATTGTCCGCAAAACGCAAACCGGCCCTAACCTTCTTTCATCCGGACTTTACCGTCGGCCCCGGAGTTTCACCGGATCCTGGGGAGTTAAGGACAGTGACGAGTGATGAGTGACGAGTGAAGAGTAAAAGTCCTGGTGATGTGAGTGACGTTGCTCATCACTCGTCACTCATCACTCAACACTGCCCTTAGCGCCCCTCGCGGGCTTTACCGCCGATCGGGAATTGGAAGTGCGGACGCTACATCGAGCCGCAAATCCTCACCCTGCCCCGAAGGTTTTAGTTCCACTTAAAATTTATCACCTCGCCGCGGATTCCTCAAGACGGCAGAATGTCTGGCGGTGTGCTGCAGCGTAGCGAGTACGGCGACCTCATCCAAACTAAGCGGTGGTGGCAGGGCGAAATCTGACTACTGGGATCTAAGACTTGCGATCCAGCGCCTGACACCTTGCCTTTCCGCTTGCGCCGCGGGTGAATAAATTGTCTAATCTCGTCATCTTCTCGCCAGCGCGGGGATCCCTGGAGGGTCATTGCGCTTGGCGCCCGGGATACAAAATGGCATTCATGACAAGGCGAGATGCCCTTAAGCAAATCGCGGGGGGCTTGGCAGTCACGGCGAGTACCTTGGCGTGTAGTCGTACTCGCGCGTCATCTTCTCTGCGCGACGATGAAATCACCCCGGACGAGCGCGCCGCGATGGCCGCGGTCGCGGGCAACTTCATGGCCGCCTTCGATGTCCCGGGGCTTTCCATCGCCATTGCCCGCCACGGCCATCTGGTCTACCAGGAAGCATGGGGCATGGCAAACCGGGAAACCGG
>Ga0326727_10011101_pt1 | contig 21126 bp, 29 predicted proteins | sample MB2enrmetagenome_FD_207643 | JGI IMG/M metagenome (GOLD analysis project Ga0326727, IMG submission 207643) | Lab enriched peat soil microbial communities from McLean, Ithaca, NY, United States - MB29MY | ecosystem: Environmental > Terrestrial > Soil > Wetlands > Peat | place: USA: New York...
TCCTTGCTGTCCAGATGTCGTCGACCGATAGACCTTGTACCCCGTCGCTCCACTCACCGCCGTCCACGTCAAGGCTACCTGGGCATTCCCCGGCGTCGCGCTGAGGTTCGTCGGCGCACTCGGCGCGGGTACCTGCGGCGTCGCACTCGCCTGGCTCGAAACCGCTGACTCCCCGCCAGCGTTTATCGCTGTCACCGCGTAGTAGTATGTCGTCCCATTCGTAACATTCGTATCCGTATAGCTTGCGCTCGTAGGCGTGGCGATCGAGCTCCCTTGTTGTCCTGAAGTCGTCGACCGATAGACTTTGTACCCCGTCGCTCCACTCACCGCCGTCCACGTCAAGGCTACCTGGGCATTTCCTGGCGTCGCGCCGAGGTTCGTCGGCGCACCAGCGGCGGATACCTGCGGTATCGCGCTCGCCTGGCTCGAAGCCGCAGACTCCCCGCCCGCGTTGACCGTAGTCACCACGTAATAGTATGTCGTCCCGTTGGTCAGGCCTGTTTGCGTGTAGGGACTCGTAACGCCCGTTATTTTTGTTCCGGTGCTCGTCGTCACCCCACTGGTTGTTGACCAGTAAAGGTTGTAGCTTGTCGCTCCACTGACCTGGCTCCAACTTATAGTAACTTGGGAATTCCCAGACGATACCTGTACTCCTTGAGGCGCTGATGGCACAGAACTTAACGAAGTAGGTATGGAGCATCCAATAAAACAAAGAGCCAGGACTGAAAGTATACTCCGGAAATGTTTCAAAATAGGTTCCTCCGATTTTTTACGGCCCTATTCCCTTTGTTCATTGTTTAAAAATGGAAAATCCATCTTTCCTACACGATATTATCACACCTGTAAATTATTGCAAGAAATTCCATTTAAGAAAATTTTCGCCCAAGGTGTACATTCACCGATAAGAGGGGGTATCGGTTAAAAACCCTTGCCCCTAGAGTTTCCACCTGCCTGTACTCGAGCGCAATCGAGGAGAGCACCACTGTGCCCCCCTACTCGCCGCGGGCGAGAAACCGTAGAGCCGCCACGTTGTTTAATAGGGCGGCATCCATGCAACAATGCCGCGCCCAATCCTATCGACGCATTCCTATGCCGTGGGGTCTATCTCGAAAGCCCTAAGGAGTAGATTGCAGCAAGGGCCATATGTCGATATACTTGTATATCAAGGGGGAGCCCATGATAGCGGTCCGACTGCCCGAAGAGATAGAAACCCGGCTCGACAATCTCGCCAAAAAAACGGGGCGAACGAAAACGTTTTACATCCGTGAAGCGATCCTCGACCAGCTCGAGGATCTCGAGGATGCCTATCTCGCCGAAAATACCCTTGCGGAAATCCGCACCGGAAAACAAAAGACCATTCCTCTTGAAGACTTAGCGGCGGAATATGGCATATCACATTGAGGTGTCAACCGACGCAAACAAGCAGTTTAAGAAGCTGGACAAAGGGATTCGAGAGCGACTCATACGGTTCCTCTTTGATCGTGTCGCTACGCTTGAGGATCCGCGAAGTATAGGCGAGGCATTGAAGGGGGAGCGACTTGGCGAGCTCTGGAAATATCGCGTCGGGAATTACCGGCTAATCTGTCAGATTGAGGACGCGCGTATCGTTGTCGCCGTCCTCAGAATAGGGCATCGACGCGAGGTCTATCGCTAGTCCTGCGACTATGTGCAGACGCCAGAAGGTGACAGGTAAGGATTCTGGGACCATCCCATAGATAAAGCGTCGCCGCCCGCATTGATTGTAGGGACTTGATACATGTACATACTATCAATAGTATAAACGTATGAGCGAGTATAATAGTCGGCTAGTGGTAGAAATGGATTATGAACTAAAAAAACGCTTTAAGGTGGCCTGTCTTCAATGCGATACCGAAATGAGCGAAGAAATACGCCTTATGATCGAGCGGCGGACGGAGGAACTCGAGAAGCAAGCCAAGGCGACAAAGAGCAAGAAATAAAGACCCACGCGTGAAGTCTCTACACTTCGTCTCCTTTGCTTCGATGCTACGGGAGGTAGCTACATGAAAACCATCACCGTATCGAGCTTGAAAGGTGGTTGCGGAAAAACCTCAACGGCAATATTTCTTGCCGAGGCGCTCGCCTACGCTGGAAGTAAAGTTGTTTTAATCGATGCCGATCCAAATAATAACGCAACAGACTATCTAGCCCGAGACGAAACACCCGAGGCTATCGAGCTCCGTTCCCTCTTCCACGCGCTCAAAGAAGAGCGCGAGCTTTCCGACTGCCTCATGTCTTCTTCGCTCGGCCTCGACCTTATACCGGCGACCCCGAGCCTTTCACAGGCAAGCCTTGAGCTTGCATCCGACCCAGGGGTTATTATGCGGTTTCCTATGGCGGTGAAAGGCCTTGATGCAGACTATGTGATTATAGACACGCCACCCGCCCTTACTCTCGAGTTGACGCTAGCCCTCTATGCTGCCGATCTTGTCCTAGTTCCGATCGGCCTTTCCCGCTGGACTACGCAGGGATACGAGATCATAGCGGCACGGATCAGGGCAGCGGACAAGACCACGGGCAAGGAAACGCAGCTTTATGCTTTGCCGGCCATCGTCACCGAAAAAGAAGCAGAGCTCCTCCGTGCTATTCCGACCTGGAAGACCACAAAAACTGCCATTCTAAAGGCCGCCGCAATTCGAAACGCAGGAAATGCAGGGAAACCGCTCAATGAGTCGGCTGCAGCATGGAGCTGGTATCAGTCCCTTTCTGAGGAGATCGCAGAATGAAAACGAAAGAAGAGCGGGCCGCCGACAAGGCCGCACGAACCATAGCCATGCTTACAGGAAAGTCCGCGGCAAGGCCCACCGAACCCATCGAGTCGCCCAAGCAGGCCCCCGCCGCTATCGCGGGACTCAAGCTCTCGGACATTCAGCTTAAACCCTTAGACTTCTTCCACGACCACCCTGATAACCAGGTATTCAACGCCGCGAAGGAAGCAGACCCGAACTACTGGCCAAACCTCAAGCGGGACATTCGGGAGGCTCGGGCGATCATCAACCCCGTTATTACACTTCCCGATGGAACATTGATTGAGGGGCATTCACGAATCAAGATTGCCCGCGAGCTCCTCTCCGAGGGTCTAGACCTTGGGAAGATTCCAACGCGCATAGTCGCCTCAAAAATTACACCCGAGGAAGTAAAACAGCGTGTTTACCTTGGCAACCTCTCCCGTTTCGAACTTGACGAGAATACGCGTTTAGCTCTTTACGCCCAGGTTTGGCCCGACTACTTCTTAACCTCAAACGACAAGGGAGGCCGCCCGAGTACAAAACCGTATCACCGTGATACGGTTTCAACCGCCCCCAAAATTGCCGCGGCAACAGGAAAAAGTGAAGTACAAACGAAACGGGACCGGGCCACGGTCCTACGGGCCGCCGAACTCGCTAAAGGGGAGGGGAAGATAGCTCCCGAGGCCATCCATATAGCCGCAGCGCGTGCGGAGACCAACGAAAAACGCAGAATATCCCAGGAAGCCCCGGCCGGCTCAAAGGCGTCATCTACCAAGGTTTCAAAGGCAAAAAGCCCAGCCGACATAAAGGTTCTTCGCGCAACTATCGAGCGACAGATAAAACAACTCGAGAAACAGATTAACGTGGAAAGTGCAAAGGCTGCGGCCTCAACGAAAACATCGGGTAAACAATCAAAAGACTACCTAACCGGGCATGTTGAAGGATTGACTGAAGCACTCATTCTAGCCCATCGACTTTACGATCAAGTAAAAAAGGAAATAACACGGTAGAGGAAAACAATATGTGGGAAAAAACGGACGGATTTCCTTTATGTCATTTCCTTGCTTTCGAAGAGTGTAAAGGGGGCATGTTTACATCCTTATTAGTAGGGGGGGATCTAAGCAGCAGAAATAAGGGTGGATATAAATTAGCTGTCGGTACTTAGTTGGGTACGTGCAGTGAAGTTTTGTTTCGGAGTTTATTCTTTATTTTGAATAAAAAGGGGATTCTTTTTAATATTCTTATTATTAATATTCTTATAGGCGCTATTTTAGCCAATGTTTGCAAGGATATTCATATCGACTTGTGGGGAAAAACGTATATTGCCTGGGGTAAATGTGGGAAAAAACGGACATTCTTGAAATGAAATGTGGGAAAAAACGGACGCTATGTGGAAGGCTGGTTGACAGTTCCCACATCACGGTTTACTTTGTTTTATTGTGAAACGAGATGTGCTTGATACCAATCGAGAAGTGCGGGTCTCGAATCGAATTATACGCGCGCACTATGCTCTTTCTCCGATCCAGAACCGGCTTGTCCGGATGGTCGCCGCCCAAGTAAGCATTGCGGATACCGATTTTAAAGAATATGAATTTGATAGGAAAGATCTTGTCCGCGCTCTCGGCCTTGAGGGAAACGGCAGGCGGTATGAGGTCCTCCGCAAGCTCACTCGCTCGATGGTTAGTCAGGAGATTGAGTACCTGGAAGCGGACGAAGAACATACCAAGTTTATTCAAACCGCATGGTTCTCGGCTTGTGAATATGAAGGGAATAGCGTGAGGATTAGCTTTTCGCCGAAACTCAAGCCCTATTATATCGACATCCAAAAAGCTGGCAATTACACTCGATATCCGTTTAAGACAATATCTCCGCTTAATGGGAAGTACTCCATCCGATTTTACGAGATATTTCGTTCTGAGGCTTATAAGTGCGTCGAAGGGAAATGGTTTGTCGACCTGTCCTTGGCGGATATCTCTGATTATTTTGAGTTACCGAAAAAACTTCGGCCATCGGATATCAAGCGCGACGTTGTTGATGCGGCTTGTAGAGAGATCAACAAAGAGACCGATATTGATGTTCGTGTAATTGCCACGAAAGAGCGTATCAAGGATCGTCTACATACAACTGGGTTTCATTTTGATTGTTACTTCAAGGCTATCGCCAGGTCAGCTAAGAGTCAGGAGGATGTGGACGATGACGAGAGTCGGCGCCTTATTGAGGGCTTGTCGGCTAAGGAGCGCGCGCGGTTCAACGACCTCTTTGAGGAAGCCCGCCAGAGCGCGCAAGTGCAACCGGGGCTTTTCGCTCTTGAGGCTTATACGGTAGAGGCGATCGCTATGGACGAAGCCCTTCGGAAAATGGGTCTGCGGGCATAACATACTGCAAGCTTGTGGCATATTAGGATTAAAGAAGATGCTCTTTAGTATCGCCCGCTATCGAAGGACTGGAGCTGGATTGCCCCCTCCGAAGTTTCCTTTCGTCATGACTAAAGTATCGACGGCAGTCACTTGCCTTTGAGCATCTTCAACCGATGAACCTCTTTTATCATGACCCCGTGGCCGCTATAAATCAGTCGGCGCCCCACTCGCCATCGTCGGATCCCGGCACTTGAGTGCCGGAACCCTCCTCAGGCTCGCCGGAGGGGTGCCCCCCTCCAAAGTTCCCTCCCCCAAGAATGCTATCGCTTCGCTCGGGCCCATGAAGGGCCCTCACAAAGCGATCAGATAGCCGTCTGACTTTCTCTCTCAGCCTCCGCGCTACGGGCTGCCCGCTCCCCCCTTGCCGCATCCCCCTCCCGGACCCTCCCCCTGGGCTTACCCCCTTGCGGCGGTACCTTATTGGACATCCGGGAGGGGGACGCTCAAAAGGGGGGCGCGGTTTCTGTACGCCTTTCCAGTCGGCGCCATCCATGGCGCCTCCCTCCAAGGCTACAGAAAGCCCTCCGCGCGGAGGCTGACTTCTCTCTCTGTTGTAGCGTCTGCTAGTGTTTGGGATCGGGCCCTCCCGGGCCCCGATCCCATCCCCACGCCATAAAGGCGTGGGGCCCCCTTTTTTAAGAAGATACCAAGGCTGCTCCGCGGCGGAGGTACGGCTAAAACCTCTTCCATCTGCGATTGGCGGGCCATAGGTGTGGCTTTGTGGTCGCAAACGAAGATTTCCCTCTAAAGCGTAGAAACGGGCCTTCCGGCCCTATTTCTACGTCCCTTGCCGCTCACGGCGTGGGGTGGCTCGCTTCCGCGGTACGAGAGGCATGTGCATCCTCGTTCTGCGAAGAAGATCACCACACCAGGCAGAAAAGAATGGCGCTATCGAACTAATGCATTGCTTGGGGTGCGCATGCAGAATGCAAGATAACTGTGTTTTTTTCTTTGTTTATTTCATTACATTTCATTACTCTGTATCAACTTATTTTGTCACACATATGCTTGTTGTTGTCATACATTCATTTTTTAATTCCTTTTAGTATATGAATATGCTTTATCGCTTGTGTGACTTTGTATTTCCTTTTCCTATATACCTTTAGCTGTTGTCACACAAGCATTTTTTTATTTCTTTATCTTATATGCCTTTACTGTTTTCACTTGTGTTACTTTTTATTTCTTTACGCTATTTATACTTACTTATTTGAGTGGCTTTTGCGTTACTTGCCTATTGGAGGATATGGCTGACGGCCTCCAAGAACTGTTCGACATTAAGCTGAATTCAAAAGGGACGTGACCACTCTGCGGGAACCTCCGACGAGGCCGCTAGTCTCTCCGCCCCTCGTACCCTGGTCTGTGAGGGGGGAAAATCCTAGCCCTTGCCGCCTCCGGTCGGATACCGCATGATCTTAAACCCACGGAGAACCATATGGCAGAGAAACTCACGAAGGCGGATCTCATCGAGGCGCTCCATGAGTCCCAGGGGCTGACGAGGGACGATATCCACGAGTGTGTCGATGATCTATTCGAGGAACTCAAACGCGCGATGCTGGAGGTGCGGCATCGGAAGGGAAAAGCGCACGCGAGGAACCCGAAGACGGGCGAGATCGTGAGCGTCGAGGATCATGGAGTGGCGGCATTCCGGCCTGGGCGTGAGCTCCGACAGCAGGCTTGGACGATTAAGGCGCCCTCGGTGCTCGCGTCGTAGGCGCCATTCCCTTGATTGCAGCTTCGAAAAGAATTCGATCTCTGACACTGCCGGGGCGGCATCACTCCTATCTTCGGCTTCTAGCGATACGCCCTTTCCTGTAGAGATAAGAAACCCAAGCGATCGCCGGGGACCAGAAAACGACGGCCGCGGTGTATATCTCCATCTTAAGGACAAAGGGTACCAAGAAGTGCCAGTGTGGTCGACTCGAAAGATAGCCCAGAAAGGCGACGACGAGCATTATGTATCCTCCTTCACGAGCAACTTTCTTCGTAAGGTCGACCTGCATACCTTGCTGTCGATTTTTTGGAAGGACCGTCATGACTCTGGTGAGCGTCGCCACCGGCAGAAATGGGGTTGTCGCTTCTTTCTTCCCTACAAGCCAAAGCGGGCGGCGCGACTACTGTCGTGATGACCCCGCGACAGCTCTTCACCCCCAAAAAACCCGCGCGGAGGGCTTGCTGTAACGCTGTAACCCTTCTTCTATTGGAGCTGGCTGAAGAAACCGGCCTCATCCGCCGTCAGGTCATACGCTATGAACTTATCCGAGTCCTTCATGTAGTTGTGGACCGTGAGGGCTTTGTTCGTGATGACGGTGGCTATAAGATTGCTCATACTCGTCGTGTCAATCTTGGTACCCTGATTCTTACTATCAGGCACGTACTGGCACGTATACTTGTTCCCCTGGAATTCCATTGTTGCATAGCTCGTCGACCTTACCGGATCGAGTGCCTCAAGGGATAGAACGCTGTCCCCGGACTTCAATTTGATCGAATCGTAGACCGTCTGGTCGTAGGTGGTGCTGAGGTAATCAACCTTGACCGTGTAGCTGACGGACTTGTCTGCCCTGGAAATGAGCTTCTCGATATGGAGCATGGCGCCCGTGGTATCCCTCTCGATGGGGATGTTCACCATGATGGAGTCGGAGTCGGACTTCTCGTAGTACGCTTTCACGACTTCTGCCTTCATGGCTGCATTGGTCGCCGTCCCAACGACAAGCGAGACACAGCCCATGCTTGAAAGCGAAAGCAGAAAAAGAGCAGAAATGGAAATTGCCAACGATCTGAACTTCATAGAGTCTCCTTCTCATGTGGATAAACTAGGCCACTCTTGTATGACCATTGTTTGTTCCCATCGGACTATCAATAATCTTCTAATAGAATCATACCATATTCTATTAGAAAATTGTCAATACGCACTCACCCCAATAGCATAAGGCCTACTTCCGGCGAGGAGCAGGCGTGAACCAATTCAGGGCTCTGTTAGCGAAGAACCTCAAGCTGGCCCGCAGTAGGTCGGGGTTGACCCAGCAGAGTCTAGCCGAGCGCTGCGGCCTTTCGACAAACTACCTTGCAACCATCGAGATCGGCGGCAAGTTTCCGTCGGCGGAAACACTCGAGAAGATGAGCGCTGCTCTCAAGCTTAAGCCCTATGAGTTTTTTCTCGCTGACGACGATCTCGAAGCCTTCGATCGACAGGAACTCATTGCCCGCTACACCGAGAAAGCAAAGCGCTATGTGCAGGATGGGCTTGAAAAAGCTGCCAAGGAAAGCAGAGCGAAGAAATAGCTCCCAGGACTCCTGCTGGCGCTGCTCAATCTTCTCACAGCGTCTACGAACGGGGATGGGGCACCACAGGAAGCGGCGCGAGCGAAGACTCTTTCCACTCTTAGGATTCCGAGGGGCAGTCTGTCCCCTCGCCTCGCGGTAGCGAATGGGTCCGTGGCTTACGCTCTCGCTTGTAACCCTTAATATTGGCGCTCTTTTTCCAGTTATCCACACTCCATAACGGCTGGAGATTGGTAAAGTTGTAGCAGGCGCGTTGCTGTTTCGGATCGGTCAGGTCATAGCAATTACAAGGAATAATGTGATCGATATGCCACCCGTACCTGGTATAGTTCTCCCAAGACATACCCGGAAGAAATTGCTTTTCGAGATGGGCGCGCAGCTCAGGAATAGTGCAGCCTATCAGGTCAACAAGATGGGCACTCCCTTTCCCGTTTTTTATGGCCTTGTTCATTCCCGCAAGAAGGTTCGCGTACACCCTCCTGTTGGGGTCGGTGCGATAGCGCATCTTTACATAGGCGCAGTATTCCGGCTTATGAGCGGCATAATAGATTGAGGCGTACTCACGGCATTTATCTCGATGCTTGGCATAATAGGTGCGCGTTCGTGCCCGAGCCTTCTCTGGATGGGCCTTGCTATAGGCTGCATCCTTTTTTAGCTTTTCCTCGCGATGAGCCAGGTAATAGGCCGCGGTTTTCTCCCGCTTTTCCTCGCGATGCGCGGCGTTATACGTCTGGTTCTCCTCGCGGATACATTGCTTGCAGTGAGAGCGTAGTTTTTTGTGGCCGCTCCTTCTTTTGGTAAACTCTGTGTCCGGTTTCTCCTTGCCGCACTTGGTACACCTCTTCATACTTCCTCCTCACTGTGGTCTATTCCCCCACCCATAGTGGCGGGTCCCATTCCCCCAATGGTCTGTTCTAGGCCCTCAAGGTTTCGGGCTACATTCTGCAGAACGCCCGACAACCCGAAGAGCGTATCCCTGAGGGGAAGACCGTCTTCGTGCTCCCCTTCCTCGCCGAGATCCTCAAGAAGCTCAGATGCCACGAGGCACTCGCAACGATTTGCTCGGAGGTCATGAAGGAGATGCACTCGCGTTTCGTCGAGTAGTTCCACTACCGTAGCCCTCCTTTAGTGAGCCTGTATTCTCTTGCGACGTTCACCGTGTTGTGGGAATGGCGAACCCCATCTTGTACGGTGATTCTTGCCAACCCACGTCTTGGCAGGTATAGTTTGACGAGTTCGTCATCTATCTCTTTTAAGGGTGCGAGACGAAATATATACGTTTTCGTCATTGAAAACTATACTATTTCGTCAATAGTGAGTCAAGCCTATGAGCGTCTCTTTTGGTGAAATTTTACGTGAAACGCGCCAGCGAAAAAATTTGAGTCAGTCGGAGCTCGCAGAAAAGACAGGCCTCCAGGCTTCAGCCATTTCCCATTTCGAATCGGGGCGCCGCATGCCCTCGTTTGAAAACATGATACGGCTTGCCGATGCACTTACCGTAACGCTTGATTTCCTGATGGGGCGTACGGAACAACCGGAAACCGCCGGGCCTACTTCGGATCAACTATTCCGTTATTTCAAACAGCTATCCAACGAGGACCAAGAAATGCTTTCAACCTTTGCCCAATTTCTTGTTGAAAAAAAAATTCATCGCCCTATGGATAAGTAAGAATCGACGTAGCCAATTGGGTGGTCTAGACAAAACTGTCGTGTCACTAGCCGCCAGAGGGGGGAAGGGCTGAACCGGAAAGGTGGAAAGAGCGTTAGGCGCCTTCCCTCGGCCGTTCAGATTTTTTTGATGAGATCAACGATCGGATTCCCTTGCGCCTTTCCAAGTCGTAACACTGTTTTTTTCTGCTTGGGTGGCAGTTCCTGGTATTTTATGTCAACCAGTGGGGCCCATTGCAGACTCACCACAAGTGATCTTCCAATTTCTAGCGCGGTTTCTAAATCGTTGGCCTTTTTCGTAGGTATATTTCGCCTCTCGCTTATCAGTAGTTTGTGAAAGCAATACGCAATCGGGTTAGGAACCGTAATGCTATACTCGGCGTACTTGATGCTTATTGTATCGTAGAGAAGATCGTCGACGAGGCGGAGACTCGAAACTCGTATTCCGAGCTCTTCGATTTTTACCGCACTATCGTCGCCTTTCCCTCGTTCAGGAATCAAGAATTCAATATCAAAATCTTTGGACTCGAAGAAAGTACTACCATCTTCGTTACCCGAAGGACGGAAACCTATTCCTGCGAGTTCGCTGGCAAGGTTACCCCGTGTTTTTAGTTGTGGCGGCCTGGATAATAAAATATCAATATCAGAGGTTCTGAGCGTACTATACTGAGGTGATTCAATGACCTGGCCTTCTTTGTAGAGAAGTTTAGCCCATCCCCCAATTATTACGACGTCCTGCAGAATACCTAGCCGGTTCAAGACACCGAGAACGGCTTTAAATTGCTCAATATCGTCAGACACGTAGCATCCTTTCGATGCGCCGTAGTTCTGCCTTCACCGCCTGAAGCTCTTTTACTATTCTTCTCCGGTCTCCTATTTTTACCGATAGTTCCGACACAGCAGGTGATTCCGCAGGACCAATATACTTGCTAATAACCCGGCCTCCTTCTCGAAAAGTCAGGTAAGCATAGGGATGATTTGATTTAATCTTGATACTTATAGACCCCTTAGGGAGCCCGGCCGCATCCTCTTCAAGATGAGACTGGTAACGCTTTAGCCGAGACCTTTCTTCTCCCAAAACATAATCAAGCACCGCCATAGCATCGCCCTACCTTACATTATTACTATATTCATATTTTGTTGGGCAATCAAGAGTCAAGACGGGGTTCCACCAGCACCGGAGCAAAAACCAACATCTTCCTTGCCGCCGTCCCACTTGCAATCGTCCCAACCTGAGTTGCAATGCTTACCGTCGCAGTCGAGGTAGCGCTTGAACTAGAACTAGACGTTGGTTGCGAACATCCAACTACCATTAGTACCAATGGGAAACAGAGAACAAAGGCCAATACCTTCCTATTCATTTTCCCCCTCCTCATTGAGTATTCCGTGCCAATTCTGCCACCCATTCCGGTCTAAACCTGCCATTTGAGGCAGATCGGCGGAATAGGCGGCAGGGGATTAGCTGAACTCAATATCTAATTGTAGGGGTCAATAAAGAAAGGGCTACCAAACTTTAGTTTGGTCTACCGATGGACGTAAGCCCAATAACGAGTTGCGTCCGAGAACGGAAGCCGGTTTTTTCAATACTGAGAGCCGCTATCCCCTTTTTCATCATCCCCTCCACAGTGGAATCTCTAGTATATAGTGAGCTGACCCTTATGATTATTGCAACTCTTGTTGCAACTCTTCACCTTGAGTGAGAGTTACCGAAGTTGGCCCCCATGTTGAACCATTTTGTGCTTTTGCACTTATTGAGTACGTACCGGGGCTAAGGGAAACAGTCACAGTTCCAGACGCCCCATATCCAGGTGCTGATGTCCAATAGGAAGTAAGGGTGCCTTCAAGGGTATTATTAACGTAGCAAGAGATATAACCTAAAGATCCTTCTGGTGACCAAAAACTTATCCCAGTAGTGCTGGACGAAGTAGTCGTTGAGCCTGAATTCCCACCAGTCGTCGGTGTCGTAGTTGTGCTTGAACTACCGGCATACGTATACGAATATCCATTGATTGAGTACGAGCCAGAGATCGTGTACGTGCTCGTTGTAGAGACTGACTCGGTGAGAGAAATGGTATACGTGTACGCTGTCCCGGAGTAATTGATATCAAAGGAACCACTATAACTCATACTTTCTGAGGAACCAGTCGTTATCGTCTCCGTAATATTGCCCGAGACAATCGTGACTCCCGATGCTGTGTAGTTTGAAAATGTCATGGTTAGGGTGTCACCGGTCGAGATAGCCGAGATATTAATTGTAACTCCATTGCCGTTATAAACGGTTCGGGGGCTACCAAGGGCATTGGGCGAAGATACAACCACTCCCAGTTGATTGAGTACATCTGCCTCACTGGAAGAAGAGATTGTCCTGTGAATCGACATGGCGGAACTCATAGCGCTACTCGCCGCCGAGGCTACGGCACTCATCACGGTAGCGGTCAAGTTGTCCGCGTCTGTTTGTGCAAACGGCGCGGTTGAAGAAGATCCTGTTGGAGTCGAAGAAGAAGGGTTTGAACACCCAACTACCATTAGTACCAATGAAAAACAGAGAACAAAGGCCAATACCTTCCTATTCATTTTTCCCCTCCTCAGAGTATCCCGTGCCAATTCTGCCACCCATTCCGGTCTAAACCTGCCATTTCGGGCGGATCGGCGGAATAGGCGGCAGGGGATTAGCGGAACTCAATAACCAATTATAGGGGTGAATAAAGAAAGGACTACCAAACTTTAGTTTGGTCTACCGGTGGACGTAAGCCCAATAACGAGTTGCGTCCGAGAACGGAAGCCGGTTTTTTCATAGATACTGTGTGTATGCCACTTGACCGTTCCCTCGTCTATATCAAGAGTTCCTGCTATTTCCTTATTCAGCTTACCTTGGCATATCTCAAGGGCTATATCCGTTTCTTTCGGCGTAAGACCATACATGCTGACTATTCTCTTCCAATCGATGACCTGCTCCGCCTCTTTTGTTGCTTCTCTGGACAAGAGATTGACGGAGGCAATCGGTATTCCCTTGATATGGGGTAATCCCAAATTGGGGCGAGTTATAATGTCTCAAAAGTGGGACATTAAGTCAAGAGGAAGTGTGACTATTTGCCTCTTCCCTTTCTGGGTTCCTTCGGCCTAAAGTGGATGGATGCATGGATTAACGGTTGCCGAAATAGCCGTAGAGCTTGGCATCTCTATAGCGGCCGCCAAGAAGCGGCTTTCCCGGGCCGAGATAAAGCCGATAAGCTATGCAGGTCCGACGGCGATTTACGCGCCCAGCGCGCTGAAAAAGATTCGCGACACCCTGCCTAGAGGGAGACCAAAAAGGCTTGATTAAACCGGGTAGATTTAACCAAACGAAACAAAAGTCCCATGAGGGGGATGTGCTATGAGCGACGCTCCAATGCTGCAAACAGAGGCCCTGGATCTCATCCGCGGAACCCTGCGCGAGCCGGTCAGACCGCAGGCTCTCTACCTCTTCGGTTCTCGGAACGCGGGAACTGCCCGGCCGGACAGCGATTACGATATTCTCGCCGTGATCGATGGGCCATCTAGCATGAAGGAGCGCGTCGCGCTTTCTACCTTGTGGCGGGGGCGTCTGGCCAAGTTGGGGCTGGACGCCGACATCCTCGTGAAGACGCCCGCTGAGATAGCCGAGTACCGCGACAAGATCGGGAGCATTATCAATGCCGCTCTGCGAACGGGGATCGCCCTATGACCGATGCCGACTACATAGATTCTTGGTTTCTCAAAGCCGAGCAGGACCTCAAGATCATTGAGCAGGGCATGGACCGGCCAAAGGAAGACTGGGTCTCTGAGGTTCTCTGTTTCCATGCCCAACAAGCGGCCGAAAAGGCGCTTAAGGCCTTTCTCATCGCGAAGAGGGTCACTCCTCCGCGCACCCATTCGATCGAGATTCTCCTGGAACAGTGCCATCAGGCCGATCCTTCATTTCCGAATTTCGATATCAGGAACCTGTCATATTTTTCGGTGGAGATCCGTTACCCCGACGAACTGTACCAGCCTGAGGCCGAGGAGACGCGCTACTATGCGGAATTATCCCGTCGTATCGTCACCGACATGAAACTCAGGACCAGGTCCTAGGAGGGTACCGCGATTATTGGGGCTGGAATTTAGACTTTACCCGGTCGCGGCCTGTTTTGCGGCCGTGAAGTGCCCCTTTGGCTTTAACCTATAACCCCCTCTTGTCGGTTAATCCATTTTGGGGGACGGGAGCAACTGTTCTAAATTGAGGGATCATCATACTCCGAATAAAACCGGGGCGGCGTGATTCACTCCGTGATTGAGCTGTGCTAAACTGCATGTAATGATTCACAATTGGAGGGTACATGCACTCCATTCGCCCAGCATTCCTGGTTCTAGCGATATCCCTTATCTTCTCTCTTCCTGGAGCCTTGTTGGCCCAGGCTAAGAAGGTAGCCCTAGTCATCGGCAACTCGAACTACTCCACGGCGTCTCTGCGTAATCCCGTGAACGATGCGGCTGACATGGCCGAAGCTCTGCGCGAGATCGGCTTCACCGTAGCCTTGGGCACGGACGCTAGCAAGAAGACCATGTACCAACTTGTGGATCAATTTGGGCAGGACATTCGGGGCGCCAGCATCGCCCTATTCTACTACTCTGGTCATGGCGTCCAGGTCAACGGCGAAAACTATCTTATACCCGTGGGGGCTGATATTAGCCTCGCCTCAGACGTTGAGACCGAGGGTGTGCAGCTGCAGCGCGTGATGGGGCGGATGAATGCGGGCGGGGCCGGCACCAACGTAGTGATTCTAGACGCCTGTCGAAACAATCCTTTTCCCCAGGCCTCGAAGGACATGGAGAGGGGACTCGCGGTAGTGGGGACGAAACCACCAGAGAGCGTCATCGTCTACGCGACCGAGGCGGGCGAGACCGCCGCCGATGGAGTAGGACGCAATGGCGTCTTCACTGCAGCCCTCCTTCGGAACATAAAAAGGAGCGAAGAAATCACGGCTGTCATTCGCGACGTGAATGCCGAAGTTCGTCACGAGACAAACCAGAAACAAAAGCCCGCCAAGTACGACAACCTTACCCGCGCAGTATACCTTGCCGGCAACCAGGCAAGTGCCGCATCGGCCTCTCCTGTGCCGACGGCTCAAGCGCCTATAGTCTCCATAGCTGCGCCATCCATGCCAAAACTAACTGTGACGCGGAGTTACGGCAGTCTCGTCGTCAGTATTGCAACTACAGGCTCCCTCTACCTCGACGGCCAGGCCATGGGCGACATTTCTGTAGGCGAGGAAGCAAAAGTCGACCCGGTCGAGGTGGGTGACCGAAGCCTTGAGCTTCATTATCCCGACGGACAGGTCGAGACTAAGACAGTACGGGTCGAGGCCGACGCCATGGCGAAAGCGACTTTCACGTACAAGCCCGAACCACGGGAACCAAATCAAGCTTCGGCGCAGTCTGGCGAGGGTCAGACCTACATTGACCGAACATATCATGTTGGGGATACTGGTCCAGCAGGGGGTATCATTTTTTTTGATAAAGGCAGTAAGAGCGCTGGATGGCGTTATCTAGAGGCTGGAACAAAAGATCTGGGATATTGTAAGGGGTTGGGTAGTTGGAACTTATGCAAGAATTACACAGGTGGCAATTTCCATGATTGGGTGCTGCCGAGCGCTGATGAGCTTAAACTTATGTACCAGAATCTTTACAAAAATAGACTCGGCAACTTTATTTCCGATTGTTGCTATTGGTCTTCGTCTTGTGATGTTCTGAAGTATGGAGAGGCTATGGACTTCTATACTGGGCAATTAATATCAGGACAAGAAACCAATAATGACATTTTCTTAGTACGCCCACTCCGACGTTTTTGATAATGGGGCCTGGGGAAGCCAAAAACTCGCCAGCCCCAAGACTTAAGCGCCCGTCCGGTTTAAAGCCGGGATGTTTCACCCGTCTGTCTCAAGTCATTCAATCAAGATACCCCGCAGCTGCGAGGTATGAAATATTTCATTCACTCGACAAAACCATAGGGAGCAAAAATATATCGAGGGAGAATATAAATGAAATTACGAATGCTTAGTTTGTCAATTTTGGTGTTGGGATTTGCAAGTTGTACTACTTTTTCCTCTCATCCCTATCCCGCTTACATCGTCGATCCATCTCCTGCTTTGCTTAAAAGGGGTATGGTAGCCGTGGTTAAGCCTGGGTTTCTCCCTGTTCTCTCTGGAGGACTTCTAAATTATATCGCGGCCAACAATTCTGATCAGGACCACGCGGTGGAAATAGAAGCAAGTGAATCAATTTTGAAATCTAACATTAGTAGCCTGAACGAAGCAGGAATCGATACTGTCCCAGTTGATCAGACACTTACACAAGACCAGCTCATGCTGATTATTAAAGCTGGTTATTCAAAGCAAAAGAACGCTATTAAGGCAATCGGTGAACTTGCAAAGGCAATTGCACTACAAAACAAAGCACAATATGTGCTTATTGAGTTTCTGCAATGCTACATAGGGGAACCATTGGTCATTGCATCGCATAGAATTCATGGGGAGGCCATGGTTATTTCCGCCGATGGAGAGATCGTAGGTTTTGGGTACATAAATACGGGATGGGCAGATTTTGAACTAATAGATCCTGAAAAATACAAACTCCTTCTCGTTGAAGCCGAGATGGACTCTGCCAAACTTATGACAGCCTTTTATGCCCCTCCCTTAAAATAGATCCAACTTAGTAGGTTCAACGGGGGTGCGTTTAAACAAACGTCACCAAAGGACCATAGTATTGGGGGTCTGGGGAGTAATGGAACAGAGAAACGGTATAAGCTTCATGACGGGATGAAGCTCCTTTCTCGACACGGAAACGGGGCGAAAAAACCTCTATACAGGGGCCAAAAAAACATAGTATTCATAAGTCTAATGATGCGCACTTCGAGCCCTCCCGCCGTCCTTCCTCAGAACCCCGCTCTATCGACCGGTTCTCTGTCCCCCGACGATTTTTGGGACGTCCGCGGCTTATTTGTACCGATCTTCCTTTTGCCAATGAGACTATCTCTTTTTGTACACTTCTTTGCGGTCTCCAACTTTTAGAACTAGAATTGTAATCTTTTCGTCTTCAATCTTGCAGATGAAGCGGAGAGATCCACGACGGTACTTCCAGTAGTCACTGAGCTTTCCAGAAAGAGCCTCTCCTATACTTCGGGGATTCTCGAGTTTAGGGAGGTCGGTTTGTAGAAACTTTATTGCCCTTTCTCTGGTTGGCTTATCAAGCTTTTCCAGCGTCTTTTCGGCCGGGGCAAGAATTTCTACTTTATAGCCCATATTCTCGTGCTACATCTTCGATCGGCCTCGCTGTTGTTTTCCCGGCCAGATAGTCACTGTATGCCTTCTCGGCAAGGTACAGGTCTTCCATATCCTCAAGATGGAGTTCAATAGCCTCACGAGCATAATAGGTTTTTGTCCGCCCCGTTTTCTTTGCAAGCTTATCGAGCCTAGTTTCTATGTCTTCAGGTAAACGAAGTGAAAGCATAGATGCCTCCTTGTCATACAAGTATGACGGTAATCGTGAGAAAAAACTAGTCTTAAATTTGTGTATGTCAGTTTTTTTGGTTTGGTGCGCGGTGTCCCCTCACGTTCGTGGCGGGTGAATCTCCTTGGCCTCTGTTTGATAATCTTGTATTAGCGGGACAAATGAAATCGGAGGGAACTGAGGATCCGAAACACGCCCTACGAAAAGTTCACCGCAGCATCGTTCAGGCTTTAATTTTGATCACCTTGCGGACTTCATTGATGTCCACGAGTGCTCCAGAGACGAACTTATGGACAACCGACCCGATAAGCGTTTGATAGGGCATCCCTTCGCGTTCAGCAAGTCGCCTAATAGCTTCCAGATCAGTTTCTTCCATCCGTAGCGTGACGGGTCTCCGGATTGAGGCCCCCCGCAAGGACGCGATCATAGCTTCTTTCTCTGCTTCGGGGAGAGAGGTGAGGCTTTCAAACTTGTCTTCGATTTCCTGCTCCTCGGAGTCCAAGAGAGCGTCTTCATAGGTGGTCATTCTTTACCCCCAAACTTCTTTCTCGCTTTCCGGCTGACATAGGCAGTCTTTAGAAACACCCCGTCGCTATTCTCAACAAACGGAACCATGATAAACAGAGCGCGAACCTTCACGATAAAAATCTTCTGCGTTGGACGCGAGGGATGCGGCACGATGTCGAGGACTCGGCCGGCGACGAGCGCTTGAGCGATCTCTTCAAACATATCCCTCGCTCCGCCTTGAGCTTGTCATTTTTAGCCTCGTCCCAGCTGGTGTCCATCGATAGAGAGTAGTGGCGAATGTTGACAATGTCAATACTATGTAAAACACACGGGCCAAGGTCCGTCGTCAAGAATCATATACACGAAAGAATAGTTTTGTGTATACTTCCTCCTAATGATCCCAGAATCGAGCCTCACGCCGACGCCTTCGCTGGCCTCCCTCCTGGCCGGCTACGAGGACCTGCGCTTGAGCCCCGCCACGAGGAAGGAGTACGCCCGCGACATTTCTTCGTTCCTCGCCTGGCTCGGCGGCCGGCCGCTGACGAGTGAAACCTTGCTTCGCTATCGGGACGAGCTCCAGGACTCTGGCCGCGGCGCCTCGAGCGTGAATCGGGCGCTGGCGGCCGTGCGCTCGAGCTTGAAGGCTCTCGCGCGGGAAACCCTTCCGGGGAAACAGGCGGCGGTCGTGGGGACGGTGCTCGCGGGCGTGCATGGGGTGAAGAAGAAGTCCGCTCCCGTCACGGAGGCGCGAATGCTGACCGCCGAAGAACGCGAGAGAATCCTCGAGGCGGCGTCACCGCGGCTAGGGACGGTCCTTAGGTTTCTCTATGCGACAGGCACCCGCGTGAGCGAGGCCGTGGGCGTGCGGCTCTCGGACTGCAAAGAGTCCGGGGAGATCGTGCTCGTGCGGATCACGGGAAAAGGGAACAAGGAGCGAGAGGTACGCATTACGCGTTTTCTCCTCGAGGAGATCCGCACAGTATACGAGGGGGAGGCGTACCTCTTCGAGACGAGCGGCGGGAAACCGCTGCGGCGAGAGTACGTGACGCATTGTCTGCACCGCGTGGCAGTGAAAGCGATTGGACGGCCGAGCTTCGCTCATGCCCTGCGGCACAGCTTTGCGAGCGAGACGATCCGGAGGACGGGAAAGGTCGAAGGGACGAGCCGGTACCTGGGGCACGCGGATCCGGCGACCACGCTGCGGTACTATGTCCACGAAAGCCTGACGAATGCGGACCTGAAACTAGGTACAGCTACTGCCCGTATATCACCTAAGTAGTCTTAGGTGTACTAAGTGCTTATGACAAAATAATTTCCTTTGTCCAGCCATAAATTACCCTCATTCCACGGCAAAACAAGACCGGGGAGAAAGATCGTTGTTTTTTGCTTCATAGCTGTCGGAACCCCCTACTGTCCCGCGTTTTTGAAGAGGCACGTATATTGCATAAACGAACGTCTGCGCAATATACGTGTACTTTAAAGACGGATTCGCTAGCTCGGTCCTGCGATCTGGCGGAGCCTTCAAGTTCGCAGCAGAGAGGGTCCAGCCCCCGGACTGTTCCACTCTTCTTATTGCTGAGTCCAGGTACTCCCCGATTTCGTGAACACGTAGGCAGTACCCTGACTTGCATTACTGCCTACCTGATGCCCCCCAGCTCCAATGACGATCGTACTGCCAGTGTTCGACACAGCGGCAAGACCGAAGTTATCGTTCGCCGCTCCATCAGAGGAGGTAAGCTCTTGTACCTGCGACCAGGTACTACCCGATTTCGTGTACACGAAGGCGGCACCTATTGAATTTTGTAAAGGAGCTCCAACGATGATCGTACTGCTATCGCTCGATATGGTGGTCTCGTAGGAAAAGGTGTCCGAGCCAAGACCGTCACACTCTTGTGTCTGCGACCAGATGCTCCCCGATTTCGTGAACACGTAGGCGGCACCCGCGTATATATCAGGGCCAAAAGCGCCGATGACGATCGTACTGCTGTTGCTCGAGACGGTTGTTGATATGCCGAACTCATCGTTCGCCGCTCCATCAGAGGAGGTAAGCTCTTGTACCTGCGACCAGGTACTACCCGATTTCGTAAACACATAGGCGGCACCCTGGCTTGCATTACTGCCTACCTTATGCCCATTAGCACCGACAACAATCGTGCTACCGTCGCTCGATATGGTTGTTGAAATGCCAAACAGATCGTCCGCCGCTCCATCAGAGGAGGTAAGCTCTTGTACCTGCGACCAGGTACTACCCGATTTCGTGTACACGCAGGCGGTACCCTGGCTTGCATTGCTGCCTACCTTATGCTCATCAGCTCCGATAACGATCGTACTACCGTCGCTAGATATGGTGGTAGAACCTCCGAAATAATCGTTCACTGCTCCATCAGAGCCGGTAAGCTCTTGCGTCTGCGACCAGGTACTCCCCGATTTCGTGAACACATAGGCGGCACCTTGATTTGAATTATGCCCCCTGGCTCCGATGACGATCGTACTGCCGTCGCTAGATATGGTGGTAGAACCTCCGAAATAATCGTTCGCCGCTCCATCAGAGGAGGTAAGCTCTTGTACCTGCGACCAGGTACTACCCGATTTCGTGAACACATAGGCAGCACCCTGGTTTGACTTATGTCCAGAGGCACCAACGACGATCGTGCTGCTGTCGCTCGATATGGCGACAACGCCGAATTTGTCGTTAGGCGCTCCATCAGAGGCACGTAGTTCGACCCATGGAGCCGCACTCACTTGACCCGATGCCGATGACTCTCCACCGGCATTAACTGCCGTCACGATGTAATAGTACATCGTTCCGTTTGTAACCGTTGTATCCGTGTAGCCTGCGCTCGTAGGTGTGGCGATCGAGTTCCCCTGTTGTCCTGAAGTCGTCGACCGATAGACCTTGTACCCCGTCGCTCCACTCACCGCCGTCCACGTCAAGGCTACCTGGGCATTCCCCGGCGTCGCGCTGAGGTTCGTCGGCGCACTCGGCGCGAGTACCTGTGGCATCG
>Ga0326727_10011103_pt1 | contig 21122 bp, 16 predicted proteins | sample MB2enrmetagenome_FD_207643 | JGI IMG/M metagenome (GOLD analysis project Ga0326727, IMG submission 207643) | Lab enriched peat soil microbial communities from McLean, Ithaca, NY, United States - MB29MY | ecosystem: Environmental > Terrestrial > Soil > Wetlands > Peat | place: USA: New York...
GCCACCTGCAGCGAGTCGCCCGCGGTGGTGGTCGCGATGACGACCTTGCCGCCGGAGATGCTCAGAGTGGTGCCGGCGCTGAGCGTTCCAGCCGTCACCGCGTTCGCGATGGCGGTCTGCAGGGCGCCGATGGTCCCGCCACCGGCCGGCGCGGTGTATACGAACGTACCGCCGGTTGCAGCGTCGGTGATCGAGGTGACCGAGCCCGCAGTCATGGCCGTGGTCAGAGCCAGAGGATTCCCCACCGAGCCCTGAGTGGACGTGAAGGAGGCGATGGTGTTGCCGGTGAATACGTTGGTGCCGTTGAAATTCGTGGTCGAACCAATCTGGTTGATCTCAGACAGAATCGACTGGAACTCAGTGTTGGCGGCATTGCTTTGGGCTGTGGTGAGTCCACCGTTGGCGGCTTCCGTCGCAATGGTGATTGCCTGGTTGAGCAGCGTAGTGACCTGAGAGAGCGCTCCGTCGGCGGTCTGCAGGAGGCCGATGCCGTTGGATGCGTTCTGGCTGGACTGGGTGAGTGCAGCGATGTTGGCACCCAAACCGCTGGCGATGGAAAGACCGGCTGGGTCGTCCGCTCCGGAGTTGATCTTCAAGCCGGTGGACAACTGAGTGAGAGTGTTCTGCAGCGATGTCTGCGTAGAAGAAAGTGCATCCTCCGCGACCAAACTGGAAACATTATTCAGGACACTAATCATTCCGATTGCTCCTTGTATCGAATTCCGCCTGCGCTTTAAGTCTTCTCTGCGTTTCCATACTCGGAGCAGGTGGTTGCTGGAGAATGTGGAGCAAGTAGCGTGCCAAACTAAACAGGCAAATTTTGCTGCTTAGAGGGGCGCCAAGGCAAAAAAGAGGCTGATTTGATGAGAATTCAATGAGGATGTACGCCCGGCGGGCGGAGTTTCAGCGCACTTCGACCAGATTGCTAATGAAAAGGCAATGCATATCTTGCGCAGCGACCGCTGTGCGCCCAACTTAGCTCAGCAAGATGGAGAAGAACAACGGCGGGACAAACAACGGCGAAGCGCGGGATTCTTCTTGCCCCAGCCAGCAAGCTGGCCGGGGACCCCATTCACTAAACTCAGGGTCAGAATGACAAGCAAGAACAGGCAACAGCGGGGAACGGGCAACGGGGAAGTGCAGGTTGTGGACAGGTTCCGGCAAAGAAATCCATCGCGCGCGAGCTTTGCTTCATCTGAGTACCTGCTAAGGAGATTCTGAACAAGCCTTCGAGATTGCCTTGAGGGCTTAAGCCCTGTCGATTTGGCGGCATTTGCGGACGGGAGACCCAAGACTAAAGCCTTGGGCTGCTAGGCTGTCCCGTTCAAGACCGGGGCTTATTCAGAGATTCGCTGCGTCGTCGATGGTTCGACGGCGGCACAACGACGACGAGGGACGGGCGTGCAGACATCGGTTGGAACGAACATGGAGTCTCTGCTGCGGGAGGACCGGGTATTTACCCCTCCCGCAGAGTTTGCAACCAAGGCGCTTGTGGGGAGCCTGCAAGAGTACGAGGCGATGTACCGGCGCAGCGTGGAGGAGCCGGAGGCGTTCTGGGCGGAGGCGGCCGGCGAGCTGGAGTGGTTCGCGCCGTGGGAGAAGGTGGTAGAGGGAGAGATGGGCTCGGCGCAGTGGTTCACCGGGGGCAAGCTGAACCTGAGCCACAATTGCGTGGACCGGCACGCCAAGGGCGCGCGGCGGGAGAAGACGGCGCTGCTGTGGGAGGGTGAACCGGGCGAGGTGCGGCGGATCAGCTACGGCGAACTGCACACGCTGGTGCAGCGGTTCGCCAATGCGCTGAAGGGGCTTGGAGTGGAGCGCGGCGACCGGGTGGCGATCTATATGGGGATGTGCCCGGAGCTGGCGATTGCCATGCTGGCGTGCGCGCGGGTTGGCGTAGTGCATTCGGTGATCTTCGGTGGGTTCGCGGCGCAGGCGATTGTGGACCGGGTGAACGATTCCCAATGCGTGGCGGTGCTGACGCAGGACGTGAGCTACCGGCGCGGCGTGGAGGTGGGGCTGAAGGCGATTGTGGATGAGGCGATCGAGCGCTGCCCGACGGTGCGGAATGTAGTGGTGTATCAGCGGGCGGCGGGAAAGAAGAGCAGCGCGGCGATGAAGGCCGGGCGCGACCTGTGGTGGCACGATCTGATGGCCGCGGCCCAGGACGATTGCCCGGCGGAGTGGATGGACGCGGAGGACCTGCTGTACATCCTGTATACCTCAGGCACGACGGGCAAGCCGAAGGGGCTGGTGCATACCACGGGCGGCTATGCGGTGCAGAGCTACCTGACCAGCAAGTACGTCTTCGACCTGCGCGACGACGATGTGTACTGGTGCACGGCGGACTGCGGATGGGTTACCGGGCACTCGTATGTGGTGTATGGGCCGCTGCTGAACGGGGCGACCGTGGTGATGTACGAGGGCGCGCCGAATTTTCCCGCGAACGACCGGTTCTGGAAGATCATCGACGAGCACAAGGTGAGTGTGTTTTATACGGCGCCGACGGCGATCCGCGCGTTCATCAAGTGGGGAGACGAGTGGGTGCGGAGGCATTCTCTGGCGTCGCTGCGGCTGCTGGGGACGGTGGGCGAGCCGATCAATCCTGAGGCGTGGATGTGGTATCACCGCGAGATTGGCCGGGAGCGGTGCCCAATTGTGGATACATTCTGGCAGACGGAGACGGGGGCGATCATGATTGCGCCGATACCGGGGGCGGTGGCGACCAAGCCGGGGTCGGCGACTCGGCCCTTCTTCGGGATTGTGCCGGAGGTGGTTACAAAAGAGGGAAGGCCGGTGGCGGCGGGGCAGGGCGGTCTGCTGGTGGTGCGGCAGCCATGGCCGTCGATGGCGCGGACGATCTGGGGGGATGCGGAGCGATTCCGGGAGACGTACTTCTCAGCGGTTCCGGGGAGCTACTTTACCGGGGACGGCGCGCGGCGGGACGCGGACGGTTACTTCTGGCTGATGGGACGGGTGGATGACGTGATCAACGTGAGCGGCCACCGGCTGGGGACGATGGAGATCGAGTCGGCGCTGGTGGCGCACCCCAAGGTGGCGGAGGCGGCGGTGGTGGGACGACCGGATGAGCTGAAGGGGCAGGCGATTGCCGCGTTTGTGACGCTGGACGAAGGCTACCAGCCGAGCGAGGAGCTGCGCCAGGAGTTGCGCCAGTGGGTGGCCAAGGAGATTGGGGCGCTGGCTCGGCCGGACAATGTGCGATTCACCCAGACGCTGCCTAAGACGCGGAGCGGCAAGATCATGCGGCGGCTGCTGCGGGAGTTGGCGACGACCGGCGAGGTGCGGGGCGATACGACGACCCTGGAGGACTTTGCGGTGCTGGCCAAGCTGCGGGAGGCGGACGAGTAGGAGGCGTGGTCTGCCGTACTCTGTAATAGGGAGGGTAGGACACAACCTCTGGCTACAGGTATAGTGGAGCAGTCCGAACGACATGAGGGCCAAGTGTGATTGACGACAAGAGTCTTCCTGGAAAGCTGGTAATCCCGGCGACTACCAAAGCCTTGATTGAGGACGTGACTAACAAACGGGCCCGATTTGTGCTGGACGCAATCGTCAAGAATGGGATGGTATCCACAGGGGAGATCAGCAAAGCTGGATACGATCACCCTCCACGTGCTGCACGAGATGTCCGAGAGTTGGGTTTTCCCTTGAAGACACTCAAGGTCAAGCACAGCAATGGCCGTACCATCGCTGCCTACACTCTTGATCTTGAGAAACTACAAAATCCAAGTATGGGAGGCAGAAAGGCCCTTTCAAAAAAAGAACACCAGCAAATCATAGAGAGATTGGGCGGCAAATGCAGAATCTGTTCGTCCACTCTCAATCTTCAGGTCGATCATCGTATTCCGTATCAGATTGCAGGTGAATCGACAGGCCCAAACGAAGAAGTCTTCCAGGTACTATGCGGCTCCTGCAATCGCAAGAAATCCTGGGCTTGCGAACACTGTTCAAATGCTCTTGGATCGAAAGCTATCGCTATCTCCCAGTCTTGCTATTGGTCTGGTTCCGATTCCTACACACATGTCGCAACGGTAGAGGAGCGGAGGACAGACCTGATCTGGGTTGGCAAGCCTGAGACGGATGTGGCCGACAGGCTCAGCCGAGAGGCGAAGAAGATTGGCAAGAGGCCGACCGAATACATCAAGGACATCTTGAAGCGTTAAGCAAACATACTGGTTTGAGGACTGAAGTGGGCCAGAGGCAGAGGAGCATGGGAACCGGAGTACTTCAGGCATCGCGAGATGTAGAGCGACTCGATGGTGACGTGGTCTTTGCCATTGAGCGTGGCCTGGCTTGAGCGTCCCACGTCCAGAAGGACTCGGTCGGCAAGACCGGTTGGGAGCGGCTCTCCGTAGTTCAAATTCCCACACGAGCCATCGTAGCTGAGCACGAACGGAACCCCCTTGGCATTGAGGAGGGACAGCCCCTCCACGATACGGTTCCGCGACACACTCTCAAAGTAGCGTTGATCTCTTCCTTCACTTGTGCCCTGATAGGGAGGGTCGAGATAGAAGAAATCGCCTGGGCGGGCCTCTTCGAAGAGTGACATGAAGTCGCATGTGACTGCCTGAGACCTGCCGCGAAGCAACAGGTGCGCGGCGTTCAGTTCCGCGCGCATGGTCTTCGGATGTGTGCCGGTACGGCGTTTATCCGGGGACTGATTGAACTCGCCCGAGGGGTTGAAGCGGACTGCGTTTTTTACGCATCGCGCCAGAAGGTAAAGCAGTTTGGCTGGGTTCCTGTCGATATTAAACTCTGACCGGACGAGGTAATACTCTTCGATTGGCTTGCGTCGTTCCCGATTCCAGAGAACCTCGTATTGATTGGCAATTTCCTCAGGCGAGTGAATGATGCCTTGCCACAAAGCAATCAGCGGATCCAACGCATCTGCGATAAGAAACGACGTGAACAAGTCTCTGGATGCGGCAGCCAGAGTGATTGCGGCGGAGCCTGCGAACGGTTCGATCAGCCGTTTGTATTTGTGAGGGGGGACATGGCTCAAAACGGCGTTCGCGAGCCGCCGTTTGCTGCCCTGATACGGGATGGGGTGAGGCACTGAATATCGCACGGTTCTGCACCCTCGAATAGAGTCTACGCTATAGCGAATGCAAAGCGAATCCTGTATTGAGGAAATCTAGGTTTCTACGCGGATACGTTCCAAAACGGAACAAACTCCACTTAGTGTCTATGCGAACAGGGAAACCAGCGCTTTATCCACGGGGGGAATATTTTCAAGGGGTTGTAATCGCGCGGGGGGAGGCAGGCGTCTACTTTCTGTATGCAGCTTGTTCTCAATCCCGGTATGATCGGCTGCGCGATGGGTGAGAGTGCCCTTACGGAGTTGGACGATATCGAGGCGATGGACCGGGCGTACCGGGCGCGGCTGCTGCGGTATGTCGCCTACTCGACCGGCGACATGGACCTGGCCGAGACGGTGGTGCAGGACTGCCTGTTGAAGGCATATAACGGAAGGGAAACATTTCGCGGCGAGTGCAGCGTATACACGTGGCTGGCGCACATTGCGGGCAACCTGGTGCGGGACCACCAGAGGACGCGCAAGTTCCAGTTCTGGCGCAAGGTGCAGAAGACGGGGCCCGATTTGAGCGAGCTGAGCGGAATACTGCCCAGCGGGGAGAGTTCGCCGGAGACGCAGATTCTGGCGCGGGAGAGAGCGCAGCAGGTATCGGGCGCGCTGGAGGGGCTTTCGGAGAACCAGCGCAGCATCTTTGTGATGCGCTTTGTGGACGAGATGGAGTTGCAGGAGATCTGCCAGGCAACCGGGATGCGGATGAGCACGGTGAAGACGCATCTGCACCGCGCCGTGAAAGCGGTGCGGCTGAAGGTGGGAGGGAGAGCGTGATGGAATCCCAACGCGAAAGGACGGAGAGCAGCCGGGGACGGCATCTGACCGACGAGCAGTTCACTGAGCTTTTGCTGGGCGCGGGACCTGCGCCGGTGCAGGCCCACCTAGTGGAGTGCGCCGCGTGCCGCGAGGAGGCGGAACGGGTTTCGGGTGCGATTGGAGACTTTGCGCAGCAGACCCTTCTGTGGGCCGAGCGGCGAGTGGAAGCGCGGCCTGTTCGAGTGGTTGAGCGCCAGACAGCCTTTGCCTGGCTGCTTCACCCACAAATTTGGGTAGCGGGGGCCCTGGCCACTGCGCTTGCAGTCGGCATTGGCATGACGATGCGCAGAGACCACACGCAGCCAGTGCATCAGACGATGGTTACAGCACAGGCTGATGCGGTAAAGACACAGACGGCGAAGGTGCAGCCGGTGGTTGCGAAGGCGCAGGCGGAGGCGAAGACAGGGCCAGCAACCTTGAAGGCGGACAATGCTCTGCTGACCGCCATTGACGGAGAACTGCGTGCGGATGAGTCGACGCCAGCAAGCCTGTACGGGCTGGAAGCGACTTCGTACAGGACCAACACGAAAACGGTGAAGAGGACCACTAACTGATGAAAAGCTGTAGAGCATTGACGCGCGTTGCGGTGATCGGGGTCTGCCTGATGGTGGGCGCTGGCACGTCAGCACTGGCGCAGGGCCGTGGAGGGGGTGGACCGCCGGGCGGAGGCCCAGGCGGAGGTGGGCCGGGAATGGGCGGGCCGGGTGGAGGAGGAATGGGCGGACCGCAGTTTCCCAACGGAGGGCAAGGACCAGGCGGGCCTGGGATGGGTGGGCCAGGCCAAGGTGGGCCGCCCCCGCAGCAGCCGGGACAACGAGGGGGGCCTGCGGAGAATCGCGCGGGCCTGCAGCTTGGGCCGCCGGGACGCTGGTGGGACGACAAGTCCATGGTCAAGAGCCTGAAGCTGAGCAGCGATCAGCAGACGCACATGGACGCCATCTTCGAGCAGAACCGGGGAACGCTTCTAGCTCGCTTCGAGGCTGTGCAACAGGCGGAGGCGCAGATGGAAGAGCTGTCCAGATCGCCCGCTCCCGACGAAGCCGCTCTGTTTGCGCAGATCGATCGCGTGGCCCAGGCGCGCGCGGAGCTGGAGAAGGCCAATACCCACCTGCTGCTGCAGCTTCGCAGCGAGATGGACGCCGAGCAGATCAAGAAGCTGGAGAAGAGCCGCTGAGGCGGTGCGCGGATGTTGACGGCGAGAGAGCAGACAGAAGCAGATTCCCTGCTCACCCCGGTGTGCAAACTCACCGGGGATCCCGGCTGCGGGGATGACAAACAAAAGAGGCAACGACAGAGATTCTGAGCCTTCGACTCAGAATGACGAGCCGTAGGACAAATGCGCGGGCTAGCGGTGGAGTTCGCCGATGTAGACGGCGAAGGGGGGCAGGTTGACGGAGCCGAGATCCTGCGCGCCCATTGCCTGGTCGGAACGCAGCAGAGTGAGCAGATACGAGCCGCGCAGGTTGAGGCTGTGGATGGCTGAGGTGAGCGATATCTGCAGCGGCGACGACGAGAGGTTGCAGGCCACGACGACCGGCGGAGCGAGAGCGGAGTTGGAGGCCGGGCGGATGACCCAGACCAGAGCGTTCTGCAAGTCGAAGTTGAGGGTGGTTATGCTGCCGTATCGCACGGTGGTGTTGCCATGGTGGAGCACGCTGAGCTTGCTGTACCAGTCGGCCAGGGATGAGGCCGACGGAGCGTCGGCGAGCGGAGTTGCGGAGGGAAGAGCGGATTGCGGTTGGAGGGTTGTGTCCGCGTCGATGAGCGCAGCGGAGTGGGTTGTGAGGAGGACGGCGGCCATGGCGTGTGCCAGCGCGGGATAGGGGTCTGGCGAGCCGGGCGGCGGGGCGGGCGGGTGGAAGTCGAGCAGAAGATTGGGCGTGGTGAGCGATTGGGCCAGCAAGGGACGAAGGCTGGCGGCATCGGGAAGATCGAGTTGACTCAACCGTGCATCGATCTGGAGCTGAGCGCCGGTGGAGTCGCCGGGCCGGTTGGCGCGCGGCGTGGAGGTGCCGCGGGATGACGGGTGCGACGCCGACGAGGAAAGCGGAGCTGGAGTTGCGCCGGGGTTGAAGTTGGAGAGGACGATGCGCTGACCGGCCGCGCCGCTGGTGATCTTGCGCAGGGCCTGCACGATGGACTGCGAGTCCTGCGGGCTGGCTGAGGGCGGTGTGACCAGGTGGAAGCCTGCAACTCCACGGCTGAGCCAGAAGCGCGCCGTTGGGGCGAGATCGGCGGTGACGGACGCGGCGGTGAAGGTGAGGAGGACACGGATGCCGCGCAGCGCAGCCTGATGGATCAATTCGTCGAAGTCGTCGAGGGCAGGACCGGGCGCTTGCGGGCCGGGCAGCTCGGGCATGGGGACGAGCAGCGCGTCGACGCCGAGTGAATGCAGGGCATCGAGCCGTGCGGCGATGGATTTGTAGTCGGCTGGGCTGTCAGGATTGGATGAGACCTGATAGAAGACGGCCTGCTTCCACCAGAGGTCGGCATTGAGGCCGGAACCTGCCTGGCCGGTGCGGGCGAGGGTCTGCGCGGGAGCGGAGAAAGCGGCAGCTAGAAGAAGAATGGCGGCAAGGTAGAGGCTGTGTCTCCCACCCATTCCGCAACGAACGCGGCATGGATGGGGGAGCCGAAGTGTACGGTCAGCGATTTGGGACGGAGGGTGAGGGAGCGGGGAGAAGCTCGGCATAGATGAAATTGTCGCGCGATACGGTCTCGGCGGGAAGTACGGAGATGGTACGCGAGAAGATGGGGCCGGCAAAGGCGAAGGTGTGGAACTCGCCGCGCTCTCCGCAGGGATCGACCGAGGCGGGCAGATCGGCGAGCAGGGCGGCGTCGAAGGTGCGGCCGGCGAAGGAGGCGTCGAGCGAGCGCGGGTCGATGCAGGTGAGGTGGGCGCGCAGGCCGGAGGCGATCATCTGACGGGCGAGCTGGGCGGTGGTGAGGCCGAGGTCCGCGGTCCAGATGGGGAAGATGGGTTGGAGGCCGGTGGGGGCGAGGTTGGCGATGCGGTAGGCGCGGATGTCTTCAAGGAAGAGGTCTCCGAAGGCGATGCCATGGATGCCTTGGGCGACGGCACGGGCGCAGACGGCGGTCATGCGGGATTCATAGTCGGCGTTGGAGCAGGGGAAGGGGAGATCGACCTTCCACAGCGGGAGGCCGATAGAGGCGGCCTGCTGGTCGAGCAGTTCCTCGCGAAAGCCGTGGATAGCGACTCGGCGGAAGTGCTGATTAATAGTGGTCAGCAGGGCGACGACTTCGTACTGCGGTTGCTGACGGAGGAGGTGGAGCGCCCATGCGCTGTCCTTTCCCCCGCTCCAACTGAGCAGGATGGGCTTGGGGACGGAGGTTGGGTGGGTGGGGCTGGACATGAGGAGGAGGATACACGTTTTGGATTTGGAAAAAGCGCAGTTAGTTGGGCGAGGGCGGCTCGATGTGGTCGATGACGAGGGTATCGACGGGGCCTTTGGCGGGGATGAGTTTGAGGCCGAGCTGCTCCTGGAGCGCGGTGAAGATATCGGGGCCGGAGGTGTCAGTCGATGCGGATTCGGAGGCAGAGAGCGAATCCGGCGTCCAGCGGAGATCGATGTCGTACTTGCCGGTAAGGCCGGTCTTGTTGATGACGGGGCGGTGGAGCTGATTAGAGAGTAGATCGACGAGCGTGTATAGGGCGACGGACTTGCCGGAGAGTTGGCCGGACCCAAAGGTCATGCGGCTGCGTGACGCCGTACGGCTGTCGGGTGCGGTGACAGCGGACGAGGTGTCGCTGGGTGTGGACTCGTGGAGCTTTGAACCACCCTTTGCGAAGCCGAGCTCATAGATGGCGCCCTCTTTGGTTTCGGGATGGACGGTGAGCTTGAATCGGTCGGCGAGGAGAGATTGGAGCATCTGCTTGCGCTGGGTATCGGTGAGTGCGGGCGGGGCGGCATCGCCTGAGGGGGTGACTTTGGCGTTGATGTCGTAGTGATTGGAGTTGATCCAGTCGGGGCCACCGACGATGGAATCAGGCTTGATGTTGTATGCGGTGCCGATGAGGGACATCACGTTGATGTTTTCGAGAGAGATACCGTCCGGCATGGCGCGTGAGGTCATCATTACCTTGGTGACGCCTCGGTTATCCGTTGAAGTGCCGGATGAGGCGGGACGGATGGAGATGACGTCGTAGGCGAGAGGCATGGCGGCAGCCTGGGCCTGGACGAGAGGCGCGGCGAAGACGATGAGTGCGGCGAGCAACAGGATTCTGCGGACGTGCATCGGCGAGCCTCTTTGTTGAAGGTAGAGGTGAGACGGGTGGGGCGGGACGATGTGAGCAAAAAATGTCACGTCAATTATGCGAGTGGTTGTGGAAGCCAGATGTGCTCCGCATGAAACTGGAGCGCTGGGCGCGATGAGCCCACTGATGGCGATGAGGCTGCCATGAATGGGACGCCCATATTGGCGGCGGGTCAGCGCAGGAGTAGGACGATGAGCACTATGAGGAGGACGAGCGAGATGCTGCCGCCGCCGTAGTAGCCGAGGCCGGGGCCCAAGCGGTAGCCGCCAAAGCCGGAGCCAAAGATCAGGAGGACGAGAAGAATGATAAGAAGCATGGAGGACTCCGTTCAGAGAGAGGATTTTACAGCGGCCGGATGAAGGGCCTGAGGGTAGGATGCGGATTCGGGGTGGGTGGTAGACTTGAGCAGTGCCGGGCCCTACGCGACGTAATCCCGCCAACCCCGCCAGGTCCGGAAGGAAGCAACGGCAACGGGCCATTACGGGTGCAGTAGGTCGCCCGGTACTTTTTTAAGTACAGTTGCAGGTTGTCAGTTACAGGTTGTGAGTTGATTGTCTGGAGTGATTCCCTGAAAATTTGTGGAGTGGATTGCGCGGGTGAGATTTCTTGCGCTTAGAGGCACTTGTTCTTGGGGCGCGGGTCGGCGAGAATGATTCGGGGCGAATCAGAAGTAGAGAATGAGATGACATTGGGGCCAAACCAAGCTGTGAGGTGATGGATTGAGTGTGACGCTGAAGGCGCGGCAGAGTGTGCGGGCGAAGATCAGTTCGGTGGGGACGTATGTCCCTCCGCGGTTGCTGACCAACGCGGACCTGGAACAGATGGTGGCCACCAACGACCGCTGGATCATGGAGCGGACGGGCATCCGCGAACGGCACATTGTGGACAAGGGCGTGGCGTCGAGCGACCTGGGCGCGGAGGCGGCGCGGAGCTGCCTGGCCAAACGCGGGATTGAGGCGAGCGAAGTGGAGGCGATTGTGGTGGCGACGGTGACGCCGGACATGATGTTTCCGGCGACTGCGTGCCTGATCCAGGAGAAGATTGGGGCGAAAGGCGCGTGGGGGTTCGACCTGTCGGCCGCGTGCAGCGGATTTCCTTACGCGCTGCAGGTGGGGACGAAGCTGGTAGAGAGCGGAGCGCACAAGAAAGTGCTGGTGGTGGGCGCGGACGTGATGAGCTCGATCATCGACTATACGGACCGGACGACGTGCGTGATCTTCGGCGACGGCGCGGGCGCGGTGCTGCTGGAGCCGTGCGCGGAGGGCGAGGTGGGCATGATCGACTTCTGGCACGAGATCGATGGGTCGGGCGCGGGGTCGCTGTATATGCCGGGAGGCGGGAGCCTGCATCCCTCGTCGGCGGAGACGGTGGCGCAGAAGATGCACTACGTGCACCAGGACGGAGCGACGGTGTATAAGTTCGCGGTGCGCAAGATGGCCGAGGCGACCGAGACGGTGCTGGCGCAGAATGGATTGACGGGCAAGGACGTGGACTGTTTTCTTCCGCACCAGGCCAACAAGCGGATCATTGTGTCGACGGCGGAGCGGCTGGGAATGCCGATGGAACGGGTGATCGTGAACATCGACCGCTATGGGAACACGACGGCGGCTACGATCCCAATCGCAATGCAGACGGCGATGGAAGAGGGCCGGTTGAAGAAGGGCGATCTGACGCTGCTGGCCAGCGCGGGCGCTGGATTCACGGTGGCGGCAACGCTGTTGCAGTGGGAGATTTGAAGGTCTGGGAACAGGGAACAGGGAACAATCTGATTACAGGAAACGGAGGGTGGGGAGCGGGGGCAGGAGGGCGGCCTCGGCGGCGTAGCGGCGGAAGAGCTCGATGGCCTGGATGCAGGCGAGCGAGAGGGTGTAGTGGATGTGATGGGTGAGGTAGTGGCGGATGGTGGCGGGTGGAATGGCGATGCGGGGGGTCCACTCTTCGACGAGACTTTCGATGTGGGCGAGGCCGTGATCGCGGGAGAGCTGCAGGTCGGCGGTGAGCTGGGCCGCGTTGATGGATGAGGCGGCGAGGGACTCGGGGCGGACGGCCCAGACGGCGGCGACCCAGGGCAGGCGGGTGCGGCTGATCCACTCGTGGGCGAGGTCGAGCCAAAGGCATGGGCCGACGTTGGAGTGGGACTCGATGCGGGCGCGGGATTCCTGGGCGACGAGCGCGGGATCGCCGATGAGCAGCGCGGCGTCGGCTTGGGAGAGCATGGCGATGGGGTCGGCGGGCGCGGGGAGGAATGTAGGGTCTGTGGCGATGAACTTGCGGAAGAGGATTTGGGCGTAGGCGAGCGAGCTGCGGGATGCGGTGTCGGCGGCGACGGTGCGGACAGCGGTGAGGGCTTCGTTGATGAAGGCGGGATCGGCGGCTCTCTTTTCCCACATCTCTTCGAGATGCGGGGCACCCACTTCTTGTGGCCGACGCAGCTTGATGATGAGCTGGATGGAGCGGACGCGGTCGAGCGAGGCGATGGCGCAGCCGGGGACGATGGCGAGCTCGGGGGTGAGCGAGGCGATGGGGATGAGGCCGAGGTCGGCGCGGTTGGCGAGGAGATCGTCGGCGCAGAGGGAGGGTTGGGTGGAGTGGACGCGATAGCGCGCGGCGAGCGCGGAGGCGAGCGGGGGGTGGTCGAAGTCCCACATGAGGGGCGCGGGATTGAGGAATTTGATGGCGGCGACGCGCAGGCGGGATGGGGTGGAGTGGCCCAAGAGTCTAGTTTATGCCATGCGAAGAGCGAGGCGTAGTTTCGGAGAGACGGGGGTTTTGTGATAGTCTCCCGCGGAGACTAACAGCTACAATTGTGTCGCAAATCTCGCGTGCGTGGTCCACCATGACCAAACAACGGAATGTGCTGCTAGCTGCTCTCTTCCTTTTCGTGTCTGTTGCGCTGCATGGGCAGGCGACGGAATTTTCCATCAACAAAGAGATCGGCGGTTTGCGCGGGGTCCCCGATGCGCAACGCCCGGCAGCGACGACCAAGATTGCGAATGAGATCCGCACGCTGCCTGCGGGAGTGCCGAAGCTGAAGCTGGCCGATGCGCTGATTCATCTGGTCACTGAAGGCGATCCTGGGCGAGAGACGCTGCAGGCGGTGGCCGATGCCTTGGCGCAAACATTGAAGGAGACTCCGCAGCCGCCGGCGAAGGACGGCAGCCCGGCGATGCCATATATGGACCTGGCCAAGTTGGCTCGATACGAGGGGATTGCGACGGACATGAAGGACCCGCAGATGGATAAGGCGGACACGATCCTGGTGGCGAACGACGCGGATGTCGCGAAGGCCGACTTTACCTTGAAGGACATGGATGGGAAGAAGGTGACGCTGTCTGCGCTGCGGGGAAAGATTGTACTGGTGAACTTCTGGGCGACGTGGTGTCCTCCGTGCCAGAAGGAAATGACGGACCTGGACCTGATCTATACGCACTATCAGTCGCAGGGGTTGGTGATCCTGTCGATATCCGATGAGATTCCAATTACGATACACTCCTTCCTTGCCGGCAAGGAATATCATCCGCCGGTGCTGCTGGACACTGGAGGGAAGGTGGCGAAGGAGTTCCACGTAGATAGTTTGCCGAGGAACTTTGTGTTTGACCGGGATGGCAAACTGGTAGCGCAGGCCATGGATATGCGCACGCAGCGGCAGTTCTTCATGATGCTAGCGAAGGCCGGGCTACAGCCGCAGAACTAGAGCATTTTCGGAATTGGTGTAGACCGAAGCCAGCGCATTCCAGTGGATTTTCCTCAAGAAAATCCACCTTGTATGATCTTCGAAAAGTTTACGTATATTCCGAAAATGCTCTAAAGTGCATGGATGAGTGGTTGCACGAGTTAGCAAGATGGAGTGAGATGACGACGAACAGCGACGCAGAGCGGGATGCGCTGAAGAAGACGGAGGTAGGGCGGCTTGGGTGGATGGCGCTGGCGCTGACTCCGGAGATGGGGCCAACACGCATTGCAAAGGCAATAGCGCAACTGGGGGCGAATGGCTGGAGTGGGGAGACGCGTGCCTTTTGCGGGGCAGAGCGAGTGTTTGAGGCGTCGCTGACGGAGCTGGAGGCGGCGGGGATGCCGGCGGGAGCGGCGCAGTTTGTGGCCGATGGGCGGGCGCGGGCGGCGGCGGAGAAAGAAGCGAAGAAGGTTGCGGAGGCGGGCGGATTTTTTCTGACGCGGGAGGATGAGGAGTATCCGGGAAGGCTGCTGGAGATCTACGATCCGCCGGCGGTGCTGTGGGTGCGCGGCGATGCGAAGCTGCTGGAGCGGCCGGGGATTGCGGTGGTGGGGACGCGGCATCCTACTCCGTATGGAGTGGGGATGGCGGAGATGCTGGCGCGCGACCTGGCCAATCGGGGGATGACGATCCTGAGCGGGATGGCGCGCGGCGTGGACTCGGCCGCGCACAAGGGCGCGCTGGATGCGGGGGGAAAGACGGTGGCGGTGTGGGGGACAGGGATCGATGTGGTGTATCCCAAGGAGAACAAGAAGCTGGCGGAGCGGATTGTGGCGAGCGGGGGAGCGATTGTGAGCGAGTTTCCTCTGGGGACGTTTCCCGCGCCGCAGAACTTTCCTCTGCGCAACCGGATACTGAGCGGGATGAGCGTGGGCGTGCTGGTGGTGGAGGGCGGCGAGTACAGCGGCACGCGCATTACGGCGCGCTGCGCGATGGAGCAGAACCGCGATGTATTCGCGGTACCGGGTAACGTTACCAACAAGAGCGCGTGGGGGCCGAATACGCTGATCAAACAGGGCGCAAAGCTGACCGCGACGTGGGAGGACATCTGGGAGGAGATGCCCTCGCAGATACGTTTGCAACTGGAAGAAGAGATGGGGGCTTCGGGGCAGAGTGAATCGAAGAAGGGCGGGAGCGCATCTCTATTTGCAGACGAGAAGCCGATGGCGGAGGCGGAGCGGGTGGTGCTGGAGCGGCTGCGGCGCGATGAGTCGGTGCAACTGGACACGCTGATCGAAGGGTTGGAAGGAACGCTGGGATCGGCGGAGATATTTACAGCACTGTTTGAACTGGAGCTGCGGGGACGGGTGAAGCAGATGCCGGGAAAGAATTATGTGCGGTGCTTCTGAGAGGGTTTTGAACGATAGCACGCGTGAACCACGAGCGAAAAAGCAAGAGAAAATGCGGGGATTCTTCCCCTTCGCTACGCTCAGTGTCAGAATGACAAACGAGAACAGACAAGAGCGAACTACAGGGATTCTGGCTGCGCCAGAATGACTGCGTAAAACATACACCGCAGGTCCTTCGACTCCGCGACTCACGATGAGGCCGTGAGTCACTCCGCTCAGGATGACAGCTTTATTGTGTGTGCGCTGCGCATCTAAATTGGTGCTGGCGGGGTGTGACGGATTTGTGGTGGGGGCGTCTATGGGTGTAGATTCTCGACTGGCGCCGGAGTTTTAGGCGAGGCGGTGGGTTCGCATCTTTTGCGGTCCCGTGTTAGGTTCGCAAGGGAAGAGTGGAAGACGACGAAGACTGGCGTGCGGTAATCGAATTTGAATTGAAGGGAACGAATGGCAAAGTCACTGGTGATCGTGGAATCGCCTGCGAAGGCGAAGACGATCAATAAATATCTAGGCGGCGAGTATGTGGTGGAGGCCTCGATCGGGCACATCATGGACTTGCCGAAGAACGAGATTGGGGTGGAGCTGGAACGGAGGACGTTCGAGCCGACGCTGATTGTGTCTCCGGGCAAGGAGAAGGTGGTGGCGCACCTGAAGAAGCTGGCCGCGAAGTCGGAGTACGTGTATCTGGCGCCCGACCCTGACCGCGAAGGCGAGGCGATTGCGGCGCACCTGGCGATGCAACTGCTGCCAGTGATGAAGGACAAGAGCAAGCTGCGGCGGGTGACCTTCAACGAGATTACGCAGAAGGCGGTGAAGGCAGCATTTGCGCACTCGCGCGATATCGACGAGCGCCTGGTGGACGCGCAGCAGACGCGGCGCGTGCTGGACCGGCTGGTGGGGTATCAGATATCTCCGTTACTTTGGGATAAAGTCCGGCGCGGGCTGAGCGCGGGACGGGTGCAGACGGTGGCGCTGCGGCTGATTGTGGAGCGCGAACAGGAGATCAACGAGTTCAAGCCGGTGGAGTACTGGAATATCGACGCCAAGTTAAAGACGGCGAAGAGCGAGGAGTTTACGGCGAAGTTTGTGGGTGCCGACGGCGTTGCGGCGCGGGTTGCCAATGGCGTGGACGCGGAGGGCAAGGAGCAGTTTCTATCCAACGCGCTGCCGGATGGACAGGCTGTGAAGGAGATACTCACCGAGTTGGAGAGAGCCAAGTGGAGTGTGCGCGGGGTGGAGAAGAAGGAGCGGCGAGCCAATCCGACGGCGCCATATATCACCAGCAAGCTGCAGCAGGACGCGTCGAGTCGGCTGGGCTTCAACGTGCGGCGGACGATGGGCGTGGCGCAGCGGTTGTATGAGGGCGTGGAGATCGGACGGGAGGGGACAGTCGGGCTGATTACGTATATGAGGACCGACTCGACGCGCGTCAGCCCGGATGCGATTGTGGAGGCGCGGGAGTTTATCGCAAAGCTGGGCAAGCAGTATCTGCCGGAGAAGGCGAATGAGTTCGCGGGCAAGCGGCAGGCGCAGGCGCAGGACGCGCATGAGGCGATCCGGCCGACGCGGGTGGACTATACGCCGGATTCGATCCGCGCGAGCCTGAGCGAGGAGCAGTATAAGCTGTACAAGCTGATCTGGCAGAAGTTTGTGTCGAGCCAGATGACGGCTGCGGTCTTCGACCAGACGACGGTGGAGATAGCGGCGCAGGCGAAACAGAGGTATGACTTCCGGGTGAACGGAAGCGTGCTGAAGTTCGATGGATTCCAAAAGGTGTGGGAGGGCGGATCGGAGGACACAAAGCTGCCGGAGCTGAAGGAGGAGCAGGCTCTGGAGAAGATTGCGGTCGAGAGCGAGCAGAAGTTTACCCAGCCGCCACCGCGCTTCAACGAGGCGAGCCTGGTGAAGATGCTGGAGGAGCGCGGGATTGGAAGACCATCGACCTATGCGTCGATCATCAATACCATCCAAGACCGCGATTATGTGAAGAAGATCGACAAGAAGTTTGTGCCGACGGAGATTGGCACCGTGGTGACGGGACTGCTGGTGAAGAACTTTCCGTACATCTTCGATCTGCTGTACACGGCAAAACTGGAGAGCGAGCTGGATGCGGTGGAAGAGGGCGAGGAGCGGTGGACCGACCTGCTGAATGGCTTCTATGACCACTTTGAAGAGGAGCTTGCAGTTGCGGACGAGCAGATGGAAGACATCAAGCGCATGGAGCACGCGACTGAGGAAATATGCGATAAGTGCGGGAGCCCGCTGGTTCTGAAGTGGGGCAAGTTCGGCAGCTTCTTCTCCTGCTCAAACTTCAGCAAGCTGAAACCGATGACGGTCTCCGCCGGGCCGTGGAAGAAGGACGCCAAGGCGGTGACGAAGAAGATTGTGAAGGCGCTGAAGTTTCCCATGACGGTGAAGGCGGCCAATGGGCATGTGACGGAGTTCGCGCAAGAGGTCGCGAACGCGGGAGAGATGGCGGCGGCGATCGAGCTGGCGCAGCAGGCGGGCAAGAAGGTGACGGTGGAGCAGGTGAGCTGCGACTTCACCAAGGAGAACTATGCGGCCAAACCGGACCTGAGCGCACCGGGTGCAGACGATGTTCCGGAGGAGGAGTTCTGCGACAACTGCGGGCGCGTGATGGTGCTGCGCAATGGGCCGTGGGGGCCGTTTATGAGCTGCCCCGGCTACTCGGAGGACCCGCCGTGCAAGACCATCCGCAAGCTGACTCAGAAGGTGCAGCAGAAGCCGCCGGTGGTGCTGGAGGAGGCTTGTCCCAAGTGCGGCAAGCCGCTGTTGCAGCGCGACGGGCAGTACGGCGAGTTCATTGCGTGCAGCGGCTATCCCAAGTGCAAGTATGTGAAGCAGGAGCTGCTGGAGGTGGCGTGCCCGAAGTGCGGCGGCGAGGTTGCAGTGCGCAAGACCCGGCGCGGCGATACGTTCTATGGATGCGTGAACTATCCCAAATGCGATTTTTCGAGCAACCAGAAGCTGATCAACCAGGTTTGTCCGAAGTGCGATAGCGCATACCTGCTGGAGGTGTCGAAAGCCAAGGGGACGTTCCTGGTGTGCCCCAACAACCGGGCGGAGCTGCCCAAGCGGCGCGCGAAGAGGGGGGCAGCGGAAGCAGGGCCGACGCCGCCGGAGTGCAACTATCGGAAGAAGGTGGGGCCACCGGCAACGGGGTTGGTTCCTGTGCTGGAGATGCCCGATCCGGAGAAGACGCGCGCGGTGGTGGAAAGCGTGGCGTAAGCGGACAGATTTGCTCAGGACGACATTTACGGGCGCACTTCTGGGTGCACACAATCCTGTGGGATTTGATTGATGCCGGATTCAAACTGGTTGCATGGTCTTTGATAGGATGTCCCGGTGAAAATTATCAAGCGTGAAGACGCCGTGAAGTTCCTCAAATAGGCGCCCTTATTCATTTTGTCTTTTGCCCTTGGCGCGATCATTACGATTGTCTTGATTGACTTCAGCATTCGTGGGCGAGGACCGCACTGGAGCGATTTCGCCATCACTTGGGAGGACGTTGTGGGATTTCCCGCTGGCGCACTCATCTATAGATCGCTGTGGAAACGCCGCAAACTTCACCGCTGTGAGAATTCAATCTGACCAACTGGCCAAGTAGCGGGGCAGGCTTCCGTTTTGGTGTCAATTCTGTTACAAAGGCGGTGGCGAGGTATTGAGCCAAGGGGCTCGCGGCGGCTGGCGGGTACTCTCTGCCGGCGCTGTAACATATTGAAAAGAATGCAGGGCTAGTCTATGGCTAAGGCAGTGTGGAACGGTCAGACCCTGGCCGAAAGCGAGAAGGTTGAGACGGTGGAGGGAGTGATTTACTTTCCCGACGAATCGATGAATCGGGAGTTTTTCCGGGCCAGTTCGACGACATCGAGCAACACCTGGGGGCAGGCTCGGTACTACACGCTGGTGGTGGACGGGCAGGAGAACCCGGATGCGGCATGGTACTACCCCGATCCGAAGCCTGCGGCGCGCAGCGTGAAGCACCATGTGGCATTCTGGCGCGGGGTGGAAGTTACGACGTAGGGGACCGTTGATTTGGATCGACGGATTAAAAGGAGAAGGCCCGGCTGAGTGCCGGGCTTTTCTGTGCGCACAATGCGCAGGATGAGAGGTACATGAGCAATGACAAAGACGAGTCCTGGGAGAAAGGTGCGTGCGGCATGGGTAATGCCGGTGGCACAGGGGTCCTTCAACTGCGTGACTCACGATGAAACTGTGAGTCACTCCGCTCAGGATGACGGCTTCTTGGGAGTACGCATGGCTCACTGAAGGACTGATTTATCGAGGATTCCGGGAGTGCAGTTCGGGGGCCGGGAGCTTCCAGAGGTTGACTGGGGTGGATGTGGAATAGAGTGCGGTGTGGAAGGTCCAGGCAGCGAACCTGATGTTGCTGGTGTAGACGAGGACGGCCCCTGGCTCGGGCTGCAGGCCGGCAAGGTAGTATTGCGCGCCCTGGGCGCGAGCCCACTGCACCATGGCCTGGGGAGGAACAATGAGGTAAGGAATGGCGTCTGGGCGAGTGATTCCGCTGATATCGAGGATGGGGTGTTGGGAGACGAAGGCGATCTGGCCGATGGAGTATGCGGCGACGGGCGCGTCCGGCGGGAGGCGGTCGCGGATATAGAGGGCGAGGTCCTGGCTGATCTGGCAGTTGAGCTCTTTGTTGCGGATAAAGGGCCGAGTTTGAAGCAGACTGACGGCGAGGGCAGCGGCGAGCGCAGCAAGATAGAGGATTCGGCCTGTGCGCGGCACGGCGGCAAGAGCGAGCAGCACAATGACGATGGTGAGGCCGGGAGCGGTGAGCAGGATGTATCGCGTTTGGACGTAGGTGTGGTTGGCGATATAGAAGAGAGTCGCGATGAGCGGCCAGAGGAGGAAGATCCAGCCGGCGAAGGGAAGGCTGGGGGGCTGCAATGATGCGGCGGTGCTGGATTCAGTTGGAGATCGGAGGGCGGAGGCGACGGCCCTGTGGAGCGAGTGGCGGACTGCGGCGGGACGCAGGAGTAGGTAGAGAATGCCGGCGATGAGACCGCAGAGGATGAGGGGGAATCCGGCTGAGTAGATGGAGAGGAGATGGCGTAGGACAGAGTCGGCAGGCGCGGCGCGCTTGGCGGCGTTGGTGTTGGGAAGGATGTGCCCAAAGGCGTGCAGAGAGTAGAAAGACCAGATGAGGACTGGTGCGGTCAGGAGGAGCAGGCTTGAGACGAAGACTGTGAGTTTAAAGGGCTCGGCGGGTTTGCCGGGAAGACGTCGCCACTGGCCAATCAGCGGAAAGATGAGAAGAGCGGAGAGGAAGAACAACTCGGGCCGCAGGAGGGGAGCGAAGCCGGCGAGAAGAGATGCGGTGAGGAAGGTCGCAGTGGAGGGTCGATTGCGGGTTGCGGCGAGGACGGCAAAGAAGGCGAGGCCAGAGGCGGCGACAGATTCCATTCCGGAGAAGACCCAGTAGCAATAATAGGGATTGGCGACGAGGAGCAGGACGAGTGCGGCGGGGAAGAGTGCTGCGTCGCGGCGGGAGGGAAGCATTGAACAGGCGAGGCGCCTGGCGAAGGCGTATGTGCCGGCGAGAGAGAGGGCCGCGCCGAGAGCGGTGAGGAACTTGCCGGCGACGAGCCAGCCGGGGATGAGCAGATGCATTGCGGCGAGCAGGAAGACCCAGAGGGGCGCGGTATCTCCGGCTACGACGCGGCCATTGAAGGCGAAGCCTCGTCCGGTGGCGAGGCTGCGGGCGAACTCGAGATGGATGTAGGCATCGTCCTCCCAGTAGTGCCAGGCGTGGACGAACCAGATGACGCACCAAACGAGGGCGAAGACGAGGAGGAG
>Ga0326727_10011104_pt1 | contig 21117 bp, 22 predicted proteins | sample MB2enrmetagenome_FD_207643 | JGI IMG/M metagenome (GOLD analysis project Ga0326727, IMG submission 207643) | Lab enriched peat soil microbial communities from McLean, Ithaca, NY, United States - MB29MY | ecosystem: Environmental > Terrestrial > Soil > Wetlands > Peat | place: USA: New York...
TCAGCCACAGCAGGGCCCGGAAATTGGTGAGGTGGGGGATGAGCAGGAAGGCGGTGAGCAGGACCCCCGCCACCGAGCCCACCGTGCTGATGAAGAAGACGCGGCCAGCGCCGCCGTCGCCCCGGGCCCGGGCGTCCCGGCCATAGGCGATGAGCAGCGGATTCATGGCGGATAAAACCATCAGCGGCAGGGCCAGCAGCAGGGTGCCCCCCAGAAAACTGGCCACCACCAGATTAATGCTGGTTAGCCAGGGAAAAACCGCCGGGTAAAGGGCGGTGGCGACGACGATGGCCAGGGCCCCCGCCAGGGGGGCGGCCAGCAGCAAAAACTGCAAGGCCTCCTGGTCCCGGCGGCGGGAAATCTGGCCGCCCCATTGATAACCCAGGGCCAGAAAGATCAGGGTGATGGACAGGATGCTGGCCCAGATATAGAGACTGACGCCGAAATACGGGGTCATGATCCGGGAGGCCAGGACCTCCAGGGCCAGGGTGCTGGCCCCGGTGAGGAAAATCAGGGCCTCATACCGCCGGAAGCGGCCCGGCGGCTTACTCACCGGCGCCCCCTTCTCTTTGAGGATTTTTTGCTTTTTAGCCATTTCTCCCGGCGAACTGCGCTTTTTTTCTCGATCATAACAGATTGGGGCGGCGGCGGACAAGCAGATTGATTCCAGGTGGCCATCAATCGCTGTCCCAGGCTTTCCAGCCTGTGCCATGACGCCTTTAAATTGGGTGTTCCAGGAACGCCACTAAACTAAAAGTTAGTGAAATATTTAAGGAAATAGAAAAGTTAAAAAACCAGAGGGTTTTTTGCCCAGGCTTCCAAGACTGGGCCACCAACTTCCTGGTAGCCTGGCGGATTATCCGGGCTAAGGTTGCCCGATAAAGGCTTTTTTAATAAAATTAATGAGAACAAGCCAATGAGCAGCGAGGCGCCTGACTCATTGACAATTGACAATGGCTATTTTCTTGGCAGGTTAAGCGAAAATTAGAGTGAGATGACAGACTTGAAAAGTTATCGGAAAGAACTCTGGTTTAATGTCCCTGGCCGCCGGGCCTTCCTCAACATCACCCCTCAGGTGGAGCAATGCCTCAAGGAGAGCGGCATCAAGGAGGGTTTCGTGCTCTGCAACGCCATGCACATAACCGCGTCCGTTTTCATTAACGATGACGAAGCCGGGCTACACTACGATTACGAGGTCTGGCTGGAGAAGCTGGCGCCCCACGCCCCGGTCTCCCAATACCGCCATAACGTGGGGGAAGACAACGCCGACGCCCATATGAAGCGGCAGATCATGGGCCGGGAGGTGGTGGTGGCCATCACCGGCGGCAGACTTGATTTCGGCCCCTGGGAGCGGATTTTTTATGGAGAGTTTGATGGGGGGCGAAGGAAGCGGGTGCTGGTGAAGATTATTGGGGAATAGCGCTGGGCCAAAGAATCCGAAGGAGCGCTCGGATTATGGATATGAATAAGGAAAATATGATAAAAAGCTTTGTAATAAATCAATTGGGTTGCAATTGCCCGGATGAGGTATTTAATATAATAAAATGGCAAAAAGATGTTCAGATTGACAACAATATTATTCTTAATTATAAAATTAATATTGGCAATCGGTTATTAATATATATTATTGAGATAGAAGACCATGAATTTATGAATGATAATTTTATTAAGGTTATTAAAATCGGAATAAGCGATAAAAATAATAATAACTTCAACAGATTTAGGCTTGCTATTATTAGCAATAATATCGCAGAAATTGGCTCTATTGCGCAAAATGTTTTTAACAATTTAAATATTGGTGATCAAAAAGTACATCTTCATCTTATGCAGAAAAACGATTTTTCCATATAGGTTAATATTAAACTTCCAGGAAATCAACCATGAGCAAATATATGCAACTCACAGTCGCGGTTCTCCCTTATTATCCTGAAGACCTGGAGGGGACTTTTCCGAATCTATCCCGTCGATTAAAAACTTTAGCTTCTGATCTGGTGAAACGAAGTCCTTCGCTCTATGAAATAGCCGGACAGTTGGATAAACTTCTATATCAATTCGATGGCACCCCGCTCAGAGAGGTACTTATGAGGCATAGAGAGGCCCTTGAGAATCTCCATAAGAGTATTGAAGGGTATATAGCTGACTGGAATCTCGCCCAGGCAGATCGGCTCCTCTATAAACTTGAGGACATCTTTGAAAAAATTGAATCTGAATTGGAATGACCACCAGTCCTGAAAAAATGGATAAAGGTTTCGTTTTTCCAAACGCTAAACAAACCGATAAAAGCCCGAATTTACCTGACGTTGTCAATGAGTTTTAAAAGGGAATTAGCTTTTTCTTTTAACGAAAACCGAAAACCGTCTTCTAATGACCCTGGATTTCTTCATCGGATTGTGTCTGGGCGCCGTCCTGGGGGCCGGCGGGACCTGGATGGTTAAGCAAGTCCGCGGCTGGCTGGGGCACTCCGAGGTCAGCCGGCTGCGCACTGAGAACCGTGCCCTGAAGCGCCGCCTGGCGGAGAAGGAACGGCACATCAGCCGCATGCTCACCGAGACCGAGCGCCTGGCGGAACGTCTGGGGGTGATGAAGGTCGGGAAAGAGGTGGGTAAGAAAGAGCCAGATTAACTTAGGGGCGGGTTTCTAACCCGGCCCGACCAACGAAGAACAGGAGCAGGTATGGCCAGAAAGAAGATTTCCCTCACTGGCGCCGCGGTGGGCGGTCTGGCGGGTTGGGTGGCCGAAGTAGCCATCCAGGAGATCACCGGGCATCACATCACCACTGGCATTCTGGAGATTCTGGGGGCGGCCGCGGGGTTATGCCGCCTGGATAAGCGCCTGGCCGCCGCTTTGCGAGACCTCCTGGACCAGGCCGGTGAAGAAGGCGGGGATTACCGCCAGGTGAAGGAGCGCATCCAGGAGCTCACCCGGGACCTGCCGGAACTGCGGGAGATCCTGTCCAACCTGGTGGATGCCGGCATCCAGGCCCAGAGGGCGTAAGATGCTGGGAGTCAACCTGCTGGTGCGCCTGGGCCGCCGGGCCCTGGCGGGGCCCCTCGCCGCCTCGGGGCTGCTGCCCGTAGCCTATTACCGCCATCTGGCCTTGGCGGCCATGGAAGACGAGGATTTTCCCGGGGCCCTCCAATATCTCCCCTGGGCGGGGGACCCTCTGTTGGCCCAAATCCTGGTACTGCGCCTGCGGCTGCTGGCCGGGCAGCACCGCCGGCAACTGGAGGCCCTAACCGCCCTGGGACAATCCGGCCCTTCCGGGGCGCGCCGGGAGGCCTGCCAGGCCTTGATTTCCCAGGAGAGCCGGGCCCTCAAGCTCCTGGCCGACTACGAAGCCCGGGCCTTGAGGCTGGCCGCCGCCGGCTCAGGAAAGGCCTGAGCCCGAAGGGCGGAAAAGCCCAAGAATAATATGATGAAAAGCTTGGTAATAAATAAGTTGGATTGCATTTGCCCAGGAATTACCGTCTCCTTTTAGGGAATATTATTCCAAATATGGGTGGAATAAAGAGTCGGCACATGATTCACAAGTTGCTCCGGAGGTTTGCTAAGGGACATAATCATTGATACTATGTCAGGCGCATCTTCATCTTCATCGCAAGAACGATATTTAGAGTTTGGCTGTATTGAGCCCTGGCTGTCAATAAACTCACATTCGCCTAAATGTTGGTATTGCCACTTTGAAGGAGGTATCCTGGTCACAATATCGCTATTGTTCACAAACCGATAATTTTTAAGGGGGAAAGCATTTTTAAAAGCCATATCCCCAACGCGAGGGGATCCATAAGTATACAAGCGGACGCCGGTACCATAGCGTTGGGCCGCCAGGGTGGCCAACGCCGCCCCTAAACTGTGACCGGTAAACCAGAGGGTGCGCTTCCCGTTGTCTCTCTCCCTGATATAATCGGCAAGACCCTTCTTTTCCCAGACCTCATCCAAAGCCTTTTTGAAGCCCTGGTGCACCTTCCCGCCTTGCCCAGAATCATCCACCGGGACCAGAAGGGCATCTGCGTCGGCCAATATGTCCTCAATGATATTGAGAAAGTAAGGCGCGTCCGGCCTCGGGCGGACTTCGGTGCCTCGAAAAACCAGGATAAGGAAATTGTCGTTACTAACCACGTAGCATTGGGTGCTGTTGCCAGTGAAATACTGGATTTCCTTAAAACCGGCAACCGGCCCAAATATTGGCGTGGCAAACTCTTTCTCGGCATAAGCCAGGGTGGCGGCTTCGATAAGCCAATAGGCATTGATCATATCGAAGGCCTTGGCCTGGGGCCGGAAGGGATATAAATCTATCCCCTGGAAATAATCGTAATCCAGATAGGGCGGGGCGATGTTATCCCAGGTGATTTCCGGGAGCGGGCGTTTGACTGGGGGCATGGGCATCTACTTACAGGGTTGGCGAAAATTATGAAGCACCTGTCCCATCCGTGGATGAAAGTTGAAAAAGGATGGCGGTTCGTCCGGCCGATTCGGGAAAATCGGTTAAGGCATTTAAAGCTAAGGAGCAGCAATTATTAATTTTAATACCAGATTGTAGACTGAAAGGATAGCCTATAAGGTGGAGCCTTTTGCTTTTTTTGTAGCCCCAGGCTTTAGCCGGCGCCGGCTCCGCGAGACGCCTGGGCCGCCAGGGAAAGAACTATTTTTAAAAATATATCCCAGCCCCTGGGGCGGTGAAGCGCCGCGCCTCCCGCCTTCCGCGGCTAAATCCTCTTGGCGCCTTGGCGTCTTGGCGTGATGAATATTCCCTTGCCCGCCCGCAACTGTATGCGGTAGCAGCAGTTCCCCCTGGTCTTTGCCCTTCATCAATCTAGCGCGTGTCCCTGTACGCTTCCCTTTGAACCTTGAATTTTGAACCTTGAGCTAATTTCCGGGTCAATTGTCTCATCCTTGCTGGAAATTTTTTGCTTTCTGCCTTACGCTATTGGTATCCGGCAACGAACCGCCCGCCGCTGAGGGCGGCGGGCGGCGAAGCGGCACATAAACGGCACAAACATGGCACGGACTGGGGGTTTAAGCGGGGCCGCGGCGGCGGCTTAGCGAGGTAAAGTGAGGAATATCAGTAACTTTTGCGTGACATGCTGCGGAAATTTTTTATGTGCCGGCACAATTTCGCCCCCAATGGCCCTGATTTCGGGGAAAAAGGTGAGCAAAAAAGGCGGGTTGCTCCGAAAAAACGGGGAATATTAATAACTTGGAGCGTGCGCCTATTTATTTGCCCTAAGTTCAACCCAGTGCTGGATTTTTCGGCGCCGGGCCCAGACCGGCAACGTTTTCGTTCCAAGGGACTAAAAATTTACCTTATCTATACCGATAATGAAGCGGTTGCGAAAGTCCTTTGCGGGGAGGACCGGAGGCGGCGCCCCCTGGCCTCCTCTCCCAAAGACTATCTGCAAGAAGGTCAATTTTTGGGGTTTTTTGTTGGGCCGGAAAAGCGGCGGCGCGAAAATGTCTCTTGAATCAAGGGAAAACTTTTAAGTGAAGGATTGACCCATGACTAATCCCATCCGGGTCCAAGTGACCATATATGACGCCCCCACGGCCGCCAAAGCCGGCTCCAGTTGCGGCTGCGGCTGCGATCACCATCATCCTCCCGGCCAGGACCAGGAAGCCGAAGACCCTGTGGCCGGAATCAGTATGGAACTCCAGGCCCGGGCCCTGGCCCTAACCCTGGAGAGAGAATTCCCCGGCCGGGTGCAGGTGGAGTATCTCAACGTCTTCCAGGACCCCCGCGGCCCGGGGCTGCCCCAAACCGCCCTGCTCTGCTCCCTGGCATACCCTACGCCCCTGGTGTACATCAACAATCAGGGGCGTTTTGCCGGGGCCTTGCCGGTGGGACGCATCCGGGAAGAAGTGGCCAAAATTTTGGCGGCGACCTAAAGGGAAAAAATGACGGCGCCCCCCCAGCCCTGCGGCCTCATCACCCTGCTCAGTGACTTCGGCGTCCGGGATGAGTATGTGGCCTGCCTGAAGGGGGTGATCCTGGGCCTCAACCCCCAGGCGCGGCTGGTGGACCTGAGCCACGAAGTGCCGCCCCATGATATCGCCACCGGGGCCTTTATCCTGGCCGCGGCCGCCCCCTATTTCCCGGCCGGGACCATCCACCTGGCGGTGGTGGACCCCGGCGTGGGCACCGGCCGCCGGGCCCTGGCGGCCCGGACCCGGGGACAGTTCTTTGTGGGGCCGGACAACGGCCTGTTCCACCTCATGTTTGCTGGCCAGGCCGAACTTGACCTCGTTTCCCTGGAAAATCCCGCCTTTTTTCTCCCCCAGGTCTCCGCCACCTTCCACGGCCGGGACCTCTTCGCCCCGGTGGCGGCGCATCTCTCCCTCGGGGCGGACCTGGCCCAACTGGGGCCGGCCTTCCGCGACCCGGTGCGGCTCCCCTGGCCGGAGCCCGCGGTCAGCGCCGCGGTGCTGCGGGGTGAGATCATCCACGTGGACCGCTTCGGCAACCTGGTGACTAATGTGGCCGCGGGCGTCTTCCGCGCCTGGTTCAGGGGGCGGGAGGTTGAATTACGGGTGGGACCGCTGACCCTGACCCGCCTGCAGCACACCTACGGCGAAGCCGCGGCCGGGGAGATGCTGGCCCTCATCGGCAGCCACGGCTACCTGGAGATTGCCTGCGCCGGGGACAGCGCCGCTGCTCGACTCCAGGCCGAGCCGGGCCTTCCCCTGGAAATTCGCCAGGGTGAATGACTGGGGCCGGCTGGCAGGCTCCAGAGAGTTCCGCCTTCTGGTCAAAACAATATTTCTATTTTTTCCGCGAAGATGTAAATTTAACTTGAATATTGATTCATTCAGAGGTAAAAGTTGTTTAAACTATTTTTATTATAGATGTGCTTATGCCACGGGGGAAGATCAAGCGGATTAGGGCAGGAGAAAGCGGCGGAGACTTGTTTCTCATTAACGAGGTCTCCCGGATGGTTAACCTTTCTCAGAAACGGATCCGGGAATATGAAAAGGAGGGCTTCATCAAGCCCCTGCGGGAAAAGAACACCAACAATCGCCTTTACTCTTCCTCTGATATCAGCCAGATCAACCAGGTCAACGGCCTGATCCATGATCGGGGTTTCACCCTGGCCTGTCTGCGCAACCTTATGGTGCTGGCGCCTTGCTGGAACATCTTCGACTGCTCCAAAAAAGAAGAATGTCCGGCCTTTCAGGTCCCCTGGCGGCCCTGCTATGAAGTGCGGGAACAGCGGGGTACCCTGTGTGAGGGTCCCTGCGACCGCTGCCCCGTTTACCTCAACCGGAATGTCAAGAGAGAAAAGATTCTGGAGAAGAACCCCCCAGAACTTTGATCCCCCCGGACGCCGCTCATTTCGTCCCGGCTAATACCCTTGGCCACCAGGTCTAAAGCCATCTCGATTGTGGGGCTTGCCGGTTCCGGCAAGACGGAGCTAATCTGCCGCCTGCTGGATTGGCTGACTCCTCAGGGGCTCCGGGTGGCGGTCCTGAAACATACCCACCATCCCGACCCCGGGGACCGGGGTAAAGACACCTGGCGTTTCCGCCAGGCCGGGGCCCGGGTAGTGGCCCTGGCCGCCCCGGGACTCCTCCAGATTAATCACATTTTTCCGGCCGAGCCCCCACTTTCCGAGATCCTGACCGCCTTGAGCCTGGAGGTGGACCTGATCCTGGTGGAAGGCTACAAAACTGGCCCCCTCCCCAAGATCGCCGTGCTCAATCCGACCCTCGAGGAACGCCTCCCAGAGCTTTCCCAGGTCATCGCCCTGGTGGGACCAGCGCCCGCCGCCGCATCGGTTCCAGTCTTCCCGCCCGAGGAGGTGTCCGCCATCGGCGCCTTCATTCTGGCGCACCTGGGGCTGCCAGTGCCGGGAGCAGGCAGGCCCTCTCCGGGGTCGTAAAACTTGGCGAGCCCCCCCGAGCCTGGAGGCAACCGTAGTATGACCCAGCCGCAGTCCCGCCATCTCGGAACCCCAACCCCGCCGCCCCTTAGCGGGGCCATCCTGGCCGGGGGTTACAGCCGCCGCCTGGGGCAGGATAAGGCCTCGCTGCCGCTGCTGGGAAAACCCCTGGTCCGCTGGGTCGCCGAGGCCCTGGCGCCGGTGGCTCCAGAGTGCTGGCTGATCACCAATCACCCCCGGCGGCATTTGGGCTTGGGGCTGCCCCTGGTGATGGATTTATGGCCCTTCCAGGGGCCGGCGGGCGGCCTGCTCACCTCCTTGTTCTACGCCCCCACTCCCTGGGTCTTGGCCGCGGCGGTGGACCAACCCTGTCTGGCCCCGGAGGTGCTGGCGGAATTGACTGCTAGAGCCATCCGGACCACTCGCCCGGCGGTGGTCTGTCAGTCCCCCTGGGGGCTGGAGCCCTTTCCGGGCCTGTACCAGGTGCGCCTATTGCCGCAACTTGAATCCTTCTTGAGGCGCGACCGCCGCCTTAGCCGGTTCCTATCGGTTTGCCGCCCGGAAATCATTCCGCCGGAGGCAGTACTGCGGCTGGACCCGGAGAGCCGAAGCTTTTTTAACCTCAACACCCCTGAGGATTTGGCCCGGGCCATCGCCTGGCTCAGCCAACCTCCGGACTAAGGCCGGGGCGGGCGGCGGGACCGGCCTCGGACCAGAGCCCTGCTTCCCTTGACACCCTTCCGGCCTTCGGTTATAAAAAATCGTCACGTGGTCCCATCGTCTAGCGGCCTAGGACACCGCCCTCTCACGGCGGAGACACGGGTTCGATTCCCGTTGGGACTACCAGGGAAAACCGCTATTAATCGGCCTTTCCAGACATTGGGAAGGCCTTTTTTTTGTGTCCCCAAACTGTCCCCAGGAGAATTCGGCCCTCGAAACCCAAAACCCTAGTACGAGTCCCATACCCCCCTGGTCCAGTATGATTCCCACGAAAAATTTTTCGGTTTTCAATCAAGGGGGCTAGTCCAGCTATCGCACTCAGGGTCTCAGGAGCGGGGATACCGATTTCTCATACCCCTCCAATGTTCAGTAACTTCTTGACACAACTATCCCTAGCATCTAACTTACAGCCATATTTTATGCTTTCTTCTTAAGAGGCCCCCTGATCTCGCCTTTCCATTGTCGCACGGGCCAGAAATTAAACTCAAACTTTTCAGCTCAGAAAAGACCATCGTCAGATGGTACTCTTGGACACAATTTCATATGTTCTCGTTGGTCTGGCGGCCATCTCCGGCGGGGCAGTGAATGCCCTGGCAGGCGGAGGCACCCTCATCACTTTTGCAACGCTCATGGCCGTGGGAATTTCTCCAGTGTCAGCCAACATCACCAGCACCGTGGCGCTCTGCCCTGGCTACCTGGGAGGGGCCCTGGCAGAGCTACGCGACCTGCGGAGCCATGAGAGTCAATTGAGGTGGATGGCTCCGGCCAGTGCCCTGGGCGGCATCGCTGGCGGCATCCTGCTGCTGAAAACCAACGAGACCACGTTCCGGACCCTGGTGCCCAATCTGATCCTGTTGGCCGCCGGCTTGCTGGCCGTGGAGGACCGGCTGCGGAATTGGCTGATCGGCCGGACGGACCACGGAGAAACAGTCAGCAACCATAAGACCTGGACCATGCTGGCCGTTTTTCTGGCCTCCATCTATGGGGGCTATTTCGGGGCAGGGCTCAGTGTCATCATTTTAGCGGTATTGGGCTTGGTGCTGGAAGACACCTTGACTCGTTTGAACGCCCTGAAGCAGATCCTTTCATTCTGCGTTAACGTTGCCGCGGCGGTCTTCTTTTTGTTTTCGGGAAAGATCGTTTGGACCGCGGGTCTATTGATGATGGTGGGCGCCTTGGTGGGCGGAGCCCTGGGCGGCCGGCTGGCAGGTCAAATCAAGCAGGCCACCCTCCGCCGCCTCGTGGTTACTGCCGGTGTCATTATCGCCCTGATCTACCTGATCCGTTAAAACGGGGCTATAAAGACGGGCGTGGAAGACGAGAGGAGAGAGGGATCCCTCTGGCCAGACATTTTTAAGCTGCGGGTGGATATGTTTAAGCTATTCACTCCTTGGCGACGTAAGGAGTGACCATTTTTTTGGGATCGACGATGCGGTCAAACTCCTCGGCAGTGACAAATCCAAGTTCCAAAGCCGCGTCTTTCAGGGTCAAATCATGGTCGAGGGCGTAGTGGGCCACCTGGGAAGCCTTGTCGTACCCGATGACCGGGCTCAGGGCGGTCACCAGCATGAGGGAGCGCTCCACAAAGGTGGCTATCTGCTTCAAGTTGGGCCTGGTGCCGTCCACCAGAAACCTGCGGAAGTTGTTCATGCCATCGGACATGATGCGGATGGCTTCCATGATATTGTGGATGATCAACGGCTTATACACGTTCATTTCGAGATAGCCGCCAGCGCCTCCAAAGGCCACCGCGACGTCCAGGGCCATAACCTGCAGCGCCACCATGGTCAGCGCTTCGCACTGAGTGGGGTTAACCTTGCCCGGCATAATCGAGGAGCCCGGCTCATTGGCGGGGATGATCAGCTCGTAAAATCCGGCCCGAGGACCGCAAGAAAGCAGGCGGATATCGTTGGCAATCTTGTAAAGCGACCCCGCCAGGGTCTTTAAGGTGGCCGACAATTGCACCAGGGCGTCGTGCGCTCCCTGCACCGTGAACTTATTGGGCGCCGAGACAAAGGGCAGCCCCGTCAGGTTGGCGATTTCTCGGGCTACGGCCTGGTCAAACCCGGGGGCCGCATTGATGCCCGTACCCACCGCGGTCCCACCCAAGGCCAGTCGATAAACCCCCGGCAAACTCTGTTCCAAACGCTCCAGGTTATCGTCCAGCATGCCGACATAGCCGGAGAATTCCTGGCCGAGGGTCAGGGGCACCGCATCCTGCAGGTGGGTGCGGCCGATCTTGACGATGTCCTGCCAGGCTTGGGCCTTGGCGTCCAGGCCGTCCCGCAGGTTCCGGACGGCTGGTATCAGGCTTCGGACCACGCCGATGGCCGCGGCGATATACATGGCAGAGGGAAACGAGTCGTTGGAAGATTGCGACATATTGACATCATCGTTGGGATGAACCGGCTTTTTGCTGCCCAAGGCCTGTCCGGCGAGCTGGCTGCAGCGGTTGGAGATCACTTCGTTGACGTTCATGTTGAACTGGGTGCCGCTGCCCGTCATCCAGACGTGGAGCGGAAACATATCCTGGTGCTGGCCAGCGAGAATCTCGTCGCAGACCTGGACAATCAGTTCCTTCTTGTCCCTGGACAGACGCCCGCCGGCGTGGTTCGCCAGGGCCGCCGCCTTCTTGAGGATAGCATAAGCCGTGATCATCTCCCGGGGAATCAAGTCGTGGCCGATGCTGAAGTGTTCCAGGGACCTTTGTGTCTGTGCTCCCCAAAGTTTGTCGGCGGGAACCCGCACCTCTCCCAGGCTGTCGGTTTCAATGCGGAAATTAGTCATGGTGGTCTCCAATGATGAATGTCTACTTCATCCTTGTTTAGGTGTTGTGGTTGCTTTATGCTTTACTCGCCTGGGCGGAGGATAGGGCCACGCTGGGGAGCGACCCGAGCGCCGACACAGGGACCATACAGTAGGGCAGGGCTTTCAGCCCCTCCCTTTTACGCTCCGACTGTGCAAACCGTAATGCAGATCTACTCCCAAATACCGCTTCATCGCCCCTCTCTCGATCCGATGAAGTAGACAATCTCCGACGGTCACCATTCTCCTATTCAAGATGGTCGGCTTCTGCTGCCGCCTCTTATGGTAGCACTCCGGTTACAGGTCTGACTAATCTCCTTAACGAGGTCGTGCGCCTCAACAAACACATGCGGCCTGTAACCTGTCTACCCCATCAGCTTTTGGCTGAAAGAGTATCACCGCCGAAGAAACTCATTCATGCCATCTCCTTAGGGAAATTTTCTGCTCTCTCTCACCGACATAATGTACTAACTCCGCACCAGCATCCACGGCACGGAAATTGTCACGAAGACGACGAAGTAAATGACTCCAAAGATAGCGCCCAATCGCCAGTAATCCTCAGAAGGCAGATAGCCGCTGCCATAGTAGACCGGGCTCGGGCCGGTGCCATAGGGTGTAATGATGCCCATGATCCCGAATTCGAGACAGAGAAGCTGCGCCAAGTGCTGCATGTTCAGTCCAGGGATTGTTGAACCTACTGCGAGCAACACCGGGAGCATCGCAGTGACATGTGCGGTGACGCTCGCAAACATATAGTGACCAAAAAAGTTGATCACCAGCAGCAACAATATTGCCTTCACCGGCGCAAACCCGCTCATGTAGGCGGCCACGCCTTGGGCGAACCATTTCACGAAACCTACGCGGCTGAGCCCTTCGGCGAGTGCGACCAGCGTCGCAAACCATACCAGGGTGTTCCAGGCCGCATCGTTTTTCGTAATATCCCGCCAAGTCAAAACGTTCATCAGCAGCATCAGCGAAATCACCAGGAGCGCGGCCGTGGTGGGGTTGACATACTTGCCCCCAAAGATCCAGAGCAACAGGGCGATCGCCACGAGCACCACGAGCTTGATTTCCCGCGAGGAGATGGGGCCAATTTTTATCAGCTCTCCTGCCGCCCACTCGGATATCTCTTCGCCTTCCTTGACTTCAGGAGGGTAGAGCCAGTAAGCAAGCAAAGGCACAAAAATCAGCAGCAAAACCCCCGCCGGTGCCGCCGCCGTAAACCAGCCAACCCAATCGAGTTGGATATTTGCGGTTCCCTTTACCAGTTCGATGGCCAGCAGATTAGGGGCGAGACCCGTAAGAAAAAGAGAACTGGTCACACAAGTCGTCGCAATGGCGACCCACATGATATACGATCCCACGCGGCGTCTGGACGGGTCGTTGGGTTTCGAATCATATAGAGCCGGCAAATGACTTATCACCGGATAAATGGTCCCGCCGCTACGCGCAGTATTCGAGGGCGTGAAGGGCGCCAAAATAGTATCGGCAATGGCCACCGCGTAGCCGAGGGTCAGCGTCTTTCGCCCCATTGACTTCACGAGCCTCAGTGCGATGCGTTGGCCCAGACCGGTTTTATCGTAGCCTAGAGCAAACATGAATGCGGCAAAGATCAACCAAACCGTACTATTCGAGAAACCCGATAGTGCCCAACCCAGCGCGGCGTTAGCTGGATTAAAGCCCGGCTTGGCGAGTTCGGCCGGGCTGTAGAGCACCCATTTTCCGAGTAGCGTTGCCAAGGTAATGCCGATGAAACCGATGGCACCGCCTGGCAAAGGCTCAAACATCAAACCGACGATCACGCCGACAAATAGAGCGAAAAAGTACCAGGCGTGTTGTGGTAAGCCTTGCGGCGCCGGAATCAAAGCGATGATGATGGCCACTGCAGCTGGAGCAAAACATTTCCAATTGAGATTCATGCTATTGACCTTCCATTACGAGGTTATTTGCACATTCCCCCCCAAAGTGGTGTTGGAGAGCTCAGACGTATCGGTCGCGCGGCAAGGGCACAGTGCCCTGCGGGATTTCTTGAAAGATTGCTTGAGAGGAGAGACGTGACAGGACTCAGTCTCTTCTTCTTAACTTTTTTAAGTTAGCCATCTTTAGCACGGGCCATGACCCGCTCGCAATGCAAAGGAATCCTGACCGGTTCTCTCAGATTAGCTTCTTGTACTCCGGCTTGTATACGTGGTTGCGGATGAACGCCTCCATATCGGACGGACGATCAACTCTTGCCAACCCGGTGTCAAATACAAGCTTGGCCACCCGTGCCGCGGTCCTGATCTCGACCTCCATAATGGTCGACTGCAGCGGGTATAACAGGCCTTGCTGCAATTGCTCCGGGGTCACCTTGTCGGCCACTCCCTGGGCGGCCTCGACGAACATCTCGTCGGTCACCCGCCTGGCTTGCGTGGCATAAACGGCCAGGCCCACCGCCGGGAAGATGTAAAAGTTGTTGGCCTGTCCCGGTAGGAAGGTCCGGCCTTGATATTCGACCGGCTGGAACTGCACCCCGGCGGCGTACAGGGCCCGGCCGCCGCTCCAGTTATAGGCCTGCTCCGGTGAGCACTCTGCTCGCTCGGTAGGATTGGACAAGGCCAGGATGATGGGCCGCTCGTTGACGCGAGCCATGGCTTCTACCACTTCCCTGGTGAAGGCGCCGCCCTGGGTGCTGACCCCGATAATGGTGGTAGGCCGGAATTCCTCGATGGCTTTGGCAAAGTCCTGAGGCTTCATCGGGGTATGAGGATGGGCGTAAGGCCGCTGGAAATCCACCAGGTCGGGGCGAGAAGCCTCTAACAGGCCGTTGATGTCAAACATGCGCACCTTGGCCCGGGCCTCTTTCAGAGTCAGCCCCTCTTTGACCAGGGCCGAACACAGCAGATCGGCCAGTCCAATGCCGGCGGAACCGGCGCCCAGGAATAAGTAGGACTCGTCTTTCAGTTTCGTGCCCTTGATCTTGCAGGCGTTGATCATCCCGGCCAGGGTGATGCCCGCCGTGCCCTGCACGTCATCGTTGTAGCAGCAGACTTTGTCGCGGTAGCGCGCCAGCAGATGCACGGCATCGACGCCGGTCCAATCCTCAAAATGAATGCAGCACTTGGGGAAGACCTCCTGTACCGCGTCCACGAACTCGTCCACAAAGGAGTACAAATCTTCGGTTTTGGGCCGCGGCTGGCGCAATCCCAGGTATAACGGGTCATTTAGCAGGGGTTCGTTGTTGGTGCCGGCGTCCAGGTACATGGGCAGCAAGTACTGGGGCGGCACCCCCGCCGCGGCGGTGTAGAGCTGAAGCTTCCCGATGGGGATACCCATGCCGTTGGCCCCCAGGTCCCCCAAACCGAGGATCCGGCCGCCGTCGGTGACGCAGATGAAGCGTATATCTGGCCGGGGCCAGTTCCGCAGCACCTCCTTGACCTTACCCCGGCGGCTCATGGACAGATACATGCCCCGGGGCTGCCGGATGATGTGGCCGAACTTTAGACAGGCCTCGCCGATGGTGGGGTCATAAATGATGGGCAGAAACCGGGCCGGGTCCGCCATCAAGGTGTAATAGAACAGGGTTTCGTTATGGTCCAGCAGGTTGATTAAATAGATAAACCTGTCCAGGTCGGTGGCCTTGTGCCCCAACTGCATGAGGACCCGACGATGTTGCAGTTCCAAGGATTCAGTGACGTCCGGCACCAGGCCCACCAATCCCAGGGCCTCTTTCTCGGCCTCGGTAAAGGCCGTAGACTTATTCAGAGTTGGGTCCTGACAAATATCCAAGCTTCTTTTGCTCATTTCTACCATCGCCAGCCTCCTCTTTTTTTTGAGCAATGATCTCTTACCCTTGCTCAGGTTTCTCTTAGTTGAGCACGCCGGGGTGCATAATTTCCATGAATTTATGATTGTCTCGGTAATCCACCGGGATGCCGATAATCACCGGCCCTTCCATTTCGAGGGCCTTCTTAATGGTGGAAGAGATCTGATCGGGGGTTTCTATTTTTAGCCCTTTCGCAGCAAAGGCCTCGGCATATTGGACGACATCCACCGGACCGAAATCCACGCCAGATGTCCGACCATATTTCGCCACTTCTTGAAAGCCGACCATGTCGTAGTGACCATCGATCCAAACCAGGTGAACAAGGTTGCACTTGAGCCGAACTGCGGTTTCCAGTTCCATTGCGGAAAACAAGAATCCCCCGTCCCCGGATATGGACATTACTTTCTCGTTGGGACGAACCAGGCAAGCTGCAATCGCCCATGGCAAACCAACGCCGAGCGTCTGTTGCCCATTGGTCATCAATATCTGCCGGGCTCGAAAGCTGTAAAGATGCCGGGCCAGCCAAATATAGAACGATCCCATATCAAAACAAAGTGTCATGTCGTCGCTCAGCAGTGCCTGAAGCTCGTGCACCAGACGCATCGGGTGGATTGGGGTACCCTTCAACGAAGCCGCGCGTTCGGCGAAAAGCGCTCTGTCCCGAGCAATTTCCCCAAGGATCGCCTCATCCGCAGCGGCGGGCAGGTGCCGCGCCAGTTGAGCCGCGCCGCCGCAGGTGGAAAGCCTTCGTCACCAATATTTTTCAAATTTCCTCGGACTTTTCTCGCACTACTTCCCGGGTGGCCTTGTCTTCACGCAGCCTGGAAAAAACGGGTTGTCTCATGAGGCCCTCTTTGGTCCAGCCGGCGAAGGTGACTTCGCAAACCAGCTTCGGCTTGACCCAGGTGACCGGAGTGTTGGAAGGCGGCTCTATCTTAAAGGGGCATTGTTTCTGAATCAGGGGCTGTAATATTTCATAGAGGTCCCTGAGGGTCTGGGTTCCGAATCCGCCTCCCGAATGCCCGATGTAAACCAACTCGCCCCCTTCATAGACACCCAAGACCAGGCTGCCGAAATATTTTCTCCCCCCTGCCGGCTCCGTGAATCCCGCTATCACTCCTTCCTGGGTGAGCTGCGTCTTGATCTTCTGCCACTGCCTGCTCCTCTTGCCCGGCAGGTATTTGCTGGACGAATGTTTGCCAACGATCCCCTCGAGGCCCTTTTCTTTGACGACCCGGAAGAATAAAACACCCTCTTCCCGGACGTGATCGCTGAACTTTAGGTGCCGGTCGGCAGGGAGAATATTTTGCAGGAGTGCCTTTCTCCGGAGCAGGGGCAATTTCGTCAGATCATGTCCCTGGAAAAACAGGAGATCGAAGACATAATAGAGGAGATGGCCGCCACCGGATTTCTGGTAATTCTGCAGCATCTGGAAATCGGGGCGGCCCTGGTCATCCACGACGACGATTTCGCCGTCTAACACTGCGTCGAAGTCCAGTTTCTGCAACGATTCGGCAATCGGGAAAAACTTTTTAATGAGGGAGATGTGGTTCCTGGTATAAAGGGAGACCTTGCCATCCTGGATTTCGGCAATGGCCCGGTAGCCGTCCCATTTCACCTCAAAGATCCAATCCGGATGATCAAACGGTTCTCTAACCAGGGTCGCCAACATCGGATTAATGTCGTGCGGCATCGGTTTGAGCGGGGCCTCTTGCAGGTCTTCGCTTTCCAGCGCCTCGCCCTGACGGATTTGGTCTATCTTTTTTTGCCGGGAGGATTTCTGCGGGTTGGCGGCGGCCATCTCCTCCAGGGTCTTTCCAGACAACACAGAGCGGTTATCTTTGAGGACGTCCTCTTTGGTGGCATAGCTATCTTTTTTCTTCAACAGCAGCCACGACTTCTCGTCTTTTCTCGTTTTCACCAGGGCGAATTCCCCCTTCAACTTTTCCCCCGCCATTACAAACTTCAGGTCCCCTTTTTTTAAGCCGTCCCGCAATAGTTTCTCGCTTTCCATTCTGTCCCCGGCGCCAGGGCACTGATAAAAGCCCCGGTCCCAGATGATAACGGGGCCGGCGCCATAATTGCCTTCCGAGATAACCCCCTCAAAATCTTTATAGTCCAGTGGATGGTCTTCCACCCTGACCGCCAGCCTTTTGGCAGAAGGGTTCAGGGAAGGCCCCTTGGGCACCGCCCAGCTCTTCAGCACTCCATCCAGTTCCAGCCTGAGATCGTAATGGAGCCGCCGGGATGCGTGCTTTTGCACCACAAAAATGAGCTGGTTCCCCGTCCGCCCAGGGACCGGTTTCGGTTCGGGAGTCTTGTCGAATTGCCGTTTGGCTTCGTATTCCTTTAAGCCCATACCGAAACCATGGCCGCCGAAACCCGTAGGCGACAGGCGCGGCGCTTTCCCACCCTACAGCTCGAGTGATTCCATCATAGATGAGGAAGCTTTTGTTTCTTCTCCAGCACTTCCCGAAAGAGGTCACCCTGTTTTTCAGCTCGGCTCACCGCTTCCGAATGGATGATCTGCAGCTTTTCCGGGATGCCCTGTCCCGCCAAATCCTCCAATTCCCTCCAGGCCAGGGGAAAGGAGACCGTCGGCTTTTCCAGGGCCCGCAGAGAATAGACGCAGACCATGGTGTGGGAAGGGTCGTTTTGCGACCAGTTAATAAAAACCTTGCCATGGCGATATTCCTTCGCCATTTTTGCGGTCACGAACTCCGGATAATTTTTTTGCAGGGTCCCAGCCACGGCCTTGGAAAATTTCTTGGTGTCCTCAAAGGTCGGGTCTTGACGGTTCAAGGGAACATAGACATGGAGTCCTTTCTTGCCCGAGGTTTTGACATAGGCGGCAAGCCCCAGGGGGCTAAGCAGGTCCCGCAGAATCAGGGCCACCCGGGCGCAATCCAGAATATTGGCCGGCTCGCCGGGGTCCAGATCGAAGACCACAGCATCGGGTGTTTCGGGGGAATCTGCTCTGGCCAGGGGCACATGAAGTTCCAAGGACGCCAGGTTGGCCACCCACATCAGGGTGGTAAGATCGTTAACCAGGCAGACCGTCATCCCCTCGCCATCATCCAGGCTCAGCTCCGCGGTTTCCACCCAGGCGGGACGATGAGCAGGACACCGCTTCTCGAAAAAGAATTCCTCATCCACTCCTTCGGGGTAGCGCTTCATGGTTAAAGCCCGGTCCTGCAAATGGGGCAGGATGAACCTGGCCATCCGGCGGTAATATTCTAGGATTTGGGCCTTCGTGAAACCGTAGGAAGGATAGAGGTCCTTTTCGAGGTTGGATAGGGAGAGCCTTCTCCCGGAGATCTCGACTATCTTCTTGCTCACTGTTCCCTCTTCATTTTACGCATGCTCTCTTCCAGAGCGGCGACCAAATCGGCCGGGCCCTCTCCCTCTTCCTCCTCCCCTTCGGGAGCCTCCACTCGGGTTTTTTCTTTCGCCTTCTGGTTCAGGAGAGCCATGATTTGTTCCCGGCGCTTATCCGCATATTTTCCCGGGTTAAAGTCCGCCATCATATTCTTGATACTTTTTATTATGCGGCTTTCCTCTTCGGCGTCGATCGTTGTTTCTTTCGGTGAGATGTTCTCATAGGGAAGGATTTCTTCGCGATAATGCAGGGTGATCAGGGCCAGCGCTCCCTCTGTGCTTTTGATCGCGACGAGATACTCACGCTCACGCAGCACGAACTTGGCGAGCCCGGCTTTGTGGGTGCGGCGCATGGCTTCGGCCAGCAGCCGGTAAGCCTTTTCGCCCCCTTTCGCTGGAACGAGATAATAACAGTGATCAAAATAAACGGGGTCAATTTCCTGCATATCGATGAATTCGACGATCTCGATGGTGCGGCTCTGTTCGGGCGCCAATGATTCCAATTCCTCGTCCGTGACCGGAATGTATTGGCCGGGCGCGATTTCGTAGCCCCTGACAATCTCCTCCGGTGGTACCATCACCTTTTCTTCCGGACAGAACATTCTTCGCTTGAGGAGGGAATAGTCTTTGCTGTGGAGAAGGCGAAAGGAGATGCGACCGGGCTTGACCGCCTTGACCAGCTGCACCGGAATCGCCACTAGGCTGAAACTGACCGTGCCGCTCCATATTCCTTGCATCGGAAACGGCTTCAAAATGCCAGGTTGGGAGCGCGAGTTTTTCATTCAGGCGACCTTCTTCAGACTCGCTTCCAGGGCCTCAACCAGCTTATCCGGCGCCGTGGGTCTCAAGAGCCTGGGACGCCGGATGGCAATTATTTCGCCGCGCGCTTTTTGATCAAGCAAATTTTGTAGCTTTTTCTGATGCTCGTTGGCGAATTTCTCCGGCTGAAAAGGAACGCTCAACCGATTGATTAACTCGCTCCCTAATTCCAGTTCTTTTTCAGAAAAAGAAAATTTCGGTAAGTCAAGAGATTTTACTGCCACCACTTCGTCGGCATACCGCAAAGTATTCAAACGCAGGAGCTTCCCTCGTGCCTGCAAGGCCCCGAGATACGCCCTCTTTCTAATGGCCCAGGTGCAGATGCCTGCAACCTCCATCTTCTGCATCGCCCCTGCCAAGGCGTTATATTCTTTTACCAGGGTATCAGGCTCCAGATAGTAAACCCGATCAAGATAGATGGGATCGATTTGGGCGGTTTGAACGAATTCGTGGACTTCGATTAGCCGGCTCCTTTCGGGTTCGGCTGCTTCAAGCTCCGCGGGATCGACGAGGAGGTATTTCCCCTCCTCCAATTCGAACCCTTTGGCCTGTTCTTCCGTCGGCACCGGCACTTTCTCATGCGTCGCACAGATCATCTGCTGGAGCAATCTCACCTTATCCCGCCGGTGGAGAAGATGAAACTGAATCCGGTTTTCCTTGACTGCCGGATGGAGCTTCACGGGCACATTCGTCTCCCTGAAATGGATATACCCGGTCCAGATCGTTCCTCCCGCCACGAAGAATCCTCCCTCATCCTTCAAGGCCAAGCCGGTGTCACCCTCTGATTGGCTTTAACTTGAATTATGCCACATTAAAAATGGAAATCAACTTAACTAATTGAGACCCCTGCGAAAGTCTCTTGAGCGAAGGGCCACGGAGTTTTAATAAAGGGCCGCTCCCCTCCCCTCCATGGACTTTCGCCACCGTTTCATAAACGCTAAAGATAATTTAAATGTTAATTCCTTGGAACGAAAATGGTCGCCGGACCGGCCCCGCGGCGAAAATTCCAGAAAAATCCAGTACTTGTCTTAACTTAGGGCAAATAAATCGGTGCAACCTCCAAGTTACGAATATTCCAGGATATTTCAGAACGACCGGCAAATTTTCCCCGGTTTTTTCCCCCCAAATCAGGGCCCTTGGGGGCGAATTTGTGCCGGTACGAAAAAAATTTCCGCAGCATGTCTCGCAAAAGTTACTGATATTGCTCACTTTACTCTGCGAAGCTATCGCCGCGGCCCCCCTTAAATCCCCGTTTGTGCCATGTTTGTGCCGTTTTTGTGCCGCATCTCAAAGAGCCGCCCCCAGCGGCGAGCGGTTAGTTGCCGAATACCTCTAGACTAAGCCATAGAGAAAGAAATTTCCAGCACAGACGAGACAATTGACCAGGAAAATGCATTAAACGTTAAAAGTTCAAGTTTCAAAAGGAAGGCAAGCAGGAAGCGCCCCACCTTTATACGCGATAAGCCATGTGAAGTTTGGGGGTGGTGAGGAAGGAGATCAAATTCAAAAAGTAGGGTGATATCGAATTAAGCTATGTTATAGGCGATTGTGAGAATCGCGCCGCGCCTTCTCATAATCGTCATCATGAACTAATACCAAGTTGCAGTCTTATGACTATTTATGGTATGCTTTTCTCTGGGAGGAGAAAAGCATGCGAACCCCAAAGCCATTGCCGGAAGGCGCTTATGAGAATTTGCTTATGGAGTTGAAGCGGGC
>Ga0326727_10011105_pt1 | contig 21117 bp, 16 predicted proteins | sample MB2enrmetagenome_FD_207643 | JGI IMG/M metagenome (GOLD analysis project Ga0326727, IMG submission 207643) | Lab enriched peat soil microbial communities from McLean, Ithaca, NY, United States - MB29MY | ecosystem: Environmental > Terrestrial > Soil > Wetlands > Peat | place: USA: New York...
GAGCATGGTGATGCGCGCCCCAATGGCCATTTTGCCAAAAGTCGCGCCAAAGCGCCCGTTGAGGAGCACACTGTAAATTAGAAAGATTGGATAGAATACCGGCCAGGCGTGATGCCACCATGTTTGGGCTTGCTCGACGAATTCCCGCGTGGCGGCGTCGGAGGTATTATGGGGCCATTCAGGCATGGTCCAATTGTGGGAATCGGCGATGGGGGTCCAGACCATAAGAAAAAGGGTGCATAGAATGAAAGAGTCGAGGATATAGGCCGCCAGCCGGGCCCAAAATCCGCAGGGCCGTGCCGCTTGGGCTGACGCCGCCGCGTGAAGGATGGCCAGGTCGGGACGCAACTCAGAATAGCGATCAGCGGGCGTCCAGATAGCCAGGTCGCTGCGCCAGACTTTGGTCATCCCGGCCACGCGCCCGTCGTGAATCCAATTTTTCAGTTCATCGAGCGTGGCCGGGCCGTATTCGGCGCCGTCGCCTCCGATGATCTTGTATTGCACGTCCATCATGCGATTTGCGCGGCGTAGGATTCGGGGCTGAGCAACCCGTCCAACTCGGCCGGCGTGGAGAGTTTTAATTTGAAGAACCAGCCGGCGCGGTAGGGGTCGGTGTTGACCAGTTCGGGGTGGCGCGCCAGTTCGGGGTTGACGGCCACGACCTCGCCGCTCAAGGGCGCGTAAAGGTCGCTGGCGGTCTTGACCGATTCGACCACCGCGCAAGCTTCACCGGAATTGAGGGCACGTCCCATGGCGGGCAGTTCGACGAAAACGACGTCAGTCAATTCGTGCTGGGCGTGATCGGTGATGCCGATGGTGGCGGTGGGGCCTTCCAGGCGCACCCACTCGTGGGATTTGGTGTATTTCAGGTCAGTAGGGATGTTCTCTTTCATCGTCGTTGGCGTCAATGATATGCGGATTGGGCGGATTGGAAATCTTTTTTCAAAATGAAAGGAAAACTCTTCTCAACTCCTCCGGTAAATCGGACGGGGCACGGTGATCGCGGCGGCGCGGAGGCCGCGAATCTCGATGGCGATGGCGGTGTTGACTGGCGCAAACTCCGGCGAGACGAAACCCAGGCCAATGCCAATGCCCAACGACGGGCTTTGCGTGCCGCTGGTCACACGGCCAACCGGGGCCGCGCCGCCAGAGACGCTCCAAATCGGGTAGCCGGGACGCGGCGGAGGGCAGCGCCCGGTCATTTTGAAAGCGGCCAGTTTTTTGGTGACGCCCGCGGCCTTTTGTTGGGCCAATGAGGCGCGGCCGACAAAGTCGCCCTTGCCCAGCGCGACGAAAAAGCCCAGGCCCGCTTCCAGCGGCGTGGTGTCTTCGTCCAATTCGTGTCCGTAGAGCGGATAGGCGGCCTCGGTGCGCAGGGTATCGCGGGCGCCCAATCCGGCTGGTTTCAATCCGAACGGCTTTCCCGCTTCCAGCATGAGGTTCCAAATGGCTTCGATGGCATCGGCCGGAGCGACGATCTCGAATCCGTCTTCCCCGGTGTAACCGGTGCGGGAGACCCACATCGGCTGACCGGCCAAGGAGACGGGCGTGATTTCATTTTTCCGCAAGGCGGAGGGGGCGCGGCCACCGGTTTGGAAGCCGCAGTCAATAAAATCGACCGCTTTGGGCCCCTGCACCGCGACGGCGCCCCAGGCGTCGGACTGGTTTTTTAACTCGACCGACTGGCGGCGCGGAAAGGCGGCCAACTGGCGGTCCAGCCAGGAGGCGTCAGCCTCAATGCGGCTGGCGTTGACCACCAGGAGGAATTCCTCGGCCTGGAGGCGATAGAGGTAGAGATCGTCGATCGCGCCGCCGCGCTGGTTGCAGAGCAAGGTGTAATGGCCCTGGCCAGGCCGCAAATTGGCCAGATCGTTGGTCAAGACGGAATTGAGGAAGTCGGCTGCGGCGGGCCCGCGGGCAAAAATATCGCCCATGTGAGAGATGTCAAAAATGCCCGCGGCCGAACGGACCGCCTTGTGTTCGTCAAGAATGCTGGTGTAGCAGAGGGGCATTTCCCAGCCGCCGAATTCAACCAGGCGCGCACCCAGGCGCTGGTGGGCGGCAAAGAGCGGAGTTTTTTTGAGCATGGCTGTGGATCCTATCCCCATTTTTCGACTTTCATTTGCTCCTTGGGCACTTTCAAGTCCTCCAGCACCAGCCTTTCGGTCGCTTCCACCAGCGAATTGGGTCCGCAGGCGTAAAAGACAGTCTTGGACAACTCGGAAGCGTGTTCGCGCACCCAGGCGGCGTCGATTCGCCCGCGTCGTCCAGGCCAGGGGTCCTGGTCCGGCAGGCGGGTGCAGGTGACGTTGAATTTGAAGTTGGGGTTCTGGGCCTCCAGTTGGCGGAATTCGGCGTTGAAGATGATGTCGCAGGGGGTGCGCACGCTGTAGAGGATGGTGATTTTGGAGGGGAGCTTGCGCCGGGTGGCCTCGCGCACAAAGGCGCGAAACGGGGTAACGCCCGAGCCGCCGGCGATGCAGACCATTTGTTTGTCGTCGTCGAAGGCGGGCAGAAACCGTCCGGCGGGCGGGATGACCCAGAGTTTGTCGCCCGTTTTGGCCCAATCGACCAGGCGGGTGCCCATTTTGCCGTCGCGTTTGACGGTAATTTCGAAGAAGCCGCGGTCCAGAGCCGAAGAGCAGAGGGAATAGGCCCGCTTGTAAGCCGGCGCATCGCCGAAATAAACGGTGATAAACTGGCCGGTTTTGAAATCGACGTCGTAGCCATCCGGCCACTTGAGTTTCAAAGTTTTGGTGTCCGGCAGTTCCATCGTGGCCGACTCGACCACCATTTCAGTGATCTGTTTGCCCATATCAGCGCGCAATTTGCATCAGCGCACTAAAGGTAAGGCGCGCCGGTGATTGGTAAAGGAATTTTCGGCGAGGGCGGCGCGGAGCACAATGCGTGCCAGAATCGATTACCCGAATTGGTGATCAGCGGGAGATAATTACCCTTGCAGCATCGGGAAAATGGAGGCACGGTAAGGGATGCCCGTTATGTGCCGAGAAACACACTATTGTCGGCGCGAGGGCCGACACGGCACGAACGCCATCGTGCCGGAGCGTCATGTATTTTATCGACATGACGGCAGCCTAAAGTAACTGCACAGTAAATAGAGAACATGAACCCACATACGACGATTCGCAAAGAGCGGCCCTCTGAGGATGGCGCCGGTTTCACCTTGATCGAACTGCTGGTGGTCATTGCCATCATTGCCATTCTGGCGGCATTGCTGCTGCCCGCTTTGGCTCTGGCCAAGGACAACGCACAAAGGGCGACCTGCACCAACAACATGAAACAATTGGCCACAGCCAACAACATGTACGCCACGGATAATCTGGACCGCATGGCTTGGCCAAACTGGGACGGCGGCAACACGGCCTCCTACCCTCCGCCTCCCGGTGTGACAGTCCATGGATGGCTTTACACCGGCCAGTGCCCCAATCCGCAACAGGCGCCTTACGGAACAAAACAAGCCAACAGCCAGCCACCCTTCCCTAACACGTGCTACCTGCCGACTACCAGTCCTGCGAGCGCGGGCAGCATGTGGTTCAGATATGCGCCCGACCCGGCAAGCTACATTTGTCCCAAAGACGCGATGGACGTTCACCGGACGGAGAGGATCAATCAACTTTGCAGCTACGTGATGAATGGGGCGGTTGTGGGATATCCCAATGGCACGTATGTCAATCCGTGCAAGATCACCGATGCCTGGTCGCCTTCGTGTTGGCTGATGTGGGAGCCGGACGTCCAACTCGAAATCAGATGCACCGGGGATGATGGGGAGTTCGAATACAACGACGGGTCCAACTTTCCGGACGCGCCGCCAAACGGCTGTGAGGGCATTGGCCGGTTGCACAGCCATAATGGGGGCAACATAATGGCCATTGCCGGCAATGTTCAGATTATCAACACCAACCAATTCAACGCCGATTCCAATACGCCGGAAGGCAAGGGGCCTCAGAGACCTGGCGGCAAGACGCTCCTGTGGTGGAGTCCCTTCTCGATCAACGGGCATTGATGTCAGGCCTCAGCTTTGACTGATCAGAGTGCCACTGCCGGTTCGGTCTGTGGGCGCAGTTCGTGAGCACAATTCGTGCCAAGGCGACCTACCCAAAATAGCTATCAAAAAAGTGATACTATCCCCTTGCCACAGTGAGACAAGGGGAGCATCGTAAGATGTGCCCGTTAACTGCGGAAGGATATACTCCCGTCGGCACCGGGGCCGACAGGGCGCGAGCGCCATCGTGCCAGGGGGAGGCATTCATTTTACCGACGTGACCGCGGCGCATAGCATAAGCACATTGTTTTAAGAATATGAACCAATATATGACGATTCGCAAAAAGCGGGCGTCCCAGGAGGCCGCCGGCTTCACCTTGATCGAACTGCTGGTGGTTATTGCCATCATTGCCATTCTGGCGGCGCTGTTGCTGCCCGCTTTGGCTCTGGCCAAGGACAACGCGCAACGGGCGACCTGCACCAATAACATGAAAGAACTGGCCACGGCCAACAACATGTACTGCACTGATAACCAGGACCGCATGGCTTGGCCGAACTGGGACGGCGGCAACACGGCCAGTGTTGAACCCGGCCTGACTGGATATCTTTACAGCGGCCAGTGCCCCAATCCGCAAGAGGCGCCTTACGGAACAAAACTCGCCAACAGCCAGGCGCCGTTCCCGACCCTTTGCTACCAGCCAACCACCAGTCCCCAGAGCGCAGGCAGCATGTGGTATAAGTATGCGCCCAACCCGGGAAGCTTCATCTGTCCCAAAGACGCTCAGGACCCTCACCGGACGACGAGGATCAACCAACTTTGCAGCTACGTGATGGACGGCGCGGTTTGTGGGTTTGACGATAATGGCTACCATCCGCCGTGCAAGATCACCCAGGTCTGGTCCCCTTCGTGCTGGCTGATGTGGGAGCCGGACATCAAACTCAACGCGATACAAAATCCACCGTATGGGGAGTTCGATTACAACGACGGGTCTAACTTTCCGAGCGCGCCGCCAAGCGGCTACGAGGGCATTGGCCGGTTGCACAGCAACAATGGCGGCAATATCATGGCCCTTGCCGGCAATGTTCAGGTTATCAACACCAACCAATTCAACGCCGATTCCAATATTCCGCTAGGAGAAGGGCCTCAGAAACCTGGCGGCAAGACGCTCCTGTGGTGGAGCCCCTACTCGGTCAACGGGCATTAATTCCAGCCGCCGACCTTGGCGGATAAACAATCCAACTCATAAACAATGATTGGGGCAAGCCCTGACATTGATTGACAGTTTGCCGTCACAATGAAAGCACATTGTTCGCTTCTGCCAAAACGCCGGCGGATGGCCTGCGCCGGTGTGGCACTGTTTGTTCTGGCCGTGATGACCCTTGCCTGCGCCGCGTCCGACACGCCGCCGCGCGAACGGCTGTTGCTGGATTTTGGGTGGAAGTTTCATTTGGGAGATGATTGGGGGCTGGCGGAGCGGCTGGACAAAGCCGGCGTCAGCACCGGCCCCGCGGGCCGATCCTTTGGCGATAATGGCTGGCGCACCGTCAACCTGCCGCACGACTGGGTGCCCGAGCTGCCCTTCGACCGCAATGCCGACGGCAGCCATGGATTCAAGCCCGTTGGCCGCGGCTACCATACCAACAGCGTCGGCTGGTATCGCCGCACCTTTGAACTGCCCGAAACGGACAAGGGCCGGCGGCTGATGCTGGAATTCGACGGCGTGTATCGGGATTGCCGGGTGTTTTTCAACGGGTACTTGATCGGCCACCACGAGAGCGGCTACAGCAGCTTTGGCTACGACATCACCGACGTGGCCAATTGCGGCGGAAACAACACGCTGGCCGTGCGCGTCGATGCCTCGGAGTTTGAGGGCTGGTTTTATGAGGGGGCGGGCATTTACCGGCATGTCTGGCTGGTCAAGACCAGTCCGCTGCACGTGGCGGCCGACGGCACGTTTGTCTATAGCCAGTTTCCCGGCAACGTTCCCGAAGGCCCGGCGGCGCTGATCGTCCGGACTCAGTTGCAAAACGACCAAGGCAACGATGCCGAGGCCACCATTCAATGTGAAGTGATCGACCCGCAAGGCAAGAGCGCCGCCCAGTTCAAGGAATCCGTCGCGCTGGGGCCGTGGGCGGAAAAGGAGTCGCTCCAAAAGAGCAGTGTGTCGGCGCCGGTGCTCTGGTCGCCGGAATCTCCGCAACTTTACAAACTGGTGACCACCGTGCTGTCCGGCGGCGCGGTCGTTGATCGGACGGAAACGGAATTTGGCATTCGCACGGTGGCCTTTGACGCGGACAAGGGATTTCTGCTCAACGGCAAGCAATATGAGGTCAAAGGCACTTGCAACCACCAGGACCACGCGGGGGTCGGCTCCGCCCTGCCGGACCGGTTGCAGTATTTTCGCGTCAGTCGATTAAAGGAAATGGGAGACAACGGGATTCGCACCTCGCACAATGCGCCGACGCCGGAGTTGCTGGAGGCCTGCGATCGCCTGGGCATGTTAGTGATGGACGAGAACCGGCTGCTGGGCAGCGACGGGCAAAACATGGATTATCTGGCCGGCCAAATCCGCCGCGACCGCAATCATCCCAGCGTCTTTATCTGGTCGTTGTTCAACGAGGAAGACCAGCAAACGACGCCGGCCGCCATGCGCGCGGCCCAAACCATGCAACGGCTGGTCCACCGACTCGATCCGACCCGGCTCTGCACCGCGGCCGGAAACGTCGGCAACGTGTTCGAGGGCGTCAACAGCATTTTGGATGTCCGGGGCTGGAATTATTATCCCACCGCGGTGGATGCCTATCACAAGGATCACCCCACGCAGCCGGAGATCGGCACCGAACAGGCCAGCACGGTTTCCACACGCGGCATTTACGCCAATGACAAGGAGCGCGGGTACGTCAGCGCCTACGATGAAAACGCCCCGCCGTGGGCCAACACGGCGGAGTATTGGTGGAAGATTTTCGCCGCCCGGCCCTGGCTCTCCGGGGGCTTTGTGTGGACGGGCTTTGATTACCGGGGCGAACCCACGCCCTACAGTTGGCCCTGCATCAATTCCCATTTTGGCATCCTCGATACGTGCGGGTTCGCCAAGGATAATTTCTATTACTACCAATCGTGGTGGAGCGACCGCACGGTCCTGCATCTGCTGCCGCATTGGAATTGGCCCGGCAAGGAGGGAGAGGAGATCAACGTCCGCTGCCTGGGCAACTGTGAGGAGGTCGAACTGTTCCTCAACGACCAAAGTTTGGGCCGCCAGACGATGCCCCGGAACTCGCATTTGCAATGGAAGGTCAAGTACGCCCCCGGCACCCTCCTTGCCAAAGGCTACAAGGGCGGCCAGGTGGTCGCCGAAACCAAAGTCGAAACGACGGGCGCGCCCGCCGCCATCAAGCTCACGCCCGACCGGGCGTCGATCAACGCCGATGGCGAGGACATCTCCATCCTGACGGTGGCGGTGACCGACAGCGAAGGGCGCATCGTGCCCGTGGCGGGCAATATGATTGACTTCAAGCTGGCTGGCCCGGGCAAGATCATCGGCGTGGGCAACGGCGATCCCAGTTGCCATGAACCCGACGTTTATTTTGCGAGCGCGCCGAGCCATTCGGTCGCGCTCAAGGATTGGCGAATGAAACGCGTTTCCAGCGCGAGCGACCGGCCGGAAGTGGCGGAGAAATTTGACGACGGGCAATGGGAGAAGGTCGATGTCGCCAGGGACCAAGGCCCGCTTGAGCCGGGTGAATCGGCCATTTACCGCACACGGTTGACGCTGACGCCGGAAGAAGCGAGCGCGCCCGCCGTGGCGGTCAGTTTCGGCATGATCGACGACGACGGGTGGGTGTATGTCAACGGCCAGCGCGCGGGTGAATCTCATGATTGGCAGAGCCAGCCTTCCTTCGACATCGGGAAGTTCCTGCACGAGGGCGAGAACACCATCGCGGTGGCGGTGAAGAATCGCGAGGGACCCGGCGGCGTCAACAAGGGAGTTCAACTGGAAATCCAGGACAAGCCGCTCACCCTGCAATGGAAACGCAGCGTCTTCAACGGGCTGGCCCAGGTGATTGTGCAAGGCGGCAAAGAGCCGGGTGTGCTGAGGCTGGAGGCGCGCGGCGAGGGATTGACCGCGGCGTCGGTGAACATCTCCGCCAACGCGGCGGCTGCCCGCCCCGCCATCCCCTGATATGAATTGCGCGGTTCGTTGCTTCGCGCTCACTGTGGCGCTTGCGACCGTTGCCGCGAAGGGCGATCCGTGGCTGGATGGACGCGCCGCGATTAAAGCGCCTCTGGCCGTGGAACTGCGAGTCCAGGCCTTCCCGCTGGAAGACGTCCGGCTTCTGGACGGCCCATTTCGACGGGCGATGGAATTGGATGAAAACTACCTGCTCTCACTGGACGCCGACCGCCTGCTGCGCAATTTCCGGGTGAACGCCGGGCTGCCGACCGACGCCCGGCCGCTGGGCGGATGGGAAGCCACCAATTGCGAGCTGCGCGGACACTTTACCGGACACTACCTTTCGGCCTGCGCGCAAATGTATGCCAGCACCGGCGAGGCGCGGTTGAAAGCCAAAGTAAAATACATGGTGGGAGTTTTGGCCGCCTGCCAGGACAAACTGGGCGGGGGCTACCTCAGCGCCTTTCCGCAAACCTTTATCGACCGCGTCGAAGCGGGGCAGCGGGTGTGGGCGCCATATTACACCTTGCACAAAATCCTGGCCGGGTTGGAGGACGCCAGCGTTTATTGCCGCAACGCGCAGGCGCTGACGGTGGCGAAAAAGTTTGGCGATTGGGTCATCGCCCGCAATTCCAGGCTGACCGACGCGCAGATGCAGGCGATGCTCGGCACCGAGCAGGGAGGCATGAACGAAGTCCTGGCCAATCTCTACGCCTTGACCGGCGAAAGGAAGTACCTCGATATTTCCCTGCGCTTCAATCATCACCGCGTGCTGGACCCGGCGGCGGAGCAACAGGATGAATTGACCGGCCTTCACGCCAACACGCAGATTCCAAAATTCATCGGCGCGGCCCGGCAATATGAACTGACCGGCGACGATTCGTTGCGGCGCGCGGCGACTTTTTTCTGGAGCACGGTCGTGGCCAACCGTTCTTACGTCATCGGCGGCGACAGCGACGGGGAGATGTTTACCGCGACCAACCGGCTTTCGCAGATGGGGCCGCACACCACGGAGACCTGCAACACCTACAACATGCTCAAACTGACGCGGCATTTGTTCTGCCTGGAACCCAGACCGGCTTACGCCGATTACTACGAGCGCGCGCTCTACAATCACATCCTCGCCTCGCAGAACCCCGAAACGGGCATGATGTGCTATTACGTCCCGCTGCGATCCGGCTCGCGCAAGGAATTCTGCACACCGGAAAAATCCTTCTGGTGTTGCACCGGCACGGGGGTCGAGAACCACGCCAAATACACCGACAGCATCTACTTCCACGATGACAGCGGCCTCTATGTTAATTTGTTCATCCCATCGGTCCTTCAGTGGAAAGACAAGGCGGTGAGCGTCCGGCAGGAGACGCGCTTTCCCGACGAGCGCACGGTAAAATTGGTCTTTACATGCCGGAAGCCGGTTCGTTTTAGCGTCCATCTCCGTCGTCCCGCCTGGGCGGGCGACGGCTTTGGAGTCAGCGTCAATGGCGGCGCTTTCACGGATGGCTCTACGCCGCCATCCGGTTATGTCGTCATCGACCGGGAGTGGAAGACGGGCGACACGATCGACTTGTTCCTGCCCATGCGCCTATGGACGGAAAGTTTTCGGGACGACCCCAATCGCTTTGCCTTTCTGCGCGGTCCGCTGGTGCTGGCCGCGCCGCTGGCGTCGGCGCAAGCCGGCGAAGTCGTGCTGCCCGGATCCGGGGTTTTGGCGGACGCGCTTAATCCGGCGCCGAACTCTGTCAATACGTTTGTTGGCACGTCTGACGTTATTCGTTTCCCGGGGCAGGCGGCGGACGCGGCGACGATTCTGGAGCCGTTTTACAAAATCTACCGCGAGCGGCATCAGGTTTACTGGGACCTCCGATAATCCGGGCGTTTTCGGATGATTTGAAAGAGTGGAAAACTTCTTGCCACGGAGGGCGAACGAACCTACTTTGGAATCCCTTTGGATGCCAGTTTAGCTCAGTCGGTAGAGCAATGCTTTCGTAAAGCATGGGTCCCCGGTTCGAGTCCGGGAACTGGCTCCAGTTGCAAATCAATGACTTACGCCGGTTTCAGTGAGGGTTTTTGCGTTTTCTTCTTGCATTAGTGCAACACTTCGCGCATAAAAACGAATCGGTCACGCAGTCAATCGCAATGGCATCGAGGGTCAGTTGGCGCAAGGCCTGGCAGTGGGCGCAGAGGCAAAAGCATTCTAAAGGACCACGAGACAACGAACTACGGACCACTGACTGCGGGACATTGGACATCTTAAAAACTGAAATACTGAAACGCAGCCCTGTGAAGCAGCTCCGCACTTCAGGGGCCAAGGAAAATCAAAAGCTGAAATCAGGGGGTGTCATTCTTCCCGGTTAAATCCCAACCCTGCTCCCTGCGAACACGCTTTCCGAAATCCGCGCACCACCGCGGAAGTTCCAGCGCGATCTGTTCCGCAATGCCGCTTAGCTCCGTCAACCGATCGAGCCTCAATGACAAATCATAGGCGTGGCGCATGACATGGCGAAAGCCCTTAAGCTCGCGCACATCGGCGGTGCGGATTTTGGGAATAAATGCCGGACGGATGCCTTCGATGTCCAAAGCCAGCCTTTGGATCAGTTTCTCATGAAAATCGCCTCGCTTCTCGAAATGATTTTCAAACTCCTCGCAGACCCGTTCAAACAATCGTTCAACCACATTGTAAAAGCGGGACAACTCGTAGGCGCATGCTTCCAAATGGCCGGGCGTATCTTCCCGGAGCCGTTGCGCCGCTTTTTGCGCGGCATCTCGCGCCACAACACAATCCATCTCCATCTCCTTGAGCAAAATAATCAGGCCGCCAGCATCCATATTTCGCCTTCTCTCGCGATGCGATCCCGGAAACGACATTCGGACAACAGAATGATATCCACGGGGCGTCCCATTTCTTCGGCCAGCAAAGCGGTTAATTGATAAAGACTTGTCTCCGCCGGTTCGGTTTCCACCGCAAGATCAATGTCCGATGTGCCGGTAAAACGATGCGGCTTTGTCAACGAGCCGAAAACCACGATCTGATCAACTGGATGGAGTTGTCGCAGAACGCTCCTCAAGCGCTCGCGCACTCCGAGGCGCAATGCTTCGTTGCGTTCAGCCCGCTCGCAATTCAGTTGTTGAAGGCGTGTCATTTTCTAAACACTACCCTCTGGCGGCGCAAAGGGCAAACGCAAAAGATAAAGCTGTCGCGTAGTTTTCAAACCAGGAATTTTTTGTAGTTAGCAAACCAGGACACCTACGTTTTGCCGGGCATTTTCACGATTGTTCCCGAAGTGGGGCGCGAGTGAGAGGAAAGTACCATGTGAGGGGAAGAAGTTGGGCTTATCAGGCCCGCCAGGTTCGTACATCTCCAACCGCGCCTATTCGGGCTGGAGGGGCGAGTCCATTACGCGTGGCGACCGGCGGAGACGCGAATGCAAATTCGTGAGACCGTCTCCGCCGCTCGCCCGCCAGCCCGAATAGACGGCGCGATGTACGCTTTGGGTTCATTGTCATGGAGCGGAGACCCTATTTATTGATGCCACAGAGGGAGTTGTCCTGGTTTGCTAACTACAAAAACTGTCCTGGTTTGCTCGCCCCACGACACGCAAAAGATAAAGCTGACAACTGGAACGCTTAAAGCTACTGCAAACACAAGATCATCCTGTATTCATGCGGTTTTCATGCATGACTGCGTCACCGTTACGAATGGGCAACGCAGCATTCGTAAAGCATGGGTCCCCCGGTTCGAGTCCGGGAACTGGCTCCAGCCTCCGGGTTCCAACGATTCATCTTTGCTGTCATTCATAGAATTAGGGGAATAAAAAAATTAGTGTTAATAGTTTAATAGGATGTCTAATGGTTTACTTGTGATAAGTGGTTCTAATTTAGTTGGGACGAGGCATGGCGTCGGTGCCTGGACGGGCGCCGCGGACAGTGCGGCTGGGACGGTTGCGGCCGTTGGGCCGCAAGCGTCCGTCTTGGCCAATGGGCGCGGGAAACGGTCCCGCGCGACAGACATAATCCACGCCTTCACGGGCGTAAGTTGATCACATTTCCACGAGGGGAAAAAACCGACTGGGGGAAAAACCGCGGAATTTTTGAAGATTTTTTTGAGCCACAGATGGACTCAGATTGTCACCGATGAATCGACGAGGTGTGACGGATGGCTGGGGCTGGTTTCCGTTGCAAAAATGGCAGGGGAATGTCTGTCAAAGGAATGAAATTGTGTCAATAGTCATCTCTGACCCCAATGGCGCTTGACAGTCTTGGCGTTGGCGAATCTTGACAAAAGCAAACAAACCGGCATTTTATGGTCATGGCAAACACGCTGAACATTTCGTTGTCGAAAGAGCAAAAAATCTGGCTCATATCGCGCCGTGAAGCCGGAGGATTTGCCAGCACGAGCGATGTTGTTCGCGACCTTATTCGCAGCCGGCAAGAGAAAGAACAGACGGAACTTTTGGAGCATTTTCAGCAGCTTGATGGCGACGGTTCGGCGGAAGCGGAACCGAATGAAGCCGTGCTCAAAATCGTCAAGCGGGTGAAGAAGGAACGTCGTGCCTAAGCCGCGCGCGGTTTTGGACAGTTCCGTGGTGGTGTCGGGCATTGGATGGCGCGGCGGCGAAGCCCGTGCGGTGCTGAAACTTCTGGCGGCGGGTGGATTTGAATCCTGGCGCACGCCCTGGATCACAGCCGAATGGACTGACACAGTGCAGCGCGTCGCCGAAACTGAAAAGCGATGGCGCAATCCAAACTGGACAAACTGGCTGGAATGGCTAAAGGCCGTTTCAAAATCCGCAAGCGACATTCCCGTCAAGAAAACGGTGAAGCGCGATCCGAAAGATGATCCCGTCATCATGGCGGCGGTGGCGGTCCGCGCGGCTTTCGTTGTGACGAGCGATTCAGACTTGCTTGACTTGCAGAGGCCGCACGGCGTCTCCTGTGTGACGCCGCGCGCTTTTCTTTCCGCGATTATTCGGCGGTACTGAAATCCCGCCGTGTGTTGGTTCTAAATCCCAGGCCAACATTGAATATCTCCCCGTGGCCGTTGGAAAGGCTGGAGACGCCAACTTTAAACTTTGAAGTCTGCTGACCCGCCGGTATAACCACCGGCGCATTTATGAGCGTCTCGCCTCAGCCGGAACAACCGCCGCCGCGCGCCGCCAAAAAGCTGCTCGCCGCCAATCGCAATGAGATTGCGATTCGCGTCTTCCGCGCGGCAACTGAATTGGGGCTGCGCACGGTGGCCATTTACGCCCAGGAAGACCGGCTGAGCATCCATCGTTTTAAGGCGGATGAGGCTTACTTGATCGGCTTGGGCAAGGGGCCGGTCAGCGCATACCTCGATATCGCGGGAATCGTGGCGCTGGCAAAAGAGAAAGGGGTGGATCTGATCCATCCCGGCTACGGGTTTTTGGCGGAAAGCGCGGAGTTCGCCCGCGCGTGCGCTGGGGCGGGCATCGGTTTTGTCGGGCCGCGGCCCGAGATCATCGAATTGATGGGGAACAAGCTGGCGGCCCGCGCGGTTGCGGCGAAAAGCAATCTTCCCATCCTGGCGGGCAGCGTGGAGGCAGTGAGCGAGCGCGCGGCGGCGTTGAAGATCGCCCATGACATAGGGTTCCCGCTCATTATCAAGGCGGCTTACGGCGGAGGCGGGCGCGGCATGAGGATAGTCCGGCGCGCGGGGGAGTTGGCGCATTTGCTGGATGAGGCGCAAAACGAAGCGGGCCGGGCCTTCGGCAACCCGGCCGTGTTTCTGGAGAAGTATATTGCGCGGGCCAAGCACATCGAGGTCCAGATATTGGGCGACCAGCATGGCAACGTTGTGCATTTGCACGAGCGCGATTGCTCGGTGCAGCGGCGTCATCAGAAGGTGATCGAGATCGCCCCGTCCTGCGGCCTGGAGGAGGCGGTGCGCAAGGAATTGTGCCAGGCGGCGGTGAGGCTGGGCCGAGCGGTCCGGTATGACAACGCGGGGACGGTGGAGTTTCTTTACGACCTGGACGGGCACAAGTGGTATTTCATCGAGGTCAACCCGCGGATCCAGGTCGAGCACACGGTGACGGAGGTGATCACTGGAGTGGACCTGGTGCGGTCGCAAATTCTGGCCGCGCAGGGATTTGAGCTGCACGGGCCGGAGATCGACCTGCCGGCGCAGGAGGAGATTCCGCGCATTGGCTACGCGGTGCAGGCGCGGGTCACTACCGAAGACCCTGAGAACAAGTTCACGCCCGATTACGGCAAAATTCTGACCTACCGTTCGACGGGGGGCTACGGGGTGCGACTGGACGGCGGGATGGGTTACGCCGGGGCGGTCATCACGCCGTTTTACGATTCGCTGCTGGTCAAGATCACCGGCCACGGGCGGACGTTCGATCTGGCGTTGCAGCGGATGGACCGGGCGCTGCGCGAGTTTCGCATCCGCGGCGTCAAGACGAACATTCCATTTCTTGAGAACCTCATCGCCCATCCCGTCTTCCGCGCCGGGCAGGCCACGACAACGCTGATCGACACGACGCCCGAGCTGTTTGAATTCAAGGCGCGCCGGGACCGGGCGACCAAGCTGCTGACGTTTTTGGGCGAGGTGATCGTCAACGGCAATGCCCAGACCAAATCGCACCGGCCAAAGGCGGTGCTTGAGCCTGTGCTTGCGCCGCGGATCGATGGCAAAGAGGCGCCGCCGCCCGGCACACGGCAGTTGCTATTGGAGATGGGGGCAAAAGAATTCGCGCGTTGGGCGTTGGCGCAGAAGCGGCTGCTGATCACCGACACGACCTTCCGGGACGCCCATCAGTCGTTGCTGGCGACGCGGGTGCGGACTTTTGAAATGCTGGCCATCGCCCCGGCCATGGCGCGGCGGACTCCGCGGTTGTTCAGCCTGGAGATGTGGGGCGGGGCGACCTTTGACACGGCGATGCGGTTTCTGCGCGAGGACCCGTGGCAGCGGCTGCGGCAGTTGCGCGAGCGTGTGCCCAACATCTGTTTTCAAATGCTCTTTCGCGGCGCCAACGCCGTCGGCTACAGCAACTATCCGGACAACGTGGTCGCCGGCTTTGTCAAGCACGCGGCGGCGTCCGGGATCGACATTTTCCGCATCTTCGATTCGCTCAATTACACGGCGAATTTGAAAGTGGCGATGGAGGCGGTGCAGCAGACCCACGCGGTCTGCGAGGCGGCGGTGTGTTACACGGGCGACATCCTGGATCCGCGGCGGACGAAGTATTCGTTGAATTATTACGTCAAGCTGGCGCGGGAACTGGAAAGGATGGGAGCGCACTTTCTCTGTGTGAAGGACATGGCGGGATTGTGCCGGCCCTTCGCCGCGCGCGCGCTGGTCAAGGCGCTGAAGGAGGCCGTCGGGCTGCCCATACATTTCCACACCCACGACACCAGCGGCATCAACTCGGCGTCGGTGCTCAAAGCCAGCGAGGCGGGGGTCGATGTGGTGGATTTGGCGGTGGCAGCCATGAGCGGCTCAACCAGCCAGCCCAATCTCAATTCGATCGTCGCGGCCCTGGCGCACACGCCGCGGGACCCGGGGCTGGATTTGGCCGCACTGAACGAGTTTTCGGAGTACTGGGAAAAGGTGGCCGCGTATTATGCGCCATTTGACACCGCCCCGCGCAGCGGCACGGCCGATGTCTATAATCACGAGATGCCCGGGGGCCAATATACGAATTTGAAGGAACAGGCCGCCAGCATGGGCCTGGGCCAACGCTGGCAGGAAATCGCCCGCGTTTACGCCGACGTCAACCAGCTTTTCGGCGACATTGTCAAAGTCACCCCCAGCAGCAAAGTGGTGGGCGACATGGCGATGTTTCTGATTTCGCGGGGCATCAAACCGGCCGACGTGCTGAACCTGGAACCGGGCAGCGTGCCTTTCCCAGCGTCGGTCATCGACATGCTGCAGGGCAACCTGGGCCAACCGGCGGGCGGATGGCCCCGGCGATTGCAAAAAGTGGTGCTTGGGGAGCGCAAAGCGTTTCGGCGCCGGCCCGGGGCGGGTTTGAAAGCGCTGAATTTCAAGAAGGTGAAGGAGGAGCTTTGGGCCAAGCTCAGACGGGAGGCGAGCGATGACGATCTTTACAGCCATCTGATGTATCCGGAGGTCTTCGCCGAATTCGCCAAATTCGTGCGGGACTACAGCGACGTCGCCGTCCTGCCCACCCCGGCCTTTTTCTACGGGCTCAAAGCCGGGGAGGAAATCTCCGTCGATATCGAGGAAGGGAAGACGCTCTTCATCAAATTGCTCCACGTGGGGGAGGTGGACGAGAAAGGACGGCGCACGGTGTCGTACGAGTTGAACGGCATGGCACGGGAAGTGAGCATCGCGGACCGCTCGGTTCAATCCGGGGCCAAGACGCGTCCGAAGGCCGACCCTTCAGACCCGCTGCAAGTGGGCGCACCGATTCCCGGTCTGATCACCTCGCTGGCAGTGAGCGTGGGGGGCAAAGTGAGCAAAGGCGACAAACTATTGACTCTGGAGGCGATGAAAATGCAAAGCACCCTGTATGCGGCCGGCGACGGAACGGTGGAGGCGATCTACGCCCAAGTCGGTGAAACGGTGGAAAGCAAGGACCTCCTGCTTAAATTGCGACAGTGATTGTCAACGTTCAATCAATCAAACAATAATATGTCATTGCTTGCTGGAAAAATCGGATTGATCGCCGGGGTCGCCAATAAACGGTCCATCGCGTGGGCGATCGCCCAGGCCTGGCACCAGGCGGGGGCCACGCTTGCCTTCACCTACCAGGGCGAACGGCTCAAGGAAAATGTCGAGGAACTGGCCGGGACGTTCGGCCCGCAGACCATGATCCTGCCGTGCGATGTGAGGCGGGACGAGGACATCAGGCGGGTCTTTGGCCAGGTCGGCGGGCAATTCGGCAAGCTGGATATGCTCCTGCACTCGGTGGCGTTTGCCCCGCGCCAGGCGCTGGATGGCGCTTTTGCCGACACCACGCGCGAGGCTTTTGGCATCGCCCTGGATGTCAGCGCGTATTCGCTGGTCGCCCTTGCGCGGGAGGCCGCGCCGCTGATGAGCGGCGGCGGGAGCATAGTGGCCATGACCTATTACGGCGCGGAGAAAGTTGTGCCCCATTACAATGTCATGGGCGTGGCCAAGGCCGCGCTGGAGGCGAGCACCCGCTATCTGGCTTATGATTTGGGGCCGAAAAAAATCCGGGTCAACTGCATCAGCGCCGGTCCGGTCAACACGGTGGCGGCGCGCGGGATTGCCGGTTTTTCGGACATGCTCAAGCGCTACGAGGAGCACGCGCCCCTCCGTCGCAACGTGCTGCCCGACGAATTGGGCGCGACGGGAACATTTCTGGCCAGCGACGGCGCCGCCGCCATCACCGGGCAGGTGCTCTACGTTGATTGCGGCTACCAGATCATGGGGATGTGAGGGGGGGAAACCGGCGGGCATACGGGGCCGCTTTTCCAGGCGGTCTGAGACTGAGAAAGATTTACGTGGACATTTACCGGGGGCTATGGCATCGTGCCAAGTGCCGTCGGCCATGGGATATGAACGGTGCAACTGTTCGTTGCGGTTGCGCACCAAAAGCGGAATGGTCCTCCGCCATATTCAGCCGCCGCCATAAAGATGAAAGCTGCGTTTTCCCCAAAGCGACAGGGGTTCTCTGTCGCGCCCGGAAACGAACGAAAGATCATGCTGGTCGATGACCATCCCGTGATGCGTGAGGGGTTGGCGCAAATGATCAATCACGAGGCGGACTTGACGGTTTGCGGGCAGTTTGAGGACGGGGCGCGGGCGTTCGCGGCCATTGCGGCGCTGTCGCCCGATCTGGCGATCGTGGATCTATCCTTAAAGGGCAGCAACGGGCTGGAGTTGGTCAAGAACATCAAGGCCAGCTACCCCAAGCTGCGCATGCTGGTTCTATCCATGTACGACGAATCGCTTTACGCCGAGCGGGTGTTGCGGGCGGGGGGCGCCGGCTACATCATGAAGGAGGAGGCGACCGAGCAGGTCATGGGGGCCATCCGGCAGGTGCTCAACGGGGACATCTATCTCAGCAGCAGGATGAGTTCCAGGCTGATGCATCAACTGGTGGGCGGCAGGCCGGCTCCAGGGGCGTCGGTCATGGAGCGGTTAAGCGATCGGGAGTTGGAGGTGTTCGGGCTGATTGGCCAGGGCCGGAGCACGCGCCAAATTGCCGAGCAACTGCACCTCAGCGTCAAAACCGTTGAATCCCATCGCGCGCACATCAAGGAAAAACTCAATATCCGCAGCGCCGCCGAACTGGCCTATCGCGCCTTTCAATTGCGGGGCGAGCAGACCGATTTGCCGGGTGGAAGAAGTCCGGCGCCGTCGAGGCTCTGAAATCTCAGGGGCGGGGCCGAAGCCGCGCATTCCACTTTCTTGGGTTGTCTTTCCTAATCTTAATCTAATCTTGCTCCTAATCCGCACGCTGGAGGGGGGGACGAGATTAAGATTAAGATTATGAGTCAGATTAAGAGAGGAACCCAAAAAACTGAAATGCACCCGGCTCGAAGCGCCGGGCCGATGGCGGCTTGTTCGTTGAAGGCGCTCTGTTACACTGGTGGAAATGGTGTGAGCACAAGTCCTTCCAATTCATTGCCGGCCAAATGTGAACCGGCCAGCCGCCGGGTTTCGGCCCTGCAAGCCGCCGAAGTCGTCGCCCAATCATGTTTGCAGGAGGACTACCGCCGCAAGCGCGTCCTGGTTATTGTTCCCGATGGAACGCGCACGGCGCCAATTGGGGTGATCTTCAAGGCGCTTTTTTCGCGCATCGGCGGCGTGATTGACAAACTGGACGTAATGATCGCCCTGGGCACGCACCAACCGATGAGCGAAGAGGCCATCTGCCGCCGGCTGGAAATCTCGATGCATGAGCGGCGCGGGATTTACGGCAAGGTGGCCTTCCACAATCATGCGTGGAACAGACCGGAGGCGTTGCGGCAGATCGGGACAATCGCAGCCGATGAGATTGGGCGGTTGACGGAGGGATTGTTCGCGATGGATGTGGCCGTGGAGGTCAACCGGCTGGTCTTGGAGTATGATCAACTCATCATCATCGGGCCGGTGTTTCCGCACGAGGTGGTGGGGTTTTCCGGGGGAAACAAATACCTCTTTCCCGGCGTGGGCGGTCCGCGCATTTTGAATTTTTTCCACTGGCTCGGCGCCGTGGTCACCAATCCGATGATCATCGGCAACAAATCGACCCCTGTGCGCCGAGTGGTGGACCGGGCTGGAGCGATGGTGCGGGTGGCCAAACTCTGTTTTTGCCTGGTGGTCGAGGGCGATAGTCTGGCCGGCCTTTACGCGGGCACGCCGGAGGCGGCGTGGGAGGCGGCCAGCGAGTTGTCGCGGCGGCTGCACATTACCTACAAGGAGCATCCGTTTGACACCATCCTCTCCTGCGCGCCCAGGATGTACGACGAGCTATGGACCGGGGGCAAGTGCATGTACAAGCTGGAGCCGGTGCTGGCCGACGGCGGGGAATTGATTATTTACGCGCCGCACATCCGCGAGGTCTGCGTGAGCCACGGCAAGATCATCACCGAGATCGGCTATCATTGCCGGGACTATTTTCTCAAGCAGTGGGAGCGTTTCCAGGATTATCCGTGGGCTGTGCTGGCACATAGCACGCACGTGCATGGCCTGGGGACATACGAGAACGGCATCGAAACGCCGCGCGCCCGCGTCACCCTGGCGACGGGCATACCCGAGGCCCTTTGCCGCAAGATCAATCTCGGTTACCGCGATCCGAAAACGATCCACCCTCAAGACTTCGCAAACCGCGAGGATGAGGGCGTTCTGCTGGTGCCCAAAGCCGGCGAGATGCTGTTCCATCTGAAGCACCCGCCGGCCTGGGCGGGGGGCGTCGAGGCCGCGCTCACTGCGGGGGCGCGATGAAAGGGCGCGGACTTTCGTATGTGTTGCTCAACGCGGCCATCACCGCCGACGGCAAGATCGCCCCGGCCAGCCGGCGTTTCGAGGCGTTCGGGGGGCCGCAGGACCGCGCGCACCTGCTGGAATTGCGCGCCACGGCCGACGCCGTGATGGCGGGGGCGCGCACGGTGGATTTGGACCGGGTCAACCTCGGTCCCGGCCCCGCCCGCTATCGGCGCTTGCGCCTGCGGCGCGGCCTGGCGGAATACAACCTGCGCGTCATCGTTAGCGGCGGCGGCACACTCCGGAGCGACGCCGAGGTTTTTCGCCACCGCTTTTCGCCAATAATCGTCCTGGCCAGCGAAAGGATTTCCCGGCGGAACCTGCGCCGCCTTCAATCGGTGGCGGATGAGGTGAAGGTCATCGGCAAAACGGAAGTGGATTTTGCCGCGGCGTTGCGCTGGCTGCGCGCCAAGTGGAAGGTCAGGCGTTTGCTGTGCGAAGGCGGCGGCGAAGTCAACGGCGCGCTTTTTCGGGCCGGATTGGTCAACGAACTCCATCTGACGCTCTGCCCCATGATCTTCGGCGGCCGGGATGCGCCCACGCTGGCCGACGGCGATGGAGTCAAGGGATTGGCGGAAGCGACGCGGCTGCGCCTGGTTTCGATGAAGCGGGCCGGCCCCAATTTGTTTTTGGTTTATCGCGCCGGCGCGCAGAAAGTTGCCATCCAGCGCGGGCGTCGTTAGGTTGGCGACATGACTATTGAAGGCGTGCGCCACCTGCCGCGCAGCGAGAAGCTGCGGTTGATGGAAACGCTGTGGGAGGAGTTATTGCGGAGTCCGCGAGATAGGCGACAGGAGGCAACCCCTCACCCCAACCCTCTCCCCGCTCCTTCGTCGCGGGGCGAGGGAGAAGATCGGGCCGGCGGTGCGCGCTGTGTAGTCCATCCAATGGACTGCACTGTAAGCCGTTCCGAGATCGAAGTCGAATCGCGCGTCTGGCACGCGGAGGAATTGGCCGGGACGGAATAACGGCTGGCGGAAGGGAAGGAGGAAGTGCTGGAGTGGGAAGCTGCGAAG
>Ga0326727_10011106_pt1 | contig 21117 bp, 27 predicted proteins | sample MB2enrmetagenome_FD_207643 | JGI IMG/M metagenome (GOLD analysis project Ga0326727, IMG submission 207643) | Lab enriched peat soil microbial communities from McLean, Ithaca, NY, United States - MB29MY | ecosystem: Environmental > Terrestrial > Soil > Wetlands > Peat | place: USA: New York...
GTGGTATTGCGGAGCGGGAAACTCTTGGGCACATCCATTCACCGCACCATCAGCCGAGCAATGGACGAAATGGGCGGCGTCCGACGTGCTGATAGGTATGACGATAGCCAAGTTTACGAAGGGGACCGATCTCGCTTCGGATACGTTCCTTTTTTCCGGTGCAATCGAGGGTGTAACAGCCGCCAATTGTCTATAGCTCGTGAGTCTGTGAATGAAAATGGGGTGCCATGCAATGAACAGAGAAAAGATCCTCCTCCTTGTGGAAAATGTCGCAATTTCGCTGATCTGGCTGCGTTTTCTGGCCAAGATCGTCGAGCACTGGACGTTGATGAGGCTTGATGCTCGTGAGTCCGTCGTTATCTTCCTGGTGTTCTTTTCTCTTTGGTGGTTGAATTCGGCCCGCGATCAAAGAAGGCGCACCTCACTCGGGGTGGCGTGTGTTGTCCTACTAATCGTTTATAGGATGGTATGGGTGCTCAAATAGCCCCAAGTAACGCGACACCCAGGACAAGTCTAAGTCAGGTGGTCCTGCTCATCTGCCAACAACAGGCTAATGGTTTTCAAGCGAAGTACAACGCAGAATCGATGAAGAACGCGAATTATCAAGGTAACGTTCTTTGAGGAGGGGCAGAAGACACAGGGTTTGGTTCATTGCTTCTAAGCATTTATATGGGCTTCAGAATGAACTGAACACAGAGCAATACTGCATGTAAAAATGGTTATGAAGCCTTCTTAGCACGCGAATTTTCCCTTGCACAGTGAAGTAAGGATCGATTGAAGTGAATAATCGATTGGTTAAGATATTCACCATGGAGTCACTTAAGTATGCGGCTGCCGTTTTCCTGTTCAGCATCTTGCTGTTTGTCTGGCCCAATCATAAATCGGCTGCATTGAGTGTGGGCTTGGGCTCGGTGTTATCTTTTCTCAATGGATTCCCCCTCGGCAGCCAATTCGATGGATGCTTATTGTGACTCCGAAGCTGAATTGGCTGCAATAAATTCCTCACAAACCTCGGTCCTCGGCCCTGGAGGGAGCATTCAAGACAAGGCTTAACATGGTGCATTTATTCTCTGGGTTAACAATACGAGTGCAGGCAACGGATTGGGCCGCATTGGCGCTTTTGGCCTTTGAGGTTCCATCGCTTCTGTTTTCGCAGGTTCGCGCCAACAGCATCGGCGCCTCCGAGGTTGTGGCTCTATCGGTTCTGGCGTACTTCGCATTGCGGCTGTTGATGCGCGCGCCGCTCAGAGCCGCATGGCTTGCTGCGCTGTTGGGTCTTGGCGGCGCCTGGCTGGCGTCCAAAGGTATCAATCAATTTGCGAACGGCGCCGGGCAGCTTGCCGCTGCCGGTCTAACGGACTTGGTGGCATTCCGCTCCCGCCTTCTCCATCCGATTCCTGGATGGGTTCCCGGCGAATGCTTCACCGCTCTCCTGCTCACGCTGCCCTTCGCTTGCGTGGCTGGGGTCTATGTATGGCGGCTCCGTCCCGCCAAGGGAAGGCCCGGATTGGCCCTCCTCGCGCTTTTGCCGGCGGCGCCGATTGTTGCGGCGTTGCTTCTATCCTTATCGCGCGCCATATTCTGGAGCACGATTCTATTCTTCGCCGCCGCTTGCGGCTTGATGGCTGCCTACCGGGTGGTTTCGCCGCGCACTGCTTCGTTCCTGCTAGCGGGTTCCCTCGGCACGCTGCTGCTGATCCTTGCTTGCGAAACTCCGTTGTATCCAGGCATTTTTCGAGCCTACGCCGGCAGTCATGTCTCCCAGGTGCGCAGCACCGAAGGACGCATCGGCATTTGGACCCGGTCTCTGGAATTGACGCGCGGTCATCGCCTGTGGGGAGTGGGATCGTCGAACGCAGCGCTTTGGTTACTTTCCTCCGCCAATCAGGTATGAGTTCCGTGCCCCATCCTTTCGCTTTTTTTGGCGAAAGGGTGGGAATCCACGAATCTAAAAGCGCGATAACACACGGTCATAAGCCTATTCCCTATTCCCTGTCTTTTTACGCCGGCTGCTGTGCGTACTCTTCTTCCTCTTCCATCCCATAGCGTCGCAGAAGGTTGGGCAGGCTTTGTGAAAATGCCGACCGCGGCATCACTGTGTCGCACCCTGCCTCCAGGGCCTTGGCCTTCAGTTCGCCCTGCAAGTGGTTCAGAAAGCCGACTATCGACGTCGCTTTCTTCAGCTTGGACTTGAACTTGGGAATCAGCGTCAGGGGCTTGGCGTTCACATTATTCAGGTCAAAGACCAGAAGCTTGGGACGCTCGGTATCCGGCAACTCGGCCAGTCTGGCCACCAACGCATCCTTGTCGTTGCCCTTCACAAACTCCACCTTCACTCCCAGCTTGCGCGCCGTCTCCTGAATCTTGGCCGTGAAGAACATATCCTCAATGAAGCAGTAGATGCGCGTGGGTGCGTCCTCGCGGACTGCGACCACGGGCTGAGGCTCGTAGGCCTCCGGGTAATAGCCGCCGTTATGGCCGCTGCTCGATGTCGGGATGGTCGAAGGAGGACCGTCGGCAAGGTTGCCGTTCACGATCCGGTAGCTGTGGTCCATCGGCCCCACAAACTCCCTGGGCCCCTTCTGCCTCGACTTGCGTTTGCCCTGGGGCGGAGATGAGATGCTGTTGCCCGGCTGTCCAGCCGCCGCCGCGCCCTTCTGGAAGAACTTCTTTTTCTTCTTCCGTTCCTGATGCTGGCGTCCCTCTCCACGCTGTCCAACTTGATGCGGGGGAGACGGCTTGTGCTTCGCGGGCGGCCGCTGAGGCTGCGCCGGGGTCTCTGCCTGGGGTTGTAGTGATTGCTGCGCCGGGGCCGCGCCAACTGCCTGGCTGCTCTTGTTCTTGCGCCGGCGACGGCGCCGCCGATGCCCCTGCGACTGCTCCTGCCCGTTGGCTGGAACCGGCCCCATTTCATTTTGGGGCTGCGTTAATTCTGTCGTCATGCGTTAGTGTCCTGTTGTATCGCTAGCTGCTGTCGTCCGTTTACTGGCTTCTTCTGCCGGGAGTTTTCTGTCCGGTGTTAGTGCCTCTGGCCTGAGCCGCGCAATGCTACGCGGGATCCTCACAGTGATCGGAGAAATCCGCGGCCGGATCTCTCAAAATGCTCTAAGCCGCGTTTCGGGCAATCCATCCTATTACTCAGGCGCCTCAATCACGTTCACAGAATTCCAGCCGGGGTGAGCTTTTCTCATAGACTGTCGCTCCCCATTGAAGGCGCCAGTGCAGCCTCGGCGACTCTATTTTAGAACCTCTGTGAAATACTGTTTGCCTGCCGCGCGCACTGGAGCCTGTAAGTACTGCTCCTTACGGTTGTCAGAATCGTGACGGTGAGCCAGCGCCCTTCTCGGGTGTTGCCCTTCCTATGAAACTGTCGCCGCCTGCAGAGTGCCTCATATTGGCCTGCCCGGCGAAGTTCCCTAACTCGCGGCGAGCTTGCTCTTCCCTTTCGGGTGGCTCGCGTCAGCCGCTTGATAGGCAACTCTCATACTACAGATAACTCCTGCGGCTGGCAAGCAATCTTCGCGCTTGCTCGTACCCATCCCGGCACTCGAAAGTACCATAAACGCAAGAAGCGCCACTCCATATAGAGTGGCGCTCCATAATCCTGCGTTATCACTGGCCTCCCAAAATTATACGTGAACGGCTTGTTGTTTCCGCCGTACCTGATTCAGGCTAACCCGGCCGGTTTGCCTCTTTTTGAGGTCCGCTTCGTTGGCGGATGCTCTTGCCGGGTGCCTGCTCTTCTTTGGGCTGGTCAGAACTCTTCCAGCGCCTGTACATCACTGGCGTCTATCTATTAGCAATCTTGATGCCACTCCTATTATTATTTGATTTCAACGACTTACGCATAAAGAAATGTGTGATTTTTCTCGATTCTGGTAGTCTTCTTCTAAGTTTCTCCCGAAAATCATAGATGTACGTCTACCGCTGACAGCGCGGACAGTAGTGCGTCCCCCGTCCTGCCACCACAATGCGCCGGATCGGCGTCTGGCAAAGGCGGCAGGGAAGCCCCGTGCGCTGGTAGACGCAGTGCTCCAATTGGAAGAAGCCGCGCACTCCGTCGGCGTCCACATAATCACTCACAGAGGACCCGCCCAGCCGGATGGCGTTCTCCAGTACCTCAACCAGAGCCAGCCGCAGCTTTTCCACTTCCGCCCTGGTCAGCCGCCCACTCTGTCGCCGCGGCCGGATGCCGGCATGAAACAGGCTTTCGTCGGCGTAGATGTTGCCCACCCCGGAGAGCAACTTCTGGTTGAGCAGCGCCGCCTTGATGGCCAGCTTGCGCCCGCGGAAAAGCCGGGCAAACTCCGCTGCCGTCACCTCCAGGGGGTCGGCGCCCGCAGCGTGAAAGCCGGCTCTGCGGCTCAGGTCGCGATACTCCAGCCGCCCAAAGCGCCGCGGGTCCACGAAGCGCAGCTCACGGCCGCTCATCAGGCTCAGCCGCGCATGGGTGTGGGCAGCAACGGAAGCATCCGGAGTGGTCACCAGCAATCTCCCCGTCATTCCAAGATGCACAATCCATTGCGCGCTCGGCTCATTCTTCAGCTCCCCCAAACTAGCGCTCGGGTGCCCCACCCTCGCCGCTCCTGAGCGAGCAAAGCGAGTCGAAGAATCTGCGGCACGTTTAGAGCGGCTAGGGTGGAACTGCACATTCCCGTCCGCAGTTCCCATCTCGCAGACGATGTGTTTTCCGGTACGGTGAACCGCCAGAATCGCGCGCCCTTCCAGCCCCTTGGCCTGGCGCGCCGCGGGAGTCTTGAATGGCTCGCGGTGCCGGCTGAACCAGGCCGCGACGATGCGGTCTCCGCGCACACGCTGGTTCACTCCGCGGGCGATCGTCTCCACCTCAGGCAGCTCGGGCATCGCTCAATTGTAAGGGAATCTCTCTCCTGTGCAATGATCCGCCACTCCGGCCGGAGATTGCTCTCGCATTCGCGGCTACTTGTGCGTCCCCGGTGCGCGAATCTTGCTGGACTCGGCGCTCACGATCTTCCACTTGCCCTGCGCGTTGCGCGCGTATACGTGGGTGTAACGGAAGTCCCCAATGGCCTCTCCTTCGGCGTTGGTGCCCGTCACATGGGCAAACGAAGTGACCAGAGCAGTGCTTCCATAGAAGCGTACCTTGCTGTCGGAAAGTTCGATGGCCGTGATATGCCATCGCCCGCCGCGCATCCTGGTCAGGGTATCTTCTTTGCTTTGCAGCGTTCCGTTGGAGCTGATGGAGATGTAATCGTCCGCCAGCAGGCCGTTCATGACGGCGACATTTCCCGTCAGCACGGCATTCCGCCACTGTTCTTCCAGCAGGTCGATCTCACGCCGGCTCTCGTGCTTTTCTCCCCGGGGCATACCATTGTGCTGGGGCGTGCCACCGTACTGAGGAGCGGCAAAAAGTGCTGGCGCATTAGCGCCCAGCGCCAGCAGAAACACCAGGGTGCACAACCTCTGGCGGCGGATGGGCGTGGAGGCGTTTAGCGCGGCTAGGTGCATATTCGTATCGGATACTATCCCCGAAATGCCGCACCGGTCAATCGATTTCAGCGAGAAAAGCATTGCATTTCAATCAATCTTCTGCAAATCGAGCCGCATACTTCAGATTTACCGGTTGGGCCGGGGTGAAACCTTAAATCAGGGCTGCCAGGTTCTCGATACTGCGCTCCCGCATCTTCTGGTAGAGCCCGCATACGGCATGGTTCTTGAAGTGCTCCGACTCGCGGTGCGCATCCAGCGCCTTCCCGTCTCGATATTGCTCATAGATCAGCACCGTGTCAGGGTCGTCCTCCAAATGATGCGGAATGTAGTTGATGCACCCCGGTTCCTGGCGCGAGGCCGTGGCCAGCTTGCGAAGTGTTTCGGCTACTTCGGCCCGGTCTTCCGAGGCAAACTTCAACCGTACGGCAAAGCTGATCATTAGAGTGGTTTCCTCCCCAGCACCCCAGAAATCGATATTGCCATCGAACTCCTCTGGGGACACCCTACAAGATTATGCGTGAATCTTTTCCATAGCCGCGGCAAACTCCGGCAGAAGAATTGTCTGGTCCCGATCCGGGCCGGTCGATACCATTCCGATTTTGGCCCCGCTTTCCCGTTCCTGAAAACGCAGATATTCGCGCGCCGCCGCCGGCAGTTTGTCGAACTCCTTGATCCCCTCCGTCGAACTCCGCCAGCCCTTCAATTTTGTATAAACCGGCTTGATCTGTTCCAGCCCCAGCACGTCGGCGGGAATCTCGTCCGTTACCTTGCCCGCAATCTCGTAGCCCACGCAGATGGAAATCTCCTCCAGCTCGTCCAGCACGTCCATCTTGGTCACCACCAGCCACTCGGCTCCGTTCACCTGGTTGGAGTAGCGAAGCAGCGGAATGTCAAGCCAGCCGCATCGCCTGGGCCGCCCCGTCACCGCGCCATATTCCATGCCGCGCTCTCTCAGTTGGTCGCCCGCCGTATCCTTGATTTCAGTCGGAAACGGGCCTTCGCCCACCCGCGTCGCGTAGGCCTTGGTCACCGAGATTACCGTGCCTATCTTCGTCGGTCCCACGCCGCTTCCTGTCGCCGCCCCGCCCGCCGTAGCCGAAGACGATGTCACAAACGGATACGTTCCGTGGTCGATGTCCAGCATCGTTCCTTGCGCTCCCTCGAACAGCACGCTGCCGCCCTCGGCCAGTATCTTGTTCAGCAGCCGCCCCGTGTCCGTCACAAACGGCTTCACCTGCTCCGCCGCTGCGGCGTACTCCTCGTACATCTGCTCCCAGTCAAGAGCTGCGATATCGTTCCCGAACAGCGCCCAGGCAATGGAGTTCTTCTCCGCGCAGGCCGCCTCGATATGCGTCTTCAGCAGCTCCGGCCTCAGCAGGTCTACCACCCGCAGCCCGTTGCGCGCCATCTTATCCTCGTAGGCTGGTCCGATTCCCCGGCTGGTCGTCCCGATCTTCTGCCGCCCCGGCGCGCTTTCCGCGGCCAGCTCCATCATTCTGTGATATGGCAGAATCACCTGCGCCCGGTTCGACACAAAAAGACGCTCGTCTACCGCCACGCCCAGCTCGCGCAGCTTGGCAGCCTCCTTCAAAAAGGCAATCGGGTCCAGCACCGCGCCGTTGCCGATCACTCCCCGGCAGCCCGGCCTCAGCACTCCGCAAGGTATCAGTTGCAGGATAAACTTCTGCTTGCCGATGATGACCGTGTGCCCGGCGTTGTGTCCGCCCGCGTAGCGCGCCACCGCCGTAAACCGCTCGCTCAGCGCGTCAACAATCTTTCCCTTGCCCTCGTCGCCCCATTGGGCGCCCAACACTACCGCCGTCTTTGCTCGCATGTCATTCCGTTCTCTGAAGCCTGTCGTTGGAGTCCGTCGTTTGTGTGAGATACAACCGGGTGCCCCACCCTCGCCGCGTTCTTGTTGTTGCGGCTAGGATGGGATTCTTCGCCGGCGCCAATATGATAATAAACCCTAAGTGCTTTTATCGGGGCAGAAGACGCCGCGCGCCGTCAGGCACAACGCAGGCACACACCCCGGCATACTGCTCTTGAAACGCTGGATTCCGCCTCTTCACGCTTGAGCGGCGTGTGCGGCGCGCTCTTCGGCCGCCAGCGCGGCCTCGGCTATCTGGCCCTCGCGCACCGACGACGTTAGCCGCGGCATCTCCATCTCTTTCTTCACGCTGGAGAGAATTTCTCTATCTCTTTCGCTCGGACTCTTCGTATTCACGGTTTCCCCCCTTCCAGCGATAAGTTAGTCAGTTGCTTGCCTAATCCAACCCTAGCGCCGGCCCCATCTTCACCGCCACCAGCACCTCCAGCAGCGTGGCCGAGTTGCGCACGCTACCCGATAGAATCGACAGATCTTCCGCCAGTGGTGCGTGTTGCATTGCCAGCAGCTCGAGGCTGTCGCTTACTTTGTGGAGTTTTTTGGCTTCCAGCAGTATTTCGTGGGCGGGCATAAGCTACGCGGCCTTCTAAGAACCTTCAAGAAAGCTAGACCGGCCTTTATCAATGCCGTCTCTCACCTTCGCTGCGTAAGCCTAACATAATGTCATGCCCGGCGTCTGTTCCCAATGGACCACTGCAAACAGGGCGCTCATAACTTGCTCTAACGAAATAGGCGCAAGATAGTTCATCTCGCGCCTATAAGTTCGATAAGCTGCGCCCCCTGCTTCGGAGCGCATAGGTTTTCCAGGGGAGCTTTAATCGCTCATGGATTCGCATCTGCGCCCGTTACTGCACCAGGCGGGGGTGGTGATGATGATGGTGGTGATGATGGTGGTCTACAACCACCACTACCTGCGCCTGCAACGCGATAGGTGCCACGAAGCAGAAGGCGAGCATAAGTCCAAGCACTAACTTTTTCATTTATTAGGGTGCATCCTTTCCCCGAGGTCACGCATATCTCAGTTATTTCTTCCTCGTGCAATCCCATCCTGTTATCACTAACTCTCATATATATGCCTTAATATGTGCCTTGTAAGTACCGCTTTATACACGACGTTTTCTTAAGTTTCCGGGTGCCCCACTCTCGCCGCTGTCATCCTGAGCGGAGCGTAGCGGAGTCGAAGGATCACACTCACACTCACAGCGGATGTTCTTCAACGAACTTCCGACTTACCACACTAGGGTGGGAATCATAAATGATCAATAATCCGATTCACTGGCCCGCCAGCACCGCGTCCGTTATTCGAGCCGCCTCTACCGCTTGCCGCACAGCGTGAACTCGCACGATCGACGCTCCATGCAGGATGGCCGCAACCAGCGCCGCCGCGCCGGCCGTCTCGCGGGCCTCAACGGGCGCGTCCTTGCCGCCATAGAGCGGCGCCAGCGTCCGCCCCAGAAACGACTTGCGGCTGACTCCCGCCAGCAGCGGCCTGCCCAGCGCCAGCAACTCCGCCTGCCGCGCAAGCAGCGTGTAGTTCTCCTCGAAGCGCTTGCCGAAGCCGTAGCCGGGGTCGAGCACAATGCGCTCCAGCGGAATCCCCGCCGCCACAGCCTTTTTCAGGCTCGCCGTCAACCCCTCCCGCACCGTGTCCAGCAGCGCATCCGGCCCCAGCGGCGGCTGCGCTGCCCACTCCTCAGGCCGGCCACGCGTGTGCATCAGCACCACTCCGCAGCGCGCCTCCGCGCACGCCCGTGCCATCTCCGCATCCCAATTGAATCCGCTCACGTCGTTCACAATTTCCGCGCCCACTTTCAAAGCCGCCCGCGCCGTCGCCGCCTTGTACGTGTCCACCGAAATCACCGCATCGGGCCGCGCGCGCAGAATCCCTTCCAGCGCCGGCAGCAGCCGCGCCTGCTCCTCCTCCGCGCTGACCGCTGGTCCAAAAGGAGAAACAGCGGAGCTGCCCGGCCGCGTACTCTCCGCGCCCAGGTCGAGAATGTCGGCTCCCTCGTCCAGCAATCGCAGCCCATGCTCCACCGCTGCCTCCGGATCGAGAAACCGCCCGCCGTCGCTGAACGAGTCCGGCGTGATGTTGACGATGCCCATCACCAGCGTCCGCCGCCCCAACTCCAGCGCACGGCTGCGCAGTTGCCATTGCGAAACTTGTCGTGCGTAAGCGGTCATTTCTCTTTGCCAGTCCCCGATTAAAAGCAAAATGCGCTCTTCATCCAATCACCGCGACCTTAAGAACTACATTCGTCTGATTCGATAGTACGCCGCAGGCTCTTCCTCTCCTGCTAAACTCCCTCCATGACGCCCTTTCGTCCATTCCCCGCGCTTTTATTGGCTCTTGCACTAGCCTCTTCCGCAGCGCTCGTGGCCCAGCCCCCGGCGCAGGCCTTTCCGTCCACCGGACCCCTGGCAGATCGCATCAACGCCATTCTCTCCGATCCCGCGTTGAGCCACGCCCAATTTGGCATCAGCGTGACCACCCTCGACGGCCAGCCGCTCTACGGACTGAATGAAAGCCGCCTCTTTACCCCAGCCTCGAACGCCAAGCTCGTCACCACCGCCGCCGCCTTTGCTCTGCTGCCCGTTGATACCCTCACATGGACCACCAACGTGGTGGCCGATGGCAAACTCGACAGCGAAGGTGTCCTGCACGGCGACCTGATTCTGCTCGGAGTTGGCGACCCCACTCTGAGCGTCCGCAATTACCCCTACGGCGCGCCCCTGCCAGCCGCAACCGCAACCGCCAAGCCGGCGTCGCCGCCCAACAGAATGAAGCCAATCGAGTTGCTGGCCCAGCAGGTGGAGCACGCTGGCGTGTACGTCGTCCAAGGCAATGTGATCGGCGACGACAGTTTCTTCCTGCACGAGCCCTACGGCGCATTCTGGGCCTGGGATGATCTGCAATGGGACTTCGGCGCGCCCATCTCCGCCCTCACCTTCAACGAAAACACCGTGCAGTTGACGCTGACCGCCGATCCGGACAACCCGCCAGCCACGGTGGCCGCATGGAACCCGAATCTGAACTATTACACGCTGAACAACTCGGCTACGCTTGCGCCCCTGGGGCACAATTCCGCCCGGCGGCTATCATGCCGATCTGGCTGTCAACGACCCCGCCGAATTTACCGCCATGGCCTTGCGCGAAGCGCTCCGCAGCCGCGGAATCACGGTTTGGGGCAGCGCCGTCTCCCGTCACCGGATCTCGAGCTCGACCACTGATTTCTCCGACGAGCGCTCCCAGCCGCTCCAGCTCGCCCGCTCCACCCTGTCCACCATCGCCGCGCCGCTCAATGGCCGCAAGGTGCTCGCCAGTTACATCTCAGTTCCTGTCAGCCAGGACGTGACAGTCATCAACAAGATCAGCCAAAACCTCCACGCCGAACTGCTGCTGCGCCTGTTGGGCAAGGTGAGCGGCACGGACGGCAGCTTTGCCCAGGGTGCCCGCGTCGTTCGTCAGTTCCTCCTCATCGCCGGCGTGGACGAAAGCGATTACTTCTTCTATGACGGCTCCGGCATGAGTCCCGACGACCGCATCGCTCCCCGCGCCATGACGCAATTGCTGGCCTTCGTTTCGCGCATGCCCTGGGGCGATGCCTGGCGCAATACTCTGCCCGTTGCCGGCGTGGACGGAACCCTCTCCGACCGCTTCAATAACTCGCCGCTGAAGGGCCGCCTGTGGGCCAAGACAGGCACGCACAACGAGGCCAACGCCCTCTCCGGCTACCTGACCGCCTCCAGCGGCAATACCGTCGCCTTCTCCATCCTCGTCAACGGCCACCGCCCCGGCAGCAACGCCGAACTCCAGGCCATCGACCGCATCGCCGAAGCCATCGCCGCAGCGGAGTAACCCTGAGTCATGAGCAACGACATCGCAAATAACAAAAATGTCAAAACCGCGGAGCGGCTTCCCCGCCGCAATCTTCTTCCGCTCCCCGGCCTCGCCGCCATCAGTCTCTACCTGCTGTTTGTCTCCGCCTGCATCATCTTCGGCGTGGTCGTTCCCCACACCAATTCGCCGCTTTTTCTCCTCTTAGCCGCCGCCTTCATCACCGCCGCCGCCGGACTGCTGTTGCTCTTTCGCTGGGCCTGGGCCATGGCTCTCGGCGCCATCTTCCTGATGGTCGTCTACAACCTATGGTCTTTTGCCGGCCTGCATGAGCCATCCTTTCTCCTCCAGGGCTTGCTCAATCTCGTCTTCTTCCTCTATTTAATCCGCGCCGAAGTGCGCAATAAGCTGCGCTAGCGTAAGCAACGCGTCCTCGCCATCTGCCCCCCGCTACAATAAAACCGTGACAGAACCGGTCCAGACCTTTCCCGCCCGCGCAACTCCCGCGCCCAGGCCCAAACTTGAACGGCGCCATCTCTTCCACGTAACGATCAGAAAGGATGCATGAAAAGATGACCCAGGAACGCGAAGACGCTGAAATCAGGGAATCCGGCTGGAGAGGCCTCTGCCGGCTGGGCGGAGTGGCTGCCCTCATTGCCGCCATCCTCTTTAGAAGAAATATGGCGGAGGAATACCTGCTCTTCCGGCAACTCGGGATATTCTCCGCCGGGCCAAGGGCGCTGCCCGGCAGCGCGCTGGAATGTTTTACCGTATTTCACAGTTACAGGCTGATTGGACTCACGCTCCTCAACTTTTTTGACATGGTCAACTACGTTCTAGTATTAATGCTCTTTCTTGGCTTATATGCCGCGCTGCGGCGGGTCAACCGTGGGATGATGACGCTTGCCGCGGCTTTGGCTCTCATGGCTACGGCGATCTACCTGGCGTCCAATCAGGCCTTTGCCATGCTGGCGCTGAGCGACCAGTATTGGAGTGCGGCCACGGATGCCCAGCGCTCGATGTTGCTGGCTGCCGGAGAGGCGTTGCTGGCCATTCAGAATACCGGCGCGACCTACGGCTCCGGCATCTATGTCGCCTTCCTCTTCGTCAATGTTGCCGGCCTGATCGCCGCAGCCGTCATGCTGCGCAGCGCGGCTTTTGGCAAAACCGCTGCCTATGTGGGAATTTTGGCTAACGTCTTCGGCCTGAGTTACTACATCACCAATTTGTTTGCGCCTTCGCTGAATGTCATTCCGTTCTGTGTTTCCGCGCCCCTCCTGTTGTTTTGGTATCTCCGAATCGGCTGGACGCTGATTAGGATGGGGTCGGGACGCAAAGGCAGGGCAGAGTTCGTCCTCCCGCTACAATAAATATGTGACAGAGCTGGTCCACATCTCCCCCGCCCGCGCAACTCCCGCGCCCAAGCCCGCATGGCTCAAGGCGCGCGCCCCGGTGGGCGAGAACTACCACGCCCTCAAGCAACTGGCCCGTTCGCTCCAGCTCAATACCGTCTGTGAGAGCGCCCATTGCCCCAACATCGGCGAGTGCTGGCATCACAAAACCGCCACCTTCATGATGCTCGGCAATCTCTGCACCCGCCGCTGCGGCTTTTGCGCCGTGCCCAAGGGCCGTCCCGCGCCCATCGATTTCGACGAGCCGCGTAGGGTCGCGGAGGCAGTAGCTAAGTTAGGGCTGCTCCACGCAGTGGTCACCAGCGTCAACCGCGACGACGATCTCCTCGGCGGCGCGCGCGCCTTTGCTCTGGTCATCGCGGAGATTCGCCGCCTCTCTCCCAACTGCCGCGTCGAGCTCCTCATCCCCGACTTTCAGGGTAACCCCGATGCCATCCGTACCGTCGTCGATGCCCGCCCCGATGTGCTCAACCACAACGTCGAATCCGTCCCGCGCCTCTATCGCGCCGTCCGCTCCGGCGCGCGCTACGAACGTTCCCTCGAACTCTTGCGCTACTCCAAATCGCTGCGCCCCGAAGGCCTCACCAAATCCGGCGTCATGGTCGGTCTGGGCGAGGAGACCGCCGAGCTGCTCGCCGTCTTCCGCGACCTGGCCCGCGCCGGCTGCGACATCCTCACCATAGGCCAGTATCTCCGCCCCTCGCGCGACCATCTGCCCATGGCCCGCCTCTACACCCCGCGCGAGTTCGCCGAGCTCAAAACCGAAGCCCTCAAGCTCGGCTTCCGCCACGTCGAATCTGGCCCGCTGGTCCGCTCCAGCTACCACGCACACGAACAGGCCGCCGCAACCGGGATGGCCGTACTGGCGTAGGTGGCTAATGACTTTCTTGCAGGAACTCCGCCGGAGTCACGATGCGGATTCCTTGATAGGAACCCATCACAAGCAAGTCTTTATCTCCGGAGACAATGACTTGCGCATCAGCCAACACGGCGCACTCGATCACCATGTCGTCATTCGGGTCGCGGCAGACGCGCAGATTTCCGGATATATTCGTTTGCAATGGAAACGGAAGAACAGCTTCGACCGCGGCAGTCACATCCGTTGCCTTCCAGCCGAATTTTTCCGTCAGAATGCGCCGTATCTCATCTTCAATCGGATGGCATATCGCAACTATACATTCACGCACTGCTTTCTCAATCGCCAGGCGCGGCGTTCCACGCTTCAGCGCGAAATGAAGCGCGGAAACCCAGACATTTGTATCGATGACAACGATCATTGGGCGGCATGAGCCTGCTTCGCTTCCCTCTCGGCTCTCATCTCAGCTCTTACCTCCTTGACCAATCGCGGAATATCTTCCTCGGTGTATCCATGCGGGTTGCGGGTTGCCGCATATCTGCCGATCTCATCAAAGATGGCGCCAATTCGTTGGCCATGGTACGCTCGGAAGGCTTCGCGCATGAGTTCGCTCATGGTGCGATTCTCCTGCTTGGCGAGGGCTTGGGCGGAGGCTGCCATCTCTGGCGGCATGGAGATGGTAAACGCTCTGGAGCGGCGGTTTGTGGGCATAGGTATCTCCTGTATGACAGTATAATGGATTGTCATATATGCCGCAATATCCGTTCCAGCACTCGTTTCCAGTACTTCATTCAATCCAAAGCGCCTCTCCACCGCCCCGATTCGCTAATATATTGTTTTGGATGTAAGCGAGGACTCGCCCTATGGCACTCTCCATCATGGCCGGTATTCCGGCGCTCAAAGAACTCAACGCAGACCTCCGCCACCGCATGGACCAGTCCGTGGCCACCTTCCAGGCCAGCCTGGCCGCCACCCGCACCGGCCGCGCCAGCGTCCACATGCTCGACCAGGTCAAGGTCGACTACTACGGCACGCCCACCCCCCTCAACCAGCTTGCCCAGCTCGGCGCGCCCGAGCCGCAACTCATCGTGATCTCGCCCTATGACCCCAACATCCTCAAGGAGATCGAGAAGGCCATCCGCGTCGCCGATCTCGGCTTCAATCCCCTCTCCGACGGCAAGGTGCTGCGCGTCCCCGTTCCGCCCATGACCGAGGAGCGCCGCCGCGAAGTCTGCAAGCATATCAACCGCGACCTCGAGGAGCATCGCACCGCTGTCCGCAACGTCCGCCGCGACGGCAACGAAGCCCTCAAGAAGCTCGCCAAAGAGAAGAAGATCAGCGAGGACGAGGAGAAGCGCGCCCTCGAAGAGGTCCAGAAGATGACCGACGAGGAGATTCGCCGCATGGAAGAGCTCTCCCGCAAAAAAGAAGCCGAAGTCATGCAGGTGTGAAGAGGGGTACGCAAAGTGTTGTGGAATTCAAGATTGGAGGGTTATCATTCTATTTGCGCAATCTGAATAATAATGGCTTCGGAAGCATTAAATATCGTCTCTGAAAAGCCCCCTTTACCCACATTGTGGGTAGATACGGCGATAGTTATAAAGCTCGCCAAGATTACCAAAGGCGAAGCGATTGCAGACATTGAGCGTCAGCGAGGTATTCGGTTAAAGAATCTCGTTACAGATCTCGCGCGATCAAAAAAACTGCTTTGTCCTGAGGGTGAGCAGGAATATGAATATTACGGTGTGCGTCTAGAAGACGAGATTTCTCGAGAGTTTGCAACTATCTCACGCGGTATTCGGATGGTTCCTCAAAGTTCTGCACAAGATGCTCAGATATTCATTGCTATGAGAGCTTATTGGAACAAAGTTTTGGAAATTCGTCTTCCTTATCAGATTTATTTCCACGATGATCCTATTAAAGCACTGGATGAAACCACAAAACAACGTTTTTTTGTTTCCGTCCACGGTATACCGCCATTTTTGTTACAAATGGGGAATGAATCTCGAACTGAAACATACGTCCATTCAGAACAGTTACGACAGAAAAACATTGCTAGGAATCGAACATACGATGAGCAGTTTGCTCATGAGCAGAAAGCATTCGTAAATTCCTTGGTTGGATTTATCAGGTCATTTCGCGAACGCCTTCAGAAAGGTGAAATCAAGGAGTGGGAATTCTTCGCCCTTGAGGGATACAGTAAATATATCACCGAATGGTATCGTCTTGGGCACAAATGGCCCGATTGGGAAGGCCTATGCGCATTTTTAACGTCGGATTATTTCTTTAAATTACCTTGGGTTAGGATTAGCTCTCAATTGTATGCGAAACTCGTTACAGATAGTCGACCTATCGAGCCCGGTGATTCTATGGATGTAAAACACCTGTCACTCACCATCCCAATGGCGCACTATATTTTAACCGATAGGAAAATGGCTAATCGAATAATCTCACTTGGAATTGATAAGGAATGGGATACAAAAGTATTTTCTGAGTCGACAATCGATGAGTTATTTGTTGAGTTAGAAAGGCTTTGATTAACTCTTATTGCCGTGTGCCGGGTGCCCCAGTTCCGGATTTTCGGACCTCGGAAACCATGAACCCCATGGTGCGCAAGCGCCGTCTGCCTGGACGGCCAGTCCCCCCCACCGCAGGTGGCTACGCCGCCGCGCTCACGGCAAGCGGCTTAACTTTTTTGCGCTTCTTTTGGGAGGCGACCCAAAGGTCGCGCTGGGCCTGAAGACGAAGCCAGAAATCCGGCTCGGTGCCGAAGGCATCCGAGATGCGCAGCGCCATATCCGCCGAGATTCCCGCTTTGCCATTCAAGACCCGCGACAACGCGGGCCGTGTAACTCCCAAGTGCCGTGCGACCTCGGTCACGGACCGGTCCTGAAGGTAATAAGCAAGAATCTTTCCGGGATGTGCCGGGTTGTGCATCTGCATGGCGCGAACTCCTTCCTTTAGTGGTAGTCCTGATAATCGACGAGAATGGCATCTTCTCCGTCAAACCGGAACGTAAGCCGCCAATTTCCATTCACGCTCACTGCCCAATGAGCCGCGAGGCTGGCCGTCAGCGCATGAAATTGCCATCCTGGAATATTCATCTGCTCGGGCCTCGTGGCGGCATTCAAAACGGTCAGTTGCTCGTTTAGCTTAGCGGCATGACTGGGCTGAATTCCGGCCTTCGAGCCGGTCAGAAAAAACTTCTCGATCCCCTTATGCCGGAAGCTGCGTATCATCCTGCAAGTATTGTACTGCGTAACGCCACGCTGCACAATGGGCCAGGGAATCCACCCTACTTCTTCACCCGCTTATAAAACGGCGTCACCACCTGCTTCGCCCTCACCCGATTCGCCCGCACCTGCACCAGCACATCCGCGCCGCTGGCAGCCACCGCCGCCGGCGCCAGCGCAAAAGCAATATTCGTTTTCAAAAACGGCGCGGGCGATCCGGACGTTATTGTGCCGATTTGCTCCCCCTCCAAATCCATCACCGCGTACCCGTCGCGCGCAATCCCCCGCTCCACCATCTCCAGCCCCACCAGCTTGCGCTTCGGCCCGCCCGCCGCCTGCACCTTGAGCAACGCCTCGCGCCCAATAAACTCGCCCTTCTCCAGCTTGAGCCAGCGTTCCAGCCCGCCCTCAAACACATTCACCGTGTCCGTAATCTCATGCCCGTAGAGCGGCATGCCCGCCTCCAGCCGCAGAGTGTTGCGCGCTCCCAGCCCGCACGGCCGAATCCCGAACGTGCGCCCCGCCTCCAGCAGCGCGTTCCAAACTTTTTCCGTCGTCGCCACATCGCTCGGCAAATAAATCTCAAATCCATCCTCACCCGTGTAGCCCGAGCGTGCAATCAGCACGTCCGCCACTCCCGCCACCTCGCCCCAAGTGAACCAATAATTCTTGATCGCCGCCAAATCTACCTTCGTCAGCTTTTGCAGCGTCTCCAACCCTCGCGGCCCCTGCACGGCCAGTTGCGAAGTGCTGGCCGACTCATCCGTAGTCCGCACCGACGGCCACGCCCCCACCTGCTTCACAATCCACGCGTAGTCTTTGTCCTTGTTCCCGGCGTTCACTACCAGCAGATAATCGTTCTCTCCGGCCCGATGAACCAGAATGTCGTCCACAAAGCAGCCCTCTGGCGTCAGCAGCGCGGAGTACTGTGCCTGCCCATCCTTCAGCCGCGATGCATCATTCATCGTCACATGCTGCACGGCGGCCAGCGCTCCCGGTCCGCGAAACCAGATCTCGCCCATGTGGCTCACGTCAAACAATCCCACGCCGGTGCGCACCGCCATGTGCTCCGCAATCAGTCCGCCACCCACGCCCGGATACTCCACCGGCATATCCCATCCGCCAAAATCTACCATCTTGGCCTTCAGCGCGCGGTGCGCAGCGTTCAGTGCGGTCTTCTTCAGCGGCGTTGCGGCGGGCGCGGTCACATCACTCATAATTCTTCCTTTCATCCTTATTATTGCTACTCTCGAACTGCCTACAAAAGTGATGCGCCGACTCCGGGGTCAACCCCATCAATCGAGCTTTAGATTATGTGAACAAATAAAATCGAAGCGCCGCTCCTCACCGTCTCCGCGCCCGCCAAAACGAGCTCACGCCCAAATACAGAAAGACCGCCGTCATCGCGGCGTAGCCCAGAAACTGTATGTGCTCGGGGCCGTATGCGTAGCTGGCCCTGACGCGCCACGTCGCCCGGCCAAAATACAGTACAAACAAAAAGAAGAACGCGCCCGTCATCTCCAGCCACAAGATGCCGCCCACCCGCCGAAAGGGGCGCAAAAATCCACCCACGCCGCGCGCCACGCCCTTCGCCGTCCGTCCCGCCGCCTGTCCTTTCGCCCGCGCATCTGCCTGGCTCGCCGCCTGCCCGCCCACAGCAGCGCCCGCCGCTTGTCCTTTTTGTCCAACCTGTCCAGCTCGCTCATTTTGTGCAACTTGCCCAGCGCCAGCCCCGCCCGCCGTCTGCGCGCCCGCCGCCTGCGCTCCGCCTGCCAGCTTCTCGCCGGCCATCTTCCCGGCAACTCGAAGCCCAATCCCCAGCACGCGCCCTATTTTTTCTGCTTTCATTCCGAGTATGATGGTAGCAGCGGCACCCCCGCCGCTTTGGCCGGCTTTTTTTCGAGAGCCCACTTGCTCCCGGGCCGTAACGGAAGTAAGGTAGATAAATCCCATGCCGCTGCCCCCGCATCCACCGCGCCGGCCGCAGCCACTGGAGGGACCTGTGACAACACGTCTGCGCGAACTCATTCAGCAATTGGGCGAGGCCATCCACGAGGCGGTCATCGAGAACGAGCAGATCGCCGGTGTCGTGCAGGACATCCGCCAGCACGGCTTCGATGTCCTGCTCATGCTCGAAGCCTCCATCGCTCTCAACGACCTCTCCGCCAAAGAGGACGCCCAGGTCGAAGTCCCCGCCGGACACAACGCCGACCAGCCCTTCACCCAAAACGATCTCAGCTTCCTGCGCCAGTTGCGCATCTCCGTCGTCAACGACAAGTTCACCAGCGAAAAGCACGACGACCCCGGCCCCACTTCCAGCTAGGGAACCTCTGAATTATTTGATGTTTTGAAAGGGCACGGCTTTTCGGGGTCCCCATCGACAGGTCTTCGTCGATGGGGTGAACGTGACAGCTTGCGGAAAAATTCATTTGGAGTTGCGAGAAGCGTCAGGGCACGACTTTAGTCGTGCCGAAAACAACAAGAACGACGTGGGCTTTAGCCCCTGAGGAATATTGGGTGCCCCCGGTCCCTCGCATTTGGGGACCGGGGATATCTATAGTTCGTTATCCTGAGCGGAGCGACCAAAATTTGCTTGTCATCCTGAGCGAAGTCCGCTTTAGCGGACGGAGTCGAAGGACCTGCTTTTCGTTTCTCTCCCAATCACAAAAAAGCCCCGTGCCCCATCCATCGCGTATTTTGCGATGGGTGGGAAACCACAAATCTGAATCCAGAAAGTTTTGTATCAAAGCATGGTTTTACAGCTTGCGGAAAAATTCATTTGGAGTTGCGAGAAGCGTCAGGGCACGACTTTAGTCGTGCCGAAAACACAACAAGAACGACGTGGGCTTTAGCCCCTGCGGGATGTTCTTCGGCGTGCCTCCCAGCGGGATGCGGTGAAAATAGCCCAGGCTCGGGGTCCCCGACGAGCGATTTTTGCTCGTTGGGGTGACTATTCCCTAATCCCTATTCCCTATTCCCTGCCGTTGTCATCCCCGCCATCCCCTCCACATCCTGCCGGTTGATCGCCGCCGCAAACGCCCGCGCCACATCTTCCGCTGAATCGCTCATGCCGGTATTGTACCCACGCCGCGCCTCCCGTAGGGAGGCTATGAAAATAGCCCAGGGTAAAACCCTGGGAACAAGTTTCAAGAAATGATCCCGTCCTGTAAGGACGGATTGAATCTTATAACCAACTCCCAGATCCAAAAAGCGGTATTTGGGAGTCGATCAAGTCTAAAAAGATAGTATATATTTGTCTGGGGAATTTAAATGACCACTCTTCTTGTCACAATTGCATTGGCATTGGTTGGTGCATTAGTTTCCTTTGTCGGAATTATCCTCACAAAAGAACAAAGAGTTAGTGAGTTTCGTCTTAGGTGGTTGGAAGATCTGCGTATCGATATTGCGTCATTGATCGCCCGCGCCTTGGCTATACATGCAGCATATTGGAAGGCAGGTGGCCCACCAGCCATAAATTCTCAATTAGAAATTAAATTGCGAGAGGATTTTCTTGAAATCAACCAAGTATCAATTCGGATTAGGCTCCGTCTTAACCCTAATAAAGATACACACAAGCCGGTAATTCGATTGATGGATGAAATTGAGGGGTTGTTCGGGAAGGATATAGAAAATGTGCCTTTTAAGCAGATCAACGAACTGACAGACAGGATAACAAATGCCTCTCAAAAGTTGCTCAGATCAGTTTGGGAGGAGGTTAAGAAGGGTGAGCCCGCATTTCAGGTGACCAAGTGGATAGCACTCGGGGTTGCAATAATAGCACTCGTGCTTTTGGCATTTGGGGTGGCTTTCCAGTTCAGTCAAGCCAATCACGTCCATCCGCCGACTTCAAATTGCACACAACAGACCGCTCCATTGTAAGTTGTGTCGTCGGGATTCTCAGGTTTCGGTATTGCGACCAGAGGCCACCTCGAATCGCCATTGCATTTATCCGCTATCCTGATGCATCCTTGAACCTCATCTTGAATATGTAGGAGGACGGTGCTATGCTCTATGTGTGACTTAAATGTCACACGTGGGAGCGGCCCGTAAACGCGCTTGGAATCCACTCCACGAGAGATTCTGGTCTGCCGGGACGAAACCGGACGGGAGCCTTTCACCGAATGGTTGAACGGCCTTGACCTGCAAACCAGAGCCAGGGTCCGCGTCCGTATTGACCGCCTTGAAGAGGGACTCTTTGGCGATGTCGAACCAGTGGGCGAAGGCGTTTCGGAGTTGAGAATGGATTTCGGCCCCGGCTATCGCGTGTATTTCGGGCAGGTGGGCCTTGAGGTGCATCTGCTTCTTGGCGGCTCCAAACAAAGCCAGCAGAAAGATATTCGCCGGGCGAAGAAGTTGTGGAGGGCACATGACGATCAAGACTAGCTCCTATCGCCAATCTCTTTTGACGGCCCTGCTCGATC
>Ga0326727_10011107_pt1 | contig 21116 bp, 21 predicted proteins | sample MB2enrmetagenome_FD_207643 | JGI IMG/M metagenome (GOLD analysis project Ga0326727, IMG submission 207643) | Lab enriched peat soil microbial communities from McLean, Ithaca, NY, United States - MB29MY | ecosystem: Environmental > Terrestrial > Soil > Wetlands > Peat | place: USA: New York...
GTGCCTTCCCACCGCAGATTCCAACTGACACAAAGTGTCATTTCCGATGATGGGGAATGACGAACGCGGCGAAGGCCGGGGTGGGGTTGCGCATAGCATTGTGTTCCCAAGGGCTTAGGCTGCTCTGGATGGACCAAGGTCCGGCATAAAACGTGCAACAGATTCACTAGAAATTGATCGGTTGCGTTCTAGGATCGGGGAGATGCGATGCGAAGGACCAAAGGGTTTTCTCTCATTGAACTGCTGATTGTGGTGGCTATCATTCTAATCATTGCAGCGCTGGCGGTGCCCAATTATCTGCGTTCGCGCATGTTGGCGAATGAATCCTCCGCAGTAGCGTCCGTTCGCGCCATCAATACAGCTCAGATTGCGTACAACTCGTCGTTCCCGACGGTGGGCTATGCCGCCGCCCTGAGTAATCTGGCGGGCACCTGCACCGGGACCACGGTTCCCACCACGACGGGCGCTTGCTTGATCGATACGGTGCTGGGGGCAGGCTCCAAGAGCGGCTATTCGTTCAATGTGAGTGGCAGTTACAGCGGCTATTCCTCGTGGGCGAACCCGTTGAATGTGAACCAGACGGGTGTGCGCTCCTTCTGCTCGATTGCGGATGCTATTGTTCGCTCCAACTCCGCAAGTCTCAGTACCTGCGCTGGAACCGAGGCCCCGCTACAGTAAGTTCGGATTTGGCGAAGTGCCTGGGGGAGGGTACCAGCCGGAATAAAGCAGAGGAGAAATCCTCTGCTTTTTTGTTGTGGGACATTTTCCTGGAAAAATGATTGTTTCTTCCCAGGGGCGGGAACTGGACTAAGGCGATCAGCCGGAAATGGCACCGCGGAGGGGCATCAGGTCTCGGGGTCTTGGCACTGGTCCCAGCACAAGTGTGTACCTTCGTAACCGCCCGCGCGGATGGGTGCCGGCAGGACACGCAAGCATTGCTTATAATTCTCCTCATCGGATTCCACAGCAAATTCCACGCAAGGGGCTTGGCGTTGCACGCATAGCCATGGCTGCGATAGAAATTCTCGACCTCGAAAAAAGCTATCTCGTCGGATTCTGGCGCAAGCGGCCGAAAGTGGCGCTGCGTCCGCTCCGCCTGACCATCGAAGAGGGCGAGGTGTTCGGCTTCCTCGGTCCCAACGGTGCGGGCAAGACCACTACCCTCAAGCTGCTGATGGGGCTGGTGTTCCCAACGGCGGGAACGGCGCGGATTCTGGGGAGGGAGATGGATGATCCGCGGGTGAAATCGGAGATTGGATTTCTGCCCGAACAACCCTACTTCTACGACCACCTGAGCGCGCGGGAACTGCTCAACTATTACGGGCAGCTTTCGGGAGTTCCGGCAAAGGGGCGCTCGGCGCGGGTGGAGCAGATGCTGGCGCGGGTGGGATTGAGCGAATCGGCGGGCGTGCAGTTGCGGAAATTCTCGAAGGGCATGTTGCAGCGGGTGGGGCTGGCGCAGGCGATCCTGCACGATCCCAAGCTGGTGTTTCTGGATGAGCCGATGTCGGGATTGGACCCGATGGGGCGGCGCGAGGTTCGGGACTTGATCCAGCAACTGCGGCACGAAGGCAAAACGGTTTTCTTCTCGACGCACATTCTCTCGGACGCGGAGGCGCTTTGCGATCGGGTGGGGATCATCCACCAGGGTGAGTTGCGCGGGGTGGGAGCGGTCGCGGAATTGACTTCGCAGACACAAGGCAAAGTCGAGATAATTTTTTGCGCACAACGAGTGCCAGCGGGCTTGACTGGCCTGGCGGCGGAGGCGCGGGTCAGCGGCGACATGGTGAACGCGGTATTGCCGGAAGAGCAGCAGGACGCGGCACTCGAAGTGTTGCGGCGCGAGCGGCTCAAGCTGATTTCCCTGACGCCCGTGCGCAGTTCGCTGGAGGAATACTACATCCAGAAACTGCGGCCCACGGAGGTCCAGAAAGAAGAGGGCCAGCAAGAAGAAGACCGGCAAGAAGCGGACCGGAAGGGGATGGGCGCGTGAACTTCGGGGGCACGAACTCGCGGATCGGTTATATCGCGTTCAACACCTTTCGCGAGGCGGTGCGCGACCGGGTTCTGTATAACCTGATTGCGTTTGCGCTGCTGCTTTCCGGCGCATCGATTCTGGTGGGACAGATTTCGATCGACATCGAGCGTCTGGTGGTGGTGAACCTGGGGCTGACGGCGGTGTCGCTGTTCGGAGTGGTGATCGCCATCTTCATCGGGATTGGCCTGGTTTCAAAAGAGATCGACAAACGCACACTGTACACGGTGCTGTCGCGGCCGGTTCGCCGATGGGAGTTCGTCGTGGGCAAGTTCTTCGGGCTCACGGGCACGCTGGTGGTGAACACATTGTTCATGGCGCTCGGCGTGTTTCTGGCGCTGCTCTACGTAGCGCACAGATTCGAGAAAATGGACGCATGGGTGCTGGTCGCGTTGTACTTTATCGTGCTGCAATTTTTGATCGTGTGCGCGCTGGCGCTGTTTTTCTCGTCCTTTTCGACGCCGCTGATGTCGGCGGTATTCACCTTCGCGCTGTTTGTGATCGGCAGCCTGGCGGAGGATTTGCGGGGCTTTGCCAGAATCACACAGGGCGTGGGCGGATGGATCGCAACCGCCGTCGCCTATCTGGTGCCGAATTTCTCCGCTTTGAACGTGATCAGCCAGGTGGCGCACGGGGACGCGGTACCCGGACGCTTGATTCTGTATAACAGCGTCTACGCGCTGCTATATTCAGCGATGGCCATCTCGGGAGCGGTGCTGATCTTCCAGCGCCGAAATCTGAAATGAAAATGACTGCCACCCGACGGGTAAACCTGGTGGCGATTGCAGTGCTGCTCGTTTCCATGGCGGGCGGAGTAGCGACGCTTGATGCCATCGACCATATGCGGCGGCAACCGGTAGCGCAAGAAGCGCTTTACGTGCGCTCTTCCAAGGCGCTGCGGCGAATGAGCCTTGGCTACACCGGACTGCTGGCCGACATTTACTGGACCCGCGCCGTGCAGTATTTCGGGGAACAGCATCACGCCAATTCCCGCGATTTCCGTTTGTTGGCGCCGTTGCTGGAAGTCACCACCGAGCTGGATCCAAGACTGTTGCCAGCGTACCAGTTCGGGGCCAACTTTCTGGCGCCGCAACCGCCCAGCGGCGCGGGATTGCCCGGAGCCGCACTCGCGCTGATGAAGTACGGCATCGAGCACAATCCCGATCAGTGGCAACTCTACTACAACCTGGGATTTCTGTACTACACCGAGTTCAAGGACTACGCCAAAGCGGCGGACGCGTTTGCGCAGGGAGCGAAACTGCCGGTGACCAACCCATTCATGCCCGTCCTGGCGGCACAGATGGCGCAGCACGCCGGAGAATTCGACACGGCGCGCATGTTGTGGTCCACGACCTACCAGAGCACCAAAGATGAACTCGTCCGGCAGAATGCGGTAGAACATCTGCTCGCTCTGCGAGTCGATGAGGACGTGACGCAACTGGAGCAGGTGGTCGAAGAGTACCGAGAACAGACGGGAAGGCTGCCGGCCAGCATGGGGGATCTGGAGCACGCGGGGCTTATCCATGGGACGCCGGTCGATCCGAAGGGACGGCCGTACCGGCTGATGCCGGATGGGCGGATCGAAGTGCAGGATTCGCAGAGCATCTTTTTCATCACCAAGGGCCTTCCGCCGGGCACGGCGCCGCCGCAACCGGTCCGGATTGCCGAGCCAGATTCGAAGTGAGTGGGGACGCTGTTCGCCGTTCGCTTTTCGCTAGAAGCCAAGAGCGAATAGCTAACAGCGCTTCTTCATTTTGTTAGCATGCAGGCGTGTCCTCAAGTTCCTCACAACCATTCTGGAAACTGCTACGCGGCTGGTGGCGCGAGCAGGCGCGCAAGAACGGTAGCGCGAGCGCGGCTTCCCTGCTGGCGCGGAATCTGTGGAGCTTCGTGCGCGAGTCGACGCCCGAGCGACGGCGCCAGCGCTATGGCGACATGGACTATGACTGGGAGAATCGGGTCAACACGACCAGCGGCACCGTGGGCTGGCGCGCGCGGCTGCTGGGATTGTTTCACTCTCCGTACCAACCGACCGAACCGGCTCTGTTTTGCGATATGATGGCGAGCCTGCCCATCGAGTTCGAGGCTTCCACTTTCATCGACCTCGGTTCTGGCAAGGGGCGAACGCTGCTGATGGCCTCGGAGTATCCGTTTCTGAAGATTGTGGGCGTGGAATTGATTGCCGAGTTGCATCGCGCGGCCGAGGAGAACATTCGCGTCTACCACTCGGCAACAAAGCGGTGCTCCCAGATCGAGGCGTTCTGCATGGACGCTTGCGATTTCGTCTTTCCGAAAACGCCACTGCTGTTGTATTTCTTCAATCCGCTGCCGGAGGCGGGATTGCGGCGGGTGATTCGAAACCTTGAGCGGTCTTTGGAGCAATCGCCGAGGCCGGTGTGGATCGTGTATCACAACCCGCTACTGGATGCCGTGATCGCCGAGTCGCCCTGGCTGGAAAGGGCAAAGGTGACGCCGCAGTATTCGCTGTATCGGACGAAGAGACCCCCGGAACGCTGCTGATCTGGTCCCGTCGGCGAAAACAGCGCGCCTCCACGGCTCACGCTGCTGAGCGCTTCGCGGCCTCGGCCTCGGCGAGAGAGCGTTGATAGGACTTCCATCCCGGGCACCATCCCGTGTGCCAACGCCACAAGCGAGCAATCAACGATTTCGGCTTTCTCTCCGCCAGCGCACGCAGACGGCAGGTTTCACAACTATGCTGCTTCGGTTCCATGGGCGGCCTCCATAAAAATCGCAATTCTAGTCGCGAAAGCGCGGCGTGTCAGTGACGTCGAGCGTCGGTGCTTTATGTTGTGTCGAGTCGAGGTCCTGGCTGACGGGGAGCATTCATTTCCGCTTAATGTGAACCGGACAGCGCAGGGGTAAAATTAGGCGGAGGTTCCGAATTGAAAACAGGTCGCAGCTTCCGGCTGGGCTTCTGGCTGGCCGGATGGGTGCTCGTGGGGATGGTTTTTGCCGCGGCTGCACAGCACGTTCGCCGGCAAAGCGTCGATCCGCCGGAAGTAGCACAGCTCGCGCGGGCGGTCGATGAGCACTACAACCACCTGCGCAGTCTGGAATCGGACTTCACCGAAATCTACCGGGGCGACGGTTTGGAGCGAGTGGAGTCGGGCACCTTGTGGTTGAAAAAGCCGCGCAAGATGCGGTGGGAATACCGTTCTCCGAAAGAGAAGCTGTTCATCAGCGACGGCACGGCAGTGTGGTTCTACCTGCCGGCGGAACGGCAACTCAGAAAGACGTCGCTTAAGAGGCTGGACGACTTGCGGTCACCCCTGGCATTTTTGCTCGGTAAGACCAAGCTGGAGAATGAATTACGAGGACTTTCAAAAGCTGTCGATCAATCCCCTCTGGGCGCTGGTAACACGCTGCTGCGCGGGATTCCGCAAGGCGTCGCTCCGCAGAGCGCGGCGGGCCAGGCGAGCGAGGTGCAACTGGAGATTACTCCCTCCGACCAGATTGTCCGCATCGTACTAATGGAGCCCGATGGGGCGACGACGGAGTTCCGTTTTGCGGGCTGGAAAGAGAATTTGGGTTTGAGCGACAGCCGGTTCCAGTTCACGCCTCCGCCGGGGGTCGAGACCGTGGAAGGAGAATTGGAGCCGTAGTGATTTTTGCGGGTTACTTGCGTACCACCTAGATAGACAGGTTGCGATAAGGGCTTTGGCAACAGAATGTTACACTTGACCTAGACGCTCGACATTCAGACGCTCAACTGCGGAAACTCGGAATCAGACAACTAGCCAATGGCAGAATTCCTGGTCAAAGTCGCCGACGAACAGGGCCATCTGCGGCAGCAGGTGGAGCACGGACATTCCGAAGCGGAGGTCCACGACCGGTTCACGCAGCAGGGCTATCTCGTGTACTGGGTCAAGCCTCGGACCCTGCTTAGCTCGGGCCGGGGGCAGTTCGGGCGGCGCGGCGGCAAGCTGCAACAGTCCACATTTCTGATCTTCAACCAACAGTTTCTGACGCTGATTAAAGCGGGACTGCCGATTCTGACGTCGCTGGATCTTCTGATCAAGCGGCAGCGCGACAAGTTTCTGCTGCAACGGCTCGAGAACGTGCGCGAGCGGGTGAAAGGCGGCGAGTTGCTGTCCGATGCGTTTGCCGCCCAGCAGGTGTTTCCGAAGATGTACACGACCACTCTGCTGGCGGGCGAGAAGAGCGGCAGCATGGAAGAAGTGCTCGGCCGCTACATCGCGTATCAGCGGATGGTGCAGACTTTCCGTAAGAAGCTGCTGGCGTCACTGGTGTATCCGGCGCTGCTGGTTTCGATGGTAACGCTGATGCTGATTTTCTTGATCACCTTCGTGGTGCCCAAGTTTGCCGACCTGTACAACAGCTTGGGAGCGCAGCTGCCGGCGGTCACCGTGTTCATGCTCCAGTTCGGTCTGAATGCGCAGAAGTATGGATGGCTGGTGCTTCTGGTTGGGGTGGTGTTAGTTGTTCTGTTGTGGCAGTGGAAACAAAGCGACAAAGGCGCCCAACGCATTGACCGGTTTCTGCTGGCGCTGCCGCTGATCGGGGAAATTCGGCTGAAGTACCAGGTGGCGAATTTCTCGCGCATTCTGGCGACGCTGCTGCAAGGCGGACTGCCCTTGGTGCCGGCGATGCAGACCGCCGGCGAATCGATGAGCAGCCGGCAAATGCTGAACGGGGTCACGGCCGCGGCCGAGCGGGTGAAAGAGGGACAGAGCCTGGCGCATAGTCTTGAGACGCAGAAGCTGTTTCCCGATCTGGCGGTGGAAATGCTGGAGGTCGGCGAATCGACCGGCGCGCTGCCGGCGATGCTGGCGTCGGTGGCGGAGTTTTACGAAGAGGATGTGCAGATGGCTCTGAGCGCAGCCATGGCGCTGATTGAGCCCATAATCCTGATCTTCATGGCGGTTTTTGTCGGCGGGATACTGATTTCTCTGTATTGGCCGATCTTTAATCTGGCAGGGAATGTGCATTAAGGGCAAGGTTTCAGAGTTTCAAGGTTTCAAAGTGCAACGCGTTCGTGATTGAAACCTTGAAACTTTGAAACCTTGAAACCTGGCTCCATAGAAGGCTGTAAACTGGAATGGGTATGGCGGACAAGAAAACAGTGGTGGTAAGCGGCGGGAACGGCGGGAAGCTGGTGCCGGAAGCGGCAACAGTTCCCAACGAGCAGGAACGGGCGCGGGACATCGCGCGGCGCTACCGCTGCGAATTCATCGATCTGACCGATTTCCAGTTGCACCACGATCTGTTCGAGAAGATCCCGGTGCATCTGATGTTCCGCTACAAGTTCGTGCCCTTGGAAGAGACGGCGGACGGGCGGCTGGCGATTGCGATTGCCAATCCGAGCCAGCTCATGATGATCGACGAGATCAGCCTGCTGCTCGGCAAGCGCATTGTCACCAAAGTTTCGACCGAGAAGCAGATCTCCGACATCCTGCAGAAGACCGAGCAGTCCAAGCGTGTCCTGGAAGACGCGAGCGAAGGGTTCACGCTCGACGTGATCCGCGAGGACGAAGCTGGGAACGACGAAACCATCTCCATCGACAAGTTGACGGCGACAGCGGGCCAGGACATGAGCCCGATCATCCGCCTGGTTGACACCACGATTTTCACGGCGTTGCAGCGGCGGGCGAGCGACATTCACATCGAGACGCGGGACGACTCGGTGGTCATCAAGTTCCGTATCGACGGCGTCCTCACGAACGCCATGCCGCCCATCGGCAAAGAGCACCACTCGACCATCATTTCGCGTATCAAGGTCATGAGCGAGCTCGACATATCCGAACGCCGCGTGCCCCAGGACGGCCGCTTCCGCGTGAAGTACAACGGACGCGCCATCGACTTCCGGGTTTCGATCATGCCGTCGATCCACGGCGAAGACGCCGTGCTCCGCGTGCTCGACAAGGAGTCGATGAGCGAGAAGTTCAAGAAGCTCACGCTCGACGTGGTCGGGTTCGAGGAAGATGACCTGCGCCGCTTTCGCGCCTATATTAAGGAGCCGTACGGCATGGTGCTGGTCACAGGCCCGACCGGCAGTGGCAAGACCACGACCCTCTATGCCGCCGTCAACGAGATCAAGACCGACGAAGACAAGATCATCACCATCGAAGATCCGGTTGAATATCAACTGCGCGGCATCACCCAGATTCCGGTCAACGAAAAAAAAGGATTGACTTTCGCCCGCGGCCTGCGTTCCATCCTGCGCCACGATCCCGACAAGATCATGGTGGGCGAAATTCGCGACAACGAAACCGCGCAGATCGCCATCCAGTCGGCGCTGACGGGCCACCTCGTATTCACCACTGTTCACGCCAATAACGTAGTCGATGTGCTGGGGCGCTTCCTGAACATGGGCGTCGAGCCTTACAACTTTGTGTCGGCGCTGAACTGTATTCTGGCGCAGCGACTGGTGCGGGTCATCTGCGATTCCTGCCGGACAGCCGTGCACTATCCGAAGGACGTGCTTGAGGCAAGTGGTTTGGACCCGCTGCAGTGGTCGAAGGTTCCTTTGTATGAGGGGCAGGGCTGCATCGAGTGCGCGGGTACCGGATTCAAGGGCCGGACGGCGATTCATGAACTTCTGGATTTGACCGACCGCATTCGCGAGATGATTCTGGAGAAGAGGCCGACCTCGGAGATACGGAAAGCCGCCCGTGAAGAGGGCATGCGCTTCTTGCGCGAATCGGCGCTGGACAAGGTGCGTGGGGGATTCACCACTCTGAAAGAGATCAACAAGGTCACCTTTATCGAGACCATGCGCTGAGGCTGGGGACCTGAGGGCTGTTTCGTGGAAGCCGGTTACCTTCTGCCGGGCCGGCAGTCCAGTCCCGGCATCCCCAGAGGTAACTATTCTCTTCATGAAAGTGCGGGATATCATTAAGTTGCTGGAGCGAGACGGCTGGTATCTGAAACAAACGCGTGGAAGTCACCGGCAATACAAGCATCCGAGGAAGCCGGAACGAGTCACGTTGCCGGGGCATCCGAATGACGATCTTCCACCAGGTACGTTGAACAGCGTTCTCAAACAAGCAGGATTGAAGCCTTGAACTACGTTGTTGTTTACGAAAAATCCGATACCGGCTGGGCGGCTTACGTTCCAGACCTGCCGGGAGTGGTGACCACAGGCCGAACCAGGGCCGAGGTACGCTCTTTGATCCGGGAAGCGATCGAGTTCCATCTGGATGGATTGAAAGAAGACCGGTTGCCCATTCCGGAGCCGAGCGCGGAAGCAGAGGTTGTTTCGGTTTTGCAGCGATGACTTCCACATCCAAACACGTACGCCGTCCAACGCTCGCCTGCGAAATCGCAGCCGACCGCGTCCTGGCAGGCCGCGCCGCCGATACGGGTCGGATGGTGGAAATGGCGTCGGCGCGGGAACTGGCGCCGGGCATGGTGGTGCCCGATTTGATGGAATCGAACCTGCGGGACGGGACGGCGATCCGGCAAGCGATTGAAAGCGCGCTGGGCAGTGTCGGTGGACACTCCCACGACGTGATCGCGATCTTGCCCGACACCTCGGTGCGCGTGGTGCTGCTGGATTTCGAGACGCTCCCCTCGAAGCGGGACGAAGCCGAAGCGGTGGTGCGCTTCCGTCTGAAGAAGTCGCTGCCTTTCGATCCCGCCGATGCCCGCATCTCGTATCACGCGCAGTCGACGGGCAAAGGCGTGCGGGCGGTGGCGGCGGTGGTGCTGAACACGGTTCTCGAGGAATATGAGTCGGCGTTTCGCGACGCGGGCTACAATCCGGGGATGGTGATGCCGTCGATGCTGGCGGCGCTGGGCGCGGCGGACGCGGAACGGCCAACCCTGGTGGTCAAGGTAGACGCGCGCACCATCAGCATCGCGATTCTCGAGCAGGAGCAACTCCTGCTGTTCCGCACGCTCGAAAATGTGCGCGGCGTGACCATCACGGGCGATCAACTGGCGGAGGAAGTCTATCCCTCGGTAGTGTTTTTCCAGGACACTTACAAACTGAACATTGAGCGCGTGTATGTGGCGGGCCTGCCGGAAGCGGGCAGCGCCGCGCCTGCGCTAAAAAACCAGTCCGGCGCGCACGTTGAGGACCTGGTGGCGACGTCGCAGATTGGCGCCACCACGGGCACGGTGCCGCGCTGGCGGATGGCGGGAGTGGTGGGAGCGCTGATTTCGTAGAGCGCTGTTCGCTGTTCGCTCTTCGCTAAGGAACAAAAAGTCCGAGCGAACGACGAATAGCGAATAGCGTTTTGGGTTTTTTGATTTCATCAAATATGCGTCTTGATATCAATCTCGCGACCCGGCCCTATGAAGATGCCCGTGAATTCTGGGCGGTCTGGGGATTGGGAGTGGGTCTGCTGGGCGTGGTGACGCTGGTCCTGCTGAGCTGGGCCGTGCGTGGCTGGACCGAGGCGGGCAGAGATCGCCATGAGATCGCGCAACTGCAGCAGCAGATCGCGGAACGCGACGACGAACGGAGGCAAGATCAGGCCGTCCTCGACATGCCCGCCAACCGCAGCACGCGGGATCAGTCGCAGTTCTTGAATGGGCTGATTCAACGCAAATCATTCTCCTGGACGCGCGTGTTCGAAGATCTGGAGCGGGTCATGCCCCCGAACCTGCATGTGGTCTCGCTGCGGCCGGAATTGAACGAGCAGAATCAGATGCAACTCGATATGCGGGTGGCGGGCGATACGCGCGCCGCGGTCGTCGAACTGGTCCATCGCATGGAAGGCTCGAAGCATTTTCAGGGAGCGCAACTGGTGCAGGAGGCGCAAAACGGGGAAGCGGCAGCCGGCGTAGCCGCTTCGGTAGTCGCGATTTATGTTCCCGACGCGACCGACAGGAGCGGAAAATAATGCCGGACTTTGCGAATTCGCGGCGCAAGTTGAAAGTTGCGATTGGGGCGATGCTGGCTGCCGATGTGGTGGCGGTGGCAGTTCTGTTCTCGCCGCTGGTGGGTTCGGCGAATTCGCGCCGGCTGCAAATTAATGAATTGAGGGCCGAACTGACGAAGAAGACCCGCGAAGTGGAACCGCTGCGCGGCATGGACAAGAAGATCGTGCTGGCGAAAGATCAGATCGGCGGGTTTTACAAAGACCGCTTTGCCGCGACGGATTCCGATCTGGCCAATGGACTGGGGAAACTGGCGGCGGAGAATGGAATTGGGATTCAGCAGGCGAAGTACACGGAAGAGGATCCGGAAGTCTCCGGCGTGATTCCGGTCGGAATCGAGCTGAGTTTTTCCGGAGACTACCTGCAACTGGTACGGTTCATCAATACGCTGGAACGGTCGAAGCTGTTTTTTGCGGTGGATAGCGTGGATCTGGCGGGTGAGAGCACGGGGCCGGTGAAGCTGCAAATTACGATCCACAGTTATCTGCGGTCGGGTGCCTAAGTGAAGCTGGAAGTCGAAAACCGGAAGAACGTCATCTGGCTCGCGGTGTTGGGCGCGATTGCACTGGTGGTGCTGGGCTATGAGTTTTGGCCCCAGTCGGCGACAGCGCCCCACTTAACGGCACAGACAACGTCAGCACCGGCCAAGCCCGGCACACGGCGCACGGCTTCAGGAAAAGTGGTGCCGGTGGTTGAGCCGCGGCTGGATCCTACGCTGGACCTGAACCTGCTGAGACGAAGCGAGGAAATCAAGTACGCGGGCAACGGAAGAAACATCTTTGTCGCGGGGTCGGTGGCAATTATCGAAAAGCCCAAGGGACCCGGTGTGACGGATGCAGCAGAGTCTGCCACTCTGCGTACGCCTCCCCCACCTCCGCCACCGCCGCCAATCACGCTTAAGTTTTTTGGTTTCGCGAACCGGCCCGGGGAGACAAAAAGAGTGTTTTTGTCGCAGGGTGAAGACGTTTTCATCGCCGCTGAGGGTGATATTGTCGACCGGCGCTATCGCGTCCTGCACATTTCGCCGACAGCGGTGGACGTGGAAGACGTGCTCAACAACAACCGTCAGAGCCTGCCCTTAACGCAAGGATGAAAGATGAACCAGTTGCCAGTTGCCGGTAATGGCCTTTACCGATCGCTAGCAACTGGTAGCTGGCAACTGCTTTTAGGCGAGTGAGCGTTTATGCGGCGTCGTGGTTTGAGATCGGCGAAATTACAAATTACAAATCGCAAATTACCAATTCGCCAGCGTGGCTACATTATGCTCACGCTGGTGCTGGCACTGGCGCTCATCACCATTGCTCTGCTCACCGTGCTCCCCGACATCAGCCAGCAAATTCGCCGCGACCGCGAAGACGAGTTGAGACACCGGGGAACGGCGTACATGCGCGCGATTCAACACTTCTATAAGAAGTTTGGGCGGTATCCCACGCGCATCGAGGAACTGGAAAATACCAACAACATGCGGTTCCTCCGCAAGCGCTACACCGATCCGATGAACCGGGATCCGGCCACGGGCAAAGAGAGGGATTTCAAACTCTTACATCAGCAGGACATCACCTTAAACAACGGGCCGCTGCTAGGACAAACACCTGGGCAAACTGGACTGGCGGGACAAACTGGACTGCAGGGTCAAAGCGGACTCGGCGGAATGCAGGGAGGATTGGCTGGATTGCAAAGCGCGCTGGGTGGCTTGGGAGCGCAAGCCGGCGTGCAACAGACGAACTTGAACACACCGAACCCTGCCAGTGGCGAATCCGGCAATTCGGATTCCGGCAATCCGTCCTCTGGCAATGCATCGGATGCGGCGGGAAATCCGAATGCAGGATCGTCGTCATCGAGTTCCACTTCCAGTTCCGGCTTGAGCGGGCAGACCTTCGGCGGAGGGCCGATCCTCGGGGTCGCCAGCTTGAGCAAAGCGAAGACGATTCGCGTGTTCAACGACAAGACCCATTACAACGATTGGCTTTTCATTTACGTGCCGCAGGCCGACCGCGGCGGGCTGCTGACTGGCCCGGTGTCGCTTAACGGCCCCACTAGCGGATTCGCTGGAGGTGTTGCGGGGCAAGGCGGGCTGTCCGGGCAGGGACAAGGTCTAACGCCGAACAGCAGCCAGCCGCAAAGCACGCCGGCGCAACCTGCGCCGAATTCAGGACAGACGGCGCCTCAACAGTAGATTCCATAACACCGGCGACAGAAAAGCCCCGCTAAGAAAGTGGGGCTTTCTGAAACCGGAAATGTCTAATCGCTGAGCTTAGACGTTAAATGAGGAGCCGCAGCCGCAAGTGCTCTTCACGTTCGGGTTGTCGAACTTGAAGCCGGCGCCTTCCAGGGTCTCGACGTAATCGACATGCGCCCCGCCAAGATACATCAGGGAAGTGGCATCGACATAAACCTTGAGACCGTCAAAGTCGAAAACCTTGTCCATCATGCCGGCGCCGTTCTCGAAGGCCATGGAGTATTGGAAGCCGGAGCAACCACCGCCGACCACCGATAACCGCAATCCCGAGGGGACCGGTGTCTGCATAGCCATGATCTCTTTGACTTTAGCAATCGCGGCCGGGGTCAGGACTGGCGCCGCGGTTTTGGGCTGTACATCGGTTGCGGTGGTAGTTGCCATCGGTTGATCTCCTTGTGATTGCTCATTATAACAAAGGGTACAACCGGCTCGGCAAGGTTTTCCGAAGCCGGTACTTCTTCCCGAATCTGGCCATTAGATGCAGCGGGCACGAAAGAAGTCGCGCTTCCCTCTTGCCAACTGGTCTATAATCATCCGCAGTAGGGGCCTGTACCCGAACGCCAGCGGAGGGCCGTGCAGTTTCCGCTGGAGCTTTAAGGCAACTTCGGGAATTGGCTCGATCTCAGCTCCGAGGTGGCGTATGTCTCCTATGTTCGGGCTGCTTGTCGCGTGGGGTATTCTGACCGGAGTACTCATCATCCTCTTGATCTATCGCAGCACCCTCACCATGCACGAGGACGATTCCATATTCCTTAATGAAACCGAATCCCAGATGCATAAAGATCAGGTGGAAGTTCTGAACAAGATGAAAAGGCTCACTCCGATCGTCAAAGTGCTTGGCGCTTTGTCGGGAGCTATGATCCTGGTCATTGCGGGATTGTTCATCTATTTGGGGCTCAACGGCGCTACCCGGCTGCAGTAACCGGCAAGTTCGCCGAGACGCGCGAATCCTCGCCGACCCCTCCTTGGGGAGAACTCGCAAGAGCGGCGGCGCAGTGTGGCCGCTCGCTGGCGAGGGTGTACTCTGTTGGGCAAAATCCACAACCTGAACATGAGCGCGCAGTTTCCCATTGCGATTGTCGGAGGTGGTCCAGCGGGCGCTCTGGCTGGCGCGCTGCTGGCGGCGGCTGGCAGAGAGGTGCGTCTCTTTGACGAAAAGCTCGCATGGGAGAAGCCCTGCGGCGGCGGACTCACGCACAAAGCGCGGCAGCAATATCCGTTTCTGGCGGATGCCGCGAGCGCGAGCAATCCCGCAGAACACTGCGAGTTGATCAGTCCGTCGGGACAGCGGGCGCGCTTCCACATGCGGTACCCGGTCGCGATCTTCTCCCGCCTGGCGCTGAATGGACTGTTGCTGGAGCGAGCCCGGCGCGCCGGCGCTGACGTGTGCAACGAGCGCGTAACGCGGATCGCGGGAACCTGCGGAGACTGGCAACTGATCACGCCCCAGGGTGAATATCGAGCGTCTTATCTGATCCTGGCAGCGGGCGCGCGCAATCCGTTCCGCGCGCAATTCCTCTCGCCGATTTCTCCCAGCGATCTGATGATCACCGTGGGCTACTTCATCCCCGGCCATAGATCTCCCAACAGCGGCTCTACGATGCAGATTCAGTTTCTGAAAGAGATTACCGGCTACATTTGGGTCTTTCCGCGCATCGATCATGTCTCCGCCGGAATCGCGGCGAAGATGGGCGAGATCTCGACCGCGGAGTTGCGCCGCATTCTAGAACGTTGGCTGCAAGAAAATGGCCTGCACTTGAACGGAGCCCGCTTTTATTCGCACATCCTGCCGTCGTTTCGCGCCCAGACCTTCGAAACGCTCGAAGTCTGCGGCGAAGGCTGGGCCCTGATCGGCGACAGCGCGGGCCTGGTCGATCCGATCACCGGAGAGGGTCTCTACTACGCGCTGCGATCGGCAGAGTTGTGCGCCAGCGCGTTGTTGGCCGGGCGGCCTGACGATTACCGCGACTGGTTGCAAGAAGATGTGCTTCCCGAGTTGAAGCTGGCGGCACGCGTCTCGCAGCGTTTCTACCGCGGACAGATTTTCGGCGACAGCGTTCTGGAGAAGATGGTGTCTCTCACCGCGCAAAGCGCAACCTTCCGCGACCTGATGAGCGATCTCTTCGCCGGAATGCAAGGTTATCGCGATCTGCGCTCGCGGCTCTACCGCATCCTGCCCGCGGTGATGGCCGAGGGCCTAGCGGGAACGCTGCGCCGGCCGTGGCACAGCGCCGGTAGCAGCAGCGAACCCGAATTCGCCATTGATCCGCTGGCGGAATAACTAACATCCTAACTGCAGGGGACGCGGCAAGCCGCATCTCTACTCTGACTTTTCTTTAAGCAGCCTTTGCCTTCATCCCTGCGATATCGTCGAGCAGCACCTTCTCGTGGCCTTCCGGGTTCACCTTTTCGTACACCTTGCGGATTACGCCCTGGGGATCGACCACGAAACTGGTGCGCTCCCAGAACTTCATTCCTTTCCATTCCGCCTGGCCGATACCGAGCGACTTCATCAGGCTGGCATCGGTGTCGGAGAGCAAATCAATGGTAAAGGCAAACTTGTTGCAGAAGTTCTTGTGCGCGGCCACGTCGTCGGCGCTCACGCCGATGACGCTGATTCCCGCAGCGTCGAAATCGCCCTTGGTCGCCGTGAACGACTTGCCCTGAATGGTGCAGCCGGGCGTGTCGTCTTTTGGATAGAAGTAGACAACGAGCCAGCGTCCGGCGAAGTCGGAAAGCTTGGCGATTTTGCCGTCCTGGTTGGGCAGCGAGAAATCCGGGAACGGATTGCCAGCGGATAGCATTGGGAAAGTCCTTTCTAAAGTTGTGAGTTGCAATTGTGCGAGTGCTGGAGTGAGCGCCAAGCTTGCTCTTAGCTCTTAGCCTTGGCAAAGTGGCTCTTCCCTGTGTTTCTCCGTGTCCCCCGTGGTTCAAGCTCTTAGTTCTCTACCACAGGGGACACAGAGGTCACAGGGGAAACCCTTCGTCTTTGAAGCAGCTAAGCGCCAAAGGCTGACAGCCAAGAACCGTCATCAGGCGGCCTGCATCGCTTTTCTGGCGCGCTCTTGCATCTCTTGCGGCGACACGTCTTCAATGTGGGTCGCGATGCCCCATTGATGCCCGAATGGGTCTTGGATGAAGCCCGAGCGATCGCCGTAGAACTGATCCTGCACCGGCTTCAGTATCTTCGCTCCCTCGGCGGCCGCTTTTGCTACGACGCTGTCGCAATCGGGAAGGTAGAGATACAGGCTCACCGGAGACGCTCCGATGCTCTCGGCGCTGCGGGCGCCCATCTGGAGATTTTCGTCGGCCAGCATGACGCGCGACGTTCCGATCTGCAGCTCGGCGTGGGCCACCCGGCCGTCGGGCATATCCATGCGCTCGATTTCGGTCGCCCCGAAAACCCTTTTGTAGTATTCAATCGCTTTTGCGGCGCCCTTGATGATGAGGTACGGCGTTACCGAACTGTATCCCTTGGGAAGGTAGCTGACTTTGTTCATGGTTGTTCTCCTCTGAGGATGAAGTTGAAGGTTAAGGCGTACGGGAGGCCCCCACGGCCTCGCTTATCGGATTATAAGAACACAAGTTGGAGCCGGACTCAAGCGGCGTTTAATTGCCGGCTTTGCTGCCTTTTTCCACGGAGGGATATACGATAATCAGCGTTGCCACGAGGATCTCGATCGTGCCCGAACTGCCCGACATTGTCGTCTACCTCGATGCCCTCGAAAAACGCATCCTCGGCGAACGCCTCGAGCGTATCCGCATCGCAAGCCCGTTTCTATTGCGAACGGCGGCGCCGCCGGTAGCGGACGCGGAGGGCACGACCGTGGCTCAACTGCGCCGGCTGGGCAAGCGGATTTGCATCGGCTTGAGCAATGACATTTGGCTAGTGCTGCACCTGATGATTGCCGGCCGTCTGCACTGGAAGAAACGCGATGCCAAAGTATCCCCGCCGCGCGGTCTGGCGGCCTTCGACTTCGCCAATGGAACTCTGCTGTGGACGGAAGCGGGTTCACAAAAACGCGCGTCCCTGCACGTGGTAGCCGGAGAAAAGGGACTCGCCGCGCTCGATCCCGGTGGGCTGGAAGTTCTGGAATCGGATCTGGACCGCTTCACGGCGGTCCTCACCTCTGCCAACCACACTCTGAAACGCGCTCTCACCGATCCGCGATTGTTTAGCGGCATCGGCAATGCCTACTCCGATGAGATTCTCTTCGAAGCGCAACTCTCGCCCCTCGCGCTGACGCAAAAGCTTAAGCCAGATCAGATCGAGCGGCTGTTTGCGGCGGTCCGCGCCAGTCTGCTTCAGTGGATAGAGCGCTTGCGTCGCGAGACAGGCAACGACTTCCCCGAGAAAGTCACAGCGTTTCGACCGGGAATGGCGGTGCATGGACGATACAAGGAACCGTGCCCGCGCTGTCAGGCAAAGATCCAGCGCATACGCTACGCAGCCAACGAAACCAACTACTGTCCCAATTGTCAGACCGGAGGAAAGCTGCTCGCCGATCGCGCCCTATCGCGACTGTTGCGCGAGGACTGGCCCAGGACTCCGGAAGAAATGGAATTGCTGACTCGGGAGCGGCGGTGAGGCTGAACTCTCCCGTCCACATCTGTCCCTCGATTCCTCCCGATTCCTTCCACTATTGCAGCGGCGACCATCTCTGGCATTCCGAAAAACTGACCGGCAAAGTCATCGGAGGGCCGACTCTGAAGCGAACTACCCCGTCCGAGGTCGAACAGAAGCTTCTGGATCCTGTGCTGCTGCTGACAGGAGTGCCCACTACTACATATTCGTCGCAGGTTTGTTTCTTGCAGACCGCGGTAATGCTGAACTGAAATCCAGACTTCGTGCACCAGGTGCCCGCTGTGCAACTGGCATTGCCCAGCGTGGCGTCAATCACGCCGGCATGGTCGGCGGAAAATTTATCGGTTCCACGAGGATCAGGGCCAAGCGTAGCCAGGTCGCGCGCAAAGCCCCTCTGCGGATAGGTACCCGAGTAAGTGACCTGCGCGGTGTTCGCCATGCGTATCGTGGCCACAGCACTCGATTCGTTCGCAGCTATCCTGGCTCGCAGCAGGTTCGGAATCGCAATGGCTGCCCCTGCCAGAATCGCACCGGCGTCGACTCCGCCGCTGAGGCTGGCCTCCCGAATCGCGCTTTCCTCACCGTAGGCGCAGATCACCACTGGCTTGGCTTCTGCGGTTGCCTGCGAAAGGGTCTCCGCCATCCCTGGAAATACCTGATGCATGCTCAGCGCCGCCATCGCAGCCGGGTCCTCATAAAGAAGCGCGGAGACCTTCGAGCCGTCGCCTGGCGGCAAGGATGCCAGAAACTTCGGGGACTTGGCCAACGATTCTCCTGACCGGTGAAGCCGAACCGCAGCGGTAACGGCTTCGGGACTGGAAGCAATGACCAGATACCCGTCCACAAATGCATAACCGATTCCCAGGGTCTTCTTCGGAGAAGGAATTCGAAGGGTATGGTAAGTGATTCCTTCCTCATCGGACTGCTGCGCCCCCAGATGCATCGCTGCCAGCAACGTGTCCAACGTCGCCTGCAAACGGTCCGGATCGTTGACCTGGAGTATCGCCTTCCACACGGGATCCGGTGGTTTGAGACTGTCCACTTCGAGCGTGATCTCTCCCCCGAGACGACGGAGCAGATCTTCCTTCAAACTCAGTTTCAACGCCGCTTCCATTTGCGTGACGGGCGCGAGGGTTTTTGGATTCGAAGCCTCAGAAAGATCCCTGACGTCATCAAATATCTCTGCCGGATCCTTAAGTAATGCGGTGCTTGCCAGGACAGCCTGAGGCGAGACAAAGTCCAGGCTGCCCATAGGGCCGGGCGCCGCCAGCCAGGATGCTACTCCATGCCGCGGACCGGTGAAGCTCAATTCCGTCTGGCTGGCCGCCTGGCCCGCCACAGTCTTGTGGTCCCAAACCAGATACTTCATGTCGGCAAATCCAGACTGCTGGAAAATCATCTGGTTTGGGCCTGCTGGGACTTGCTTCAGAATCGTCTGCAAGTCAATCGCTCCCACAACTGTAGTTCCGCCTTCATAGGCTTGGGCCACGCGCTGCCCAAAAGGAGAAGAAGCGAAATCCCGGGGTTTTCCGTCCAGCCAAGCATTCAGAATGCGCAGTTGGGCGAAGTCGAGCGTTGCGACCAGAAGATCGGGGCGCACCAGAATCACGGGTTCCTGGGGCGGAAACGTATTCTTGGTAGCGGCAAGTTCCTGGACGTCGAATACGCGGAATGGCGGCTTCGATTGATCCGCAAAATGCCTCGCCATTTGCTGCAGGAAATCCTTCAGGCCCGGTTTGCGCACGTCCGCAAGAATAAGGAGGCTCGGGCCCTGGCGCCCCTCGGTTGCAACCGACACAACAATTTCGTCTCCCAGGAATTGAGACAGTTGATAAAGCGACTCGAGGGCGTCCTCAACCTTGGGTCCATTGGTAGCCAGCTCGCCGTGCTGCCACCAGGCACGCAGCACCGGGCTCTCCTTCAACTCCTGTCGGAAGATGGTCAGGGCCTGATGGGAAGCATCACCATAGTTGGGAAACGCGAAATACACAACTGTCGATTCCTGCAAGAACGGCAACAGATGGCTCTGGTCGCGCGGCGGCGGAAACTGAACATCATCCTTTAACTTCGTCAGCAATTGACCGAACTCAGCCAGTAATGCGGGATCCTTTTGCAAATCCTGCGGCCAGGTTGCTTCTGGTTGTACTGCCGCTGGGGCTTGGGCAACACAGGCCGAAGTAAGGAGAAAAAGCGCAGCGAAGAGCGCCACGCACTTATTGAAGTAACGATGGCGCTGTTGAAGAGTTTGTGCGGATCGCATTCGTCTTTGCCGCCTCCTATGGCTAACGACTACCCCGGGCTCACTCTTACTCTATTCCCAACTCCTTCGCGAGCGCCTTCCACTTGCCATCCACCAGCGCCCGGGTTTTCGCGTCCATCACAATCTCATCCGGCCAGGGACGCTGGAAGCCTTCGCTTGACCACTTGCGGGTGCCATCGATGCCCATCTTCGAGCCGTAGTCGGGCAGGCGCGACGCGTGGTCGAGCGAATCGACTGGGCCGAGCGTGAACTGTATGTCGCGCTCGGGATCGATGTTGTTCAGCACTTTCAAGGTGACGTCGGCGATATCCTGCACATCCACGTCCTCGTCCACTACGACGATGCACTTGGTGAACATCGCTTGCCCCAGCGACCAGATGGCGTTCATCACCTTGCGCGCCTGTCCGGGGTAGGACTTGCGAATGGAAACCAGCATCAGGTTGTGGAACACGCCTTCGATGGGCAAATTGATGTCCACCAGCTCGGGGATGGTCACCTTCATCAGCGGCAGAAAAATGCGCTCGACTGCTTTGCCCATCCAGGCGTCCTCCTGCGGCGGCTTGCCTACGATGGTGGCGGGGTAGATCGGGTCTTTGCGGTGCGTGATGCAGGTAACGTGAAACACTGGGTACTCGTCTTCCAGCGAGTAGAAGCCGGTGTGATCTCCGAAGGGGCCTTCGGTGCGGAGTTCATCAAGATTGACATAGCCTTCGAGGATGATCTCGGCGTCGGCGGGGACTTCGAGATCGACGGTCTCGCACTTCACCAGTTCGACTGGCTTCTGGCGGAGGAATCCGGCGACGATGTATTCCTCAATGTCAGGCGGCGCGGGCACGATGGCGGAGAAGGTTAGCGCGGGCTCGGTGCCGATGGCTACGGCAACGTCCATCTTGCCGGACGGACGGTCGCCGGAAGCGAGAATTGCGCCTCCCGAAGAGCGGGCCATGATGTCGACCGCAGTTGCTGCTGCGCTTCGCGCCGCTGGACGGCCGGGGGCGGCCATCCCTACGTGGTCTGGGGAGGCTACGGCATTTCGCAAGTGGTCGCGGTAATGCTCAGCCGCCACTTTCTGCCTTTGCCAGTGCATGCCGGCGGTGCGCTCGTCGTAGATCTGCAGCCGATACATGCC
>Ga0326727_10011109_pt1 | contig 21115 bp, 31 predicted proteins | sample MB2enrmetagenome_FD_207643 | JGI IMG/M metagenome (GOLD analysis project Ga0326727, IMG submission 207643) | Lab enriched peat soil microbial communities from McLean, Ithaca, NY, United States - MB29MY | ecosystem: Environmental > Terrestrial > Soil > Wetlands > Peat | place: USA: New York...
GGCAAACGGCGCAAAAACACCTCGGGAAAATAGGCGCCACCGCCTGTGCCACTCCCCTCCCACCCCTCAACCCGCCCCCACGCCCTCCTCCAGCACTTCCTGCCACGAGGATTCCGAAGCCGCTGGCTAGTGGACGTGACGTTTGCCAACAGATTCCGAAGCAAGTATAATTGTCGGTATAAGTATTCAGTCGGATTCGAGGCGCCAACATGGCTCAATTGACGATCTATCTCGATGATGCCGCCGAGCGGCGCGTTAAGGCGGCGGCCCGGAAATCTGGAGTCTCGGTCAGCCGATGGATAGCCGAATTGGTACAGAGCCGGACGCGCACCGATTGGCCGCCCGAGGCCCGGGAGTTGGCGGGAGCGTGGCCGGATTTTTCTGATCTCCGGGAACTGCGAGCGCTGACCGGCAAGGATCAATCTCGGGTGCGGCTATAAACCGAAATTAGCCCGCCGGTGGATTGCCCCGGTCCCTTCGCAGCAGTTTTTTCGCCTCCTATGTTTCTTCTCGATACGAACACGCTCATCTACTTCTTCAAGGGCCAAGGCAAAGTGGCGGCGCGCCTTTTTGCCGTGCCGCCTGGAGATGTAGCGATCTCGTCCGTGTTGCTGTATGAGATCGAGGTGGGCATTGCCAAATCCGAGCAGCCCGCCAAGCGGCGTAGGCAATTCGATACGTTTCTCGCGGTCGTGTCGGTGCTTCCGTTCGACCGCTCGGCGGCCCGCGCCGCGGCGACGGTGCGCGTGGATCTGGAAAGGCGGGGGCTCCCCATCGGCCCGCTGGACAACCTCATCGCGGGCGTCGCTCTCGCCCACCGGGCTACGCTGGTGACCCACAACACCCGGGAATTCTCCCGGCTGCCGAATCTTGCCATCACCAACTGGTACGACTCAGTAAGAGTGCCACCGCGCCACTTTTGACCTTGGCGTGGCACCGACATTGCATTTTGTGTCGGCGACCGTTAAGAAGCCAGCGCAGGCCACGCATAGGACGCGGTGACAGAGATGTTGCCCGTGTTCGTGGGGTGCATGCATGAAAGGCATTGTGTGCGCCACCCGCGCGACCATCTGGGCCCCATTCGCGCCCACATTTAAGGAAATTCGCCGGTGCCGGGAGTCCATTGATTCGCCTCTCGCACTTGACGGCTTGGGGGGAAATATGCAAATCTGATTTTATGACATTACGCATTTCCGCAACCGAAACCGTCCGCAGATTTTCCGAGCTGATGAACCGCGTCCGCTACCGGGGCGAGAGTTTTGTGGTGGAACGCGGAGGCAAGCCCATCTGCGAAATTCTGCCGGCCCAGCCGCCGAAGTTCAGCGGCAGAGAGCTGGCGGACCTGCTCCGTTCGCTTCCCAAGCCGGATGAGGAGTATCTCGCCCTGGTGGAGAGCCTGACGGCAAAGCAATCCAAGGTGGCAGGGTCGAGATGGCCACGCTGATCGATTCCAGTGTCCTGATCGCCGCGGAGCGGGGAGATCTCGCCCTGGACGCTTTCTCGGCTCGTTATGCGCAGGAGGATGTGGCGATCTCGGCGGTGACGGCCTCCGAACTCTTGCACGGCGTTCATCGGGCAAGGACGCCCGACCAGCGCCACCGCCGTCAAGCCTTCGTTGAGGGGTTGCTCGCGCAGCTTCCCGTGATCGCTTTTGATCTCACCGTGGCCAGGGTGCATGCCTCGTTGTGGGCCGACCTCGCCAAGCGCGGCGTGGCGGTCGGTGAGCGTGACCTGATGATCAGCGCCACCGCCATTGCCAGGAACTTCACCGTGGCCACCCGCGACGAGCGCAGCTTCTCGAAAATACCCGGGCTCAGCGTGCAATTGCTATAAGGCGGCGGTGGCACAGGCACTCCTGCCTGTGGCCAGGGCTGATGCAATTCATGCATAGAACGCAGGCAAGAGTGCCTGTGCCACTGAAGCCAGAACCGGCCGCGGATAGGACGCGGCGACACAGATGCTGCCCGGGTTCGTGGGGCGCCCCGAGGCATCGGGGCGCCACCTGCGACTGGAAGAGTGCGCCCCCCGTTTCACCCATTGGAGTGGGGCGCACACACAAAAGGCAAGCTATTCGCCACCCGCGTCAATCGGCAATCCAAAATCGTCAATCGAAAATTCCTTGCGCCTGCTTGACGGTGATGGATCGAAACCCCGAAGCGGTGGAAAAAGCCCTCATGAACAAGTCGTGAGACGCCAGGGCATCAGGCAGGAGAAAACCCCACGGTCAGGACTGCGCTGACCGCGGCTTTGTCGGGCGAGGGTTTGGCGTTCCTCGAGCCGGGGGGAGAGTTAATTGCGGCGAGTGTGTGGCGCCAGCGGTGACTTCCAAGCATAGCGGTGGCAACAAGGAACTTCGGAGCAAAATGTGACGCTCGCGAAAATGGCGCTGGGCGCGGCGTCCCCATCCGCGCACGAAGTAATAGTTGAGCGTGCCGCCCACGGCGGATCCCAGCACCGGTACGAGGTGGCAGAGCCCATTCTCTGCGATCTCGCCGCCGGCTCGCACCGCGATGCGCTCGATGAGGCGCGGCACAAACCGTTCGATCACCTGCTTACGCACCAGATCCTTGCCCATATCCACGCGCGCGGCGCTTGCTGCTGCCAGCCACAGATCGGCCATGTCGTCTTCGCTGGCATACTCGAAGCCGTGCAACAGGCTAAGCTTCTGGATCATACGCCACGTGATGCCGCCCAGAAACCCAACATCGGGCAGAATGGAAAGCATGCCCCCCAAGCCGGCGCCCGCACCCTCCAACATCGCCATCTTCATCGAGGCGCGAATGGCCTTGTCGGCAAGGTAATCCACCACCGGCAGCGGCACCGTATTCATTTCGCGGAAGGATGTAATGTGCAGACCATAAGCGCGGCGGAGGTGCTTCAGGTACCGGTCGGGATTCACCCCCACGCCGCGATAGGCGCGCAGCAGGCCTATCTTCATGGCCTGCTCGGCTCTACGGCGAATCCAGGACGAACCTTGGGGTGGCATATTGCTTTCGATGCCCGCCCTGTCGAATAGGATGTAGACCGCGACGCCCGTCCGCTCGTTGGCCTTGTGGTTACCAAAAACTTCGTCCACCTTGAACCCATTGATGTTAGCGCGGTTCCGCGGGTAAGCTCTCATTCCTATGTTCAGTCTGCGGTTTCCGTTTTTACCGCCCTCGTTTCTCCTTTCTTGGTACACTGGTCCTATTCACAACGCCAATGCCCATCGCCAACCCATCACCGCGGCGGACGAATTCTCTGTTGTTCTGGGTACTGGGAATTCTCGCAGGTGTAGTGCTAACCATCGTTCTTGCCGGGGCCACCATCCGGCTCGCCACGGGAACGGGCCTTCTCCAGCTCATGGCGATTTTGCGGGGCGGGCGCACTCAGATCAATGTGGATCAGCCCACCGTGGTTCGACAGATCCAGCGGTTACAGCGGCTTGAGACCGTCAGCTACACGATGGACAAAATTATCGGCGGAGGGAGTGACAATCCCTACTTGCCTAAGTTCCTGGTTGGCGATCGCCTGCTCCTGCTCGTGCATGGAGAGGTCATCGCGGGTGTCAACCTGGCAAAAGTTCAACCCGGCGACGTTACCGTGCGCGGGCGCGATATCTCTATCCGCCTGCCGCCCGCCGAAGTCTTCAGCACGCGCCTTGATAATGCGCAAACCCGCGTGTACTCGCGTGACACCGGTCTTTTCTCTTCTGCCGATCCCAATCTGGAGACGGAAGTCCGGCAGGAAGGCGAACGCCAGCTTCAGCAGTCGGCATTGCAGGATGGCATTTTGAAGGCGGCCGACCAAAACGCCCGCAACACAATTTCCAGCATGCTTCAGGGTTTGGGGTTCAACCAAGTAACGATTCAGTAGTTGGGGTTCGAAAGAGAATGTGAGCAGAGGGTAACGTTGTGCCCACGCTCACCCCAGGAATGGGAGCAAGGGCGCAGGCGTCCGGAAAGCGCCGTGCGCGCCGACTTGATGGTGATGGATAGGAATCCAGAAGCCGTGGGAAAGGACTTCATGAACAAGTCGCGAGATGGTAGCACCCTGAAGCATCGGGGTGTCCAAGGCTAATGCCTTCCTGGCAGAGCACACGGCGATGCATCGGGGTGCTACCGTTAAGAAGCCAGAACCGGCCACGGATGGGACGCGGTGACAGAGAGGTTGCCCGGGTTCGTGAGGCGCCCCGATGCCCTGGGGCGCCAGCCGCGCCGCGTTGTCCTATCTGCAGCTTCGCCCGCATGGAATTCCCGCTCGCACTATGGTATAACCGTTATACCTCATGCGATTCCACTTCGACCCGCGAAAAAGCCGGCGGTTGAGAACGAATCCCCAGCGTGGAATTGGCTTTGAGGAGGCGCAGGAAATCTTTTCGCACCCTTATTACCTCGACCAGCGCGCGGACGTTTCGGAACAGTACCGAGCTATCGGTTGGGTGGGAGAACGCCTCTACAGCGTCATCTTTGAAGTCAGGGAAGATCGGGAAGGCGAATATTACCATCTGGTGACTTTGTGGAAAGCCACCCAAGAGGAGCAGCAGCTTTATGAACAAAATGAGTAAACCCAGAAAGGTTACTTCCGCCGAGGAGATTGCCCGGCGCGCCGATCGCGGTGAGGATATTTCGCGCTTTTTCACCAATTCGGGACGGATGATGGAACCGATTCGAAGGGTGAACGTGGATTTTGCCTCTCCCATGCTAAAAGAGCTGGACCGCGCCGCACAAGAGTTGAACATCAGTCGGCAGGCAGCGATCAAGACCCTCATTCGGCAAGCGCTTGATCAGCGATACTTGGCAAGAAGTGCCCGCCGCAGGTCGAGGCGCGTAATTCGCGGGGCGCACACATAAAAGGCAAGCTATTCGCCACCCCCGTCAATCGGCAATCGAAAATCGTCAATCGAAAATTCCTTGCGCCTACTTGACGGTGATGGATCGAAACCCCGACGCGGTGGAAAAAGCCCTCATGAACAAGTCGTGAGATGCCAAAGGCATCAGGCATGAGAAAAGCCCACGGTTGGGATTGATCGCCGTGGCGACACCGGGGCTGCCCGCTCCATATTTCTCTTGAATTAATATCAGTCTTATTGCAAAGTAAGACAGGAGGTAGATGCCATGATGAAAGCCCACGTATCCTCGCGGGGGCAACTCGCCCTTCCCAAAGAAGTCCGAGATCAACTGGGTCTGGGCGAGGGCGACTGCCTATCGGTGAGAGTTGAAGGGGATGAGGTGATCCTGCGGAAAGCGCTAAGGGGGAATTGGCGGGAGTGGGAAGGACGATTCAAAGGCTCCGATCTCCTGGGGGATCTGGCGCGCAACCGGCGCAAGGAGCTGAGGCGTGACCGCATGCGTTCTTGACTCCTGGGCGATCATCGGCTGGCTCCAGGGTGAAGAGCCGGCCCGCGCCAAAGTGCGCGAGCTTCTGGAGCAGGCTTCGCGCGGCGCGGCCAAGCTCAGCATCTCGCTGATCAACGTCGGTGAAGTTTTCTACCTGATCGCCAAGCGCCATGGGGCCGCGACCGCCGAGCGCTTCCTTGCCGACCTCGCGATGATGCCGATTCAGGCGCTCCTCCCCGATCGAAGATTGATCCTTGGCGCCGCCCGCTTGAAGAGCCGCTATCCTATTTCTTACGCGGACGCGTTTGCCGTGGAAACGGCGCGACAGCAAAATGCCATCCTGGTTACGGGCGACCCCGAATTATGGCAGCTCTCCAAACAAGAGCCCATCGAGCTCCTTTGGCTGGGCAGGAAGCAAGCCTCCTGACGGCCGCCGCGGGGCGCAGGCGTCCGGAAAGCGCGGTGCGCGCCTATTTGACGGTGATGGATAGAAACCCGCGAGCGGTGGAAAAAGCCGTTATGAACAAGTCGTGAGATGGTGGCACAGGCACTCCTGCCTGTGCCAGGAACAGATGCATTCCATGCATAGCGCACAGGCAAGAGTGCCTGTGCCACTCAAGCCAGAACCGGCCACGGATGGGACACGGTGACAGAGATGTTGCCCGGGTTCGTGGGGCGCCCCGATGCATCGGGGCACGAGCCGCGCTGCCGCTCATAGCAGTTGCGCGTGGATGCCAGCCGTCGTACCATGGTTTAACAGTATGCGGAGGTCGGCGAAGGGGGATGCGCGGATGGCAACGACCAACATCAAGGAAGAGGCCCGGAAGCTTATCGAAAAACTGCCGGACGACTCCACCTGGGACGACTTGATGCATAAAATCTACGTGCGCCAAGCCATTGAATCGGGACTGGCGGACAGTCAGGCCGGGCGTACCACCAGCGTCGAAACGCTCCGCGCAGAGTTTGGGCTCGAAAAGTGAAAGTTCACTGGACCGACACGGCGCGCGACCATCTGCGGGCCATTCACGCCTACGTCGCAAGGAATTCGCCCGAATACGCCCTACGGTTGGTTGACCGCCTGACCAAGCGCTCCCAACAGTTTGCCGAGTTCCCCTTGTCGGGGCGCGAGGTCGCCGAATTCGGGGTTCCACAAATCCGGCAGGTACTCGAAGGCCCCTTTCGAATCATCTATTACATCAAAGCTGATCAAATCGATGTGCTTGCCGTCATCCACGGCGCACAGCAAATTCCACCCAGTGAGTAACAATCGTCAGGAGTTTGTCCTCCCCGTCCGAAAGGTTGCGCGGGCGGCACAGGCACTCCTGCTTGTGCCACTTAAGCTAGAACCGGCCACGGATCGGACGCGGTGCCAGAGATGTTGCCCATGTTCGTGGGGCGCGCCGATCCACCGGGACGCCACTCGCGGATTGTATTTCTCGCCACTCGTCACTTGTCACTGGTCACTGCTCTTGAGCAAGGGCGCAGGCGTCCGGAAAGCGCCGTGCGCGCCTGCTTGACGGTGATGGATCGAAACCCGGAAGCGGTGGAAAAGCCCTCAGGAACAAGGCGTGAGATGCGAAGGGCATCGGGCATGAGAAAACCCCATGGTCGGGACTGCGCTCATCGTAGTTCCCGCTTTCATTTTGAACGAGCCCCGCTCCCACTGTCACCCTGAGCCCGTACTTTGGGCGAAGGACCCCTGTAGTTCGCTCTTCCCGTCTCACTGTCACCCTGAGCCCGTACTTTGGGCGGAGGACCCCTGTAGTTCGCTCTTCCCGTCCCACTGTCATCCTGAGCCCGTAGTTTGGGCAAAGGACCCCTGTAGTTCGCTCTTCCCAGTGCGCCGCGATAAACTGCCGTGGTCCTTCGCCCCGATGAAGTGCATCGGGGCTCAGAATGACAGTGCGTTACGTGCGTGCGTTTTTTTTCGAGGGGTGCCGCCCATCCGCCGCGGCGGACATTTTATGTCGGCCACCGTTAAGAAGCCAGAACAGGCCACGCATTGGACGCGGTGACAGAGAGGTTGCCCGTGTTCGTGGGGCGCCCCGATGCCTCGGGGCGCCACGCGCGAGGGCGCCGCTAAGAAAGGGCCAGGAAGGCGTGGACGTCATCCTCACAAAATTCAAGGATGCTCGATTGATGCTCGGCAAAAACCTTTTCGATATCGCGCGTGGGGCAATTGCCACGGCGAATCCATATCACCTTGGGGGGAAACCCGAGAACGAAACTTCGCTGGTGAAAATCGGAATCCTTTGACACAATGATGAAGTCCTGATCACGGGCAAATTCCCATACTACGTCGTCATCTGCTTCCCGCAGACCCACTAGGCGCACGTGAGAGGAACCGGGGTAGACGGCCTCCAGTGTTCTCAGCAAGCGCGGCGATAAGTTCTGATCGAGGAGAAGCTTCACGAGGGAATGGTAACCAGTTTGCGTTCGCGGTCGGCCGCGAAGGCCAGACAGGCCTTAAGGTCTTCCGCCGTAAGGTCGGGGAAATCGGCCAGAATTTCCGCTTCGGTCATGCCCGAAGCCAGATAGTCGAGAACTTCGTAAACCGTAATGCGCATGCCGCGAATACAGGGTTTCCCCCCGCGTTTCCCCGGCTCGATCGTAATGTACTTCCGATAATCCATAAACCTCACACTAGACTGTGGATGGGGGAATGTCAAGCCGTGGGTGACACAGGCACTCCTGCCTGTGCCCTATGCATGGAATGCACCAGCCCAAGGCACAGGCAGGAGTGCCTGTGCCACTGAAGCCCGAACCGGCCACGGATGGGACGTGGTGACAGAGATGTCGCCCGGGTTCACGGGTCGCGCGAATGCATCGGGGAGCCACCCGCGGCTACCCGCCTGGAATTTCCACCTCGACATAGCTCCCGGGAGTTACCGCGTTCACAGCGGCGACAATCGATTGAACATTGAGCCGCGCCACCGGCCACTGGGGATTTCCGAGCACGACAATGGCAATCCTGCGGTCCTTCAGACTTTGCTGATAGGCAAGGTTCTTGTCGGTGGTCAGCAGCACGTCAAATCCTTCAGCCTCGGCAACGCTCAACAAGTCGCCGTTGGCGAGCGTGCTCCACCCTTGCTGTGCCGCTGTCTTTACCGTATGTCCTGCCAGGAATGAGCGAAGGGGAACGGGTGTGCCTTGGTCGAATAGAATGAGCATTAGCGGGCGGGGGCGGGAGTCTTCAAGCTGCGGGCGGCAAAGTCAATCACTGCCCTTACTTGTTCGCGATCAAGCCCGTCGAACCAGCTCAGAATGTCGTCGAGGCTGGCGCCCGCCTCAAGGTTTTCGAAAATCGTAGCCACCGGCATGCGCGTGCCCCGCAGCACCCAGGCGCCGCTCACCTTGCCGGGAACGCTTTCCACCGCCGCGCATTGTGACCAATCCAGTGCCGCCATAAGACCATTTCAGTGTCCCACGTTTTCGAGCCAAACTCAATGGCCTTGTCCATCAGGATTCTTCCAGCGGCGCCGAAATCTCCTTTATGTCGGCGACCGTTAGGAAGCCAGTACCGGCCACGGATGGGACGCGGTGACAGAGATGTTGCCCGGGTTCGTGGGGCGCCCCGAGGCATCGGGACGACGCCTGCGACTGGAAGAGTGCGCCCCCCGTTTCACCCATTGGAGTGGGGCGCACACATAAAAGGCAAGCTATTCGCCACCCGCGTCAATCGGCAATCGAAAATCGTCAATCGAAAATTCCTTGCGCCTACTGGACGGTGATGGATAGAAACCCGGAAGCGGTGGAAAAAGCCCTCCGGAACAAGGCGTGAGATGCGAAGGGCATCGGGCATGAGAAAACCCCATGGTCGGGATTGCGCTCATCGTAATTCCCGCTTTCATTTTGAACGAGCCCCGCTCCCACTGTCACCCTGAGCCCGTAGTTTGGGCAAAGGACCCCTGTAGTTCGCTCTTCCCGTCTCACTGTCATCCTGAGCCCGTACTTTGGGCGAAGGACCCCTGTAGTTCGCTCTTCCCAGTGCGCCGCGATAAACTGCCGAGATCCTTCGGCCCGAAAGAACCGGGCCTCAGGATGACAGGGCGTTACGTGCGTGGTTTCTTTTTCGAGGGGGTGGCGCCGACATCGCATTTTATGTCGGCGACCGTTAAGAAGCCAGAACAGGCCAGGGATTGGACGCGGTGATAGAGAGGTTGCCCGTGTTCGTGGGGCGCCCCGATGGATCGGGACGCCAGCTGGGGCTCATACTTCAGGAGGCGGTCACCCGGCCTGACTTGAGCTTCCGCATAAGCTCTGAGGTGTCACCAAAGGGAATCGCCCACACCTGTACGCATCCCTCAGAATAGCGTTTAGGATTATAATTCTGTGGAACGGCAAACACCATGGAGAGCTGGTGTGCCGCGGCGAAAAGGTTGACTCCCAAGGTTTGCATCTTACTACCGTGAGGCATTACGACGAACCGGTAGTCCGGCCGATGGCGTGCGTAGATTCCGGCGAGTGAAGTCATTGCGCGCCGGTAGTCAAACGTAGTAACAAGCGACCACGGGTCTCCAGGCACTATCAATGGCGCTGCAAAGAATTGCGCCATCGGTACACGAAATGAGTTTTTTTCAAGGTTGTGAGGTTCGCCGAAGAGCCATACCCTCAGAGCCAGAGTACAAACAGGGGGTGCCTGTGGCAAGCGCCGATTTCCAGAGCAGAGTGCAGCTTATTCGACGTATCCACCCCGCATACCTGGTAGAACGGAGGGATTATGATAGGAAGCCACTCGGATAAGAATGAAACGCTATTTACTGAGCACTTTACCCAATCTGAATGTGACACGTATGGCGGCATGGGTGTAACAGTTGATCTCGATGGGTGGGGGATGAGACCGCTGGTGCAACGCGATTTTACTAACACGACGAATTATCAAAGATACAGGGCCTGTGTGCGCATGATGAATAGATACGGGTGGGACGAAGCTAGAGGCGCACTTTTAAAACGTATAGGCAGAAAACGCGAGGAGGGAATGCGCAAGACGATTGACTGGTACCTGTATGACCGTTCGGATGACACGTTCATCAAGGACATCGACGCCATGTATCGGTCAAAACTAGAGCCGAAAAGCGCTCTTATGCCGGTGAGTAAAATGTATGATCCGGGACCCCAATTGCTCCTAAAATATGGGGGCAAACCATCACACCCGATGTCGACAAAAGCATTCAAGGTATGGGGGATAGCATTTCGCGGGGATGATCGAGGGCCTACTATGATTTACCAACAGGGTTTCCTACCAAAAACATGGCCGCAAAATCCATGGGCCCAGCAGATGCATTTCGATTTTACGAACACTCTCCTCGATCCGACGAAATATCCGGATCAGGTTTTCTGGGCAATGGCGTCGCAAGATATAGCTCAAGAAACGGCAATATGTGTTACACGGAATGTGGCCGGCGCGGTTGCCTTTCCCGGTGCCCATCAGGAAGAAGGATCGTACGTGGGCGCGCGTCACATATACATATATGCCGTGCATATCGATTGGGGCTTCGATACTGAACTTCAGCAAATGCATAGCCAGCAAATGGCTTTCGCACCCGGCGAAAAGGCAGTACAAAGCATTCCTGGCTTTAATGTCCTGGGGCACGCCTTATGTTCGCGCACAAACTGGCGGTCCCAATTCACCTTAAACTATAGTATAGTGCGATTGCCGAATGGCAAGTTCTGGAGTAAAAATCCATATATAGACCTCTCTGACGCTGAGCGGCTTTACCTCGAATCGGTTTTTTCAGGGGGAGGCAGTGCCGCTACGTATAGAGAGAATGGTGACCATTGGGTGGATCATGCAGCAGTGAGTACGAAAGAAGCAGACGAGGAAGCTGCAGCGTGACCTGCAGGCGCACTGATTCCGTAACGGGAGGTTGATGAGGCGTGGCTGCTCGATGACAGGCCCCTTCTACGGGCAGCCGTTGATATTGGCGCCGATCACCGCAGCCCCCGTTACCTCTTGTTCCTGTTCGCTGCATGGATTGTTGCACGGGTGCTCCGCACCGTGGAGGTAATGCGCCCAGTTTGCGATTCTATTCGGAGTGGCTCACTTCCTTGAAATCTGTAGAGTCTGCTATAGAGTTCTAACCGCCTCCCCGCCGATGAGGCTCTCAAGACCTGGCTCCACTCAGACTGACGATTTCGGCTCCCTTTTAACCCGGTGCTGACACCCAAAGGGGAACAATTTCATTAACCGTAGGTGAAACCTACGGATCGTGACGGGGGTGAAAGGATTCTTCCGACCCTAGAGGGGTCGAATTATTCGACCCCTACAGGGTCGGAACCCAATTTTCCGGGTTTCCTTTGCGTAGGTTTCACCTACGGCTAATGACATTGCTCCCCTTCGGGGAAGGGTGAAAGAGTGCCACGCGCCGTCGCGCGGACTTAGAGAAATCGATTCTACCGCAAAGGGCAGGAATTGCTACCTTTACCGCCCAGCCGATGAGACGCAGAGCAAAAAAGAAGGTGTCAGGTTCCAGGTTTGAGGTGTCAGTAGAACCCAAACACCTCGCACCTGATATCCGACACCTGGCAGCTATTCTGCACCTCCGCGCCTTCGCCGTATGATTTTGATTTGCGGCTCGGTCCATTGACGACAAAAGGTGCGGTCCCAAGCCACCAGGTCCGCGCATTGTCTTCCCGCCAATGGAGCATCATGGAATAACGGTCTTGACAATGGATGGTGAATTGCTAGGGTATTATTTGGAGAACTGTGTCGGGGTGAAATCGCACACCCAGGAGCGCGAGCAGCGCTGGGGCCAGGGGCGGCGGCTAGGGCCAGGAGGCAAGATCAGGATTGAGGAGTTAGGATTTGGGATCCAGGACCTGGGGGCGTGATCCGGGAGAAGTCGAGAGGAGATTGCTATGTCTTTAGTCCTCGAACCCGTGATGTTATTCAAAACGCAGGCTGTTAGGCGTGATTTGAGGGAATCCTCCCGCTCCCCGCGATTTCTCATCCTGTTGATTTCAAATAAGTTGTCAGACTGTGGCTGGGAGGGGGGATGCGCATGCAATTGTTTCATACGTTCGAAGCCTGAATGTTGTTGAAAACAAATGAGGCGGGAAAGGAATTACCCAGGATGTTTATCAACACAAATCACTTATCAAGAAATGCTAAGATGTTATTGAAAATGCGAGAGATAGCACCATACTTGACCCCCGACATTGCGAAAACATGCCGCAAATACCGCTAGGCCAGAATCATACAGAAAACAAAGAGGTTATATCATGCGATGCCGAGACAGGCCAATAAGTTAATGAAAAGGCGGTAGTTATAAGCCGGAAAAGAGCCTCCATCCCACCGGGCCGCGAACCTTCGGCCGCAGCGGGATTATTGACCAAATCGACTTGCCCCGACTGTGGCACACTTCAAAAGCAGTGATGAGTGCTAAGAACAGTGGCTAGTGGCGAGTGACGAGAAAACGCAAAACCCAAGGGCGGAAAGGCAGGCAACGCCGATGGCCACCCCCCCAGCGTGACACTACCCCGTATCGGTTATCGGCAGTGTCAGGTGAGAACGTGAATCAATTTGCTCAACTCGAAAATCACAAATCGAAAGTGGAAACTCGAAATTCGAAAATCCAAACTTACCCGATGAGCCGATGGCCCGATCACAAATCGCCAATCGCAAATTACGCGATGACCCGATGAGCTAATGAGCCCATCCCCTGAATTGACTTCTCTCCATCGCTCGGCTACGCTGGATTTCAGGGCGAAAAGGAAGCAGCAGGCGCAATTCATTCCGCGCTCTCCACAGGTGGAACGATGAACAGGGTTTATTTCGACAACAACGCCACCACCCCGCTTGCGCCGGAAGTGTTCGAGGTGATGCGTCCGTACCTGCTGGAAAATTACGGCAACGCCTCGTCGATTCACTGGTTCGGGCAGCGCGCCAAAGCGGGAGTGGAGAAAGCGCGCGAGCAGGTGGCGCGATTGCTCAATGCGCGGTCGAGCGAAATCGTCTTCACCAGCGGCGGAACCGAGTCTGACAACGCCGCGATTCTCGGCATTGTGGAGGCGGCGCGCGGAGAGCGGAAGCACGTGGTGACGACGGCCATCGAGCACCCGGCCGTGCTCTCGACCGCGAAGGCACTGGAGAAGCGCGGCGTGAGTGTGACTTATGTGCGCGTGGGCGCAAGCGGAGTGATCGACCCGGCAGACGTGTTAACCGCGCTTCGGCCGGAGACCGTGCTGATCAGCGTGATGCACGCCAACAATGAGCTCGGCACCATTCAGCCGCTGGAGGAAATCGGGCGCATGGCGCGCGAGCGCGACATTTACTTTCACACCGACGCGGTGCAGTCGATCGGCAGAATTCCCCTGGATGTGGAAAAACTCGGAGCGGATCTGTTAGCGCTTTCCGCGCACAAGCTGAACGGCCCTCAAGGTGTGGGCGCGCTTTACGTCCGCAAGGGGACGATTCTGCGGCCGCTCCTGCACGGGGGGCATCACGAGCGCGACCGGCGTCCGGGAACGGAAAACGTGGCGGGGATCGTCGGGCTGGGAGCCGCGGCGGAAATGGCGCGCGCGCACCTGGCGGAAGAGCATCGCCGCGTGGCTGCCCTGCGTGACCGCCTGGAGGCTGGCATTCTTGCGAGCGTACCGCGGGTCGCCGTGAACGGTGACCGCACCCACAGGATACCCACCACCACCAACCTGATGTTCGATTATATCGAGGGCGAGGGGTTGGTGATTGCCATGGACCTGCGCGGCATCGCGTGCTCGACGGGCTCGGCGTGCTCGTCGGGGTCGCTCGAACCCTCGCACGTGCTCTCGGCCATCGGGCGCAAACCGGAGCAGGCGCGCGCCAGCATCCGCTTCAGCCTGGGCCGCTTCAATACGGATGAGGAGGTTGACGTCGCGCTCAAAATCCTGCCCGGAGTGGTGGAACAACTGCGCGCCGTGTCGCCGCACTACAAGAGCGGGATTAGGGATTAGGAATCAGGGATTAGGGACGCGCGGTCCGGATTGCAGCGTTCGAATCCCGAGTCCCGAACCCCCAATCCCGAACCCCGGTTTTCACATGTCCATAGCAATCGCCATGAGCGGCGGGGTCGATAGCTCGACGGCCGCTGCTCTGCTTGCGGAAAACAATTCGAAGGCCCCTTCCGGCTCATCGCCGGAGGTGGTGGGCCTGACTATGCAGCTTTGGAACCAGCGCCGCCTGCCGCAATTGCTGGGCGAGGAGGCGGGCGAGGGAGGCCACGCCAGCGGGCGCTGCTGCTCGCTCGACGACGTCTACGATGCGCGCGCCGTGGCGAACTTCCTCAACATACCCTACTACGTCATCAACCTCGAAAAGCAGTTTGAAGCTGCCGTGGTGCGGCCCTTCGTGGAGGGCTACCTGGCCGGCGAGACCCCCATCCCGTGCAGCCTGTGCAATACCGAGATCAAGTTCGCGCAGTTCCTCAGCACGGCGCGGCAGATCGGCGCGGAGCGTATTGCCACCGGCCATTACGCGCGCATCCGTCGCGACCCGCAAAGCGGCCGTTACCAACTCCTGCGGGGCGTCGATCATTCGAAAGATCAGGCCTACTTCCTCTTTGGACTGACGCAGGAGCAGTTGGCCCATGCCGACTTTCCCCTGGGAGGAATGACCAAGCAGGAAGTGCGCGCCCTGGCTCGCACCCGGCGCCTGCCCGTGGCGGAGAAGCCGGATAGTCAGGAGATTTGCTTTGTGCCCACAGGAAGCTATCGCCAGTTCATTGACGCTTATTTGGCCGAGCAGCAGCGCCACCCGGAATCGTCGGCGGGCGAGGTCGTCTCTACCGACGGACGCGTTCTGGGCGAGCACCAGGGCATTCAAAACTTCACCGTGGGCCAGCGCAAAGGATTGGGTATGGCGGTGGGCGCGCCGCTCTATGTGATTGCGCTCGACCCGGCGAAGAATCGCGTAGTGGTGGGAGACGACCGCGACCTTTTCCGCACCCGCTTCCGGGTGCGCGAGGTGAATTGGATTCGACCGCTGACGCCCGCCGACGCCGTGGATGCGCACGTGAAAATTCGCCACAACCATCCCGGCGCCGCCGCGCGCGTGGAAGCCCATGCGCGTTGCGAAGCCTCGGTGGAATTTCTCGAGCCACAGCGTGCCATCACGCCGGGCCAAGCCGCCGTGTTTTATGATGGTGACGAGGTGGTGGGGGGCGGGTGGATATCGCAGGTCCTATGACGGGTGCTGACCACTAAGCACTAGCCACTGACCCCTGCTTTTACTGACGATGCACACCTTCGAGCAGGGAATTGAAATCAGTCTCGGCCGCCGCCACGGTGTTGAGCGGACCGGTGAGTTTGAAGAAGACCAGTCCCTCCGGGGCCTCGACGATAGCGGCGCGCATGCGGAAATTGGGCTTCTTCACTTGCTCTTGCGGCATCATTCCACCCGCTCCCAGGTAGGCTCCCGACACCGTGAGGGTCGAGACCTTCAGTCCCGCGATGACCCGCTTTTCCTTTTTCGCCGGTTGGGCCAGGGATTGGCCATCGGGCGAAGTGAATTGATGCGCCCAACGATCGAGGTTTGCCTCCACCGTCCCGCCCTGCCCCGCTCCAAAGAAGTAGACCGCGCATTCCGCGTCTTCCGGATCGCCGGCGATGGCGTGGATGCGGTAGGTAGCGATGCGCATCTGGCGCGCGGGCCCGGCTTCCCAACCCGCGGGAACCGTCCAGGCAACGCCCGCAGCCTGGCTGAGCGTGCTGCTCATCTCTGGCGTGGAACCGGGTGCGCTGGGCAGCACCGGCTGTTGTTGGGGAGCGGGCTTTTCCGCGACGGGCGCGTTCGCCCCTTGCTTGCACGCGGTCAGGCTCGCGAGGAAAACCACCAGAGCGAGGGCGCTCATAAGTGAGATATATCTCATTTTAATATGCATTGCCTTATGACCACCGCCCGGCAACCGCTTTTCTGGGGCTCAAAGGGTAACAACCGCCGCCCGCGCCGCGGGGCGCGTGATCGAGCGGGGGAATACCCCGCGCCGGCTGCCTTGCCTGCCGCTCGCGTGGCCCTCAGATGAAGAGTTGCTCGTCCTGGGTCGCTTCGCTCACGTTGGTCACGCGGCGGCGCGAGAACAGGAACTCCAGGCCGGAACGCACGCCCTTGACCACCGCAGAGACTTCCTGGATGGGGCCGAGCACGCCCTTTTGGACAGCGTCCGCGGTGGTTTCAACTTTCTCCACCAGTTCGGAAACCATCCGGTCCACGCGGACGATCTGTGCCCGGCTCTTATCCAGCAGCTCGGCGGCTACTTGATCGGCATCGGAGGTGCGGTCGCGAAGGATTTGGCTGATCTCCGCCAGGTTCGCGGTAATGATCCGCAAGGGTTCGCGCGAGTTATTGACAATCTCCAGGGCCGCTTGGGTCAGTGGGTCGATGCGCTGTTTGACGTCGGACCGCACGTTTTCAATCTGCCCGGGAACTTTGCGGATGGCCAGCCAAATTCCCAGCATGGCCCCCGCCTGCATCAGAACCGCGACCGCGACCAGAATCAATGCCACGGTCAGCCCAGTATTTTGCTCCATGGTTCGCTCACATGAGGCTCAGCCGCCTCAGGCGCCTTACTTCGCTTTGGACTTTTCTTCCTGGTACGCTTGCTTGCCCGCTTCCAACGCGGCCGAAAGCAGTTCCTTCTGTTTGCTGACCATGTCCTTGCCTTTCTCCACCGCGTCTTCCGCCTGCTTGCGGATTTCCTCGGTCTTCGTCACGACGAAGTCTCTGCCCTCTTCCGCCTTCTGCACAATGATGTCCCGAGTTTCTTTTCCGGAACGCGGGGCAAAGAGCAGGGCCACAACTGCACCGATTCCTAAACCGGCCAAGAAGAATCCTACCTTGGATCCACCGTTTTCTTCGCTCATCGCTATCCTCCCAATGCTAACGTGCAAAGGTCTCGCGCGCCGCTTGCTTGCCTGACTCCAAGACATCTGCCAGCCGCGCTTTTTGCTTGCTCACCAAGTCCTTGCCTTGATCGACAATTTCTTCCGTCTGCTTGCGGATTTCGCGGCCCTTGGAGGCGACATAACTCTTACCTTCTTGTGCCTTCTCAACAATCCGCTTCCTGGTTTCTTCCCCGGACTGGGGTGCGAAGAGCAGGGCAATCGCAGCCCCGATCCCTACCCCGGCCACAAAATACGTTACCTTGGTTGCGACATTGCAATTTGCCATGATAGACCTCCTTTCGGAGTTTCTAATGTAGCACTACGAAATGTCTAACACAAGACAATATTCTAATTTTTCTTTCAATTATATATTAGACCGTCTAGACGGATTATAATCATTCACCTCCATTACCGGTAAGGTAGTCGAAGACCCTTTTGGCCTGGGACTGCTTCACTACCTGGGCCAACTCCTCCAATGAGACCTTCCGCAATTTGTTTAAGCTTCCGAACTGACTTAGGAGTTTGCGGGCAGTTCTTTCCCCCACCCCGGGAATCTGCAATAGCTCAGTAGTGACCTCACGCTTGCCGCGCCTGGCGCGATGGAACGTAACGGCAAAGCGGTGCGCCTCATCCCGGATTTGCTGAATCAGGTGCAACGCCGGGGAGTGGTGATCGAGCGCCACGGGCTCATTCTCGCGCCCTTGTACGTAGAGAATCTCCTCCCGTTTGGCGATGCTGGCGAGTGCCTGGTTGATGATTCCCAGCTCTTCCAGGGCCGCCGCTGCCGCATGAAGTTGGCCCACCCCGCCGTCGATCAGCACCAAGTCCGGAAGAGGCTTCTTCTCCTCCTGCAACCGTCGATACCGCCGCCCCACCACCTCCTTCATGCTGGCGAAATCATCGTTCTGGGGCACGCTCTTGATGATGAACTTCCGGTAGTCGGATTTCTTCATTTTCCCGGCTTCCCAGACCACCATGGATGCGACGATGTCGGTTCCCTGGATGTGGGAAACGTCGAAGGCCTCGATGCGGTTCGGGGGCTTGGGAAGGTCCAGCGCCTCGCTGAGGCTTTCCAGCACTTCGCGCGCGTGAGGTTTAAGGATGCGGAAGCGCCGCTCAAACGAGTGGCGGGCATTCCGCGCCACCAATTCCAAGAGCGCCCGCTTGCGCCCGGCCTGTGGGGTGAAAATATGGACGGGGCGCCCGCGACGTCGCGAGAGCATCTCCTCCAGGATTTCACGATCGTCAAAGTCAGCGGGAGCGTGAATCTCGCCCGGCAAATACTGCTGGTCCAGATAGATTTGCTTGAGCAGTGAGGAGAAGAATTCGCGCGGGTTGAATTCTTCCAGGTCCTCCCAAAAGAATTCACGCCGGTCCAGCACGCGCCCACCGCGCAGGTGAAAAAGGTTGACGGCCACCAGCGGGCCTTCCTGGTGGAAGCCCAGGATGTCGGCTTCCTCACCGGAGTTCGCCGCCATTTTCTGCCGCTCGCGAAGTTCTTCCACCGTCTGAATCTGGTCGCGATAGCGGGCCGCATCCTCGAACTCCAACGAGTTGGAAGCATCCGCCATGCGCCCGTGCAGGCTGCGCACCAGATCGCTTTCGCGGCCTTCCAGCAGAAGCCGAGCGTCCCGCGCGGCCTCCGCGTACCGCTCCGGCGTGGTCAAGCTTTCCACGCACGGTCCCAGGCAGCGCTTGATGTAAAACTGCAAGCACGGCCGCGGATGATAACGCGTAAGGTCCACATGGCACGACGGAACCCGAAAATGCCGGTGAATGAAATCCACGATTCGATAGGCGAGGTTGGCGGGGAAGTACGGGCCGTAATAAATGGAGCCGTCTTTCTTCACGCGGCGCGTCACATAAACGCGCGGGAAGCGCTCGCAGGCGGTGAACTTGATATACGGGTACGACTTGTCATCACGCAGCAGGATGTTGTAGCGAGGTTTGAACTGCTTGATCAGGTTATTCTCCAGCGCCATCGCTTCATGTTCGTTGTCCACGAGGATGGTCTCCAGGTCGTGCGCGGCATCCAGCATGAGGTCGCGCTTCTCGTCCGCCGAGCGCGACTCCTGAAAATATGAGCGCACCCGCGCCCGCAGTGATTTCGCCTTCCCCACGTAAATGGGCTTGCCCTTCTCGTCCTTGAAGACGTAAACGCCCGGCTGGGCGGGCAGTGCTTCCGCTTTTTCGCGAAGGCTGGAGTTCATTTGTCCCTCAACCGTTCATTATCCTTCCGGATGCGGAGTTGTGAAAGGGGCGAATGATGCGCTGTAGCGGCGCTCTATGAGCGCCGAGGCCTTTCAACTTCAAACTGGCGGTCATAGACCGCCATTACAAATTCAGGTCTTCACACAGGCTACTGAGGGGGATGTAACCGGCATCGCCTCGCGCCCTGGGGTGCCATGAAGCGGGGCTCGGGGCCAGGGCTCGGCATCTCCCCGAATCCCGAATTCTGAGCCCCAGCTTTTATAACTCCCTTTCTTTTCATCAACATCGTGGAGAGAATGGTTTAACTCTTTTTTTTCATAAACATCGTGGAGAGGCAGAAAATGGACATTTTTTCTCTATTTGTTTTCAATAACTTGAAGGAGTTTTCCACAGCTTTTCGCCCCCCCCTTTTTCCCATGACCCTGGCCACCGAGGACGGACTAACTATTTTAATTTCAATAGTATAGGTTTTTGCAAGATTCTCGCTGCTGTTCATTGCTAATCCCTTTTGTTTCTGGCACATCGTGGAGAGCCGTGCCTCTTTTTTTCTGCCCGGCTCCCAACTTTCAAGCTAACTCTTTGTATGTGAATGAGATAAAGCGCTCAGACATTTTTACGCTAAACACTAACCCCTTTTGTTTCCGGTACATCGTGGAGAGCCGCGGGGCTTTGGAGTGCCCACCGATCGAGCCTGGGGTTTCTCGTGGCCTGTGGCCGCGGCATCACCCCGACGCCTTTCTCCCTACTATAGGCTATCATGTAGCTACAGATTTGTCAAGAGGAAATATTGTAGCTTTCAATACCTGCCAGTATCATCGCGTTTACCCCGCTACTGTGCACAGTACGGCTGAGCCGCAACCAAAGCCGAAATTCGAAGAAGGATTTACCACAGAGGCCACAGAGGTCACGGAGAGCAGACGGAGAAAAAACTGTGGGTCAACAAACAGGGAAGCGTGACCTTTACCCGCGCAAGCAGCAGTGCCTTTCTCTGTGGTCTCCGTGCGCTCTGTGGTGAGCCTTTTATTCGTGGCGAAGCAGCAAAAGAAAGTCAAAGGGCAAATGGCAAAAGTGAAAAGCCGTACGTTCAAAAATCCTTGGCAAAAAAACAAGAATTTACGGGATTGCAATGCAGCGCCTGCGGTCCGGCCCCTTCGCTCGGCTCAGAGTTTGCCCTGAACGAAATGAGGGGGAAGGCTCGGCGGCTTTTCCTGCCGCCGCGGTTCATGTCGCACCGCAAATAAGGGCATCTGAATTCCCCTTGGCGGCGACGACCAGCTGCCCCTACGAACCGACCCTCCCCCTTGGGCGAAATGGTGGTCGACGTAGGAGACAGGGTAAGGGGGGTCGCGCATTTGTAGTCCTGAGCCCAGAATCCCTGGCCTTTCCCCCTTGCCTTGTTAGGCAATCGGAATTATGAAGGTCTACAAGTTCCGCTGCGCCAAGCCTGGCTTGATTGTAATCACGTCGCCGCGGCTACCGTTCCTCCTTTACAGATGGAAGGATTGGGAATCTCTGGAGGCCCCAAAACAGTGGATTCTGTTGAAAAAGTACTTGGGTCAGTCGGACCGGCTTCAAGGCTTGCCCTCAGTTCTTCCGTCAAGTCACGTAGCCGGGAGCCCCGACACCCAGCCTGGGGCTAGGTCGTTCCCAATCATGCGCGCTGGGGATCTTCGCACCAATTGATTAAGAATCTAGGATTCCCTTTAATACCAGAGGTCTTATATGCTATG